>Ga0222706_1000102_pt1 | contig 28923 bp, 23 predicted proteins | sample AntAcemetage1572_FD_179829 | JGI IMG/M metagenome (GOLD analysis project Ga0222706, IMG submission 179829) | Saline water microbial communities from Ace Lake, Antarctica - #1572 | ecosystem: Environmental > Aquatic > Non-marine Saline and Alkaline > Saline | place: Antarctica: Ace Lake...
GGCACTGCCGTGCCCTACGCAGCGGGCACCCCCATCCGATTCGCAGAAAGTTCACAGCAGTCCGCTGACTCAGCAAGTCAATGCGCTTGGCTGCTTGCCGACACCAGATTCACGCGGAAATCGACAGCCGCTAACAGCAGCCGCCATGGCTCCTCAGATGCGATGAAATGGGTGGTGTGCAGGTAGGATATGCGCATATCATGCGCATATCTTCTTTACGGAGTTCCGCCATGACCCAGACAACCCACGCCGGCCTGGCGCGCAAGCGCCCCGTCAACCTCACGCTGAACGAATCGCTGGTGGAGGAGGCGCGCACTTACACCAGCAACCTCTCGGCCACCATGGAAACCCTGCTCGCCAACTACGTGGCCGAGCAGGCCCAGGCCGCCCGCAGCCGCCAGCAGCAGGCCGACGCCTGTGCAGCCGACTGGAACGCACTGCACGAGCAAGCGGGCTCGTTTGCTGACGAACACTCCACCCTCTGACATGGCGCAGTTCGATCTGCACCGCAACCATGGCCGGTTGCGTGACACGATTCCGCTCGTTGTTGTCGTTCAGTCCAGCCAGTTCGACCGCTACCGCCGCCGCGTGGTGGTTCCGCTGGTGCGCCTGAGCGCCATGCCCGCCAGCACATCCACCGTGGGCTCGCGCATGAACCCGGTGTTTCTGATCGGCAGCGAAGACCTGGTGCTGCATCCGCTCGACATGGTGTCAGTGGCACTCAACCAGCTGGGCGAACACGCCGGATCGCTGGCCGAACACGGCCATCAAATCGCCGACGCGCTGGACGAACTGCTCACCCGTTCCTGGGGTTGAGCCGGGCAGCGCGCAAGCGCTGCCACTTAAAATCGCGCGAACTTTGAGGGAGCGCACCACCATGCCTTTGAGCTGGAACGAAATCAAATCGCGCCCGCTTAATTTCAGCCGCACTTGGGAAGACGCCGCCAACGAGGACAGCCAGGGCAAGCCGTTCTGGATCGACTTCTTCGAGATTTTCGGCATCACCAACAAACGCGTGGCGACGTTTGAGCACGCCGTCAAAAAACTGCCTGGTGCCAAGGCCAGGACCGACGGTTTCGTGGACCTGTTCTGGCCTGGCATGTTGCTGGTCGAGCAGAAATCCCGGGGCAAAAACCTGGACCACGCGCTGACCCAGGCGCTCGCCTACTTCCCCGGTATTGCCGAGCGCGACCTGCCGCAGATCGTCATCGTGTGCGACTTTGCGCGTTTTCGCGTGCATCGCCTCGGGAGCGGCGAAACGGTGGAATTTGCGCTCAAGGATCTGCACAAGCACATTCGCCTGTTCGGGTTCGTGGCGGGCTACAAGGTGCAAGTCATCAAGGCGCAGGACCCGGTCAACATCAAGGCCGCCGAACGCATGGGTCGGCTGCACGATGCGCTCAAGGCCAGCGGCTACACCGGCCATCCGCTCGAAGTGCTGCTGGTGCGCCTGCTGTTTTGCCTGTTTGCCGACGACACCGGCATCTTCCAGCCCGCGCAGGCCATGCGCGCTTTTGTGGAAGAGCGCACCACTGAGGACGGCTCCGATCTCGGCCCGCGCCTGGCCCAGTTGTTTCAGGTGCTCAACACGCCCGAGCCCCTGCGCAGCCAGGCGCTGGACGAGCAGTTGCGCGCATTTCCCTATGTGAACGGCAAGCTGTTCCAGGAACCGCTGCCCATGGCCGACTTCACCGCCACCATGCGCGAAGCCTTGCTCGATGCCTGCGCGCTCGACTGGTCGGCCATCAGCCCGGCCATTTTCGGCAGCCTGTTCCAAAGCATCATGGACGACAAAGCGCGCCGCAACCTGGGCGCGCACTACACCAGCGAAGCGAACATCTTCAAGATCATTCAGCCGCTGTTTCTCGACGAACTGCACGCCGAGTTCGAGCGCGTCAAAGGCAACCGCAACCGGTTGTTGGAATTCCACAAAAAGCTGCGCCTGCTCACCTTTTTTGACCCCGCCTGCGGCTGCGGCAATTTCCTGGTCATCAGCTACCGCGAGCTGCGCGAGATTGAGATGCAGGTGCTGCGCGCCAGCCACACGCTCAGTGGCCACGCCGGCCAGCAGAGTGTGGACGTGCACAGCCTCATTGGCGTGAACGTGGACCAGTTCTACGGCATCGAGATCGAAGAGTTCCCGGCCCAGATTGCCCAGGTGGCGCTGTGGCTGGTGGACCATCAGATGAACCTGCGCGTGAGCGAAGAGTTCGGCCTGTACTTCGCTCGCATCCCGCTCACGACCAGCCCACGCATCGTGCATGGCAACGCGCTCACGCTGGACTGGAACGAGGTGCTGCCGGCCGAGCGGTGCAGTTATGTGTTGGGGAACCCGCCGTTTGTGGGGCATCACCTGCAATCGCGTGAGCAAAAAGTGGAAATGCTCGTCTGTCTGGGTGATGCCAAGGCGGTGGGTGTCCTCGACTACGTGACTGCGTGGTTTTGCAAGGCGTCCGACTACATTGAAAACTCAGCTACCCGAGCCGCCTTCGTCTCCACGAATTCGATCACCCAGGGCGAGCAGGTGGGCATCCTCTGGCGTGCCTTGCTGTCAAGGCGCAGGCTGTTTATTCACTTTGCACACCGCACATTCAAGTGGTCGAACGAGGCGTCTGGGAAAGCCAGCGTCTACTGCGTCATTGTTGGTTTTGGCGTTCGCGACTTTGGTGACAAAGTGCTGTTTGAATACGAAAAGCCTGACAGTGCGCCGCATGCCTTGCCAGCGAACGACATCAATCCTTATTTGGTTGACGGCCCCTGGACGCTGTTGGAAAACCAGTCTCGCAATCTGTTCGGGATGCCCGAAATGCTCTACGGCAGCAAACCCACGGATGGTGGGCACTACCTGATGACGGACGCGGAGAAACAGGCCTTCTTGCTTGACGAGCCCAACGCCGCGCCGTTGGTCAAGCCGTTCATTGGCGCTCACGAGTATCTGCATGGTGAAAAGCGCTGGGTTCTGTGGCTGGCTGGCGCCGACCCCAGGCAAATCAAGCAGCTGCCCAAGGTGATGGAGCGGATTCAGGCGGTGGACAGGTTCCGCAAAGCCAGCAAGGCCGAGAGCACCAGAGCGTACCCATACCCCACGCTGTTTCGGCAGGTCACGCAGCCCAAGTCGGACTACATCCTGATTCCGCGCCACTCTTCTGAGAACCGTCCCCTGATTCCCTTCGGATTCTTCTCAAAAGATGTGATCGTTGGCGACAGTTGTTTTTCACTGCCTGGTGCGACGTTGTTCCACTTCGGCGTGCTGTCCAGCACCATGCACAACGCCTGGGTGCGATTCACCTGCGGCCGCTTGAAGAGCGACTACCGCTACTCCAAAGACATCGTCTACAACAACTTCCCCTGGCCCGGCTGCACCGGTGAGTCGCTCACCGAGGCCCAGCGCAGCGCCATCGAGACCGCCGCGCAGATCGTGCTCGACACCCGCGCCCAGTTTCCCGGCGCCACCCTGGCCGATCTCTACGACCCGCTCACCATGCCACCCGCGCTGCTCAAGGCCCACCAAAAGCTGGACGCGGCGGTGGACAAGGCCTACCAGTCCAGCGGCGGTAACAAAACCTACCCCAGCGACGCCGAGCGCGTGGCCTTTCTGTTCGGGCTGTACCAGCGCATCACCAGCCTGCTGCCGACCGCTCCGGTCAAGGGCAAGCGCCAGCCCCGAAAGTCCAATGTATGAGCAAGCCCAAAAACCGTTCGCCACTGGACCGCTCGCCACCGCTTCGAGTGGCCGGGCAGTCGCTGGATGAAGAGATCGAACGTCAGCTGGATGACCATGCGGTCGCGCCCTTTTCGCTTGCGTTCTTCATGTCGACGCTGGCAGGGCTGGAATGGTGGCGCTATCACCAAGACATCAAGCCCCACCCAGTGCTGTTCAGCGTCCTCGCAGCGACCGTGATCATCTACGCGGTTTACAAGATCAGGCGCACACGTAAGCGCGTGAGGCTCATGCGGCTGGGGCGCGATGGCGAGCGCGGCGTGGCGGAGCACCTGGAATGGCTTCGGGCTCACGATTTCGTAGTGATCCACGATATTCCCAATGGCGATGCGAATGTGGACCACGTTTTGATCGGGCCGCAGGGGATTTACACCATTGAGACCAAGACGCTGTCCAAGCCGCATCGCGGCGCCTGCAAGATCACGGTGGAGGCGGGGGTGATCCGTGCCAACGGCATGCCTTTGGACCGTGATCCCCTGATTCAGGCCAAGGCGCAGGCAGGCTGGCTGCGCCAGTTTCTGGCTGAGAGCCAGTTCACGGTGCCAGTTCAACCGGTGGTGGTTTTCCCTGGCTGGTTTGTGGAGCCCTTCGACATGAAGCAGACGGGGGTCTGGGTGTTGGAGATCAAGGCGCTCAAGAGCTTTGTCATCAACAAGCCAGCGCTGCACTCGCGGGAGGAGGTGAAGGCGATGGCATCGGCACTGCGCAGCCATGTGCGGAGTTTGACCAAGAGGTGATGCCTTCAGCACCTCTTGTCAATTAATCGAAATGATCACGCTCTTTTCTCTCCGAATCTTTGTCGCTGCCGACGCCCCTGAAGGCCTGTGGATCGTCGAGGAGTCAAACCCAATCGGCAAGGCGCGGATTCCGGCGCCTGCCAAGCATCCATAAACTGACTGAGATAAAAAATGGCCGGCTCCACCTTCCAAACCAATCCCTACGACCTGTTCAAGCTGCTGGAGGACTGCCATCGCGGCGCCTTGCAGTTGCCCGATTTCCAGCGCAGCTGGGTGTGGGACGAAGACCGCATCAAAAGCCTGATCGCGTCAATCTCCCGGGCCTTTCCGGTGGGCGCGCTGATGACGCTGGACACGGGGGGCGATGTGAATTTCAAGCCTCGGCCGGTGGAGGGAGCACCGAGCGCGGCCAGGATGGTCACGCCGAGCTCGCTGCTGCTGGACGGGCAGCAGCGCATGACCTCGCTTTACCAGGTGACGATGCGCGGCCAGGTGGTGGAAACAGTGACGCCCAAAAAGAAGAAAGTGAAACGCTGGTTCTACATCGATATGCGGCAGGCGCTGGATGCTTCGGTGGATCGAGAAGAGGCCATCGTGGGCGTCCCCGAAGACAAGGTGGTGCGCACCGATTTTGGTCGTGAGGCGGTGCTGGACCTGTCCACCCCGGAGAAGGAATACGCCGCGCTCATGTACCCGGTGGGCCAGGTATTTGATTGGGACCGGTGGCAGGACGGCTTCAACGATTTCTGGCGTGGCAGTGAGCACGAAGCGGTGCGCGAGGATTTCCGCCGCTTCAAGCGCGAGGTGCTGGAAAACTTCAAGTACTACCGGGTGCCGGTGATTGCGCTGGACCGCAGCACGTCGAAAGAAGCGGTCTGCGTGGTGTTCGAGAAGGTGAACACGGGCGGCAAGCCGCTGGATGCTTTTGAGCTGGTGACGGCCATGTACGCAGCAGACGGCCATGAGCTGCGCAAGGACTGGTATGGCGATGACCGACACAAGGGCCGACATCGTCGGTTTGTGGATGCCTTGCGCCCCGCCGACTCGGAGGCGGGGATCATCGCCAATGTCGGGAACACCGATTTTCTGCAAGCGGTCTCGCTCTTCTACACGCGCGAGCGTCGGCGCGAGGCCGAGCGCGCCGGCAAGCAGGGCAAAGAGCTGCCAGCCGTGACGGGCAACCGCCAGGCGCTGCTGAGCTTGCCCCTCTCGGCGTACAAGCAATATGAGAAGCAGGTGGAGCATGGCTTTTTGCAGGCGGCCAAGTTTCTTCACATGCTGCACATCTACCGGATTTTTGATCTGCCTTACCAGTCGCAGATCGTGCCGCTGGCGGCCATCATTGCCGACATGGATGAGGCCTGGGAGCACGAGGCGAACCGCTCCAAGCTGGTGCGCTGGTACTGGAACGGCGTGTTCGGCGAGTTGTATGGATCGGCTGTGGAGTCGCGCATTGCGCGGGATTTCATGGAGGTGCCGATCTGGCTACAGGGCGGGGCAGAGCCCTCGACCGTGAGTGAAACCCTGTTCCGCGCTGACCGGCTCAAGACCATGCGCATGCGCCTCTCGGCCGCCTACAAGGGGGTGAATGCGCTGCTGATGAAAGAGGGCGCGCAAGACTTTCGCTCTGGGCAGAAGTTTGATCACACGGTGTTCTTTGGTGAAAACGTGGACATCCATCACATCTTTCCGCAGGACTGGTGCAAGAAGCAGGGTATCAAGCCCGCTGTTTTCGACTCGATCATCAACAAGACCCCGCTGTCGTTCCGTACCAACCGCATCATTGGCGGTGTGGCGCCGTCCGAATACCTGGCAAAGCTGGAGAAGGGCGACAAGGCCACGCCACCGATTGAAGCGCGGCGATTGGACAGCTACCTCAGCTCGCACCTGATCGATCCGGCTTTGGCGCGTGGGGACAGCTTCGATACGTTCATGGCAGATCGGCAGAAGCGGTTGCTCGGCCTGATTGAGCGGGCGACCGGTAAGGCCGCATTTGCAGGCGATGGCGGCGAAGAGGGAGAGGACGCGGAAGCCGACGAAGACGCGATTGAAGCGGACATGACGATCGCCACCTGAGTGCCCGCATCCATCCAGGGCTCTTCACACGACGCGGGGATTAAGAACATGAATGAACAGCATTTGCTGGTGGACTATGAAAACGTCCAGCCTTCAATCGAAGATCTGTTGATGCTGGCCCCAAAGCTCACGGATGTGTGGCTGTTTCATGGGCCCAACCAAATCAGGCGCGCCAAACAATTGCAGGCAGCGCATGAGCGGGTCACGCTGGTGCCTCACTCGGGCAAGGGCAAGAATGCGCTGGACTTTCACCTGTCGTTTTACCTCGGCTATGTGGCGGCCAAGCACCCGGCGGCCAGCCTGATGGTGGTAGCGAACGACAAGGGCTACGACGCCATGATCGGCCACGCCAAGTTGCTGGGCTTCACCGCCACCCGCGTGGGGTTCAGGGCCAAACAGGCACCAGCAGCGGAGAAGAAGGCTTCTGCACCTGCGAAGAAGTCGGCGGTGGCCAAGACGGTTGCCAAGACAACGGACAAGGACGCGGTGAAGAAGGTGCCCCAGCCCGGCGCCATGGCTGCCAAGAAGAAAGCGAAAGCGCCACTGGCCAAGAAGACAGCTGTGGCGAAGACGGCGGTAACCAAGTCGGTGGCTGTTCAGGCTGGGGGCAAGTCGTCGGATGTTGCAAAGACGTCCGTGAAGCAGAGCGCACCCGCCAAGACAACAACTGCAAAGAGGGCGGCGGCCAAGAAGGCTCCTGCCCAAAAAGCAGCGGTTGCCAAGAAGACGGCACCTGCAAAAAAAGTGACTGCCAAAAAGAGCCCAGCCAAGTCGGCTGTATCCGTCAAACCAGCAGCTGCCAAACAGGCGCCAGCCAAGGCAACGCCGAGCGCTGCGCAAAAGGTGTTGGCGAGGGCGAAAACCTCGCTGGCCAAGATGGGCGCAAACCGTCCAACCAAGTTCGCCGCTTTGCTGCGGCACCTGAAGTCCATCGTGGGACAGGGGGCGACGGAGGCAGATGCCGACGCACTGTCGCACCGCCTGGAAGAGGCGAAGGTGATTCAGGTGGTAGGTGATTTGGTGCTGTATCCGTGATGGTTGCTTGCGTGGTGGTTGAGGCCGTATGTTGTCAGGCGCCTGAGGCGTTGAAGCTGCATTCGCTGTTCGCGAACAGCGAATGCAGAGCAGCGGCCGTACTTGGCTCTCTTTTTTATGCAATATGCAAAATGCATAAAAGGTTAAAACGTCGAAAGATACTTTACATTTATGCAGTCTGCATATTGCATAAAAAAGGGGTTTTATGGGTTCAACCGGCATCAAGGCCAGGCTCAGCCACGCGCAGTGGTCGCTCAAGCCGCAAGACCTGGCCATGGCGCTGAAGCTGGTGTGCCTGGCGGGGGAAAAGGTGATCTACGCCGAGCTGGCGCGCGCCATGCACATGTCACAGTTCGAGGCCCACGCTTGCCTGGCCCGCCTGACAGCGGCCCGGTTGCTCACCGACGTGGGCGGGGTGCCTGCCTTGGTGATGCCGGCGTTTCGGCCTTTGCTGCTGCAAGGCGCACCGTATTTTTTCCCGGCGGTGCGGGGAGAAATCACGGTGGGTTTTCCCACGGCGTATGGCGTGGAACCGCTGAAGTCGCTGGTGATGTTTGCCGACGAGCTGCCGCCTGTGTGGCCGCATGCCGATGGTCCGGTGCGTGGCTCTACGCTGCTGCCGCTCTACCCCAAGCTGCCACTGGCGGCGCAGGCCGACCCCTGTTTGTACGGGTTGCTGGCGCTGTTTGATGCGTTGCGCATTGGGCAGGCGCGCGAGCGGGAATTGGCGCGTGGTTTGCTTGAAGAATGCTTGAAAGCGCTTGCAGCATGAGCAACCCGAATCTGGACATTCTTGAGCTGGTGGCACACGCGCTGGGCCCGGTGTGCGATGAGGTGGTGTTTGTGGGCGGCTGCGCCGCAGGCCTGCTGCTCACCCAGGCGCGGCCCGACCGTATTCGCGTCACCGAAGACGTGGACATCGTGGCGCAGGCGCTCACGATCCACGACTACCACGCGGTGGAGAAGCGGGTGCGGGCGCAGGGCTTCAGCAACGACATGCGGCCCGGCGCGCCCATCTGCCGATGGGTTTACAAGAATGTGACGCTGGACGTGATGCCCACCGTGAAAGAGATCCTGGGCTTCGCCAACCGCTGGTACCCGCTGGCCATTGCCACGGCGCAGTGGATGTCGCTGCCCTCGGGCTTGCAGATCAGGCTGATTGCCGCCCCGGTGTTCATCGCCACCAAGCTTGAAGCGTTCAACGACCGTGGCCGAGATGCCGATGGCCAGCCTGACTTTTTAGGCAGTCACGACATGGAAGACATCGTGGCGGTGACCGACCGGCGTCCAGAGCTGCTGGCCGAATGCGAGACCATGCCAGCCGAGCTGCGCGCCTACTTGGCTGAGGCCTTCACCCAGCTCTTGGCGAATGCAGATTTCCTGTCCACCCTGTCTGGCCACCTCCCGGGTGACGCCGCCAGTCAGAGCCGCCTACCCAAACTCACGGACAGCTTGCGAGGATTCACGCGCCTTTGAAATCCCGTCGTGCATGTGATTGAGAAAGCATGGGCGTGCCGAAGAGACGAAATAAGGCCAGGTTGGCGACCGCCAACGCTCAGCGGTTCACTGTGTATCGGTGGGTGGGTTTGCAGCCTGCGCCGCCAGCACCCGCAAATCGGGCTTGTAGATCTTGCCCACGTTGGTCAGCGGCATGGTCTCCAGAATCGTCACCCGCTTGGGCCGTGCCGGGGGCTCGTCGACCCGTTCGTTCACAAAGGCCAGCAGCTCGTCTTCGGTGGCGCTGGCACCGGGGATGAGGGTGGCGAAGACCACCGGTACTTCACCGGCGTAGGCGTCGGGCGCACCGACCGCGGCGCAGAGTTGCACCGCAGGATGGGCAGCGAGCGCGTCTTCGATCACCTTGGGGTCGATGTTGTGGCCGCTGCGGATGATGAGGTCTTTGGAGCGGCCGCTCAGGTGCAGGCGTTCTTGTTCGTCGATGTGGCCGAGGTCGCCGGTGGCGAGCCAGCCATCTGGCGTGAAGGCGTGCGTGTTGTCTGCCTCGTTCAAAAACCCAGAAAACAGATTCGGACTTTTGAACAGCACCATGCCGGATTCGCCCGGCGCGCATTTGCGATCGCTGGCGCCGCCTTGTTCGTCCAGCGCCACGATACGCCACTGGGTGTATGGCAGGCGAATGCCGACGCAGCCTGGCGGCGATGTCATGCCGGGTGGTGTGATGGTGGAAATACCGGCCATTTCGGTCATGCCCAGGCTTTCGTGCACCTGGATGCCGATGAGCTGCTTCAAGCGAGCAGCGAGCTCGCCCGGCATGGGCGCGGCGCCGGTGCGGCCGTAGCGCAGGCTGGAAATGTCGGCGTCGCCCACCGGCACGTTGGCCAGCGCGGCGAGCGCGGTGGGCACGCCCGAGAGTACGGTGGCGCGGTGCGTCTCCACCAGCTTCCAGTAGTTCGCGACCACCGCCTTGTTGCGAAACAGCGCGGGCGTGGGGATGACGGTTTCCGCGCCGGCGCTCAGCGAGGTGAGCGAGCCCGGGAGCACGCCGGCCACATGGAACAGCGGGTAGCCGTTGATGGCCACGTCGTCCACGCGCACACCCTGCAACTGCACGCAGGCCCAGGCGGTGAACACCTGCGCGCCGTGGCTGTGGCGCGCGAGCTTGGGTGCGCCGGTGGTGCCGCCAGTGTGGAAGTAGGCGGCAATGTCGGTGGCGGCAATGTCTCGCCCGCTGACCAGATGGTCGTCGGGCTCGGCGGCGAGGAGGGCGTGGAAATCGGCGCAATCGACCGGCAGATCGACGGGTGGTGCCTCGCCAAACGGGGTGACCCGCAGCACCGTGTGCAGCGTGGGCACGAGGCCGCGCACACGCTGCGCCTTGGCCCACAGGCCGCTCTGTTCGTTGTGGCCCTCAGTGGCTTCGTCGCCCCAGGCGATGAGCACTCGGGCCTGCGCTGCGTTCATCAACGACGCGAGTTTTTCATCGCTCAGCAGCGGGTTGAGTGGCTGGACGATGCCGGCCGCTGCGCCGCCCCAGAGCGCGAGGTGGTATTGCAGGCAGCCGGGCAGCAGCACCGCCACCGCCTCATCGGCCTGCAGACCGAGGCGGTGCAGGGCGTTGGCGGTCTGGTGCATCCGCGCCAGCAGCTGCGCGTAGGACCAGCGCACAGCGGGCGCGCCGGGCTCGGCTGAGGGCAGAAAGGTGAGGGCGATCTTGTCGCCAAACGCGTGCGCGCTGTTGCGGATCAGCTCATAGGTGCTTTGCGGGCGGATCGCTTCCGCCAGCGGCGTGGCTTCGAGCGCGCGCACATCGGACGGCGTGAGCACCCGGCGAACCGGGGCGAATGGCAGATCAAACGTGGGCGCTTGGGTCTGTGCGCCAGTGGTGGGCAGCGTGCTTTTTTGAGGTGTCGTCATGGGCAGTCCGAAAGGAAGACCCATTGTGGTCCGCGCCAGCGCGCGGCCTTGTCACCTCTGGGGAGCGGCGCTCAGGCGCGAGCGAGCGCTGGGCACGGCGGAGAAGCGGGGTTGGCCCGAGCGGAAATAGCGAAGGCGGGTCAGGAAGGCAAAGACGGTGTACATGAACAAAAGGGCCGGGGGTCGGCTTCAACAACGGAAGCCATTAGGTTAAGGGTAAACCCTAGTTTTTCAAGCTGTGTGCTCAAAACGCCCATGCCGACCTTGCATAAGGTGACACCCCAAAAAAACAGGGAGCCCATGGGCTCCCTGTTTTGCTGACTGAAAAAGCCAGATTACATCGAGTCGATGAAACTGCGCAGTTTGTCCGAGCGGCTGGGGTGCTTGAGCTTGCGGACCGCCTTGCTCTCGATCTGGCGGATGCGCTCGCGCGTCACGTCGAACTGCTTGCCCACTTCTTCCAGCGTGTGGTCGGTGGACATCTCGATGCCGAAGCGCATGCGCAACACCTTGGCTTCGCGTGGCGTGAGGCTGTCGAGGATGTCTTTCACGACTTCGCGCAGGCCGGCCTGCATGGCGGCCTCGATAGGCGCGGTGTTGGCCTGGTCTTCGATGAAGTCGCCCAGATGCGAATCGTCGTCGTCGCCAATGGGGGTTTCCATCGAGATCGGCTCTTTGGCGATCTTCATGATCTTGCGGATCTTCTCCTCGGGCATCTCCATCTTCTCGGCCAAGATCGACGCATCGGGCTCAAAACCATGCTCTTGCAGGTGCTGGCGGCTGATGCGGTTCATCTTGTTGATGGTCTCGATCATGTGCACAGGGATACGGATGGTGCGCGCCTGGTCAGCGATCGATCGCGTGATGGCCTGGCGAATCCACCAGGTGGCGTAGGTCGAGAATTTGTAGCCGCGGCGGTATTCGAACTTGTCCACCGCCTTCATGAGGCCGATGTTGCCTTCCTGGATCAGGTCGAGGAACTGCAGGCCGCGGTTGGTGTACTTCTTCGCGATCGAGATCACCAGGCGCAGGTTGGCCTCGATCATCTCTTTCTTGGCGCCGCGCGAGGTGTGCTCGCCCTGGTTCATGCGCTTGTGGATGTCTTTCAGGTGTGTCAGTGGCACCACCACGCTGGCCTGGATGTTGATCAGGCCTTGCTGCAGTTCCTGCACTGGCGGCACGTTGCGCTCCATCACCACGCTCCACGGCTTGCCAGCGGCAGCCTGCTTCTCAACCCACTTGAGGTTAAGCAGGTTGGCGGGGAAGTCGGCGATGAACTTCTCTTGCGGCATGCCGCACTTGTCCACGATGATGCGGCGCAGCTCGCGTTCCTTCTTGCGCACTTCGTCAACCTGGTTGCGCATGGTGTTGCTCAGGCGCTCGATGGTTTTGGCCGTGAAGCGGATCGACATCAGCGTCTCGGTGATGGCTTTCTGCGTCTTCAGGTAGGTCGGCGTGCCGTAGCCTTCTTTGTCGTAGGTTTTGTGCAGTTTTTCAAACTGGCCGCGCAGGGTGTCGAAGCGGTCCAGCGCTTCGCGCTTGAGTTCTTCGAGCTTGCGGGTGAGTGCCTTGGAGCCGCCCTTGCCGTCGTCGTCGTCTTCTTCGTCGTACTCGTCGAAGTCTTCTTCGGCCACGTAATCATCTGCCTCGTCGGCGTTCGCAAAACCATCGACCACGGTGGAAATCAGCACCTTGCTGGTCGGGTTGCGAAGTTCCTCAGAGATCGCCAACACCTCTGCAATGGTGGCTGGGCTCTCGCTGATGGCGGCCATCATGTCGTTCAGACCGCCCTCGATGCGCTTGGCGATCTCGATCTCGCCTTCGCGCGTGAGCAGCTCGACCGTGCCCATTTCGCGCATGTACATGCGCACCGGGTCGGTGGTGCGGCCGAATTCGCTGTCCACCGTGGACAGGGCGGACTCTGCGGCTTCCTCGGCTTCTTCCTCGCTGGAGCCAGAAGGCGCGTTGTCGGTGATGATCAGCGCCTCGGCGTCGGGCGTCTGCTCGTACACCGCCACACCCATGTCGTTCAACATGGCGACCACGACTTCCAGCGTTTCGGCGTCAACCAGCTTGTCGGGCAGGTGGTCGTTGATTTCGCCGTGGGTCAGATAGCCACGGGTTTTGCCCAGCTTGATCAGCGTCTTGATGTGGTCGCGGCGGGCCTTGGTTTCTTCTTCGGACAGAACGGTTTCGTCCAGACCAAATTCCTTCATCAGCGCGCGCTCTTTGGCCTTGCTGATTTTCATGCGCAGCGGTTTGACCTTCTCCACTGTTTGCGTTGAATCGACTACCGCCTCTTCCGGCTCCCCTTCCAGGTCGTCTTCGATGTCGGACATGTCGGTGTCGTCGTCGTCACCGCGCGACTTGGCCTTGGCGCCGGCCTTGGCCTTGGGGCTTGGCTTGGCAGCAGACGCCTTCGCGGTGGCTGCCTTGGCAGGACGGCTGGCTTTCGTCTTCGGTTCAGCGGCAGCGTCCAGCGTTTCGATCGGATCGACTGGCGCTTTGCCGCCTTTGACGGTCTTGACCGCTGGCGTTTTGGCGGCGGCTTTGGCCGGTGTGGAGGCGGGCGTTTTGGCAGGGGTCTTTGTGGTCACGGTGGCAATTACTTTCTTGGTCGGCGCTTGGTGCACAGCAGCGGCGCTTGGGGCGCTGGGTTTCGGGCTGGCTAGGGCGTTGGTCTTGGCCTTGGGGGCAACTGGGATGCTGGAGACGGCAGGCACACTGGACTTCTTCGCAGGCATGAGGACCTCACAAAAATAGGCAGAAAAGAAACCGGCAGAAAGTACAAAGTTGCCACCCGAAGCCACCAAGCCGCGATGGCGCTGGGTTGCTGGTTGGTCACACGGCCCGACCGTTACCGGACGGGGCGGGCCTGCAAGCTGTTGGGGCGAACATTTGGTGTGCAGTCCTTGCGGGGTTGCCTCTGAACCGCTGGGGTTGTCGAGGTGGCCAGGAAAAGGTTCCGTGTCGCCCCTGTGCTGGGGTCAGGCCGGGCCCGGAGGTGCTGCTGTCGCGCTTGCGGTGCCAAGCCACACATTATACCGATTGACCACTTTTCAAGGCCTTGATGCGCTCGTTGACGCGTTTGTATTCTTCAAAGGCCGCTGCATCGCCGCCTTGCACCCGCGCTGCCAGCAGGCCAGCCAGGGCTTCCAGCGCATCGCCGCGCAGCCGGTTTATCACATCGGCGAGCTCGGCCAGCTCCAGCGTCGGGTTGGCGCCGGCTGTGGCTTGTTCGACCTGAGCGCACACGAAATCTTCGTGTTCGCTGTTGCGCAGCGCTTCGCGCAGCGCCGCCCAGGGCTGTGGGCCGTGCTCGTGCAACTGGGCTTCGAGCCAAGTGAACACCGGGCCGTGCGGCTCGGGCAGGTGGGCCAGCATGGCGTGGTCGTCGGCCGAGAGTTGGTCCCAGGCTTGCGCGTTGGCCAGCAGCAGACCAATCGCGCGGTCGGCCCGGCTGCCGCCGGTCAGGCGCTGGCCCAGCATGCGCGGCGGCGGTGGGCTTTTGCGCCAGTCTTTCTGCCATTTCCGGGCTGGCTTGGCTGCGCCGTGGTCCGACGAGGCCATGGTCTGTGCAAAAGCGTCGTCGTCTGGATAGGTGGCTGGGCTGTTGCTGCGGTGGTTGTCATAGCCCGGTGGCGCGGCGTCGGATTGCGCTTCGGCTGGCACAGCGCGGCGCGAACGTGGCGCCTGCTGCCAAAGTTGCAGCAGGTCAGCGCTGGCCAGGCCGCAGCCTTCTGCCAGCTCACCAATCAGCTGGCGTTTGAGTGCACCGTCGGGCAGCGCGCTCCACAGCGGACGGGCCTGGCTGGCCATGCGCGCGCGTCCCTCGGCCGAGGTGAGGTCGCAATCGGCGGCGGCCGCGTCGATCAGGAAGCGCGAGAGCGGCACCGCCGCTTTCACCGCCTGAGCAAACGCTTCGCTGCCGTTGGCGCGGATGAAACTGTCGGGATCGTGTTCGGCCGGCAGGAACAAAAACTTGACGCTGCGGGTGTCGGTAGCCAGCGGCAGGGCGGCGTCGAGCGCCTTGCGCGCAGCGCGCCGGCCCGCGCCGTCGCCGTCGAAGCTGAACACCACCGCGTCGGTGAAGCGAAACAGCTTTTGCACATGGTCGGGCGTGCAGGCGGTGCCTAAAGTGGCTACGGCGTTGGCAAAGCCGAGCTGGGCCAGGGCGACCACGTCCATGTAGCCCTCGGTCACCAGCGCATAACCGGCCACGCGGATGGGGGTGCGCGCCTCGAACAAGCCGTACAGCTCGCGGCCTTTGCTGAACACCGGGGTTTCGGGCGAGTTCAGGTACTTGGGTTCGCCCTTGTCGAGCACTCGCCCGCCAAAGCCGATGTACTCGCCCTTGACGTTGCGGATCGGGAACACGATGCGGTCTCGAAACCGGTCGTAGCGCTTGGTTTCGCCGTCAGCGCCTTTTTCATCGGCGTGCTCGATCACCAGACCGGACTCGACCAGCAGCGGGTCGGTGTAGTCGGCAAACACACCCGCCAGGCTGCGCCAGCCCTCGGGCGCGTAACCCAGGCCAAAGGTTTTGGCGATTCTCCCAGTGAGGCCGCGACCTTTGAGGTAACTCACCGCGCGCGGTGTGACCTTGAGCGATTGAATGTAGGCGTGGGCCGCCTTGTCGAGCACGCTGTTGAGCGTGGTCTGTTTCTGGCGCTGCTGGGCGGCGCGCTCGCGGTCTTGCGGCGAGGCGTCGTCTTCGGGAATTTGCAGGCCGGTCTGTTGGGCTAGGTCTTTGACCGCTTCGATGAAGCTCATGCCCGCGTGCTCCATCAAAAAGCCGATCGCGTTGCCATTGGCGCCGCAGCCGAAGCAGTGATAGAACTGCTTGGTTGGGCTGACGCTGAACGAGGGCGATTTCTCGCCGTGGAACGGGCACAGGCCCATCAGGTTGACGCCGCCCTTCTTCAGCTGCACATACCGACCCACCACATCGACCACGTCGACGCGGTTGAGCAGTTCTTGGATGAAGGTTTGAGGGATGGCCACCGGGGTATTCTCCCCCACCCACCCAGAACAACCGGAGACCGCCATGACCAGCATCTACGACCAAGACCTGCCCCGCGTCGAGGCCAATTTCGCCGCGATCTCGCCGATTTCCTTTATTGAGCGCACCGCCGAGGTCTACCCTGAGCGGCTGGCCATCGTGCATGGCGAGCTGCGTCAGACCTGGGGCGAAACCTATTCCCGCGCGCGCCGACTGGCCAGCGCCTTGCAGCGCGCCGGCATTGGCAAAAACGACACGGTGGCGGTGATGCTGCCCAACACGCCACCGATGGTGGAGGCGCACTTTGGGGTGCCGATGGCGGGCTCGGTGCTCAACGCGCTCAACACCCGGCTCGATGCCGAAACCATCGCCTTCATGCTGGATCATGGCGAGGCCAAGGCGGTGATCGTCGACCCGGAGTTCGCGCCGACGATGAAAAAAGCGCTGTCGGTGCGCCAATCCACGGCACCGCTGCTGCTGATCGACGTGGAAGACGCGCTGTTCACCGGCGACACCCAGCCCATCGGCAGCACCACCTACGAGGCGTTCCTCGCCGGTGGCGATCCAGCGTTCGCCTGGCAATTGCCTGGCGATGAGTGGGACGCGATCGCACTCAACTACACCAGCGGCACCACCGGCAACCCCAAGGGCGTGGTCTACCACCACCGGGGCGCGGCGATGAACGCGATCAGCAACGTGCTGGAGTGGGACATGCCCAAACACGCGGTTTACCTGTGGACGCTGCCGATGTTCCATTGCAATGGCTGGTGCTTCCCCTGGACGGTGGCGGCGCGCGCCGGGGTCAACGTCTGCCTGCGCCGGGTCGATGCTCAGGCGATTTTTGATGCCATGCGCCAACACAGCGTGACCCACTACTGCGCCGCACCCATCGTGCACGGCCTGCTGGTCAACAGCCCAGCCGCGATGAAGGCCGGCATTCCGGCCGGCCTGAAAGCCATGGTGGCGGGGGCTGCACCACCCGCTTCCATGATCGAAGGCATGGAGCAGATGGGCATCGACTTGACCCATGTGTACGGTCTGACCGAGGTCTACGGTCCGGCCACGGTCTGCGCCAAGCACGAAGCTTGGGACGCGCTGGACATCGGCGAACGCGCCCGCCTGAACGCGCGCCAAGGCGTGCGTTACCACCTGGAGCGCGACGTGCGTGTGCTCGATCCCGAGACGATGCAGCCCGTGGCGCAAGACGGCGAGACCATGGGCGAAATCATGTTCAAGGGCAACATCGCCATGAAGGGTTACCTAAAGAACCCCAAGGCGACCGAGGAAGCGTTTCGGGGCGGTTGGTTCCACAGCGGGGATCTCGCGGTGCAGTACCCCGACGGCTATTTCAAGATCAAAGACCGCAGCAAAGACATCATCATCTCGGGTGGTGAAAACATCTCGAGCATCGAGGTGGAAGACGTGCTCTACCGCCACCCCGACGTGCTCGCAGCCGCCGTGGTGGCCCGCCCCGACCCCAAGTGGGGCGAGACACCGTGCGCCTTTGTCGAGTTGAAGTTCGGCGCCCAAACCACGCCCGAGGAAATCGTGGCGCACTGCAAGCTGCACCTGGCTGGGTTCAAGGTGCCGCGAGCGGTGGTGTTTGGCGAGCTGCCCAAAACCAGCACCGGCAAGATTCAGAAGTTCGAGTTGCGCAAGCTGGCCGGCTCGGCCAAGGCGATCGATATCTGAACAGGTTCGTCAGAAAAACGGTCCTACTCAATGAAGAATTCCATGCCTGTGTTTCACCAAGTGGTGCTGTTCACCGACACCGATGGCCGCGCCTGTTTTCGCGAGCAGACGCTGCCCCTGAGCGAGGGCACGCCCGCCACGCAACTCTCGCCGCTGATGGCCAGCGGCGGCTACCAGTTGCGCAAGAGCCCAGTCGGTTTTCGCAGCGATTTCCATTGCACCGGTACGCCGCAATGGTTGTTTGTGCTGCAAGGCCAGATGGAAATTGGCTTGCAAGATGGCACCACGCGCGTGTTTGGCCCAGGGCAGCATTTCTACTCTGCCGACACCCTGCCCGATGGCGCCACCTTCGACCCAGCGCTGCACGGGCACCGCAGCCGGCAGTTGGGCGAGGAGCCGCTGGTGACGCTGTTCGTGCGCGGCTGAAGCCGGTTCGGTGCGGCGTTCAACAGGAGTCGCGCGTGAAACAGCCACCGCCCTGGCTGCGCGACCGCGTCACACCCAGCCCAGGGCGCCGACCAACGCGCCTGCGCTGATCAGCCACAGCAAGTGGATTTTGGTTCGCCAAACCACCAAGGTGACCACGGCGGTCAGCAGCCACAACGGCCAGTCGGTCGACGGCTGGTCGTGCGCGGCGGTGAGCAGCCAGCCCGTGGCTATCAGCAACGCGATCGCGATCGGCGCCATGCCAGCCTTGAAGGCGCGCACCGAGCGACGCTCGCGGTTGCGGTGGGCCCAGCGGGTGGCGCTGTAGGTGAGGATGGAGGAGGGCAGCAGCGTGGCTGTCATGCTCACCAGAACGCCCAGCAGGGCCAGGCCCACGGCGGGCCAGCCAGCACCCATCCCGCCGCCGGCGTTCAGGCCGAGGTTCCAGCCGAGCAGGGCGATGAACAGCACGTTGGGGCCGGGCGCTGCCTGCGACAAGGCGATGGACGCGGTGAACTGCGCGTCGCTCAGCCAGGCCTGTTGCGTCACCAGGTAGCGGTGCATGTCGGGCGCGGTGGTGATGGCGCCGCCCACCGCCAGCAAAGAGAGCGAGGCGAAGTGCGAGAAGACGAGCAGCCATTCGACGGACGCGAGCATGGGCGTCACCGGCGCTCTCCGGTCGGCGAGGGCGTGGGTGGCGCGAGCCGGCGCCAGGCTCACAGGCAAGCGCCACCGCCGACCCCGGCCAACACCCCCATCAGGGGCCAGCGAAGCAGGGCAATTGCCACAAAAGTCAGCCCAGCCAGCCCGGCGCAAACGCCCGTACCCAGCGGGTTTTTGTGCAACGCGGTGATCAGTTTGATGCCGGTGGCGGTGATCAGGCCAGCGGCCACCGCGCCCATGCCGCGCAGCGCCCCTTGCGCAGCGGCGGTGTCGGCCACGGTGCCATACAGCGCCGCCACCAACAAAAGCAGCACCAGCGGCGCACTCAGCATGCCCGCCAACGCAGCCAGGGCGCCGGTCCAACCGAAATACCGCCCACCGATCATCAGCGAGAGGTTCACCACATTGGCCCCGGGCATCACCTGGGCCACCGCCCAGTCTTCCAGGAACTGCTCTTGGGTCAGCCAGCGCTTCTTCTCCACCAGCTCGCGCTGCACCACAGCCAGTACACCGCCAAAGCCTTGCAGGGCCAGCCAGGTGAACGACCAGAACAGATCGCGCCGGTTGGTGGGTGCCGCCAGTGGAAGCGCATCGGGTGCGGGTTTGGCTTGGGCGGGCAAGGGCATGCCCAATTATCGGCGGGCGCCTGCCCCACAAAGGTCGGTTCGGCCTGGTCTGATGTGCGCGTTTAATCAGGCGCCAGCCGACATCAACTTTTGCACCGTGACCACATCCAGCGGTTTGGTGACATAGCCTTTGATGATGGGCAGGGCGCTCGCCCGCTCGCGGTCGGCCGGGGAGCCTGAAGAGGTCAGCATCAGCAGCATCACACTGGGCTTGTCGATCAGCAGCGGCGTGGCCTGTTCGGCCATCTCAAAGCCATCCATCATGGGCATGTTGATGTCCAGAAAGATGCAAGTGGACACGTCCAGAGGGTCCTGCACAAAGAAAGCCAAGGCGTCAATGCCGCTCTCAAACACCAGAATCTCGCCCCCAAAACCGGCGCGGCGAATCATGATCTCGTGGTAGACGTTGTCGGCCTCGTTGTCGTCGATCAAGATGAAACGCTGGTAGGTCATACAGAACTTTTGGTGAACGCATTCAGGAGGCGGACTGGGGCAGAACCAGGGCAAAGCAACTGCCAACGCCAAGCTCCGACGATACGCTGATGCGGCCTTGATGCAGCTCGATGATGCGCTGGCAGATGGACAGGCCCAGCCCGGTGCCGTCGTACTGCTTGCGCGAGTGAAGCCGTTTGAACATATCAAACACCCCGGCGAGCTGGTCGGCCGGTATGCCAATGCCGTTGTCGCTCACCTCAATGCACCAAGCGTTGCCAATGGCCTGCGCTGATACGGTCACCACCGGTGGCATACCGGGGCGCGAAAACTTCAGCGCGTTGCTCACCAGGTTTTGCAGCGCGATGCGCAGCAGCGAAGGGTCGCCTGAGACCGTGGGCAAATCCCCGATCAGCAGCTGGCCGTTGCTTTGCTGCAGCGCCATAGCGAGATCGTCGCGCACCTGGCCAGCCAGCAGGTTCAGATCGACTGGCTGGCGGGCCACCACGCTTCGGTCCAGCTGTATCAGGTTCAGCAGATCGTTGAGCAAGGAAGCCATGCGGCGCCCGCCCTGCACCACGAAGTCGAGGTAGCGGCTTGCGCCAGGCAGATCGGCCAGCCCAGGCTCGCCAGCCAGCAGGCCGGCGAAGTTGTTGATGGTGTTGATGGGTTCGCGCAGATCGTGCGAAATGATGTGGATGAAGCGCTCCTGCTCCAGCGTTTTGTGCTGCAGGCTGGCCAGCGCCTGGCGCAGATCGTCTTCGCGCTGCTTGCGCCGCTCGATGTCTTGCACCCGGACCACCACGCCCATCACCTCGCCCGCGTCACCGCGAGCTGGCAGGTACGACACATCCACCTGCCGCACGCCCAGGCCAGGGAAGGAGAAAGCGGTTTCATACTGCACCGCCTCACCAGCCAACGCCCGGTCAATCCGGGGTTTGATCATTTCCTGAAACACCGCCTCGCCAGCGAGGTCGACCACCCTTCGGCCCACAATGTCTTCGGGTCTGCGTTGCCAGTAACGCAGGTAGGCCGGATTGACGAACTGGTAGACGTAATCCGAATCGACGAACGATTTGAGTTCGCTGCCCGCTTGCAGCAGCACCTGAAAGATCTGGCTGCGGCGGCGCTCCTCGGCCGAGTTGCGCTTGGCTTCTTCGCGCTGCAGCCGCTCGTGTTCGAGCAGGGTGGCGACCAGGCTGGCGAGCGAGCACAGGGCGGCGCGTTGGGCTGGCTCCAGCACCCGGGCGCGCTGGTCGATCACGCAGACGGTGCCCAGGGCGTAACCGTCTTCGGTCACGATGGGCGCCCCGGCATAAAAGCGAATTTTTGGGCCGCCCAGCACCATCGGGTTGTCGGAAAAACGCGCATCTTGCAAGGCGTCTTCCACCACCAGAACCTGCTTGGGGTCAAGAATCGCGTGACCACAAAAAGACTCTTCGCGACCGGCTTGCTCTTCCGCCAAGCCCACGCGCGACTTGAACCACTGCCGATCGTGGTCGACCAGGGTGATCAGCGCGATGGGCGTGCTGCAAATCTGGGACGCCAGCTCGGTAATATGGTCGAACGCTGGCTGCGGCAAGGTGTCGAGCAGGCCCAGTCGGTCCAGACGGGCTTGCCGCAGGGTCTCATTGCTGGGAATGGGTGCTTTTTTCAAGGGCTTGCTTTGAGAGAGGCAGCCTGCGAGCGTAGCGCATCGGGGCTTGCTCGTGCCGCGTCACCGAGCTGTTTGTTTGGGTGAGCCGGGCACGCACCGTCTTGCCCCACCGCATGCGGCTCACACCGTCATGCCGCCCGACACCTCAATCACCGCGCCGTTGATGTAGCTGGCCTCGTCGCTGGCGAGGAACGCGTAGACGTTGGCGATTTCTTCGGGCTTGCCGAGCCGGCGCAGCGGTACCCGGTGCTCCATTTCCTGGATCACTTTTTCCGGAATGGTGGACAAGATGGGAGTGGCGATGAATCCAGGCGCCACCGCGTTGACCCGCACGCCCTTGGGTCCAAGTTCGCGGCTCCAGGTTTTGGTGAAACCGATCACGCCAAACTTGCTCGCCGCGTAGTTGGTCTGACCGAAATTGCCGTAGATGCCCACCACCGAGGAGGCGTTGAGGATCACGCCGCTGCCATGGGCGACCATGGCGTCGGCCACGGCTTGCGCGCAATGGAATACGCCGCGCAGGTTGACGTCGATGACTTTGTCGAACTGCTCCAGCGTCATTTTTTGCAAGCGTGCGTCTTGCGTGATGCCGGCGTTGTTCACCAGCACGTCGATGCGGCCGAACCGCTCCAACACCTGCGCCACCACCGCGTCCACCATGTCGCGCTGGGTCACGTCCATCACAAAGCCCAGCGCCGTGGCGCCGAGCGCCTTGCACTGTTTCACCGCCTCGTCCACCGCCGCCTGCTTCACATCGCAGACGATGACGGTGGCGCCCTCGCGCGCGAACTTGAGCGCGGTGGCCAAGCCAATGCCTTGGGCGGCGCCGGTGATGAGGCTGATCTTGTCTTGCAGGCGATTCATGGTGAACAGGTATACAGGTTACAAAGCGAACACAACCCCGATTGTGCTGGCCGCCATCCTGCGACTGGCTGACAAACCGACCCCCAGGAGACACCATGAAACTCACCGCCGCCGTTGTGCAGACCGCTTCCGTTTTGCTCGACACCCCGGCCACCGTGCTGCGCGCGCTCGACCTCATGCAGGAGGCGGCCAAACAAGGCGCACAGGTGGTGGTGTTTCCCGAGGCCTTCATCGGCGGCTACCCCAAGGGGGCCGACTTTCATATCTACATTGGCGCTCGCACGCCAAAAGGCCGCGCCGAGTACCTGCACTATTTCAACGCTGCGGTCACGATGGACGGGCCAGAGATCGCCCAGCTTGCCCAGGCGGCAGGGGAACACCGCCTCTACGTGTGCGTGGGCATCATTGAACGCGACGGCGGCACCTTGTATTGCACCGCGGTCTATCTGGGGCCTGATGGGCGCGTGCTCGGTAAGCACCGCAAGCTCATGCCCACCGCGCTGGAGCGCCTGGTCTGGGGTTTTGGTGATGGCTCCACGCTGCAGGCGGTGGACACGCCGTATGGCAAGTTGGGCGCGGTGATCTGCTGGGAAAACTACATGCCCGCGCTGCGCATGGCGATGTACCAGCAGCGGGTGACGCTGTACTGCGCCCCCACCGCCGACGACCGCGACAGCTGGGCCAGCACCATGCAGCACATCGCCCTGGAAGGACGCTGTTTTGTGCTCTCGTCGTGTCAGCATCTTCGGCGTTCACAGTTTCCAGGCGAGCAGATGAACAACCGCCTGCCTGAAGCGCCCGAAACCGTACTCATGCGCGGTGGCAGCATGATCATCGACCCGCTGGGCAAGGTGCTGGCAGCACCGGTGTACAACGCCGACGCGCTGCTGACCGCCGAGCTGGACTTGGACACCATCCCTCAGGCCCAGATGGACTTTGACCCGGTCGGTCACTACGCCCGGCCCGATGTGTTCTCTCTGCAGGTGAACACCGCCGTGCAGCAGGCGGTGCGACTGGGCCCAGGCGCCGCCGGTGCTCAGTAAACCGGCTGGTGCTGCCGAATGGCAGCTTTCACGGTGTTGTCCAGCTCAAAGCCGCTGCCGTGCTTGGCGGCCAACTCGGCGCAGCGCTGCTCGAAGGCGTCTGTGCCCATGCTGTAGATGAACTGCAGCGCGCCGCCCGTCCAGGCCGGGAAGCCGATGCCGAAGATGGAGCCGATGTTGCCGTCATGCACGCTGGTCAGCACGCCCTCGGCGAGGCAGCGCGCGGTTTCTACCGCCTGGCGGTAGAGCAGGCGGTCTTTCACCTCTTGCAGATCCCATTTGAGATCTGCCTTCTCAAACAGCGTTTTCAGTTCGGGCCACAGGTGTTTCTTCTGGCCTTCGGGATAGTCATAAAACCCACCGCCGGCCGCGCGCCCAGCGCGCTTGTGTTGCTTGACCATGTGTTCCACCAGCGTCTCGCCCGGTGTGGCCACATAGGCCTTGCCTTCCTTCTCAAAATCAAGCCGCGTTTGCTCCAGCACATGCACCGACAGCGACAGCGCGGTCTCGTCGAGCACCGCCAGCGGCCCGACCGGCATGCCCGCTTGCATCGATGCGTTTTCGATCACTGGCGCCGGAATGCCTTCGCCCAGCATGGCGGCGCCTTCCATCACAAAAGTGCCGAAGGTGCGGCTGGTGTAGAAGCCGCGCGAATCGTTCACCACGATGGGCAGCTTGCCCAACGCTTGCACATAGTCGTAAGCACGGGCCACGGTTTCGTCGTCGGTGTCCTTGCCGCGAATGATTTCCACCAGCTTCATCTTGTCCACCGGGCTGAAGAAGTGGATGCCGACAAACTTGCTTGCATCGCGGCTGGCCTGCGCCAGCCCGGAGATGGGCAAGGTGGAGGTGTTGCTGGCCAAGAAGCCGCCCTCGGCCAGCATCGGCTCGGCCTCCTGCGTCACCTTGGCTTTCAACTCGCGCTGCTCGAACACCGCTTCGATAATCAGGTCGCAACCTTGCAGGTCGGCGGCGCTGGCGGTTGGTGTGATGAGGCTCAGAATGCTTTGTTGCTTCTCGACCGCCATCTGGCCTTTGTCCAACCGCTTTTGCGTGAGCTTGGCGGTGTAGGCCTTGCCCTTGTCGGCGGATTCGATCGACACGTCTTTCAGCACGGTGGCAATGCCCCGGCTGGCCTGCGCGTAAGCAATGCCCGCGCCCATCATTCCCGCACCCAAGATGCCCACCTTTTTCGGCTGGTAGCGCGGAACATCCTTGGGCCGCGACTGGCCGGCCTTGATCGCGTTCATGTTGAAAAAGAACGTGTTGATCATGTTCTTAGCGACCGGGTTCACCATCAAGCCAGCCAGATAGCGGCTCTCGATGCGCAGCGCGGTCTCATAGTCGACCATCGCGCCCTCGGCCATGGCGGCCAGCGCCGCTTCGGGCGCTGGGTACAGGCCGCGCGTCTTTTGCTTGAGCACGGCAGGCGCCACGACCAGCATGCCCGCGATCTTCGGGTTGCTCGGCGTGCCGCCAGGCATTCGGTAGTCCTTGCGGTCCCACGGGTGCTGCGCCGCCTCGGGCTTGCCTTGTGCGTCGGCGATGAAGGCCAGCGCGCGGGGCATCAGCTCATCGGCCGTTGACACCAGCTCATGCACGAGGCCGAGCTTCGCTGCCTCTTCCGGGCCGAACAATTTGCTTTCCAGAATGTAGGGCTGCGCGCCCATGAGGCCAAGCAGCCGCGTCATCTTGGTAATACCGGTTGCGCCAGGCAGCAGGCCGAGCGTGATCTCGGGCAGGCCAAATTGGATTTTTCGATCGTTCACCGCAATGCGGTGGTGACCCACCAGCGCCACTTCCCAACCGCCGCCCAGCGCCGTGCCGTTCAGGCAGCTCACAACAGGCACACCCAGGGTTTCCAGCGTGCGAAAGCTTTTCTTGATGCGCTCGATCTCGGCAAAGATACGCGGCGCGTCGCTCGGCTGCGTGCGCATCACAGCCTTGAGGTCGGCGCCAGCGAAGAAAGTGCTCTTGGCCGAGGCCAGCACGATGCCCTGGATCTGCGCCTTGTCTTGCACCACCTGCGCGGTGACCGCGGCCAAATCTTCCTGCCACTGTAGGCACATGGTGTTGACCGGCGAGCCTTGTTCGTCGAAGGTGATGGTGGCGATGCCGTTGGCGAGTTCGTAGCGAATGGTTTTGGTGATCATGTGTGGCTCCTGAGATACCTTGCGAGCGAAGTGCCTGATTCAAAAACACCGCAGAACCGGCTTTGCCGGGCTGCAGGTGGTGCCCCCTCACAGGGGGTGACGCGCAAAGCGCGGCGCGGGGGTCGGATGTTTACGTCCGCTCAACAATCGTTGCAATCCCCATGCCGCCGCCCACGCACAAAGTCGCCAGCCCGTAGCGCAGCTTTCGGCGGTGCAGCTCATCCACCAGCGTGCCCAGAATCATCGCGCCGGTGGCGCCCAGCGGGTGGCCCAGCGCGATCGCGCCGCCGTTCACGTTCACCTTCTCGTGCGGCACGCCCATTTCCTGCATGAACTTCATCGGCACCGCAGCGAAGGCTTCATTGACCTCGAACAGATCAATCTGGTCGATGGTCAAACCCGCCTTGGCCAGCGCCTTGCGTGCGGCGGGCATCGGGCCGGTGAGCATGATGGTGGGGTCGGCGCCCGAGAGCGCGACCGCCACGATGCGGGCGCGCGGCGTGAATCCGTGCGTTTTGCCGGCGGCTTCCGAGCCGATCAGCATGGCCGCAGCGCCATCAACGATGCCCGACGAATTGCCAGCGTGGTGCACATGGTGGATGCGCTCCACCTGCGGGTAGCGCTGCAGCGCCACCGCATCGAAGCCCATGGCCCCGAGCTGCTCGAACGCAGCTTTGAGCCCAGCCAGGCCTTCCATCGTGGTGTTGGGTTTGATGAACTCGTCGCGCTCCAGAATGATTTGGCCCAGCGCGTCTGTCACCGGCACCACCGACTCATCGAAGTAACCCGCAGCGCGCGCAGCCGTGGCGCGCTTTTGCGATTTGAGCGCAAACGCGTCCACATCGGCGCGCGAAAAGCCGTTGAGCGTGGCGATCAAGTCAGCACCAATGCCTTGCGGCACAAACAACGTGGCGCTGTTGGTCTCCGGGTCTTGCGCCCAGGCGCCGCCGTCCGCGCCAATGGGCACGCGGCTCATGCTCTCCACGCCGCCGGCCACCACCAGGTCTTCCCAGCCGCTCTTCACTTTCATCGCAGCCATGTTCACGGCTTCCAGGCCCGAGGCGCAAAAGCGGTTGAGCTGTACGCCCGAGCAGCGCCAGTCCCAGCCAGCCTTAAGCGCCGCCACCTTGGGCAGCACCGAGCCTTGCTCGCCAATGGGCGAGACCACACCCATCACCACGTCGTCCACCGCAGCGGTGTCCAGGTCGTTGCGGAGCTGCAGTTCGGCCAGCAACCCGGCCAGCAGGTTGACCGGTTTCACCTCATGCAGGCTGCCGTCTTTTTTGCCTTTGCCGCGCGGGGTGCGGATGGCGTCGAAGATGAAGGCTTCGCTCATGGGCTGTCTCCTGAAGAACGTGTTGAGGGGGTCGGATCAGTATAGACTTTCACCAAGCAAACGCTCTGTATAAATACTTTCCTCAACGTCCGATAGGTGACAGCCATGATTCCACGCACCCTGTTCAACGCCGACCACGAAGCCTTTCGCGACAGCTTTCGCCGCTTCATGGACAAAGAAATTGCGCCGTTCCACGATGCTTGGGAGGAGCAGGGCTATGTGGACCGCGAGGTCTGGCGCAAGGCCGGGCAAAACGGCTTCCTCTGCATGACCATGCCCGAGGCCTATGGCGGGGCTGACGCCGACAAGCTGTATTCGGTGGTGCAAATGGAAGAGTTGTCGCGCGGCGGGTTCACCGGCATCGGCTACGGGCTGCACAACGAAATTGTCGCGCCCTACCTGCTGCATTACGGCACCGACGCCCAGAAAGTCAAATACCTGCCTCTGTTTGCCAGTGGCGAGATGGTGGGCGCTATCGCCATGAGCGAGCCCGCCGCCGGCAGCGACCTGCAAGGCCTGAAAACCACCGCCCTCAAGCAAGCAGACGGCAGTTACCTGCTCAACGGCAGCAAGACCTTCATCACCAACGGCTGGCACGCAGACCTGGTGATCGTGGTCGCCAAGACCGATCCGGCGGCGGGCGCGAAGGGCACCAGCCTGTTCCTGCTGGAAAGCGGCACGCCCGGTTTCGAGAAGGGCAAGCGTCTCAAAAAGCTGGGTTTGAAAGCGCAAGACACCAGCGAGCTGTTCTTTGACAACGTGAAACTGCCCGCCGACCAATTGCTCGGTGGCGCGGCACACGAAGGGCGCGGCTTCATCGGCCTGATGGAGCAATTGCCCTGGGAGCGGCTGCAAATCGCGATCACTGCGGTGGGCGCCGCGCAAGCCGCGATTGACTGGACGGTGGATTACGTGAAAGAGCGCAAGGTGTTCGGCCAAGCCGTGGGCGCGTTCCAGAACACGCGTTACAAGCTCGCCGAGTTACAAACCCAGGTGCAGGTGGCGCGGGTGTTTGTCGACAAATGTTGCGAGCTGGTGACCGTGGACCAGCTCGACACCGCCACCGCCAGCATGGCCAAGTACTGGTGCAGCGACCTGCAATGCCAGGTGATGGACGAGTGCGTGCAGCTCTTTGGCGGCTACGGCTACATGTGGGAATACCCCATCACTCGGGCCTATGCGGATGCTCGGGTGCAGCGCATTTATGGCGGCACCAACGAGATCATGAAAGAGGTGATTTCGCGGGGGATGGGGTTGGGTGGGCGGTGAGGATTGGCTCGCAGCATCTGCCATGCGCAAGCGCATACTTTCCATCCATCTCATGCTCTTTCCACACAGAAGGCGCGCTGTGTAGAGTGTCATTTCTGGGTCAACCAGGTCAGGCCAGATTGTCGAACTCAAGCCATCTGGCCGTGCTGCAAACGCGAGGCTGATGGTGACATCGAACCTCATTGGCTTTAAAGCAGGCCGACAATATGGTTGCATCGGCGGATGGATCAAACATCGCCCTATCGCTTGCAGGTTCCAAGCTTGGGGCGCTGGCACGTCGTGGTTGGTGTGACTGGTCTTCGGGAACCGGTTCGTTTTTCGGCCTGCGTGCTTTCTGATGCTTTGCCCACGGCGCGATCTCTGCCTTTAGTAGGCGTACCAAGCTAGGTGCAACCAGTCGAACAACCGCCAAGGATCGATTTGGCGGTTCGCGACCACGGTGTTTTCACTTGATACGCATCAAAGGACAAGGAGACCATTTCGTCAGGCCGTCGGCTGTAGCGCTCGCAGCGGACGGCCTCAATGTCTGATACGGTGGCTTTTAACTTCGAATGGGAAACGGCCTGCGAAGGCCGATTGACATGGGGCACAGGACGCCCAAGAAGGACGTGGTTGAACACAACCCGTCCGGCATGCGCTGACAAAGTCGAGCAAAGTACAGCGACGCAAAACGGGGACGAAATCTTGAATAAATAGGACTTACGCAAAGCAAATAGTTGTTAAATTAATTTATCAATTACTTTAATCAACGCATCATCGTTATAGCATATAATACGTTTATTGCTTTTACGGACAAGCGCAGTGACAACACGTATA
>Ga0222706_1000104_pt1 | contig 28267 bp, 24 predicted proteins | sample AntAcemetage1572_FD_179829 | JGI IMG/M metagenome (GOLD analysis project Ga0222706, IMG submission 179829) | Saline water microbial communities from Ace Lake, Antarctica - #1572 | ecosystem: Environmental > Aquatic > Non-marine Saline and Alkaline > Saline | place: Antarctica: Ace Lake...
CGCAGTTCTACTTCCGCACGACGGACGTGACCGGCGCGATCGAGTTGCCAGAAGGCAAAGAGATGGTGATGCCAGGCGACAACGTCTCGATCACGGTCAAGCTGATCGCACCGATCGCGATGCAAGAGGGCCTGCGCTTTGCCATCCGCGAAGGCGGTCGCACCGTCGGTGCTGGTGTCGTTGCCAAGATCATTGCTTAAGTCGTCGTCCCGTGTGGGGCGGTAGCCAGTAGGGGTATAGCTCAATTGGCAGAGCGTCGGTCTCCAAAACCGAAGGTTGTAGGTTCGATTCCTACTGCCCCTGCCACCTGACGGGATGCAACGGGATCTGGTGATCCCACCTGAAGGTGCTCTCATGAAGCCCGCCGAAGTTATATTGACCTCTGGTGGGCTTGCGTGTCTCAAGCGATGGGTTTTGAGGCACTCTTTTGTCAAGAATTCTCTGGATCCTCATGGCCACTTCCGAAGTTCAAACCGTCAGCAGCAGTGCGGACAAGGCCAAGCTGGCGGCAGCGGTTGCGTTGCTGTTGGCTGGTTTTGTGGGTTATTACCTGCTGGCCAGTCAAGGTCAGCTGGTGCGCGTGGGTGTGCTGCTTGGCGGCCTAGTGGCTGCGGTGGTGGTTTTTGCTGTGTCCGAACCAGGTCGTCAGTTGCTCGCCTTTGGACGCGATGCTTGGCGCGAAACCAAAAAGGTGGTTTGGCCGGCGCGCAAAGAGGCGATCCAGATGACGGCTTATGTGTTTGCCTTCGTCCTCGTCATGTCGCTGTTTCTGTGGCTTACAGACAAAACGCTGGAGTGGGTCTTGTACGACCTGCTGCTGGGCTGGAGAAATTAATGGTGGATCATCAAAGCCCTGTGACCGACGGTGTGGCCGCAGAGGGCATGCGCTGGTACGTGGTGCATGCCTATTCCGGCATGGAAAAGGCAGCCGAGCGCAACATCGTTGAGCGAATCAACCGCGAAGGCATGCAGTCAAAATTTGGTCGCATTTTGGTTCCCACCGAAGAGGTGGTTGAAGTCAAGAACGGCCAGAAGCGGACCACCGAACGCAAGTTCTTCCCCGGCTATGTGCTGGTGGAAATGGTGATGGACGATGAGTCCTGGCACCTGGTGAAGCACACCAACAAGGTCACAGGTTTTGTGGGTGGTGCAAAAAACCGGCCAGCGCCGATTTCTGAGGCTGACGTTCAGAAGATCGTCAACCAGATGCAGGAAGGCACAGACAAGCCACGTCACAAGGTCGAGTTTCTCGCTGGCGAGTACGTGCGCGTCAAAGAAGGCCCGTTCACCGACTTCAACGGCACGGTCGAGGAAGTCAACTACGAGAAAAGCAAGATGCGGGTATCGGTGACTATTTTTGGTCGCGCCACCCCGGTCGAGCTCGATTTCAGCCAAGTCGAAAAGGCCTGACGTTTTTTCGTGACGCTGGCGGGTTGGCCCGCTGCCTGCGTCATCTGATCTTCAACCGGGTCCCCAACCGCGAGGAGGTTGCCTCAGTGGCAACCGTCTGCACTCGCAGGAGCTAAAAAATGGCGAAAAAAATCGTCGGCTTCATCAAGCTGCAAGTGCCAGCTGGTAAAGCCAACCCCTCTCCCCCGATCGGCCCAGCCTTGGGTCAACGCGGCTTGAACATCATGGAGTTCTGCAAAGCGTTCAACGCCCAGACCCAAGGTGTTGAGCCGGGTCTGCCACTGCCCGTGGTGATCACCGCGTTTGCCGACAAGAGCTTCACCTTCATCATCAAGACGCCGCCTGCCGCTGTCTTGATCAAGAAGGCGCTCAAGATCACCCAGGGCTCTGCGGTGCCCAACAAGAACAAGGTCGGCAAGATCACGCGAGCCCAGCTCGAAGAGATCGCCCACACCAAGATGAAAGACATGACCGCTGCCGACTTGGACGCCGCTGTGCGCACCATCGCCGGTTCGGCCCGCTCGATGGGCGTGATTGTGGAGGGCGTGTGACATGGCCAAGCTGACCAAAAAACAAAAGTCCTTCGCAGGCAAAGTCGACGCCAACAAACTGTACGCACTGGCCGAGGCGCTGGTCATCATCAAGGACTGCGCCAACGCGAAGTTTGATGAGTCGATCGACGTGGCGGTGCAGCTCGGCGTGGACGCCAAGAAGTCCGACCAAGTGGTGCGTGGCGCTGTCGTGATGCCCAACGGCACCGGCAAAACCAAGCGCGTGGCTGTGTTCGCACAGGGCGCCAAGGCCGATGAAGCCCGGGCCGCTGGTGCCGACATCGTCGGTATGGATGACCTGGCTGCCGATGTCAAAGCTGGCAAGATGGACTTCGATGTGGTGATCGCATCCCCTGACGCGATGCGCGTCGTGGGTACGCTTGGCCAGATTCTGGGCCCGCGCGGCCTGATGCCCAACCCCAAGGTGGGCACCGTGACGCCGGACGTGGCGCAAGCGGTCCGCAACGCAAAAGCTGGCCAGGTGCAGTTCCGTGTCGACAAGGCCGGCATTGTCCACGGCACTATCGGTCGCCGCTCGTTCGACAACGACAAGCTCAAAGGCAACCTGGTGGCGTTGCTCGACGCGCTGACCAAGGCCAAGCCAGCCACCAGCAAGGGTGTTTACCTGCGCAAGGTGGCGGTGTCGTCGACCATGGGCGTGGGTGTCCGTGTGGACATGCCGTCCATCTCGGCCTGATCGCTGAATCGACAAGGCAAAAGAAAAATTCGGGTGGCTGCGGCTACTCGGGTGTGGTGGGTCTGAGAGGCTGGTGATTCAACCAGCCTTGAAGAGCCATCCAAGACCGTTGGTGTCATGAGGCCTGCAAGGGCCGATTGACTTAATTGTGAAAAGCCAACGCAGATGGCGACCCCGCTGCAGATGGAACATGTTTCCGAAAACAGTTGGTCGCTGCAATGAAGCGTGTGGAGGGCTCAGGCCCAAAGCACTTTGAAGGAGTAGACCTTGAGTCTGAATCGCAGTGAGAAAGAAGCGGTCATTTCCGACGTGACCAGCCTCGCCGCAAAAGCTCAAACGCTCGTGATGGCGGAATACCGTGGCATCACGGTCGCGTCCATGGACAAACTGCGCGTGACAGCCCGCAGCAACGGTGTGAGCCTGAGCGTGTTGAAAAACACCTTGGTTCGCCGTGCGGTGGCTGGCAGTGCGTTTGAAGTGGCCGCAGACCAGATGACTGGTCCGCTGATCTATGGCTTCTCCGAAGACGCTGTGGCCGCCGCGAAAGTGGTGGCTGAGTTCGCGAAAACCAACGACAAGTTGGTGATTCGCGGTGGCGTTTACGGCGGCAAAGTCCTGGACATCGAGGGCGTTAAGCAGCTCGCCAGCATTCCTTCGAGAGAAGTGTTGTTGGCGCAGGTGTGTGGCTTGCTGATGTCGCCGATGGCGCGCACGGCTGTTGTTCTGGGCGCTTTGGCGGCGAAAAAAGCCGAAAGCGAAGCTGCTTCGGAGGCTCCAGCAGATGCAGAGGCTCCAGCGGCCCCGGACGCTCCGGCAGCCGAAGAAGCGCCTGCCGCTTGAGCGGCACTGGGCTTTTGTTAAACCAATTGTTAGGAAATTCAAATGGCATTCGATAAAGACGCATTTTTGACCTCGCTGGACAGCATGACGGTCATGGAACTCAACGACCTGGTGAAAGCCATCGAAGAGAAGTTTGGCGTGAGCGCAGCCGCAATGGCCGCGCCCGCCGCCGGCGGTGCCGCTGCTGCGGTGGTGGAAGAGAAGACCGAATTCAACGTGGTCTTGCTGGAAGCCGGCGCCCAAAAAGTGCAGGTCATCAAGGCCGTGCGCGAAATCACCGGCTTGGGTCTGAAGGAAGCCAAAGACCTGGTCGATGGCGCACCCAAGAACGTGAAAGAAGCCGTGTCCAAGGCCGATGCCGATGCCGCGCTGAAGAAGCTGGTTGACGCTGGTGCCAAGGCCGAGCTGAAGTAATTCGCTTGGATCCCCTGGGGCTGGAGCGCTTGAAAGAGCCTCCAGCCCCTGCTGCTTTTCTCTGTGTTGTGTTTCTTCGCGTATCTGCGTTGAACAAATACCGATAAGCAGACTCGAATGAGTCTTCTTATCCGTGTTTTCTGACCCCGACTGCAGAAAACCGACTTGGTTCGGGCCTGTGTGCAATGCACAGGCCGTCCGCCAGGGTTGGTAGAGGCCAACCACCAAGCATGTCACCGGGTGTGCCCACCCGATTGACCAGACAGTCGCCGCAGACCTCAAGCCGGAGATCTCATGGCATCAGCATCCCCCTATTCCTACACCGAGCGCAAGCGCATCCGCAAAAGTTTTGGCACGCGTGAAACCGTGATCGAAATTCCCTACCTGTTGCAGATGCAGAAGGACGCGTACACCGCCTTCCTGCAAGCTGGCGTGCCGCCCAAAAAGCGCACCAACGAAGGTTTGCAGGCCGCGTTCGAAGCCGCCTTCCCGATCGTCTCGCACAATGGCTTTGTCGAGATGAAGTACGTTGAGTACAACCTCGCCAAACCCGCGTTTGATGTGCGCGAATGCCAGACCCGAGGCCTGACGTTTTCGTCGGCTGTGCGCGCCCGCGTGCAGCTCATCATTTACGACCGTGAGTCCTCGACCAACCAGTCCAAGGTGGTCAAGGAAGTGAAGGAGCAAGAGGTCTACATGGGCGAAGTGCCGCTCATGACCGACAAGGGCTCGTTCATCATCAACGGCACCGAGCGCGTGATCGTGTCTCAGCTGCACCGTTCGCCTGGCGTGTTTTTCGAGCACGACAAGGGCAAGACCCACAGCTCGGGCAAATTGCTTTTCTCGGCCCGCATCATTCCCTACCGCGGCTCGTGGCTCGACTTCGAATTCGATCCGAAAGACATTCTGTTCTTCCGCGTTGACCGTCGCCGCAAGATGCCGGTCACCATTCTGCTCAAGGCCATCGGCCTGACGCCAGAGACCATCCTGGCGAACTTCTTCGTCAACGACCACTTCCGCGTGATGGACAGCGGCGCGCAGATGGCGTTTGTGCCCGAGCGCCTGCGTGGCGAGGTCGCCCGCTTTGACATCACCGACAAGTCGGGCAAAGTCATCGTCGCCAAAGACAAGCGCATTACCGTGCGTCACACCCGCGAGCTGGAACAGTCGGGCACCACCCACATCAGCGTGCCGGAAGACTTCCTGATCGGCCGTGTGGTCGCCAAGAACATCGTGGACGGCGATACCGGCGAGATCATTGCCAAGGCCAACGACGAGCTGACCGAAGGGCTGCTGAAGAAGCTGCGCACCGCGGGCGTGCAAGACCTGCAGTGCCTTTACACCAACGAGCTGGATCAGGGCGCCTACATTTCGCAGACGCTGCGCGCCGACGAGACCGCCGACGAGTTCGCCGCTCGCGTGGCTATCTACCGCATGATGCGTCCCGGCGAGCCGCCGACTGAAGACGCGGTGCAGGCGCTGTTCCACCGCTTGTTCTACAACCCGGACACCTACGACCTGTCGCGTGTGGGCCGCATGAAGTTCAACGCCCGCGTGGGCCGAGACGAGTCCACCGGCGCTATGGTGCTGTCCAACGAGGACATCTTGGCCGTGGTCAAAATCCTGGTGGACCTGCGCAACGGCCGCGGCGAAGTCGATGACATCGACCACCTGGGCAACCGCCGCGTGCGTTGCGTCGGTGAGCTCGCCGAGAACCAGTACCGCACCGGTCTGGCCCGCATTGAGAAGGCTGTGAAGGAGCGATTGGGCCAGGCTGAGCAAGAGCCGCTGATGCCGCATGACCTGATCAACTCCAAGCCGATTTCGGCGGCGCTGAAAGAGTTCTTTGGCGCCTCGCAGCTGTCGCAGTTCATGGACCAGACCAACCCGCTGGCCGAGATCACCCACAAGCGCCGCGTGTCGGCCCTTGGCCCGGGCGGTCTGACCCGCGAGCGCGCTGGCTTCGAGGTGCGCGATGTGCACGTGACCCACTACGGTCGCGTCTGCCCGATCGAGACGCCCGAAGGTCCAAACATCGGTCTGATCAACTCGCTGGCGCTGTACGCACGCCTGAACGAGTACGGCTTCATTGAAACCCCATACCGCCGCGTGATCGATGCCAAAGTCACCAACGAGATCGACTACCTGTCTGCCATCGAAGAAGGCAAGTACGTCATCGCCCAGGCCAACGCGGCACTCGATGCCGAAGGCCGCCTGACGGGTGACCTGATTTCCGCTCGCGAAAAGGGCGAGTCGATCCTGACGCCGTCCGACACCATCCAGTACATGGACGTGTCGCCTGCGCAGATCGTCTCGGTCGCCGCTTCGCTGGTGCCTTTCCTGGAGCACGACGACGCCAACCGCGCGCTGATGGGCGCCAACATGTCGCGCCAGGCAGTGCCTGTGCTGCGGCCTGAAAAGCCGTTGGTCGGTACTGGGATCGAGCGCGTTGCCGCGATCGACTCCGGCACTGTGGTCACCTCCAAGCGCGGTGGCGTGGTCGACTATGTGGACGCGACCCGCATCGTGATCCGCGTCAACGACGCCGAAGCGGTGGCTGGTGAAGTGGGTGTGGACATCTACAACCTGATCAAGTACCAGCGCTCCAACCAGAACACCAACATCCACCAGCGTCCCATCGTGAAGAAGGGCGATCTGCTGGCCAAGGGCGATGTGATTGCCGACGGCGCGTCGACCGATCTGGGCGAGATCTCGATCGGCCAGAACATGCTGATCGCCTTCATGCCCTGGAACGGCTACAACTTCGAAGACTCGATTTTGATCAGCGAGCGCGTGGTGGCCGAAGACCGCTACACCTCGATCCACATCGAGGAACTCGTGGTGATGGCGCGTGACACCAAGCTGGGCGCCGAGGAAATCACCCGCGACATCCCCAACTTGGCCGAGCAACAGCTCAACCGCCTGGACGACAGCGGCATCATCTACGTCGGCGCCGAAGTGCTGCCTGGCGATGTGCTGGTGGGCAAGGTCACGCCCAAGGGCGAGACCACGCTGACGCCGGAAGAAAAGCTACTGCGCGCCATCTTTGGCGAGAAGGCCAGCGACGTGAAGGACACCTCGCTGCGCGTCAACCAAGGCAGCTCGGGCACCGTGATCGACGTGCAGGTGTTCACCCGCGAAGGCATCGTGCGCGACAAGCGCGCTCAGCAAATCATTGACGACGAGCTCAAGCGCTTCCGCCTCGACCTGAACGACCAGCTGCGCATCGTGGAAGCCGACGCGTTCGACCGTATAGAGAAGCTGCTGACCGGCAAAGTCGCCAACGGTGGCCCGAAGAAGCTGGCCAAAGGGACCAAGATCGACAAGGCTTACCTGACCGATGTCGAGAAGTTCCATTGGTTTGACATCCGCCCGGCCGACGACGATGTCGCCGCGCAGCTGGAGTCGATCAAGAACTCGATGGAGCAGACACGCCACAGCTTCGACCTCGCGTTTGAAGAAAAGCGCAAGAAGCTCACGCAGGGCGATGAGCTGCCAGCGGGCGTGCTCAAGATGGTCAAGGTTTACCTGGCTGTCAAACGCCGCTTGCAGCCCGGTGACAAGATGGCCGGTCGCCACGGCAACAAAGGTGTGGTGTCCAAGATCACCCCGGTCGAAGACATGCCTTACATGGCCGACGGCACCCCGGCCGACATCGTGCTCAACCCACTGGGCGTGCCATCGCGCATGAACGTGGGCCAGGTGCTGGAAGTGCACCTGGGCTGGGCCGCCAAAGGACTGGGCCAGCGCATCGGCGACATGCTGCAAGCCGAGGCGAAAGCCAGCGAGATGCGCGAGCTGCTGGAGACCATCTACAACCAGACCGGCAAGAAAGAGGGCCTCGCGGCCATGGCGGACGCCGACCTGATGGAGATGGCCGGCAACCTGCAGCACGGCGTGCCGTTTGCCACCCCGGTGTTCGATGGTGCCTCCGAAGACGAGATTCGCGGCATGCTCAAGCTGGCGTACCCGGACGACATCGCCGAGAAGAAAGGCCTGACTGCCACCCGTACCCAGGCACAGCTCTACGACGGCCGCACCGGTGACGCCTTCGAGCGTGTCACCACCGTGGGCTACATGCACTTCCTGAAGCTGCACCACTTGGTCGACGACAAGATGCACGCCCGTTCCACCGGCCCGTACTCCCTGGTCACCCAGCAGCCGCTGGGCGGCAAGGCGCAGTTCGGTGGTCAGCGTTTCGGCGAGATGGAGGTCTGGGCGCTGGAAGCCTATGGCGCGTCGTACATCTTGCAGGAAATGCTCACCGTCAAGTCCGACGACGTGCAGGGCCGCACCAAGGTGTACGAGTCCATCGTCAAGGGCGAGCACTCGATCGAGGCGGGCATGCCCGAGTCGTTCAACGTGCTGGTCAAAGAGATTCGCTCGCTGGGTATCGACATCGAATTGGAACGCGGTTGACTGTGACCCACCCCCGCGCCGCGCTTGCAGCGCGTCACCCCCTCAAGGGGGCAACGCTGGCGGCCCGGCAGAGCCGGTTCCGCGGCGTTCTGGGTTTAAGTCACTTCGTTCCTCATTCGTTGTCTCTGTTTTTTTAAGGAAATTCACATGAAATCCTTGCTCGACCTGTTCAAGCAGTTCACGCCCGATGAGCATTTCGATGCGATTCGCATCGGCCTGGCATCGCCCGAAAAAATCCATTCTTGGTCCTTTGGCGAAGTCAAAAAGCCCGAGACCATCAACTACCGCACCTTCAAGCCCGAGCGCGATGGCCTGTTCTGCGCCAAGATTTTTGGTCCCATCAAGGACTACGAGTGCCTGTGCGGCAAGTACAAGCGCTTGAAGCACCGCGGCGTGATCTGCGAGAAGTGCGGCGTTGAAGTCACGCAGACCAAGGTGCGCCGCGAGCGCATGGGTCACATCGACCTGGCCGCTCCTTGCGCCCACATCTGGTTCCTGAAATCGCTGCCATCGCGGCTGGGCCTGATCCTGGACATGACGCTGCGCGACATCGAGCGCGTGCTGTACTTCGAGGCCTATGTGATCGTCGATCCGGGCATGACCCCGCTGAAGAAATTCGCGATCATGACCGAGGACGACTTCGACGCCAAACAGCGCGAGTTCGGTGACGAATTTGTGGCCAAGATGGGCGCCGAGGGCATCAAAGAGTTGCTGATGGCGATCGACCTCGACATCGAGATCGACAAGCTGCGCAACGACCTGACCGGTTCTGAGCTCAAGATCAAGAAGAACGCCAAGCGTCTGAAGGTGCTGGAAGCGTTCAAGAAGTCGGGCATCAAACCCGAGTGGATGGTGCTGGATGTGCTGCCGGTGCTGCCACCGGACCTGCGTCCGCTGGTGCCTCTGGACGGTGGCCGTTTCGCCACCTCCGACCTGAACGACCTGTACCGCCGCGTCATCAACCGCAACAGCCGTCTGCGCCGCCTGCTCGAACTCAAAGCGCCCGAGATCATCGCGCGCAACGAGAAGCGCATGCTGCAAGAAGCGGTGGACTCGCTGCTGGACAACGGCCGCCGTGGCAAGGCCATGACGGGCGCCAACAAGCGCGCGCTCAAGTCGCTGGCCGACATGATCAAAGGCAAGAGCGGCCGTTTCCGCCAGAACTTGCTGGGCAAGCGCGTCGACTACTCGGGCCGTTCGGTCATCGTGGTCGGCCCCACGCTGAAATTGCATCAGTGCGGTCTGCCCAAGCTGATGGCGCTTGAATTGTTCAAGCCTTTCATCTTCTCTCGCCTGGAAGCCATGGGCATCGCGACCACCATCAAGGCCGCGAAGAAGGAAGTCGAAGCTGGCACGCCGGTGGTGTGGGACATCTTGGAAGAGGTGATCAAAGAGCACCCGGTGCTGTTGAACCGCGCGCCCACGCTGCACCGCCTGGGCATCCAGGCGTTCGAGCCGATCCTGATCGAAGGCAAGGCGATCCAGCTGCACCCGCTGGTCTGCGCCGCCTTCAACGCCGACTTCGACGGCGACCAGATGGCTGTTCACATTCCGCTGTCGGTGGAAGCCCAGGTGGAAGCTCGGACATTGATGCTGGCGTCCAACAACATCCTGTTCCCTGCCTCTGGTGAGCCGTCCATCGTGCCCTCGCAAGACGTGGTGCTGGGTCTGTACTCGGCCACGCGCGAAAAGATCAATGCCAAGGGCGAAGGCATGATTTTTGCCGACGTGATGGAGGTGCAACGCGCGATCGACAACAGCGTGGTGGAAATCAACACCAAGATCAGCGTGCGTCTGACCGAGTGGGCCAAGAACAAGGAAACCGGCGAGTTCACGTCTTCTACCTCTTTGGTGGAGACCACGGTCGGTCGCGCTCTGATGTCAGAAATCCTGCCCAAGGGCTTGCCATTCGAGGTGATGAACAAGGCGCTGAAGAAGAAAGAAATTTCGCGTCTCATCAACGCCTCGTTCCGCAAGTGCGGTCTGAAGGAAACCGTGGTGTTCGCCGACAAGCTGCTGCAATACGGCTTCCGTCTGGCGACGCGTTCGGGTATCTCGATCGCGGTCGACGACATGCTGGTGCCGAAGGAAAAGTCGGCAGTGATTGGTCGTGCCGAAGCCGAGGTGAAAGAGATCGCCCAGCAGTACGCATCGGGTCTGGTGACCGCCGGTGAGCGCTACAACAAGGTGGTGGACATCTGGGGCAAGGCCGGCGACGAAATCTCCAAGGTCATGATGAGCCAACTGGCCAAGCAAAAGACCATCGACGCCAGCGGCAAGGAAGTGGAAGAGGAATCGTTCAACGCCATCTACATGATGGCCGACTCGGGCGCTCGTGGTTCTGCAGCGCAGATTCGCCAACTCGCCGGCATGCGCGGCCTGATGGCCAAGCCCGACGGTTCCATCATCGAGACCCCGATCACGGCGAACTTCCGTGAAGGTCTCAACGTGTTGCAGTACTTCATCTCCACCCACGGCGCCCGCAAAGGCTTGGCCGACACGGCGCTTAAGACCGCGAATTCGGGCTACCTGACGCGCCGCCTGGTGGATGTGACGCAAGACCTGGTGGTCAACCAGCAAGACTGCGGCACCACCAACGGCACCGTGATGCGCGCCATTGTCGAAGGCGGCGAGGTGATTGACTCGCTGCGCGACCGCATACTGGGCCGCGTGACAGCCGAAGAAGTCATCCACCCCGAGACGCGCGCCGTGATGGTGCCAGCCGGCGAGATGATGGACGAGGACATCCTCGACGAGCTGGAAGCGGCTGGGGTGGACGAAGTTAAAGTGCGCACGGCGCTGACCTGCGAAACCCGCTTCGGTATCTGCGCCAAGTGCTACGGCCGCGATCTGGGTCGAGGTGGCATGGTGAACATCGGTGAGGCGGTTGGCGTGATTGCCGCCCAGTCCATCGGCGAGCCGGGCACCCAGCTGACCATGCGCACCTTCCACATCGGTGGCGCGGCGTCTCGTGCGGCAGTGGCCTCCAGTGTGGACGCCAAGTCGGCGGGCACGATCGGCTTCAACGCCACGATGCGCTACGTGACCAACAGCAAGGGCGATCAGGTGGTGATTGCGCGTTCGGGCGAGATCGTCATTCACGACGAAATCGGTCGCGAGCGCGAGCGCCACAAAGTGCCTTACGGCGCGATCCTGGCGGTCAAGTCCGACCAAGCCATCAAGGCTGGTACGGTATTGGCCAACTGGGACCCGCTGACCCGACCCATCATCACGGAATTCGCCGGTCAGGTGAAGTTCGAGAATGTGGAAGAGGGTCTCACTGTGGCCAAGCAGGTCAACGACGTGACCGGTTTGAGCTCGATGGTGGTGATCGATCCCAAGCACCGCGGTTCGGCCAAGGTGGTGCGTCCGCTGGTCAAGCTGCTCGACGTGGCCGGCAACGAGGTGAAAATCCCTGGCACCGATCACTCGGTGACGGTGGGCTTCCCGATCGGGTCCCTGCTGGAAGTGCGCGATGGTCAGGAAGTGGGCCCAGGCCATGTGCTGGCCCGCATTCCGGTCGAAGGCCAGAAGACGCGCGACATCACCGGCGGTTTGCCGCGGGTGGCCGAGTTGTTCGAAGCGCGTTCACCCAAAGATGCCGGCAAGCTGGCCGAGATGACCGGTACGGTCTCCTTCGGCAAGGAAACCAAAGGCAAGGTGCGCCTGCAGATCACCGATCCCGAAGGCAACATCTGGGACGACCTGATTCCCAAGGAGAAGAACATCCTGGTGCACGAAGGCCAGGTGGTTAACAAGGGTGAGGGTGTGGTCGACGGCCCGGCCGATCCGCAAGACATTCTTCGTTTGCTGGGCATCGAAGCGTTGTCGCGCTACATCGTGGACGAGGTGCAGGACGTGTACCGCTTGCAGGGCGTGAAGATCAACGACAAGCACATCGAGGTGATCGTTCGCCAGATGCTGCGCCGCGTGATCGTCGAGTCGGTGGGTGATTCGTCGTACATCAAAGGTGAGCAGGTCGAGCGGTCGGAAATTCTGAACACCATCGACGCGTTTCGCGCCGATGGCAAGATCCCGCCGACCTACACCAACGTGCTGCTGGGCATCACCAAGGCGTCGCTGTCGACCGACTCGTTCATCTCAGCGGCTTCCTTCCAGGAAACCACCCGCGTGCTCACCGAGGCGGCCATCATGGGCAAGCGCGACGAGCTGCGTGGTCTGAAAGAGAACGTGATTGTGGGCCGCCTGATTCCGGCCGGTACCGGCATGGCGTACCACGAGGCGCGCAAGGTCAAGGAAAAGATGGACGACGAAGAGCGCCGCTCCATCGCCGAAGCCGACGCGATGTCGCTGGCCGCCGACCAAGCGGATGCGTCTGACGCAACAAGCCCGAGCGAAGCCACGGACTGATCCCGGCTTCCCACCCAGGCACACCGCCTGGGCCAGACACGCCCCCGGTCGTCAGACCGGGGGCGTTTTTCATGGGGCATCGTGAGCTGCGGTACGGCAGTCGAAATAAGCTGTGCGTTACATTGTTTTGCAGATGTTGATTTCGACAGGAGAACCTCACATGTCCGCCACGCTTTGGGTTTTGCTGGCCGTTGGCCTGCTGGTGTTGTTCTGGGCGGTGGGTGCCTACAACCGCCTGGTGCGCTTAAAGAACGCGATCGCCAACGCGTTTGGCCAGATCGATGTGCAGCTCAAACGGCGCTATGACCTGATTCCGAATCTGGTCGAGGTGGCGCGCAAATACCTCGCCCACGAATCGGAGACGCTGGAGGCGGTGACAGCGGCGCGCAATCAGGCGCGCAACGCCGAACAAAGCGCGGCAGCGAGCCCGCTGAACGCTGGCGCCCTCGGGGCACTGGCGGGCGCCGAGCAAATGCTGGGCGGCGCGCTGGGCCGGCTGTTTGCGGTGGCCGAGGCCTACCCCGATCTCAAGGCCGACAAGACCATGCGCGAACTCAGCGAGGAACTGGTCAGCACCGAAAACCGCATCGGTTTTGCGCGCCAGGCCTACAACGACCATGTGCTCGAATTCAACGACGCCGCCGCCCAATTCCCCACCGTGATCCTGGCGCGCCTGTTTGCTTTCTTGCCACAGGCCATGCTGGCCTCGACCACCAGCGAGGTCGAGCGGGCGCCGGTGAAGGTGGCGTTCTGACATGCTGATCGCGTGCAGAGGCGCCGACTGACGGGAGCCGGATGCTGATCTTCGAATCCCAGCGCGACGCCCGGGGCGCTACGCAGCGCTTGCTGCTGGCGTTCGCCATCACCGTAGTCGCTCTGGTGGTGCTGGTCAACGTCGCATTGGCGGTGGCTTGGGGCCTTACCTGGGGTTTCTGGGTGGCCGGCGAGTGGATGCTGCCGCGCCACTTCCTTGCGGTGAACACAGCGGTGGTGTTGCTGTTCGTGCTGGGTGGCTGGTGGGTAGAAACGTCGCGCCTGGCCAGTGGCGGTGGCCAGCGGCTGGCTGAGCAACTGGGCGCGCGGCTGGCGCAGCCCTCGGGCAACCTGGATGAGCAGCGCTTCGTCAACATCGTTGACGAAATGGCGATTGCCTCTGGCCTCAAGCGCCCGCAGGCGATGGTGCTTGCGCGCGACGGCCGCATCAACGCATTCGCCACTGGTTGGGACGCCGACGACTCGGTGGTCGCGGTCACTCAAGGCGCGCTCGGCCACCTCACCCGTGAGGAGTTGCAAGGCTTGGTAGCGCATGAGTTCAGCCACATCGTAGAGGGCGATACGCGGCTGAACATGCGGCTCGTCGGCATGGTGTTTGGCCTGGAAATGCTCTACCGCTTGGGCCAGACGCTGTCGCAGCCCGATGAGCACGACCGGCGCCTGGCCGCTGCGCTGCTCGGTTTTGGCCTCATGGGCGCCGGCTGGCTCGGTTGGCTGGCGGGTCATGCGCTGCAGTCTGCGGTGTCGCGCCAGCGCGAGTACCTGGCCGACGCGCGCGCGGTGCAGTGGACGCGCAGCCGCGACGGCTTGGGCGGCGTGCTGCGCAAGGCCATGAGCCAGCGCAGCGACACGCTGGCCTCTCGCGCCCTGGGCTCGCAGGTACAGCACATGCTGCTGATCTCTGAGCACGAGGACAAGGTGGCCGACTGGCTCGACTCCCACCCCACGCTGGAACAGCGCGTGCGCCGCATCTACGGCCGCGCCATGGGTCCGCTGCCGCTGGCCCGTGAAGACGAAGCAGGCCCACCTGCCGAAACGGCGCCCGTGATCGGCGCCCACCATCCCGATCCGGGTTGGAAGCTGGTCTGACTGGCTGCACCGCCCGGTCCTTGAGCGACACTCGGGTGCCGCTTTGGCACGAACCCACTCCGTTACCGTGAATTCTCCCGTTCCTCCTGCCCCAACGCCCACCCGGCTCGCGCCCAGCCTCGCCCTTCAGCTGCAACACACCGCGCGCTGTGTGCATGGCGTGGCACAGGGCCGCTCGCTCAGCGAGCTGCTGCCCGCATTGCCAGCAGAGCTGCGCCCTGGTGTGCAGGCGCTCACTTTCCAGGTGTTGCGCCAACTCGGTACCGCGCGTGCTCTGGTCGCCCAGCTGGCACCGCGCAAGCCAGATCCCGCCGTGCACGCGTTGCTGTGCAGCGCGGTCGCTTTGCTGTTGCACGAACCCGCCGACGCCGACGCCGACGCCGATGCCGCCGCTGCTTCCACGGCGTTCGTCCCTTACGCCGCCCACACGGTGGTGAATCAGGCGGTCGATGCCGCCCGCCAGCAGCGCAGCACCCAGCGCCAGGCCGCGTTTGTCAACGCCTGCCTGCGCCGTTTTTTGCGTGAGCGAGTGGTCTTGCAGGCGGCGGTGGCGAGCGATCTGGAGGCGCGCTGGAACCACCCGCGCTGGTGGATCGAGCGGATGCAGCGCGACCACCCCGACCACTGGCAGGCCATCCTGACAGCCAACAACCAGCCTGGTCCCATGACGTTGCGGGTGAACCGCCGTCTGACCGACCCCGCGCAATACCAGCAAGCGCTGCAAGCCGCCGGCTTGGCCGCCCAGCCGGTGGGAGAGGACGGCCTGACGCTGGCCCAGCCGCAGCCGGTCGATCGTCTGCCGGGCTTTGCCGATGGCCTGTGTTCGGTGCAAGACGCCGCCGCCCAGCTCGCCGCGCCTTTGCTGCTGGCCGGGCGCGACTGGTCTGCCAATGCGCGTGTGCTCGATGCCTGCGCCGCGCCCGGCGGCAAGACAGCGCACCTGCTGGAGCTCGCCGATCTCGACCTGCTCGCGCTCGATGTCGATCCGCGCAGGTGCGAGCGAATCACCGCCACCTTGCAGCGCCTGCACCTGCGCGCCAAGGTTCAGGCGGGTGACGCTGCCCGCCCTGCCGACTGGTGGGACGGCCAGCTGTTCGACGCCATCCTGCTCGACGCGCCGTGCACCGCCTCGGGCATCGTGCGCCGCCACCCTGACGTGCGTTGGCTGCGCCGCGAAAGCGATGTGGCGCAGCTCGCCGCCGTCCAACAGCAACTGCTGGAATCTCTGTGGCCGCTGCTCAAACCGGGTGGTCGGCTGGTCTACGCCACCTGCTCGGTGTTCCTCGCCGAGGGCTCGGTGCAGCTCGCTTCGTTTCTAGAACGCCACACCGACGCGGTATCCAAGCCTGCTCCCGGTCATTTGATGCCCGGAAATGCTGGTGCCCCGGCACCCGTGCGGGACAATGAACCGGGTGGACACGACGGTTTCTTTTACGCCCGAATTGACAAGCGCTGAGCTGAGAGCGCCCGCACGCCTGAGCGCGTTCGGGCGGGTGGCATTGGCGCTCTTCGGCATGTGCTTGCTGTGGCTGGCGCTGGTCGCTGGTCCGGCGGTGGCGCGCGAACCGCAAGTCGAGCAAATCGCGCTGCAGCGCACCGCCGACGGCCTGTACCTCTCGGCTCGGCTGGAGGTGGCGCCCAGCGCGGCGGTGGAAGACGCTTTGCTGCGCGGCGTGCCGCTGTATTTCGTCTGGCAGACCGAGGTGGTGCGTGATCGCTGGTATTGGAGCGACAAGCGCGTGGTCAGCGCCCAGCGCACCCTGCGCTTGGTCTACCAGCCGCTCACCCGACGCTGGCGGGTGAGCGTGTCCAACCTGGCCGACGCGGGACGCGGCGGCGCTGGTCTGCAATATGCGCTGCACCAGAATTTTGACGACTTGGGCAACGCGTTGGCGGGTGTGAGCCGGGTGCTGCGCTGGCGCATCGCCGACGCGGCCGACCTGGCACCGGGTGGCGACCAACGGGTGGAGCTGGCGTTTCGGCTCGATCTGACGCTGCTGCCGCGCCCCTTTCAAATCGGCATGGCCAACCAGCCCGAGTGGCAGGTGAATTTTCAGCGCCGAATCGACGTGCCCAGCGCGATCGAGCCTGAAGCGTCGCCAGCGATTGCGCCAGACGCCGCAAGCCTTGAAACCGGTGCCGAGGTGGCGCGCTGACCGCGTGCGCCATGCCGCTGTGAACGCCGCCGAGAAACCCCCCGACCGCCGCAAAACCGCCTCCCTGCGCTGGGCGGTGATCGCTGCGCTGGTGTTCATGACTGGCCTGGGCATGGTGCTGCTGTTCTTGCTCACCCTGGCCACCCGCAACCGCACACTGTACGAACAGAATTTCGGCTGGCTGGTGAGCGTCAACCTGGGCGTGGCGGCTCTGCTTGGGGGGGTGATCGTGTGGCTGGGTGTGCGGCTGGCGCTGCGCTTCAAGCGCGGCAAGTTCGGCAGCCGCTTGCTGGTCAAGCTGGCTGGCATCATCGTTCTGGTGGGCTTGTTGCCTGGTTTGCTGATTTACACCGTGTCGTACCAGTTCGTCTCGCGCTCCATCGAGAGTTGGTTTGACGTGCGGGTCGAGTCGGCGCTGACCGCCGGCTTGAACCTGGGCCGCACCACGCTTGACACGCTGAGTGCCGACCTCAGCAACAACACCCGCGTGGCCGCCGAAGCCTTGGCGCGCGAGCCCAATGCGTCGGCCGCGTTGGCAATCGAGCGCTTGCGCGAGCAGCTCTCGGTCACCGACATCGTGCTCTGGAGCGCGTCGGCCCAGTCCCTGGCCAGCGCGGGCGAATCGCGCTTCTCCATCAGCCCCGAGCGGCCCAGCCTGGCCCTGTTGCGCCGAGTGCGGGCCGAGCGGGTGGTCACACAGATCGACGGGCTGGAAGAAGCTGGCGCCGCCGAGGCCCAGGCGGCGGTGGACGCTGGGCGTGCGCAAATCCAGGTGATCGCGCTGGTCAGCGCCCCTGGCTTTGGCTTCAATGCCGAGCCGCGCTATTTGCAGGTCACCTCCCGCTTGTCCAAGGCGCTGGTGGCCGACGCGCTGGCGGTGCAGGTGGCCAACCGCGAATACCAGGAGCGTGCTTTGGCACGCGATGGCTTGCAGCGCATGTACATCGGCACCCTCACGCTGGCGCTGTTCTTGGCGGTGTTCGGCGCCGTGCTGCTGGCCGTGCTGCTGGGCAACCAGCTGGTGCGCCCGCTGCTGGTGCTGGCCGAGGGCATGCGCGAGGTGGCTGCGGGCGACCTGTCGCCCAAACGCTCGCTGGCCGCGCGCGATGAGTTGGCCGGCCTCACCCGCACCTTTGCCCGCATGACGCAAGACCTCGCCGACGCCCGCAGCGCGGTGCAGCACAGCATGACCCAGGTGGATGCGGCGCGCGGCAACCTGCAGACCATTCTCGACAACCTCACCGCCGGCGTGGTGGTGATGGACCACCTCAACCGCATCCACAGCGTCAACCCCGGCGCTGCCCGGGTCCTGCGCCTGCCGCTGGCCGAGCACACCGGCCAGCCCCTCACCGAGGTGCCTGGTCTGGAGCGTTTTGCCCAGGGTGTGGCCGAGCAATTCGACCGCTTCCTCGCCGACGGCGCGCCGCACGACGGCGGTCACTGGCAACAATCGTTCGAGCTCGGTGCGCCCGGCGACACGCCGTTTGGTGACGGTCTCACGGTGATCGCGCGCGGCGCGTTGCTGCCCGACAACGAGCGGCTGCTGGTGTTCGACGACGTGTCCGACATGGTGGCTGCGCAACGCGCCCAAGCCTGGGGCGAAGTGGCGCGGCGCCTGGCGCACGAGATCAAGAACCCGCTCACCCCCATTCAGCTCTCCGCCGAACGCCTGGCCATGAAGCTGGGTGGCAAGCTGCAGCCACCCGAGCAAGCCGTGCTCGACAAATCGGTACGCACCATCGTCGACCAGGTCGATGCGATGAAGCGCTTGGTCAACGAATTCCGCGACTACGCGCGCCTGCCCGCCGCCCAGCTCGTGCCCACCGACCTCAATGCTTTGGTGAGCGATGTGCTGAGCCTGTACGACGACGCCAGCGTGCCGGTGCGCACCGAGCTGGCCGACGACTGCCCGCGCGCCATGGCCGACCCGCAGCAGGTGCGTCAGATCCTGCACAACCTGGTGCAAAACGCGCAAGACGCCATGGGCGGGCAGAGCGGTGGGCGTGTGCTGCTGCGCACGCAGCGCTCAGACAGTGGGCGGTGGGCGCGCCTGTCGGTGATCGACCAAGGCCCCGGTTTTGCCGATCACATCCTCAAGCGAGCTTTCGAGCCCTACGTGACCACCAAGGCCAAAGGCACCGGTTTGGGCTTGGCTGTGGTCAAGAAGATCATGGACGAGCACGTTGGTCGCGTGGACATCAGCAACCGAGCGGAGGGCGGCCAGGTGGTGGGCGCCCAAGTGTCGTTATCATTCGCAGTTGCAAATTGACAACACTTGAACAACGAAAGAGGGACTCAGGCAAGCCATGGCAACCATTCTGGTCGTAGACGACGAACACGGCATTCGAGACCTGCTCTCGGAAATTCTCAACGACGAAGGCCACACCGTCGAACTGGCCGAAAACGCCGCTCAGGCTCGCTCCGCCCGCGCCATGTTACGCCCAGACCTCGTGCTGCTCGACATCTGGATGCCCGACACCGACGGCGTCACCTTGCTCAAGGAATGGGCCAGCTCCGGCTTACTCACCATGCCGGTGATCATGATGAGCGGCCACGCCACCATCGACACCGCGGTGGAAGCTACCCGCATCGGCGCCACCGCGTTTCTGGAAAAACCGATCACCATGGCCAAGCTGCTCAAGGCCGTTGATCAGGGCTTGAACCGATCGCTGTCCAAGTTCGGCCACAAGGCCGCAGCCTCCACCATCCCGGACCCACCCTCCACCGACCTTACCGTCGAGGTTGCGATGACCGGCAGCAGCCTGCCCACCCCTGTGATGGACCTCAGCCTGCAATCGCTGCAATCGTTCAACCTCGACGGCCCCCTGCGCCAGTCGCGCGACGAGTTCGAGAAGGCCTACTTCGAATACCACCTCGCCAGAGAGTCAGGCTCGATGACCCGCGTGGCCGAGAAAACCGGCCTTGAGCGCACGCATCTTTACCGCAAACTCAAGCAGCTCGGCGTCGACCTGACCCGCAGCAAACGCAACGCTCACTGAGCGGTGCCCAGCGCAGGCTTTGCCCCAGCAGCGCCCGGCGAAGCTGCTACAATCTCGCCTCACGAAGGCCCGGTAGCTCAGTTGGTAGAGCAGCGGATTGAAAATCCGCGTGTCAGTGGTTCGATTCCACTCCAGGCCACCAAAATTTTAGAATGGAATCAACGGGTTAGCAGCTTCGGCTTCTAATCCGTTGTTCTTTCTGGCGGTGGTTTGTGTAGTTCCTGTGTAATCACGCCAGAAAAACCGGGGTCAGGTAGCCAGCTCTGCTGGTCGATCGAGCTAGCTGCACCGCCAAAAACCTGACGCTCACCACTCGACTCCCCGGAATATGCAGCGTTATCTCGGCACATCAACGATCATCACTTTGCTGAAATGGTCGCAGCGAAGCGGTATGCCAAGCGATGGAACTCTTGGAAACTGACGAGTAGGTTGCCATTAACCGCAAACAGGGCCGCCAGTCCCTGCGTAAACTCCAACCGCGTTGTGTTGCAAGCGTATTTCGCTTGTCGTCGGGCTATTCAGATTCCTAAGAAGTCTTCTGGCGACGTAGTAGCTTCCGAAGCCAGACCAGAGCAGCCACACCAGAGCTGCCATCAATCTGTGGAAGAAAACCCGGGCCGAAACCGAATGCTGCGCTTGGCTGCTGTGTAAAAAGAGAGTCTCAAGCTACGCTCGGCAGGCTTGCCCGCCACCTGCAATATCACGTCGGCGTGTGCCACGTTATCGGCCTTGGCAGTGTCAAACACGCCAATGGCTTGTCTGGTAGTGGAGTTCAGGCCCACGCGCATGGCCCGCAGCTCTTCCACCGCGAATTCCGTCAAGGCTATGACATGGCGTTGCGTCTGCTCTTTCCCATCTGCAGCCCGCTTGTTGTGCCAAATGCGCAGCCTGGCTTCTGCCCCGACCCATGCCTGCTCTAGTGTGCAATGTGCAAGGCGGTCTACTGACAAGCCAGCGCTCGCGCAATCGGAGAACGCGGCGGGGGTAAATTCCCCGCCTACAAAGTGCAGGGGCTGGTCGAGCGCACGCACCACCAGTTCGGCGTCCTGTACTGGCTCCGGCGAATGTAGCGAAACACTCTGCGCCTCCAGCTCCCGTTGCTGCTCGGGAGTCAGTGACTGCAGGTACTTCACGAACACAACTCCGAACGGTGGGAACAGCGGCGACAACACCATAGGCCGATTGCACGCAACTAGGCGGCGGCTTGCTGCATCAAGTGTGGCGCGAGCAGTGTGTAAAGAGCGCCAACGTCCGGCAGTCGCGCGAAATCAGGTGTTAGATCGTCAGCGAAAAATTCTTCGCCGGTGGGCGAGCGCGTGAACAAGGATCCGATTCCGCCCGGGTCGAAGCTCATATCTGCATAGGCACCGGTAGGCATGTCCCAGAAGAACTCAGTCGCTCCGATGCTGGTGAGCATCGTCTTGGGAAATGGCATACCCGGGGGAATAGACAGAAGAAACGCTTCCGCTGCTGCGATCGCCGCACGGGTAGGCGTGCGGCTGTCGTCCCCATTCCAACCATTTTGCAGATCGCCATAGCCTGCGATTGCGGCGCGCAAGTTGGCTAGCAGGTCACCAGGTCGGCCTGCCCCGTCGAGAATCTTGATCTCGGTTTGCGCAGGCGCGCGCTTCATCAACCCTTTGTCCAGGCCGACGAACTGGGTACTCGTCAGCAGCAAGTATTTTTGCTCCATACGCTCGAATTGCGGGCGTGCCGTCGCAAGCATGCAAACCATCGTCGGCAGAACAAGTAGCGTTAGTGGATCCAGCATGGTCAGACTCCTCGTGGTCCGGGAACCTTCAACTTTATACGTTGTAGCACTTCGTCGCTGAAGATATCGGCAAGGATGCTGCTGTTGTCAGTATGGAAGGCATCCAACAGTTCCATCAGGGGACCCACTGCATCAGTAGTTTTCACCCACAGAGGCGAATCCACTGGCATGGCGCCTTGGTGGGCCAGCAAAGCTTGCACCGTTGGTTCGTTGTCCTGCTGCCCATAGCTAACATTGATGTTGTTCAGTTGCTGGCATGCAATCGGAACTGTGCGTTCAGCCAGATAACCGTGGTGTGAGTGCCAGAATGACGGCACATCGAACACATGCGCAGGCAACCAACGATTTTCTTTGCGGAATACTTCGTTCATGTGCAGGTCTGCAGGGTTGGCCCGCCAGCGGAAAACGTCATTGAACTGCAGGTTGATATGGCGAATAGCCCTGTGTACGCCTACAAGAGGAAGCAATTGCTGTAGGCATTGCTCGATGTCTAGCCTTATCTCTGACCAGCGCGTGTAGTCGTTGATCTGCAGCATCAAATTCTCTCGCGTCAGCATCACGCTGCGCGCCTGCGTTCCTCGGGCATTACCTTCCCTACTGGCGCGCAAACCGCCAAGCGTGATGGTCTGCCCACCTCCTGCTGGGACACCCTGGCCGAAGGCCATCTGCATCATTTGCACGGGCTCTTGGTCAGGAAAATTCAGTTCCCTCAGCCGCATCCCTGCTGCCGCGACAAGATCAGCAAGATGCTCCGGCTGCAGCATCCCCCCCCCGGCGCCATCAGCCCACTCTACAACCGCAGTCACGCTTTGGATCGCATGGTTGCCTGCATACGGGTAGAGGTGCTCAAGGCTCATGGTGACACAGCATACGTAACGACTGCTTCCTTCAGTTGGTTTTGGGTGCAAGTCTGTGCCTTCGCATACCAAGTCCCTAGGCACGCAGCTTCACACTCCAAGCTCCGTCACTGTACACGCATAGAAAATCGTCAGACTGAAAATATAGATCGAATGCTCTCCACGGATGTGGAGATTCGCTGCGCCTCAGTTCACTTGGTGGATTTTCGCGATCACGTTGAGAACGCCGAAGTGGCGGTGCGACGAACCATGTGAAAAGTTTAGCCGCAAGTTGTGGGGGGAGCGATTTTTGTTAGGGGGGGTGAACAGATACCGACAGCGTGGCCTTCATCGAAGCGCTGCTGGCCAGCAAAGACGACTGGCTCGACACCGCCGAAGACGTGCACGACCTCGTCAACTTCTACAAGACCCAGATCACTGCCTGGCGCAAGCTGCTCGACGGCATGCGCGCGGTTACCGACAACCGCGAAGCGCTCGGCAAAGTCCCGGCAGCCGCCGCCGCGCTGGCCCAGCTGACCCAGATCCGCGACAACCCCAAGCCCTACGGCCAGGTCAACCGCATCGAGCCGCTGCTCGCCACCGTCACCGCCGCCAACGAACAGCTGGCCCAGGAGAAACGAGAAAAAGCGCTGCTCTCGATCGACAGCAAGATCGCCGAAGTGCAGGCCAAGCTCGACGCCACCAGCCCATCGCCCAACCTCAGCCACCAGGCGCTCAAACCGCTGCAAGACCTCAAAACCCGCCTCGCCAGCCAAACCAGCATCGCCCAGATTTTTTACCTGCAAGGCCAGGGCGGCGATGCCATGGACGATGCCGTTGCCACCATCGAAGCCGCTGCGGCCACTGCCGTCAAACCCGCAACCCATGTGGCCACGGCCGGCGACACCGTCAAGCCCCTCAGCACCGGCCAGCCCAACGTCCCCCCGCCCGTGGCCAAAACCGCCAAGGTCATCCGCGCCGCAGATGTGTCCACCAAGGCTTACCTGGAGACCGAAGCCGATGTGAATGTCTACGTGGACAAACTCAAAACCGAGCTGGTGGCCGCCATCCGCGCTGGCCACATCGCCCGCATCCAATAGAGTCGTCGCCCCCACGCTGGCTTGACGGTGCTGGTCATCCAAGATCACAATATTGTTGAAAGTTTCAACAACTCAAGGAGTCGCCATGTCAACCGTCAATTTCAGCGTGCCAGACAACGTCAAAGAGGCATTCAACGCCACCTTTGCTGGGCAAAACAAGAGCGCAATCATTGCGGGTTTGATGCTCGAAGCGGTGGAGCGCGCGCACAAAAAAGTCGACAGCCAAGCGGCTTACTGGCGTATTTTGGAGCGCAGAAAGCACGCGCCCAGCGTGACCGAAGCCGAGTTTCGCGCTGCCCGTGAAGAGGGGCGCCCGTGATGGTTGTCGTCGATGCCAGCGTGGCGCTTAAGTGGTTTCTCTCCGATTCTTTGGTCGAAGACCACACCGAGACCGCGCTTGCCATTTTCGAGGCAGCCGTGCTCGGTCGGATCCAGTTGTTGCAGCCTGTTCACTTCATTACCGAGGTGGCCGCTGTCTTGGCAAGAGTCAAACCTGCCGAAGCCCAGTCCGACCTTCTGGACCTGATCGCCATCGAGCGCCGCACCGAAGACAGCCCAGCGATTTATGCGCGCGCTGTAGCCATGGCCACCCAGCTCAACCACCACCTGTTTGACACCCTGTATCACGCGCTGGCACTCGAAACCCCCAGCGCCGTGTTCGTTACCGCAGACCGCCGCTACTTTGAAAAAGCCCAGCACCTGCGCCAGATCACCTGGCTACCCAAGTTTGCCGTCGCTTGAGTAAGTTTCCCATTCGGGAAACTTGGCGATGCAAACCCCATTTATATTTCCACATTACCGATCGGGAAACTTCCCTTGCCATGTTCAACCCACTCGTCGATAATTTCCCGAACAGGAAATAACCATGGCCACACCCATCAACACACCCGAAGCGCTGGGTATCGCCGCCCAGGCTGCCCGCAAACGGCTGGGCCTGACCCAGCCGCAGCTGGCGTTGGCGGCCGGCGTGGGCGTGCGCTTTGTGGTGGAGCTGGAGGCGGGCAAACCCACTGTGCGGCTTGAGAAGGTGCTGAGCGTGCTGCATGCCCTTGGCGGCCAAGTGTTGGTCGAGGGCCTCTGAGGTGCCCAGGCAACTCACGGTCTGGTTGTTTGGCCGGTTCGTCGGCACCCTGGCGCAAGTGGACGGGCGCTTGGGTTTTGGCTACGCCCCGGAGTGGCTGGCCCAAACCGATGCGGTGCCGTTGTCACAGTCGCTGCCGCTTCAAACAGAGCCATTTGACGACCGGGCTACCCGGCCCTTCTTCGCCGGGCTGTTACCGGAAGGCGACAAGCGCAAGCGGGTCGCCCAGGCCCTGCACGTTTCCCGGCAAAACGACTTTGCCCTGCTGGACGGCATCGGTGGCGAATGCGCCGGGGCCGTCACCCTGCTCGAACCCGGTCAAACGCCCCCAGCCGGTGCTATTGAAAACGCGGTGCAGTGGCTGACCAGCGCAGAGCTGGTTGCCGCCATCGACGACATGCCCCGTCGGCCCATGCTCGCCGGTGCGCAAGACATGCGCCTGTCGTTGGCCGGCGCGCAAGACAAACTGCCCGTGGTGGTGCGCTTTGCCTCTGGTGAGATGCAAATTGGCCTGCCTAGGTTCGGCTCCCCCAGCACCCACATTCTCAAACCCGCTATTCCCGACATTGAGGGCAGCGTCTTCAACGAAGGCTTTTGCATGGCGCTGGCCCGAGCCCTGCAACTCGACGTGGCCAACGCCGCCATCCACCGGGTGCAAGACGGGCCTGAACAACGGGCGTTTTTGCTCGTGCAGCGCTACGACCGCCAGCAAGCGCCGGCCAACCCCGCCGACCCAACCAACGCCTGGGTGCGCCTGCACCAAGAAGACTTTTGCCAATCCCTGGGCTACCCGCCTGAGACCAAATACCAAAACGAAGGCGGCCCAGATCTGGCGCAAGCCTTCGATCTGTTGCGCCGCGCCACCCGCCCCAGCGCCCCCAGCACCCTGCGCCTGCTCGACTTCGTGATCTTCAACGCCTTGGTGGGTAACCACGATGCGCACGCCAAAAATTTCTCGCTGCTGCACACGCAAAAAAACGAGGTGCCAGCGGCCTTGCTCGCGCCCTTGTACGACGCGCTGTCCACCGCCGTGTACCCGCGCCTCACCGACAAGATGGCCATGAAGATCGGCAGCAAATACAAGTTCTCCGAGGTGCAGGCGCGGCACTGGGCGCAGTTCGCAACCGCAGCCAAATTGTCCCCAGCCCAAGTCAAAAAACGCCTGCTCGCCATCGCCAAGCGCCTGCCCAGCCTGGCCCTCGCCACCCAGGCCGCCCTGGAAGCGCAGGGCAGCGGCCACCCCGTCTTGGCCCAGATCGTGAAGCTGATCGACCAGCGCTGCGCCCTCAGCATCCGCCGCCTCACCGAAACGCTAGAACCACAAGAAACGCAGCCCCCCGCCACGCCATGAACAAGTCCAACCTCAAGTCCTACGCCCCGCAAGCCCGCCGCGACTTCACCGCTGCTGTGACCGCGCGCGCCAACCAGCTCGGGCTCGACCAGCAACACGGGCAGCTCAAGGTCGCGCCCAGCCAAACCCAGGGCGATGTGACCGTGATCGCCGGCCAGGCTTGGCCCGCCAAGGTAGACGCCCAGCGCCAGCAGCTCGTGGCGCGCATGCAGCAGGGCGGCTTTGCCCAGACCATCGAAGCCGTCGCCTACACCTGGTTCAACCGCTTTGCCGCGCTGCGCTACATGGAGCTGCACGACTACCTGGGCCACGGCCACCGCGCCCTCTCCAGCCGCGAAGGCGGCCTGCCCGAGGTGCTGGCCCGCGCCAGCGAGCTGGCCCAAGCCGGTGGCCTGCCCGGCCTGCGCGCCAGCGTGGTCAACGAACTCAAGCTCGCCGGCAACCGAGACGGCGAGCTCTACCGCCTGCTGCTCATCGCCCAGTGCAACGCCTTGCACTTGGCCATGCCCTTTCTGTTTGAGCAGATCGACGATGACACCGAGCTGCTGCTGCCCGACAACCTGCTGCTCAGCGACTCCGTGGTGGCCAAGCTGGTGCAGGCCATTCCCGAAAACGACTGGGCCGAGGTTGAAATCATCGGCTGGCTGTACCAGTTCTACATCAGCGAGAAAAAAGACCAGGTCATCGGCAAAGTCGTCAAATCTGAAGACATCCCCGCCGCCACCCAGCTCTTCACGCCCAACGGGATCGTGCAATACCTGGTGCAAAACAGCGTCGGCCGCCTCTGGCTCATGGCCAACCCCGCCAGCACCCTGGCCAGCGAGTGGCCGTATTACATCCAGCCCGCCGAGCAAACGCCCGAGGTGCAGGCCCAGCTCGACGCCCTCATCCAGACCCGCATTCAGGAAGACAGCGGCACCGAAAGCGGCGTGCCTAACCCCGAAACCATCACCTGTCTGGATCCCGCCTGCGGCAGCGGCCACATCTTGGTCGTCGCGTACGACGCGCTCAAAGCCATTTGCCTGGAGCGCGGCTACCGGCTGCGCGACATCCCGCGCCTGATTCTGGAAAAAAACCTTTACGGGCTGGATATCGACGACCGCGCCGCCCAAATGGCCGGTTTCGCCCTGCTGATGAAAGCCCGCGCCGGGCCGGTTAGGCGCGGCCGGGCGCTGGCCTGAGCCTCTCCCCCACCGATTCCACGAGACCTGACCATGACCACCGATCTTGCCAACTACCGCGCTGCGCGCGACTTCCTTTTAGCCCACCGTACAGACCATGACGCCGCCAATGCTGGCTTCCGCTGGCCGCAGATAACCCATTTCAACTGGGCGCTGGACCATTTCGATGACCTGGCGCGTGACAACCACGCCACCGCGCTGTGGATCGTGGCCGACGATGACAGCGAGCAGAAAGTAACCTTTGCCCAGATGGCCGAGCGCTCTGCCCGCGTGGCCAACTGGCTGGAGTCCCTGGGCGTGGTGCGTGGTGACCGGGTGTTGCTGATGCTGGGCAACGAGGTGCCGCTATGGGAGCTGATGCTGGCCTGCATCAAGATCGGTGCGGTGATGATCCCGGCCACCCAGCTGCTGAGCCGCGACGACCTGATCGACCGCTTCACGCGTGGCATGGTGCGAGCGGTGGTCACAAACGCGGCCCACGCCGCCAAGTTCGACGGGCTCGACCAACTACGCCCCTGGGCCGGTGCTGCGCATCGTGGTGGACGGCCCGGCCGCCGACGCTACTGGCGCTACTGAATGGCTGGCCTACGCCGATGTATCTGTTCACCCCCCCCCAACCAAAATCGCTCCCCCCACAACTTGCGGCTAAACTTTTCATATGGTTCGTCGCACTGCCACCGTCCCCCCGATCAAGCCGCCAGCAGCGCTGCCCGATACCGTGCCCGCGTGCCATGACCTGATCGAGCGGCTGCTGCAACGCCTGGATGTACTGGAGGAGCGGGTCAACCTGAACTCAAGCAACTCCTCCAAGCCTCCATCCAGCGACGGCCCGGGTACATCCCCTCGCACCCCCAAAGCCCAAAGCGGCAAACGCCTGGGTGGCCAGCCCGGGCACAAGGGCAGCTTTCGCGCCCCCTTACCCGAGGACAAGCTCACGAGCAAGGTCCTGTGCCCGCCACCACCCCAGTGCACGGCCTGCGGCGGCGCTGTGGAGGCCGATGGCGACAAGCCCATTCGCCACCAAGTCTTCGAGTTGCCCAAGATCGAACCGATCGTGACCGAATACGTGCGCTTGCGCGGTGTGTGCAGTGGCTGCGGACAAAAGCACCACGGCGCCCTGCCAGCGGGCGTGCCCAGCGGGCAACTGGGCCCACGCGCACTGGCCTTGGTGGGGACGCTGGCGGGGCAGTTTCACCTCACGCAGCGCAAGGTGCAGGACGTGCTCGC
>Ga0222706_1000105_pt1 | contig 28161 bp, 18 predicted proteins | sample AntAcemetage1572_FD_179829 | JGI IMG/M metagenome (GOLD analysis project Ga0222706, IMG submission 179829) | Saline water microbial communities from Ace Lake, Antarctica - #1572 | ecosystem: Environmental > Aquatic > Non-marine Saline and Alkaline > Saline | place: Antarctica: Ace Lake...
ACCACAAAAACTCCGGAAAAATATTATTTGAAGTGGAAGGAAGATGGCTATTCCTATGATCCGGATAAGAACCTACTAGATCAGCATTTGATACAGTTTTGTGAGAAGGAGAGATTCTTAGAGTTGATACATGATTTTGTGGTATTTGATGCAGGGACTAAGAAGCTTTGCCGTCCCAATCAATTCTTTGGTGTCCGTGCTGCTCGCAAATATATTGATCGTAAAGAAGGAGGAATCATTTGGCATACGCAAGGCTCAGGAAAAAGTCTTGTCATGGTCTGGCTGGCCAAGTGGATTCGTGAACATCAAACCGATGCCCGCTTATTGATTATCACAGATCGTACGGAGTTGGATCAGCAGATCGAAACAGTTTTCAAAGGAGTCGATGAGCAGATCTATCGTACCAAAAGCGGGAAAGATCTTCTAACAGTATTGAATGAAGCAGAACCATGGTTGATCTGTTCCTTGATTCATAAGTTTGGAACAGGAGATAAAGAGGAAGGAGTGGAGGATTTGATCGCTAGCCTGACTAGTAGGAATGATTTTACACCGAAGGGTAACTTATTCATTTTTATCGATGAGTGTCATAGAACGCAAAGTGGAGACTTGCATGATGCCATGAAGGAGTTACTGCCGGAGGCCATGTTTATCGGCTTCACCGGAACTCCTCTGTTGAAGAAAGACAAGAAAAAGAGCATAGAGATCTTTGGCTCCTATATCCATACCTACAAGTTTGATGAAGCAGTAACTGATGGAGTTGTGTTGGATTTGCTCTATGAAGCTCGGGATGTAGATCAGAAAGTAACTGATCAGAAGGGGGTAGACGATTGGTTTGAGTTAGTTACCAAGGGAATGAAAGACTTACCTAAAGCCGAGTTGAAGGTGATGTGGGGAAGCATGCAGAAAATCCTAAGCACAAAGGACCGATTGCAAAAAATAGCTATGGATATCGTGAAGGACTTCAAGATGAAGCCGAGGCTCCGGGACGGTCATGGAAATGCATTGTTAGTGACAGGGAGTATTTATGAAGCATGTAGATACTACAAGATTTTTCAGGATTTTGATTTTAAGAAATGTGCGATCATCACTTCGTTTGAGCCCTCTATTTCCAGTATCAAAGGGGAGTCTACTGGTGATGGAAATACAGAGAAGCTGGAGCAGTTCGATATATACACTTCCATGCTTGGCAAGGTGGATCGGGATACTTTTGAAAAGCGTGTCAAAAAGCAATTCATCGACGAGCCTGCAAATATGCAGTTGCTGATCGTTGTAGATAAGCTGTTGACAGGCTTCGACGCACCTGCTTGCACTTATTTGTATATAGACAAGGAAATGCGTGACCATGGCTTATTTCAAGCCATATGCCGAGTGAACAGAACAGAGAAAGAGGATAAGGAATTTGGATACATCGTAGATTACAAGGATTTATTCAAAAGCTTGGATAGAGCGATTGCTGATTACACTTCAGATTCATTTGATGACTTTGAGGCAGAAGATGTGAAAGGGTTGCTGACTGATCGCTTGCAAAAATCCCGAGAGCGATTGGATGATGCGCTAGAAACACTCGATAAATTATGCATTGGTGTATTGCCTCCACGTGAGATTGAGCAATGGATCAGATTCTTTTGTGGAAACACCGAGGATGAAAATGCACTGAAAGAAACGGAAGAGAAGCGACTTACATTTTACAAATCAGTGGTTTCCCTTATCAGGGCTTACAATAATGCAGCACCTGAAATGCTGGATATAGGATACACTCAAATAGAAGCAGATAGAATTCAAAGCCAAGTTTTGGATTACACTAAGCTTCGAGATGTCATCAAACATGCCAGTGGGGATTATATAGACCTTAAGCGTTACGAACCAGATATGCGTCAGCTGCTGGATATGTATCTGAGTGCAGATCCTAGTCGTGTTATAAGTGATTTTGGTGATGCTACTTTGCTACAAGTGATTGTAGAAAAGGGAATTCAAGAAGCCACTAATCAACTTCCGCAGGCTATCCGAAAGAGTGAAACGGCAGTCGCTGAAACATTGGAAGCCAATATGCGCAAAGTGATCATTCAAGAGATGCCTATCAATCCCGCCTATTATGAAAAGATGAGCGTATTGCTTCAAGAGTTGATCCATCAGCGAAAGAGTGCTGCAATCAGATATGAGGAGTTCCTAAAACGAATGGCAAAACTTGCTGGCAATATCAATCCTGATTCAGTTAAATCAAGCTATCCCGAGCAAGTAAATTCACCAGCGAAGCGAGCACTTTATGACAATCTAGAAGAGAATGAGGAATTGGCTATGGTGCTGGATCATGAGATCGTTTATAGTAAAAAAGTAGATTGGATTGGGGATGTGATCAAAGAGCGTGAAGTTAGGAACATCATTAAAAGACACATTTCAGATCAAGAAAAAATCGAGCAGATCTTGGACATTGTAAAAAATCAACGTGAGTACAAGTAAGATGATTATCGGAGACATTCCAGTAGAATTGGTTAGGAAGGATATCGAGAATCTCCACCTAGCTGTATATCCACCTGATGGGCGGGTGCGGCTTGCTGCACCAAGAGAAGTGAATGAGCAGACGTTGGAGCTATTTGTGATTTCCAAGATTCACTGGATCCGAAAGCAGCAGCGCAAGTTTGCAGCGCAAAACCGACAGTCTCCTAGGCAATACATAAACCGAGAAACGCACTACTTCTTAGGAAAGAAATACTTGCTTCGTTTGCATGAAGACGATCCAAAGCATAGAGCTGCAACTGTTTTAATCAAGACCAAAACCTACATGGAGCTATACGTCCGTGGAGGAGCATCGCTATACACCAAAAGTGAAGTTGTAAAAGAGTGGTATCGCACAGCCTTGAAAAAAGTGCTGGAAGAGCTTATTCCTAAGTGGGAGAAGATTTTGGATGTAAAAGCCAACGATGTTAATGTGAAAAGTATGCGGACCAAGTGGGGATCCTGTAATCCTGACTCTGGCAATATCCTGATCAACTTGGAGATGGCTAAAAAGCCTGTAGACTGCATCGAGTATGTTGTTGCACACGAATTAGTACACCTAATAGAGCGAACCCATAACCATAACTTCCGAGCCCACCTAGACAAGTACCTGGCAAACTGGAAACAGATCAGGGAGGAGTTGAATAGGCTGCCGGTAGGGGAGATTTAGGGGAAATAAATTAAAAAATTTAAAAGAATTGTAAAATGGCCTTAAATCCTGATTTGGTAAATTTTTTTCTTTCAAGAATATCTAATTCCACGAAGCAAACCTTTGGAAGTGAGGTTTCCCATTTGTTTGAACATCTTAGAAATGAGGTGAAAGACAACCCCGTCTATGATCAATATGAATTAAATAGACCTCGTTGGAAGGATTGGGAGGAACAAACAGATGACGAGATAGAAATGCCTACTAATTTTGAAGATGCAAAATTTTACGTTTACGATATTTATAAAAGAGTTGCAGAAAAGGGAAGCGAGGGTTACGATTTAGTTTGGAGATATTTTCCTGAAAGAAATTCGACTATCAATGACAGGATTCAAAACGTTAATGACCAACTTTTACAATACCTAACCGAATCACTCAAAGATATTATTGGTGCAAATCCTGAGCAGGAGGATCAAATCAAGCGTGTTTCCGGTAATACTGTTTTTATCATCCATGGTCATGATGGATATCTGAAGACCCAAGTCCAATTACTCCTTCAGAGGGCTGGGGTCAATAGCATTGTTTTGCACGAACAACCTGACATGGGACGAAATATCATTGAGAAATTAATTGAAGAAACCGACAAAGCGAATTACGCAATAGCCTTATTGTCTCCCGATGAAGAATTGAAAGATGGTTCAAAAAGAGTGAGGCAAAATGTAATCCTTGAAATAGGATACTTTCTTGGGAAACTAGGTAAAAGTCGAGTTAAACTAGTTAAGAAAGGAGACACTGAAATCCCTTCCGATTTGAGTGGGATTTTGTATGAAAATTATGATGAAGCAGGCTCTTGGAAAATAAAATTATGTAAAGATCTTCAAGCTGCTGGTATTTTTGTGGATTTGGAGGCGGTAATTAAATCTCACTAAAAACTATTCTATACCATCGATTTTGAGCAAATCGTAGGCAAATGAAAAAGCCACCGTGAAAATTTTTCCGTAAAAAAATTCTAGATCGTTGAATTGATAAAAGCTGCAGATGGAAATATTGATTTAAGAATATTATTAAATTTGGTTACCTGCATTGTTCGGTCAATTCACAGTCTATTATTTTTAAACCAAGAAGTTGAATTTTTTATAATTTAAAAATATCCTTTAAAACTTAGAGTTTAATTTTAATATTGCTATTATAATCATTATAACTAAATGCCTGTGAAGAATGAGTGAGCTGCTAATGGAAGACTTGAAGAGCTCACTGGAGCAAATCTAATGGGAGCAGATTTTCACAAAGCAAACCTCACTGGAGCAGATTTAATATATGCATTCCTAGAGAGAGTAAGAGGGCTCCCAAATAACTTACTTCCATAAATCTTACATTACCGAAGTAGAAATGTGAACAAGACAGAAAATCGAGCCTGATTTAATTTAACACGAAGTTGCTTTATCCAAGGCTTTTCCTTTATTGGAAAAGCCTTTTTAATGCATGAAAAGTAGGCTATGATCCCATTATTGTGCAAATCGTGTGCAAATGAAAAAGACACTTACGAGATATTCATCGTAAGTGTCTGATTACTTAGTGGGCCCACTTGGAATCGAACCAAGCACCTACTGATTATGAGTCAGTTGCTCTAACCGAATGAGCTATAGGCCCTAATTTTTTTACCTTAATCAACACCTACTGTCCCGATAGCCATCGGGAGAGTCAGTTGGGCTAACCTGCCGATCGCTATCGGTAGAGCTATAGGCCCTATTTTTTTTACCTTAACCAGCACCTACTGTGCCGATAGCCATCCGGAGAGTCAGTTGGGCTGACCTGCTGATCGCTATCGGTGGAGCTATAGGCCCTAATTTTTTTATCTTAACCAAGACCTACTTTCCCAATAGCTGTTGAGAGATAAGTCCTATTTCAAAAACTGAAATTTTAAAGCTGATTTGACTCAAAACCTTGGATTTGGAGGTGCAATGTTACATATTTGATGTGATATACACAACCCCAATATCTAATGAATAAATCGCTGGATGCGGATTTTTTAATTTTTGACCTCGGAAATGTCATCATCGACCTTGATTACCGGGGCTCGCTCAATCGAATCAAACAGGAACTTCCTGAAGCAACTCATCGTAAAGTTGATAGCTTTTATAGCACTGATTTTCACAGGGAATATGAAAAAGGGATGATTGATTCCGCCCAATTCCGAGATGAAGTTCGTTCTTATTTTGAGGTGGATTGGGCCGATAAAAAAGTGGATTTTCTATGGAAAAGTCTCTTGGTAAAAATCCCAAAGGAGCGATTGGAATTAATTAAAAAACTTAGAAAAACTTATCAAGTAGGGGTTCTTAGCAATACCAATCACATCCACATTCTTGGAGTCAATGAGATTTTAAAGACTGATCATGAACTGGAAAACTTCGATCCGATATTCGACTGGGTATTTCTAAGTCATGAGATGGGACTGGCTAAGCCAAGTATTGAAATCTATGACAGGCTCGTGAATGAACTTCATACGACTCCGGATCGAGTAATATTCTTCGATGATATGCTAGCTAATGTCAATGGAGCAAATGAAGCTGGTATACAGGCAATTCATGTGACTGGGCCCGAAGTAATTTTCGAATTTTTCAAGAATGTATAGTAAGAGGGATTACCTGAAGCACGGTATTTTATTTTTCGTTACGCTGATTGCTGCTACCTTTTCAGGTGCAGAATGGGTCTATACCAAATCCATTATGTACTCTGGGGATAATTTCCTCACTTGGGAATACTTTTGGAAGTCAATGGCGTATTCCATTCCATTTATAGGCATTCTATTGGTTCATGAGCTTGGCCATTTTTTTGTCTCCATCTATCATAAAGTGAAATGTACCTTACCTTTCTTCATTCCTGGTTGGCTCGGTTTTATTGGTGCGCCATCCTTAGGAACTTTTGGAGCATTAATACAGATCAAAGGTGATGTAAATAGTCGAAAAAAATTCTTTGACATAGGAGTTGCAGGACCTTTAGCCGGTTTTGTGGTAGCATTTTTTGTTTTAGCGTATGGGTTTCTGGCCTTACCGGAGACAGAATATATTTATGCTTTTCATCCTGAATACGCTGATCCTAATTTCCAAGGCTACGGCGATGAGGTTCTAAAGTTTGAATTGGGAGATAACTTGTTATTTAATGCCATGGGGAGCCTTTTGGCTGATCCGGCTCGACTTCCAGCCATGTCGGAGATGATTCATTACCCAATCTTATTTGCCGGATATTTAGCCTTGTTTTTTACGGCTCTCAATTTACTTCCAATTGGACAATTAGATGGAGGTCATGTGATTTTTGGGCTATTTCCAAAACACCATCGGCAAATATCATTGATAGCTTTTAGTATGTTTATTATCTATGCAGGAGTTGGAGTTATTAGCCCATACCTTCCAATGAATGAATTGATTTTTAGGATTCCACTTTATTTGGGGTTTCTCTACATTTGCTATTCTAAGGCCAAACTTGGAATTCAAACTCGGTTAGCATTAATTCTTTCCATTGCAGCATTTCAGTATGGGCTAGTATTCTTCAAACCTTCATGGGAAGGTTACCAAGGTTGGTTATTTTATAGCTTTTTGCTAGGAAGAGTTATGGGTGTCAACCACCCTGAAGTATCCGGATTTCGAGAATTAGATAAAAAAAGGCAAGCCATTGGATGGCTCGCCATTGTTATTTTTATTATTTGTTTTTCTCCCAGACCTTTTATTATTTAGTCACTTACTACAGGATACTTTACATATTACGGTAAGCAACTATTCCACCCAAAGTGTTTCTCACCTGCGTAAAACCTTTAGATGTCAGGAAATTTTTGGCATTGCCACTTCGTGCACCAGATCTGCAATGAATGATGATTTCGGAGTTCTTAAACTCTTCTAACTCATCCAATCGGTTTGGTAATTCGCTCAGTGGGATGTTTTTTGCGGTAAGATTATCCTCTTCATATTCCCAATCCTCCCGGACATCTAGGAACACAAAATTATCTTTATTGTCTAATTTTTTTTTGAGGTCTTCTACTGTGATATCTTCCATATGTCTATCTAACTAATATTCTGAATGATTCAGTTCCTTTTGGATTACTAACGTTGAGAACATAAATTCCTGAACGTTGGCCTTTAAAAGTAACAATTTCTCCTTTGGTTGAGAGTATGCGCTCTAAAAATATCTCCCGGCCAAAGGAATCAAAAATTCTAATTTGGCTGAATATGCCTTCAATATTCAAATAGCTCTCCACAGGATTGGGATAAATTCTGAGCTTTTCATCGGGGATCTCAGCTTCAACAAAAGGCGTACCTAAGCTTATGTGAGGCCGAATCATTAAAGAACCTTTTACCTCTTTATTTTGAACCCACGCCCCGACTACGTTGTAAAAAATCTTTTCCCCAAAATCATTGGTTTTGTCTAGCCCCACAAAAATGAAATCATCTGTGAATTGAGCAAATCCAATGTAAAATGGACCATTGACTTTAATATTAGTATCTAATGAAAAATAGAGAAACTGTTCATTCGCCTGTTTTATTGGTATCAAGGCCTCTTTTCTAAAAATTGGTTTTTCATTCAAATCTTTCCAAACCAGTATATCAACTGCTTGATTAGCTTGTCTTGGATTAGTGAAGTTGATTGAAATACCTTTCAAATAGACTTCGCTTGGGGTATTGTATTGAACTGCCAAAAAACCTGAACGCTGGTTTATGCCAGCTGCGTAGTCGGCAGAACCGTTGTCATAAGCAAAAAAATCACGAAGGGGAAAATAAGTTTTCACCTGATCGTTGTCTCTAAAATCCACGTTTAAATGTCGCGTTGTATCCGATCCATTAATTTCGAAAAATAGGCCATCACCACTTGTCAGGGAGGTACTGATCTCCAACTCTGAGTTGTTTTCTGGAATAGGAATATTCGCTAGCGTCCTGCTTTCAAAGCTTCTTCGCTCTTTGGAATTTGGTACAGGGTCAAATGGTGTATTTTCATTGATAGGAAAAACCAGTTGAGACGTCGTATCTCCAATAGCGATACTGTACTCCATAGCTCGGAACCGATTTTCTAGGTTTAAAAATTCATTCGAAACAGTTGACCAATTTTGCTTACTATCTGCTAAAAGTTCTCGGGGATATGCACCAAAATCTCCTAATCGAAGCTGATTTCTTCTGGTTAGGCTACGATCTCGAAAAGTTTGATTAGTAGTGTTTTGGTTAGTATTTAGAAAAATATAATCAATCAGCCAGCTGTCAAATGGACCTGAAAGTCTTCCTTTGGTGAAGAAGCGGAACTTGAATTCTGCATGCTGAAATCTCAAATCTATCTGAATGACTTCTTGTTGAAACGTAGCTCGATCCAATAATACTCCCCCGGTTTGACTCCAAACGGTAGACCAAGTATTGTCAGCATTCAAAAATTCAAGGATCAATACATCATTCTCATCCGGCAACTCTCCCCGTCCGCCTAATTGCCAAAAGAAACTAAGGTAAAGTGAATTTGAAGTCGTTGCGCCAGAAACAGAAAGATCAAAAGGTTTAGAGGTTATTTTATCTGCATTACCTTGCTCTGTCTGTTGGACAGAATAGGGAGTACCGTTTTCGTCCACTCCGTCAAATAAAAGCATTCCTATGCTGGGCGGATTGATTCCAATAGTTTCTGTATAAGTAGTTCCAGAAAAATCCCATTTTAATGTATCTAAGCCACTCGAAAAGTCATCCCAAAATGGAAAGGTATTTCTAGCATTTATTCTTGAAAAAAAGGGACTGCCCTTTGATTCTTTCAATAATTTATTTGGAACAGGGGCAAATTCCACAAATTGAGCACTGGCGGCGTGTACAGTTGCTAAGGTTAGGATTAACCATATCAATCGAACGATGTAGAATTGCCTTATCATCATGCTAAAAATTTGACCTAGATATCCAAATTTCAATAGGTTCACCAGTTTTTACTTGCAAGCCGGAAGCCGGAGACTGTCTGAAAACTTTTCCAGGTGCAACAGAATCATTTTCTAGGATATATTTCTGGCCAACTCGAAGGCTCGAACCTAGGATTAAAAACTCAGCGTCAATTTCGTCCATACCTATTAAACTTGGAACTGTTAAAATTTGATTGCCTAGACCATCACCTACATAGAGATCTATTCGAGATCCCTTGGGAATCTCGGCACCTTCTCTGATTTCGATTCCTTGATACCGCTGTCCCAAGACGACATTTATACCTATGTCAGGAATGTAGACAATCTCGCCACGCTCAAGGCCCATATTTGAAAGAACTTCCTGCGCATTTTTTAGTGTACTATTCTTCAGGTTAGGCATTTTTAGCATTGGAGCATTTTTAGCATTTAGAGTCAAATAAACACTGCGCCCGCTTTTCACCTGACTCGTCGCTTCTGGAATTTGTTTTAAAATTGCCAAAGGCAATTCCTCTGAGCTAAAACTTGAGTCGACCGATATTTGATACTGAAGTCCAGAGCTTTCTAAAATTTTCGCTCCTTCCTCAAAAGTATAGCCTGATAGATCAGGTACTGACACGGTTTCCCCATGGTTGGTATACATAGGAAGGTAGATTTTCAAAAAGAAGTAACCCAGGAAAAGCGTTAGTCCTGATAAAATGAGAACAGTTATGAATATTTTTTTCAAAGCCAGCGGGAATGAATTAGTACACTATAATTAAGCTAAAGATAAGGTGGAATTTGAATCCTACCAATGTTGAACTTTGCAAAATCTAATTAGTTGGTGACTCAAAAAATAAGCCGAAGTAGTTTTTTTCGGCTTATGTTGAATTAATTGATGATTAACCTACGTGTTTCCCTGACAGAATCTCCTGTTATTTTTATTATAAAAACTCCTTTTGAAAACAGTTGAGTGCTGAAGGAGTAGGTCTGATTAAGTGTATTTGGATAATTAATCTCTTGTACCAAAGCACCTGTACTGGAGATAACTTGGATTGATACATCCTCGAGCCTAGGTAGATTAAAAGCGATATTGAAGATATCTGTTGCAGGATTTGGATAAACAACCGCCATTCCTTCACCGGGAATTACCGGATTGGGATTTGCACTAAGGAAGAGTTCGATATTGTCAAGGTAAATTGGAGAGTCACTTACACTCCCACCTTCTAACACGAAAGCTAATCGGAATTGATTCTTTCCAATACCTGCAAATTCTGTTAAGTTGATGTATTTCCTGATATAATCATTCGCACTATTCGGATTCGCTTGACCCACTGGTACTGAAGCTAATTCCGTACCTGTTGCTGACCATATTTCGGTATAGTTTTCTCCGGCATCGTTACTTGCAAGAACTTTAAATTTTGTCGAGGCACTTACTTCGCCGATCGCATAATCAAAGAATATACTTGCCTGGGAGCTTACTGTTAGATCGTAAATAGGTGTGCCTAGCCAGTAAGAAGCATTGGAGTCAATCGTTTTGACCGTAGCAATGTTGTTTGGCCCCTTACCTGAGGAGCTCGTAGTTATTTTCCAAGTCTCAGAATTTGTTTGAGGGTTGATACTTACCCAAGGATTGAGATCGGAAGAATTATTAAAATTTTGTCGCCACGGTACAGTAGCAGTATCCCTATTCTCTAGCGCATATGAAGTAAAGCTGTCGGAGTTCCCTGCATTTTGATCGAAATTAGGTTCAAATACCCTAAATTCTAATTTATTGACACCTGCTATCGTAGTGTTTTGCGCAGTAAGATTGAATGTGTTCCCCCCAGGTACCGCAGCACCACTTGCAGTGTATGTTTGAATGCTTGAACTATTCGTACTGCGGGAAAGGAGAAATTTCGAAATAGGCAAATTACCGGTATTCTTAATACTGATAATTTCATTTTCGTGTGTGCCGTCCGAAATAGGAGTGGGACTTACCAAGTCGAGAATCGTTAATTCATAGTTAAATTCCTCTGTTGGGAGAATTCTTAAATTTTTTATATGAATATTATTTCCAAAATTATTCTCATTGATTAGTGCAATTCGTACTGAACCAAGGCCGGCAAAAGGCGCAAGGTTCACCAGTTCAGTTCTAAATTGACTGTTTTGTATAGGGATAAATTCATCAGTAGTTGCAGCTGAGGTTTCTAAACGCTGACCACTTTTAGAATAAGTTGCATTTACCAGATCAAATGTATTTCCGCAGTCTTGTGATACAGCAACTATTAATCGATCCTGAAAACCTGGCTGTGTGTAAGGTGCATAAGCGACTTCGAAAACCACTTGTGCATTTGGGAACTCAGAAAGGTTGATGATTGGTGAGATAAAATAATCTGATTGTCCGACAGCTTCATACTGATAGTTTCTAAGATAGATCAACTCTTGATTCTGTCCGGAGATGGATAGATTTTCTCTTTCCCAAGTCAGTCCATTATCGGGGTTACTAATCGTCCAAGGTTTGGGGAACTCAGAGAAGTTGAATGTATAAGGAAGCGAAATTGCTGACTGTAAAACAGGACTTGACTTTCTAATGTTGTTTTCTTCGTTTTGATCTGTCTGATCATTGACCTGCGTAATCCTGAATTCCACCTCATTTACACTTGCTGAAAGATTGAATGAATTAAACGTAATTAGTTCAGATTTGCCTGTTGCCAAGTTGAATAAGGCCTTCTTAGTCTCCAACAAACTACCATTAACACGCAACTCAATCCTACCTGAGGTTAGAGTGGTTTTCCCTGCATTGAGAACTTCGATACTTGGATTAATTAGTGGTGTACAAGCAAAGTTGGAAGGCTCTATAATTCTTGAAATGGCTAAATCAAGGTCCTTCAAATTTGGGGCAACAGTTCCTCTATTATTTACTAATGTCACTCTTCTGGGACTATTAGCCAAGACTATCTCAAATCGTTCGATCTGTCCTTTCGTGAATATATTCATACAAGCGTCAGGAGTATAATCCATGTAATTTTGGATCATATCATTTGATCCACAACTTGTACGAGACCCGTTGGCGTTACACGTATTGTTAGAATTGTCCTGGAGCGGAGTATCACTCACAAAGTCATCCACTCCACAACCCCCATCACCCCAAATATGTCGTAATCCCAGGTAGTGACCTACTTCGTGCGTAGCGGTTCTTCCCAATGAAGCAGCTATGGCGCTGCCACCAATGCCAAAGAAGCGATAGTCGATAGTCACACCGTCAGTTATTGCAGAAGACGAAGGGAAATTGAGGCCAGGAAGATCAGAAATTGGAAAAGATGCATATCCGATGAATGGCTGAACAAGCGGTAAAACCCAAATATTTAAGTATATGTTAGGATCCCACTGACTCGTTTGACCTATCAGTGTGGCATCATCAGGAGAGTAACTTGTCTTTGTTCTCTGGATTCGGACCACACCGTTCGTTGGCAACCCTGAAGGATCTTGTTTGGCAAGTATAAATTCAATGTTGGTAGCCCCGGCTGCTGGCAAAAATTCTGCGACCGTTTTATTTGCATCGGCATTTAACCTTCTAAAGTCTTCATTCAAAACACGAAGTTGAGCTTCTATTTGAGCAAAAGGTATATTCGCGCCAGTGCCAATGGATTGGCCTGAGTGAATAACATGGACTACAACGGGAATAATTTTGTTTCCTTCATTTAATCTGGAAAGAATTTGAGGCTGATTTTCTCTTGCCTCAATTTTCTGATCAATCCATAATTCAAAGAAAGATTTTGAGCCAAAATAGCCCATCTCTTTTTCAAGTTGCTGAACTAATAGTGTATGTGCACACTTTTCAGTTTCAGCCTGAGTTATTGATTGACCATAAGCTTGTGTTATGTCAATGGTTTGGAATTGCTGACAAAAACCACTTATTGTAATGAAGAATAGACCCAAAAAGGGTAGAATGGACTTCATAAAACCCTTATAGGATATCTTCATTAAAAGCAATCATTAAACTTCTGTCAAGTTTACTGCTTCCACTCTAATAATTTGTGGTATGGCGCGCGTTATGGCTTCTTCAACTCCAGCCTTGAGAGTCATAGTTGACATAGGGCATGTGCCACAATTACCAAGTAATTCTATTTTGAGCACCCGGTCTTCGGTTAGTTCAACTATTCGTACATTTCCTCCATCCGCTTCCAAATAAGGACGTATGGTGTCAAGCGCAGATTCTATTTGTTCTCGTAGTTCTGAATTCATTGCATTTTTAGATTTTTGTCTCTACTATTTCAGTTTTCGCTTGTTTTGCATTTCTTATTGCCACCTGACTTGCTACTGCCTGAGCCAAGGCTAGATAAGCATCTTGCGTCAATCCTGATTTCATTACTGCTGGAAACCCACTGTCCCCACTTTCTCTTATACTTTGTATGATCGGCATTTCTCCTAAGAACGGAACACTGTATTTTTCCGCCAACTTTTTACCCCCATCTTTTCCAAAAATATAGTATTTGTTTTCCGGTAATTCTTCGGGTGTAAAATAAGCCATATTTTCAATAACACCTAAAACAGGAACATTAATTTGTGGCTGCCTGAACATGGATAGTCCTTTATTCGCATCTGCAATCGCAACTTTCTGTGGAGTAGTGACTATAACTGCACCAGTCACCGGAAGAGCTTGAACCATAGTCAGATGAATATCTGAAGTTCCTGGTGGTAGATCAATCAACAAATAGTCTAAAGGTCCCCAATCCACATCGGATATAAATTGTCGCAGTGCTGAACTTGCCATTGGACCACGCCAAACTACTGCACTATCCGTTGGAGTCAGGAAACCGATGGACATCAGCTTCACTCCATATTGAGTTATTGGTATAATAATATTCCTTTCTCCGTCTTTTTTGACTGCGGGCTGTTCGCTTTCCACGTTGAACATCAATGGGATAGAAGGCCCAGAAATATCAGCGTCAATCAAACCCACCTTAGCTCCCAATTGGGCCAAGGCAACTGCTAAGTTTACTGCTGTGGTTGATTTACCTACACCTCCTTTACCAGATGCAATAGCAATTATATTTTTTACTTCAGGAAGAACGGGAGCTGCATTTCTGATGGTGGTAACTTCTGAAGTCATGTTCAACTCCCACTTAATATCTTCACCAAAGTCTTTTACCAATTCTTCCAAACAATTGTTTTTAATGACTTCCTTCAGCGGACAGGCGGGGGTAGTAAGGACCACATTGAAGCGCACAGTATTTCCGTTTATTTCAATTTTCTGAATCATTCCCAGAGTTACAAGATCTTTTTTGAGGTCTGGATCCTGTACTCTGGAAAGTGTTTGTAGGATTTTATCCTTAGTTACTGACATGTATATTTTCAGATTTTATCTGCAATTTATATTTTCTCTTTAGTTTTAAAAAGCAAAACTTAATGATTGGATACTAAACTTAGCATAAGGAAAAATAGTTCTTCATCCTTTACTTAAGATTCATTGCTTGAGCGATTAACTTTATATTCTTTTGTAAAACATGGGAATCAGTAAGCTAACAACAGACAAGGTCAAAGAGCGAATGGACATCGAAGAGGTGATCGGTGATTACGTTTCGTTGAAAAGAAAAGGTCAAAACTTTTGGGCCAATTGTCCTTTTCATGGAGAAAAAACGCCTTCTTTTTCACTCTCACCAGTAAAACAAATTTATAAGTGCTTTGGGTGTGGGAAAGCAGGAGACCCGATTCAATTCATTATGGATATCGAGGGTATTGGTTTCCAAGAAGCTATTCGGCACATAGCCAAGAAGTATGGGATTGAAGTAGAAGAAGATCAAGATCGAACACCAGAGCAGGACCAAGCTCAAAGTGAACGCGAAAGTCTCTACATCGCATTGGGCTTTGCGCGTGATTTTTTTGTCAGAAATCTGCAAACAGAAGAAGGGAGGTCCATTGGTCTGAGTTATTTTAAGGAACGAGGTTTCACTCCCGAGATTCTTGAAAAATTTGATCTGGGTTATGCGCTTGATGGATGGGATCATTTTTTAAAAGCTGCAAAAACTGCAGGCTTTCAAGAAGATGTTTTACTTAAAGCAGGGCTTGTTCTTCAAAAAGAAAATGATGCTACTCGAATTTATGATCGTTTCAGAAGTAGAGTAACCTTTACTATTCACAACGTCGGGGGTAAGCCAATAGGATTCGGGGCAAGAATTCTCACCAAAGACAAAACTCAACCGAAATACATCAATTCGCCAGAGACTCCAGTATATCATAAAGGTGATGTGCTTTATGGAATGTTCCAAGCCAAAAAATCTATCCGAGAGAAAGACAATTGTTTTTTGGTGGAAGGCTACACAGATGTGGTTTCTATGCATTTGTCAGGAATTGAGAATGTGGTAGCCTCATCTGGAACATCTCTTACAGAGGGACAAATCAAACTAATCAAGCGATTCACTAGCCAAGTTACGGTTTTGTACGATGGTGATGCGGCTGGAATCAAAGCTTCGCTGCGAGGTATTGATCTGTTACTAGAGGGAGGTCTTAATGTGAAAGCAGTTGTGTTTCCAGATGGAGAAGATCCTGATAGCTATTCCAGAAGAGTGGGAACACAAGAATTCCACAAATACTTGGAAGAGAATAGCCGTGATTTTATCGGCTTCAAGATTGGCTTGTACCAAGAGGAATTTCAGAGAAACCCAATTCGTAAAGCCGAAGTAATCCGTGAAGTGGTTCAAAGTATTGGCAAGATTCCCGATCCGATTATCCGTTCTGTTTATGTAAAAGAAGCTTCTGGGTTATTGGGTATTGACGAAGAAATCATCCATGCTGAGCTAAATAAGTCATTCTTAAAGAACCAAAAAGAAGTCTACACGAAGTATAAGCAAGAATCTGAAAATGAAGAGGCTGTTCAAGAGTTAATTCAAATTGATTCAGGCGTTTCGGTAGAGGAGATTCTCAAAATTCAGGAACGTGAAATGATTCGGTTATTAGTGAATTATGGGTCACATATTCTGCCAGATCAGGAAATATCACTTTCAAAGTACTTACTCTCTGAAGTAGAGGAATTAGAATTCAGTACTCCACTTTATTCGAAGATTTTAAAAATTTATCGTGACGCTCTTATCAAAGGTGAAGTTCCCACAGCCGATCATTTCATAGGCTTGGGGGATGTGGAGGTACAAAAGGAGGTAATCGACATGATTACGATCCGCTATGAAGTTTCTGTTCATTGGGAAGATAAACACAAAATCATCATCAATAAAGAAACGGATGATTTGTCTTTGACAGCTTATAAGAGCATTCTTCGTCTAAAGAAAAAAATGGTGAATAAAATGATGGATGAGGCAAAACAAAAATTAAAAATTGCTGAAAATGAACGTCTTGCAGACGATAAAATAGCTGGTTTCCAAGAACTCTATTTCGAATTAAAAAAAGTTCAATTAGAAATTGACCGTGAACTTGGCATTGTGATCGGTTGAGGCCAAACTTTATTTGGCACTATCCTGTTTAGCAAACAGAAGCATGTAAATTTGCTCCTGCAATTTGAATGTAAACCCCAATTTTGTGGAAAAATTTAAGCTTGACCCGATTGAAGATGCGATCGAGGCCATCAAAAAAGGTGAAGTAATCATTGTCGTTGATGATGAGGATCGTGAGAATGAAGGTGATTTTGTGTGCGCTGCTGAAGTAGTCACTCCGGAGATTATTAATTTCATGGCAACGCATGGCAGGGGACTTATTTGTGCCCCCTTGATTGAAGATCGATGTGAAGAAATCGGCTTAGAATTAATGGTTGGATCTAATACCGCAGCATTTGAGACGCCCTTTACCGTTTCTGTTGATTTGATAGGCCATGGATGTACCACCGGTATTTCTGCCTCAGACCGAGCAAAGACTATAAAGGCGCTGGTTGATGATTCTATTAATCCTAATGAACTGGGTAAGCCGGGTCACATTTTTCCTTTGAAAGCTAAGCGGGGAGGAGTATTAAGAAGAGCCGGACATACTGAAGCTGCAATTGACTTGGCGAGATTGGCGGGTTTTTCACCAGCTGGAGTCTTGGTTGAGATCATGAATGAAGATGGTACAATGGCTAGACTTCCCGATTTGATTCACGTGGCTAAGCGCTTTAAACTGAAATTAATTTCTATAAAAGATCTTATTGCTTACCGTCTCAAAAATGAATCGTTGATCAAAAGGGAGATTGGGGTAGAGCTTCCAACAACCTATGGAGATTTTGATTTAGTTGCTTTTAAGCAAACTAACACCGAAGAAATTCATTTGGCCCTAATCAAGGGTACGTGGGGGCCGGATGAACCAATCATGGTACGAGTCCACTCATCCTGTATCACAGGAGATATTTTTGGTTCCTGTAGATGTGATTGTGGTCCTCAGCTGCAACATGCCATGAGAATGGTGGAGGAAGAGGGTAAGGGTGTGATTCTATATATGAATCAGGAAGGCCGCGGCATTGGGTTAATCAACAAGTTGAAAGCTTACAAGCTCCAAGAAGAAGGAATGGATACTGTTCAGGCAAATTTAGCATTGGGATTGCCTATGGACAGTAGAGATTATGGAGTGGGAGCACAGATTCTTAGGGATCTTGCTGTCTCTAAAATTAGACTGATCACTAACAATCCAAAGAAAAGAGTGGGACTTATTGGCTACGGTTTGGAGATTGTAGAGCAGATACCAATCGAAATGGCTTCAAATCCTCACAATGAGAAATACCTGGCAACAAAACGAGACAAAATGGGTCATAATATTCTTAAGTAGGTTGTACTATTAGACTCATCCATTTTACTGAACCGTTGATAAGCTATTACGTAGATGATGGTACAATGAAAAGATTGAAAAATATAGTTTTAGTGCTTTGCGTATTCCTTTTGGGAATTACAGATCTGTCCGCCCAATCCAAATTTCCTTCCCAAATCTTCCATAAAGGAAATATTTATGGAATGGATGGACAGGTATACACTGGACAGGTAAAATACGATTTGGTCAATAATTTAGTGCAAATCCAAGATCAGGCAATCGCAACATTTACAGCTTCAAACGTCTCCTACTTTGAGATTTTTGATGAAGTTTTCGGGGGAGTAAGAAAATTCTTTTCACTTCCATATTCGCTCAATGGAGACTATGAAACTCCAATTTTCTTTGAGGTTTTGTCCGAAGGAGATGATATTACCTTACTTTGTAGGGAATATATTGCTACCGATTCCCGAAACATGGGCGCTATGAACTCTATGGGTATGAATCCATTTTGGGGACCGCCTACCATGATAGGCTATCGATTGGCCTTTAATTACTATTTTTTCAAAAATGGTGGCATTGATAAGTATAGCTTGAAGAAAAAAGACCTTTTCGATATGCTTTCCGGACATGATGAGGAAATAAGCCTTTTCATGAGAAAAAATAGATTAGAACATGATAAGCGAGGAGATTTACTCAGAATTACAGCTTATTACAATGAACTCAATAAAAACTAATGTCAAAACCACTAATTCTCGTCTCAAATGACGACGGAATCACTTCCAAAGGAATACGAGTACTTGTATCAATAATGAAAAAGCTGGGCGATGTAGTGGTGGTGGCGCCCGATAGCCCTCAGTCAGGAATGGGTCATGCAATTACTATTGGTGAAACTTTGAGATTAGTAGAAGAAGATATTTTTGAGGATGTCCAAGCTTATTCATCCAGCGGTACGCCAGCTGATTGTGTAAAGCTTGCCAAACACCATGTATTGAAAGATCGCAAGCCTGATTTGGTGGTTAGCGGGATCAATCATGGTTCCAATACGTCAATCTCTGTCCTTTATTCAGGTACGATGTCAGCTGCAATAGAGGGAGCTATTGAAGGGCTTCCTTCAATAGGATTTAGCCTTTGTGACTTCTCATCCAAAGCTGATTTTTCACATGTTGAAGAATGGATAATAAAAATTTCAAGACAGGTTCTTGAAAATGGAATTCCAAAAGGGATAGCGCTCAATGTCAACTTTCCCCCAAAGCAAAACCAGCCTATCCAAGGGATAAAGATTGTAAGGCAGGCCGATGCAAAATGGCAAGAAGAATTTTCAGAGCGCTATGATCCCACAGGAAGGAAATATTTTTGGATGGCTGGAAACTTTGTAAATTTTGACAAAGGAGAGGATAACGATGAATGGGCAATCGCTAATAATTTTATCTCCATTGTTCCCTGTCAATACGATCTTACTGCCCATCATGTAATCTCACAGATCAACAAAGACTGGGATTGGGACAAGCTAAAAGCTTGACTTTGAACCTTTACGAATTATACATTAGTTTGCTGTCTGCTTGATTTTAACTTAATTATACTTATGTTTCGGAAGTTTTGAATTAATTAACTTTTGAAAACACTTGATTTACCCATTGTTATTCTTTTAAGCTTTTTCTCTTTAGCGCTTTCTGCTCAAAGCTTAGATACTGATAGCCTTAAAAAAGCGCTTCCGCTAGCCACAGAGCTAAACCGGCTTTTTATTCTTAATGAGTTGGGGACAAATTTGCGCGAAATAGATCAGGATCTGGCTTTGAAATATCTTTTTGAAGCAGAAAAAATAGCGGAGTCAAAAAAAGATAAAAAAGCACTTTCCAAAGCGAAAGAGAATATTGGATGGATCTATTATCGCCAAGGCGAATGGCAGCGAAGTCTTGAATATGCACAAGAAGCGTATCGATTAGCTATAGATTCTTCAAGTTTAATCGAAGCAGCAAGGGTTCTAAATAATATAGGAGCATTATACTATATACAGGATAATTATAATTTGGCTAACCTAAAGTTCAAGGAAGCTTACAGGCTTAGTCTAATAGCTAACGATCGCTATACTCAGATCAGAAGTCTTGATAATGTTGCCTATAGTTTTTTCTTAATAGGGGAATTGGATTCGGCAAATTTTTACGCAAAAAAGTCAATTGGAGCTAATTCAAAAACTGATTTTTCTTACTTGACATCTTTTGCCTATCGAATAATTGCTGATGTTTTTGCCGAGAGAAATCAGCTTGATTCGGCTATAGTCACTTACGAAAAATCAATGCAGCTATCGGAAAAGCAAGAGATTTCAATTTTTAAAGCTTACTTATATTATCGTATTGGAAGTGTCTATCTCCGCCAAGGCAAACTGAATCAAGCAGAATTAATCCTAAAAGAAGGCATTCTACTTTCATCGAAAAATAACCTTCGAGGCGAGCTGCAAAAATCTCATAAACTGTTGGCGGAAGTTTATGAGGCTAAAGGAGATTTCCGAGCAGCGTATGCGGAGCAATCAAAATATTTGACTCTAAATGATTCTCTTTTGAATAAAGAAATCAAAAATAGATTTGCTTTGGTTCAAGGGATGTTTGAAAATAATCTCATGCAATCCGAATTTGAATTACTTAAGGCTCAAAGTGAGATTCAGTCCACCCGTCTGAAATTTGCAAACAGAACCGTCTGGGTAATAAGTGTTGCGGGTATTTTGATTCTTGGCTTGGGTGTTTGGCTCTACCGTCTAAATAGGAAAAAGCGACAACAGAATCACGACTTAGCACTAAAATCTAAGGAATTAGAGAAAATTAATCAAACGAAGAATAAACTTTTTTCAATTATTGGTCATGACCTTCGCGGGCCCGTTGGCCAGGTTAAATCTGTCGTAGATCTTTTGATAAGAGGGTATCTAGATAAGGAGGAGTTTGACGATTTGATCCAAAAACTAGAGAAGGATGTAGATTCGGTTTGCCTGACTTTGAATAATACCTTGAAATGGTCCCTTGCTCAAATGGATGGTTTTAAGCTAAATCAAAAGGAACTGGGCTTGGATGAGTTGATTGATGCAAGTTTAATTGCTGTTCAGACTCAATTGAAAGAAAAGAACATCCAAATCATTAAGATTATTGATAAGCAACCCCACGTGTTAGCTGATTTAGATTTGATGGAAGTTGTACTTCGAAATATCTTCAATAATTCAATTAAGTATTCTAAGCCTGGGCAAACAGTGGAGGTGACTGCTGAGCATATGGATAAAAATGTGATCTTGTATATTAAAGATCATGGAACGGGGATGAGTGAAAAACAAATCGATCAGGTTTTATCTGAAAATATTGCGCTTATTGATTCAAGTCCAGGGACACATGCAGAAAAGGGAACAGGTCTTGGCCTACAGATTTGCAAAGAGTTTACTAAAATGAATGGAGGTCAGCTATCCATCACAAGTGAGCTAAAAATGGGCACTAAAGTGTGTATCAGCTTTTTGGCGGTTTAGTCAGTTAGTGTCAAGTTTTGCACTGTCAAAAAATCAGCTGGTTCTGGTTTGGAATTCAAAATCCCCAGTCTTTTCATGTGTTCCATGGATTGACCCAATTGAGTCATGGAGACTCTTTCATTTGTGGCCCACTTGGTTTGATTCAACCAATCTCTTACATCCGTTTCTTGAAGATTGTATTCTCTGGCAATCGTCTCCACAGTAGCTGGATCAGTTTGCAGTTTTTGAGAAAAATCATAAATCAGATTTCGCAATTCCATAATTAAAACCCCAAATTTATCTAAAGATGCCTTCGTCGCAACGATCACAAAACAAGGCCATGGGCTGGGCACTTCTCCGATCCGCTTGAGTTCCACCCGATCCACCCAAGGCTTGGTGGTGTATTTTTCCCAGAGGAAAAGTTCAGGATTCGTCGCATCCATCGCTTGAAGCGCTCCAGGGAGGTTATCAATTACGCTGAACGATAATTTTTCAGCATCCCAATTTTCCCGTTCGGCCAGTACTAAGCTCATGAGATGTGAGCCTGAACCGATTCTGGAAATCAGAAAATTATGTTCTTTAAGCTCTTTTAGGGAATTGATCTGTGACTGTGCATGCATATGAATCCCCCAGACCAAAGGAGAGTTGACATGGAAACCGATGATCTTTGATGGATTTCCTGCTTCAAAATCTTTCAGGAAACTCTCAGTCAGTACAATGGCGAGGTCGGTTTCATTAGCTCGTAGCGCCTTATTCATCTGTCCCGAACCACGAGATTCTTCAATCCATTCCAGCCGGGTTCCTCGATCTAGAAAAGGTTGGGATTCCACTACCTTGACCCAAGGGTAATTGAAATGCTCCGGGACTCCAGTGATTTTGAGAATTTTCATAATCTTTTATATGTATGTCCAAAATTACATCAGTAAAAGACAAAAAGCGACTTAATATATGGCAAACATTAGCATTGTCGGTACTTCTCCCAATGACTATACAGAAGTCATTAGCCTGCCCCATCTTGGTGTACCTTCCGTCTGTAAGCAAAGAAATAAGGCCACTTACATAATTGCGGATAAGCACAATTTTATCCAATCTTAATCGTGAGTGACAGATCTATCTGTAATCATCAAATTGCTCAATCCTGCTAATATCAAAAGTAATCCAGCTAAAAGCATCGCATTAATCACATCTTCTCCAAAGATCAATTTGTAAAGAAAATTAACCCCTCCCAATGCCGCAATTATCTGAGGAATAACAATAAACATATTGAAAATCCCCATATAGACGCCCATCTTTTTAGCTTCAACTGAACTGGAAAGCATGGCATACGGCATGGAAAGAATACTAGCCCAAGCGATCCCGACCAATGAAAAACAGATATGAAGCATCCATGGCTCTGTAATAAAATAGATTGATATAAATCCTGCTCCACCAGCGATCAGACTAAGCATGTGGACTAGCTTTCTGTTGATCTTGATTCGGCTGGCGAAATAGGTTAGAATCAAGGCATAAAACATGGAAACTAATCCATAGGTCCCTAAGTAATTCCCGACGCTGTCTGCTGCATTATTGTACGCAACTGAGCTTGGATCTGTAGCTCTGAAAATATGAGACGTAATCGCCGGAGTAGCAAAACTCCACATGGTAAAGAAGGCAAACCAAGAGAAGAACTGCACCACACCCAATTGCTTCATTACTTTTGGCATCGAAGCGATATTCTGAACAATTTCTTTAAAACCCGAAAAAACACCACCAGTTGCAGTCTTTTCCCGCTCAAATTCATCCATATCCTCAGGAGGATATTCCTCAGTTTTCAGAATGGTATAGAGAATTGAGCTAAAAAGAACTAAAGCACCTACAGCAAAGGCATATTTCACAGAATCTGGAACTACCCCGGGAGCCGCAGTATTTGGTACCCCCATTTGTGTCATCATCCATGGGAGGTTGGATGCGATCCAAGTACCCATACCAATTACTAAAGTCTGTACCACAAATCCATAGGAGCGCTGAGATTCTGGAAGCTTATCTGCTACTAATGCTCGAAATGGTTCCATACTGATATTGATCGAGGCATCTAAAATCCAAAGCGAACCTGCGGCAATCCAGAGCGCAGATGAGTAGGGGGCAAAAAATAGTGCCACAGTACTCAATACTGCACCTATAAAAAAGAAGGGTTTTCGTCGACCAAACTTAGGATACCAAGTTCGATCACTCAAGTAACCGACAATGGGTTGGACCAGTAATCCCGTAAGAGGTGCTGCAATCCATAGAAATGGAATAGCATCTATATCCGCTCCTAAGGTTTGAAATATCCTGGACATGAATCCGCCTTGTAAAGCAAATCCAAACTGAATTCCCAGAAATCCAAAACTCATATTCCAGATTTGCCAGAAATTCAGCTGTTTCTTTTGGGTCATTTTGGGTGTGTTTTTCTGTAGAGAGACTTTAAACCGCTTAAGTCAGCTGAATGATAGTCTCCTTCAAATTAAACGCTAAATCGAGAAAAGGCAGTTTTTTGATATCTAGGTAAGGGTGATCATTCTCAGGCAATGGATCAAATTCTGTCAGTTTTGCTAAGAATTCATAATCTTCCATTTCTAGCGAAATACTTTTCTGATCAACTATAACTTCCTCTAGGTCAAATCCATGAAAGAATATCCTAACACTACTGTAATCGGATTTATAGTTACCAATTGATGGTCCGATTTTTACTTGGTTGGATTCCGAATCGTAGCTAAACTCCCGCTTTAAAAAATCTCCCGACTGGTGATCATGAGAGATTCCATCATCTTCATAGTGCACGAATGTGCTTCCGGTTGATCCTTTATAAATATGAACTCGAAGTAGCCCGTCATTTGATTCGGCGGTGAAGGAAACATCAGATTGCATGGTGAAGACACTGCCTCCTTTGATGAATACAGGAAGATAATTTAAAGGTGTATCGATATAGATTACTTCACTTCCACCATAAACTTTATCCGAATAGAGGTAATACCATTCTCCTTTAGGGAGGTATGCCTTGGATATTTCTTTATAGCTTTCTACTGGAGCGATTAAAAAGCGATCACAGAATAGGTATTGATTTTGAAAAGCCGATAGATAAATCTGTGCGTCTGCTGGATATGAGATGGCCAAACTGCTGGCAAGTGGAAGTCCTGTTTTGGTAGACTGATCAAATGCCGAATAGATTGTTGGGAGCAAACGATAGCGAAGCTTCATGTAGTTTCTTGAGATTTCCTCTACTTCTTCACCAAAAGCCCAAGGTTCTGAATCAGTGGTATTGATCATTGAATGGGCACGGAAAAGCGGAGAAAAAGCAGCGATACTCATCCATCGTGCAAAAAGAGATTTGCTGGATTCTCCTGCAAAACCTCCTACATCATATCCTGCAAAGGCAACTCCACTCAATCCAAGGCTATTTACCAGCCTGATACCCGCCATCATGTGTTCTTCGGACGCTGTATTATCTCCAGTCCATGCAGCAGCATAGCGCTGAATTCCAGCGAATCCTGCTCGTGTAAGTACAAAAGATCGCTCAGATTTATTTTGGAGCAAAGATCCTTCCTGAGCACTTCTTGCCATTTGCATTCCATATACATTTCGAGCCTCACGATGTGAAGCTGAAGCGCCCTCAAAATCAAATTCAATTAGGTTAGGGGTGAATTGCCCCCAAGATGCAGGTTCATTCATATCTGTCCAGAAACCATCAACTCCTACCTCAGCGTAAAACGCCATTTTCTCCGCCCACCAAGTTCTGGTCTCAGCTTTTGTGAAGTCAGGAAATGCGCACCATCCTGGCCATACTTGAGCTTCATAGATTTTTCCGTCAGGGTATTTTAGAAATAGATCCTTTTCTAATCCTTCCTCATATGGAAAATAACCTTTTTGGGTTTTGATACCCGGATCCATAATCACGATCACTCGAAAACCTTTTGCTTTTAAAGTGCTGATCATGCTTTTGGCATCTGGGAATTTGACTCCATCAAAAGTGAAAACCTTATAGGCTTCCATGTGATGAATGTCCAGATAGATCACATCGGCAGGCATATCCTTGTCTCTGAAGGTAGTTGCAAGTGTAGTTACTTCCTTGTCAGGATAGTAGGAGTAGCGACATTGCTGGAAACCCAAGGCCCATTTAGGTGGCATGGCCATTCTTCCCGTCAATTCAGTATAGCTACTGATGATTCCAGCAACGGAATCTTCGTGCATAAAGTAATAGTCCAAATCGCCATCCTCAGCACTGAAATAAACAAAGCGGTTGGTAGAGGCACCAAAATTGAAAACTGTCTTATGAGTATTGTCTAAGAAAATACCGTAGGCTCCTTGATCATGAACTCCAATATAAAATGGGATGCTCATGTAGAGTGGATCGTCGCCAGTTCCATAGGAGAAATAATCCGTATTCCAATTCGTGTAAGCATTCCCAAAACGATTCAAATTACCCGTTTTTTCACCCAAACCCATAAATTTTTCATCCTTTTGGACTTGCTTATAACAGGCTACTTCTGTACCGATCCAAGCTGTTCCAAGTGAGTCATCTGCGTTCAAAAGTTTTCCCTTCGCATCAAAAAAACTTAAACTGAATGTCGATAAATCAAGCTGAAGTGTCAGTTTTTCTGTTCTCAATTTCAAGAAGCCAGCATCCTCAGAAATCTGGAATTCAGTACTTCTTGGTTCACCGATTACAGAATAGGGATTTGGCTGGAAGGTATCATAGCGATTTACCTGAATCCGGATCATTCCCGAATGATAAACCGTGAATTTGAATTTTCCAACTTTGGTAGTTCCTTCAAATCCATCAGTTGTTTCCTTCCAGGAATCGACTGCACCCATACCGATATGTTTGGAAGAATTTCTGGATTTTATAAAAGGGGATGTAGAAGATTTCATAGGTACTTTTATGGAAATATTGAGAAGTGATAAGCCTAATTCAGAAACGATTGTTGACTGAAAAAATCAGCAAAACGGATCCTAATTGGCTATTTTGACCAGTATACACAGATTGAGGCCGCCAAAATTAAATTGTAGAGGCATTCAATCGATGTCAACACTCATTGAATTAGTATTAAAATTTATTTCACCGAATTGTTTTAACAGAAGATTTTTGGATCAAAAGCTCAATTTCTAGGACAATAGGAGTGATGATAGTGTTTGGATCAAATTTTTTCTCAATCACAGCTATCAGAATTTGAGCTGCTGTCTCTACAATCTCAAATCCAGGTTGGAAAACAAGAAGTCAAACTCGGTTGAATGATGGAGCAAAACTGCCAATTGCAAAATCCTACGATTCCGATATCCTCCGGAACTTTGATTCCCATAGATCTGCAAGCGAGCATAGCATCAACTGCGGCCATATCGTTATTTGCAAAGATAGCATCTGATTTCGTTTTACCATTTTTCAATGAGACTTCAGTCACTTTGAATCCTTCATCAATTATCTCATAGGAGCACTCAATGATCAGTACCGGATAGATTTTAACTCCATACTTGATAAGTTGTATCGCTGTAACCTCTTTTCCCTTCTTTACTTATTGCGAGATCTGGAGCCAACCAGATGTAAGATTGTAGCATACCCCTGCGAGATTGAATGGGAAGTAGCTTTATAAGCGCTGTGGTAATCATGCACCATTACGCTGATTGCATTTGGGACATTAGGGATACGATCAAAAAAGACGATCGGATAGCAGTAATCAAGTAGTTTTGAAAAATGATCAAATTCTGTCGTTTTCTTGGTGAAGCTCACTAAAAAGTCATCAATTTGATTGGAAAGCATCGTACCGATACTGGATTTTTCCCGAGCAAAGCGCTCATTGGTCTGAGAAAGGATCACATTATAGCCTCTGGATGATGCCACCCCTCAATCCCACTGATGGTGGTGCAGCTATTGCGGTAGCTGATGCAGGTAAATATATCATCACCTTGAATTTCAAAATCCCAAGTGAGGTATCTTACATACTTGCTAAGAACTAAAAGGCTTAATTTTAAACTGATTAAATTAGTAAACCGGAATCGGATGCATTCATCCAATTCCGGTTTTTATAATTAATAATACCCATGAAAACCACTGTAAAGTTTTTTCTAATTTTCCTTCTCATAACCTTTTCCCAAGCTGCATTTGCTCAGATTACCACCGAGCCAGCTGTACCGAATGCTGCTGGAAAAGTAACAATCACCTACGATGCTACAAAGGGGACTGCGGGATTAAAAGACTGCAATTGTGATGTATATATTCACATCGGGGCAGTGACAGAATCTGCGGCTTCAACGACTTGGTCAATCGTCCCTTTCACTTGGGCAACTACAGATCCAAAGGCAAAAATGACTCGAGTGACAGGTCAAACAAATCTTTATACCTACGAGCTTACTCCAAATGATTTTTTCAGCAACCCTAATGGGCTGACCATCTTTCGGCTCGGAATAGTTTTAAGAAATGGAGATGGGACCAAAGAGGGGAAAAATGCTTCAAACGGTGACTTCTTTGTCAATCTCGCTCAGGGATTTCAAGTGACTTTTACAAGTCCCACCGTATCTGCTGTCTCATTGGAGGTGGGTGAGTCTTTCGAATTCAAAGCTGAAACATCCGCAGCTGCGACAATAGCGTTTGAATTGGATGGGCTGGAAGTGAAAAAAGCTTCGGATGTTACAGCATTGACCTATTTGTATACGGCCGCGGCAGCCGGTAATTTTAAACTTGTCGCTAAAGCAAGCAGTGGGACTTTTACAGACACTGAAACTGTCGCTATTGAAGTTTTTACACCATCCATCATTGCACCTTTACCAGTAGGAGTAAAATTAGGAATCAACTACCTCTCGGATACAGAGGTGATTTTGGCCCTTAATGCACCAAAGAAAAAATTGGTACAAGTTATCGGCGATTTCAATAATTGGGAAAAATCAGCGGCCTACCAAATGAACAGAACTTCCGATGGAGAAATTTTCTGGCTTAAAATTTCGAATCTAGTT
>Ga0222706_1000107_pt1 | contig 27934 bp, 27 predicted proteins | sample AntAcemetage1572_FD_179829 | JGI IMG/M metagenome (GOLD analysis project Ga0222706, IMG submission 179829) | Saline water microbial communities from Ace Lake, Antarctica - #1572 | ecosystem: Environmental > Aquatic > Non-marine Saline and Alkaline > Saline | place: Antarctica: Ace Lake...
TTTACTCACAGGATACCTGAAACAGGAGCTTCGAAGCCCTTCTGTTAAGTTCTCTTGCTCACGAGACTGAGTCGCATGATTTTTCATCATGCGAAATTTTAGATGGTTCTGCGTAAGTCCTAATTATTGTCTGTAAATAGATAAGGATTCTGCTGTGCTGTGATGAAATCATTCACCTTGATCTGGTAACCGATCGCATAGGTCGTTAATTTCTGCGTATTGGCACTCGCCTTGTCAAGCGCAGAGGTGTCAACCTTTTCCAGCGATAGTGTCTGGTAATCTTGGAAGTTTGCTGACTTTAAGCATGTCAGATGGGTGCCGCTGATGGCCTTCCCGGAACATTGTGCAGCAAACAGTGCGGGGAAATTCTGAGAATTCGTCAGAAGCGTCTGATAGTCAGTGGCAAAGCTGGTCGGTACGACGCCATCGTAGAATTCGTTGATATGTACGTTGTACTGGCTCGTGATTTGACTGATTGCCGTTTTCACATCCACTGAACCAGTTGCAGACCCGTACCTCATCCTCAACTCGGAATCCAGTTCTTTTTTCTCGCTACTGCTGGAGGTGTCGAGCCGGATAATGCCGCGATAGGTCGCGCCGGTGGTAGCTGCCGCAAGATATTTGTCACCGCATTTGGAGTAGAAATCCAGGTATTGATTGATCAGCGCGCTGTAATTGTCCTGTCCACTAGGATCCTCGTTGCTTTTCATGATGCGGGCATCGGTCAGCACAATCGCTGGGCCGGTAATCTCGGAACGGACAATAACGTATACCGAATACGAGTTTGAGGATTGGCTTTGAAGATAGGAAGACTTGGCCGACGCGGAAAAGAGACCGAAGCCCACGGAAGCCTCAGCGGTAATCCCCAATGACGAAGCCAACTGCTCAGAATCGGAGACAATTTGAATAACGTAATTGGCCGACAAGGTTCCGATCGGCTGGGCATTGACAGTTCCTTTGACGCAAGTACCTTCGAGTTCCCCCGACACCGAACTGTATCCTTTCCCGAACGCCATCCCGGCGGGCGTATACCAATCGATCACCACTGGCGGCGACGAACGCAAAGGCTTGCTCGGAGCGGACGTAGGGGAAAGACCGGGGGCAGGGTCGGAGGATCCACCACAGCCGGTCAGTAGGATTCCCAGACTCAGCGCAGCAGGCCCTGCGAACCGAATCGCCCGTTTTTTAATTTCTGTTTTCATATTATTTATAGCTAGTTACATTAAATTGTTTCGTTTCTTGTGCAAACCCCAACACTCGCTCATATTCTTAAAATATATACTCAATTAATCTTTTGAAAGAATAACATCGTATCAAGCGATTTCTGGTCACCAGCGAGAACGCGTTAAGATGAAAATCTTATGTGCCGTGTCGGCTTACGTGCTACGGATAGGAACTCCAACTACACGAGTCCGAGTATCGCACTCAATCTTCCCAAATTATGCACTTTAATCAGCGGCATTGATAATAATTTTAAGGATGGTCTGAATAAGTACTCCTCAGTAAGTCGACTGGTATTTGGCAGCTCGTGCGCCTAAGATGTGGTCATGTCACGCAAACCCCGTTCTTTTGTGCTGTGCGAAGCCGACTGCCAGCAACTGACCCACATCGTGGAGCGAGGCAGCGACTGGCGAGCGCGGCAGCGCGCTCGCACCCTGTTGCTGCTGCACAGCGGCAAGCCCATCAACACCGTGGCTGCCGAACAAGGCCTCAATCGCGACACGGTGGCTGTGCACCGAGACGCCTGGCTGGTCAAAGGCATCGCTGGGCTGTCTGATGCCCCGCGCAGTGGGGCGCCTCGCAAGCTGCAAGCCGAGCATGTGCCGGTCCTTTGCGATTGGGCACGCCAAGAGGCCCTGAGTGCGCCCCAGTTGAAAGAGAAACTGCGCGAGAAGTTCAGCGTCAAGGTCAGCACCTGGGTGGTGCAGCAGGCCCTCAGCCGTGAGGGCTTCGTGTGGAAACGCACCCGCCACTCGCTCAAAAAAAGCGATGCGACGCCGCTTTTGGCCGCGCCAGGTCTGAAATCGAGGAACCCAAAGCCCAAGCCCAGCGAGGCGAGCTGACCCTGGCCTTCATCGATGAGGCCGGGTTTGCGCAAACTCTACCCAACAGAGGCGCCTGGACACCAGCGGGTTAGTGCCACAGCGCCACAACGCTGAGAGGCAAGCGGCTCAACATCATCGGCGTATTGCTCAGCACCGGCGCGCTGTTTACCGCCAAGCTCTAGGAGAACACCACCTCAGAGCTGTTTGCCGGCTTTTTGGGTTTGCTGCTCAAGCATGTAGGCAAACCGCTGACCGTCATCTTGGACAACGCCTCGATGCACACCGCCAAGGCGATCAAGCCCATGCTGGAGCAGCTCAGGCAAAAGGGTCTGACCCTGTACTTCCTGCCACCCTATAGCACCGAGCTCAACCGCATCGAGATCCTCTGGCGCAAAGTCAAGTACGAGTGGATGGCGTTCAAGACCCGTGACTCCAAAATCCTGCTGCCGACCTCGACGACATCTTTGCTAAATTCGGCGAACATTACCAGTTGACTTTCTAAGGGATACTTATTCGGTCACGGTGATGCCGTCTTTGTCTTTTTGCAGCAACTCCACTTGTTCGCGGCTGGATTCGGCGCACAGGATCAGGCCGATGGGGGCTTCTTGATCGGCTTGGCGCTCGTGTTTGTCCAGCCATTTCAGGTAAAGCTCCAACTGGTATTTATGCGCGGCTTTGAAGCGGCACAGCTTCAGCTGGATGACCACTAGGCGGCGCCGGCGGCGGTGGTGCAAAAGCAGGTCGAGGTAGAAGTCTTCGCCGTCGATGACCATGCGCTTTTGGCGTTCCACAAACGCAAAGCCGCGCCCCAGATACAGGATGAAGGCTTCAAGCTAGCGGAGGATGGCGGCTTCCAAAGCTGCCTTGTCGTGGCCTTGGCGCAGGCCCAGGAAGGCGAGGAAGTCCGGGTCTTTGAAGACCTGGGCGGGGCTGGTGCCCAAGGCTTCGGCAGGCTCAGCCCGAACGGGGCGGTGCGAAAGCTGGCGAGTTCGTTGCGCTCGAAGACTTTGCATTGAGTCTGCTGGCGCTACTCGACAGTGGAGCCATACGCAAATGTGCCAACTGACCGAGTAAGTGTTGCCATCCCTGACGAACCTGTTGTTGGAACCAGCGATTTGTAACACGCCGTTCACATGTTGGGCGGCAAACCGTTGCACGGCCAGAAGAAACAGGGAGCCTGCCGCAAACCCCGTTGAAAAGCACCGGTTTCGGCTCCTTGCAGGTGGCGCAAGGCCTTGATCTTGTTGTGGCCAGGGCCAAAGCCGCCAAAGCCGAGCGGTGAAGCCCACTGCCCGGTCCATATGCGTTTCAGGCATATAAAACCAAAAACAAATTCGTTTGAGAAGAGGGCGCGCATCCCTACGATCCGACGCATTCCCTCGAACACACACTGAACACCATGAAAAACACCCTCCGGCTTGCCATCGGCGCCATCGCTCTGGTTGCTGCTTCTGCCGCCTCGGCCCAAACCAGCCTGCTCAACGTCTCCTACGACGTGTCGCGCGAGTTCTACAAAGAAATCAACGTCGCCTTTGCCGCGCAACACAAGAAAACCACCGGCAAAGACATCAAGGTTGACCAGTCTCACGCTGGGTCGAGCGCCCAAGCGCGCGCCGTGGCCGACGGCTTGGAGGCCGATGTGGTCACTTTCAACACCACCACCGACGTCGACTTTCTGGCCAGCAAAGGGGTTGTCAGCACCGACTGGCGCCAAAAATTCCCGAACAACGCGGCGCCCACCAGCTCCACCATGCTGTTCCTGGTGCGCAACGGCAACCCCAAGGGCATCAAAGACTGGGACGACCTCATCAAGCCCGGCGTGCAGGTGATCGTGGTCAACCCCAAAACCGGCGGCAATGGCCGCATGGCCTACCTGGCCGCATGGGGCTATGTGCGCAGCAAGGGCGGCAGCGATGCCGACGCGCTGGACTTCGTGAGCAAGCTTTACAAGAACGTGCCGGTGCTGGCGCGCGGTGGGCGGGATGCCACGGGCATCTTCCTGCAGCGCAACATTGGCGATGTGCTGGTGACGTTTGAATCGGAAGTGGTGTCGGTGGACACCGAATTCGGCAAGGGCCGGGTCGACGCGATCCACCCCAGCGCGTCCATCGTGGCCGAGAACCCGGTGGCCATCGTCGAGCGCACGGTGAACAAAAAGGGCACCGCTGTCGAGGTCAAGGCCTACCTCGATTTTCTCTACAGCCCCGAGGGTCAGGAGATTGCGGCCAAGCACAACATCCGCCCGCGCAACGAGGCGGTGCTCAAGAAATACGCCGCTGTATTCAAGCCCATCAAGCTGTTCACGGTCAACGAGTATTTCGGTTCGCTGGGCGAGGCGCAGAAGGTGCACTTCAACGACGGTGGGCAGTTCGACAAGCTCTACACCCTCAAGTAAAGCCCACCCCCGCCGCGCTGCGCGCCACTTGCTTCACGCGGGTGGCGCTTGGTGCCTTGCCAAGCAGGTTTCGCCGCGCTCTTGGACGGGACCACTTCGAGCCGGGCAGTCCTGCTCCATCGCAACGCCGGACGCAGACCTTTTTCCCGTTCGCCTTCTCTCTTTTTCTTGAGTCACCATGACCACCACCACGCTGCCCGCCAGGACGGCTCCTTTTTTCGCCTCACCCCGGCGCAGCGCGCGGGTGTTGCCCGGCTTCAACCTCACGCTCGGGTTCGCGGTGCTGTACCTGAGCCTGATCGTGCTGATCCCGCTCTCGGCGCTGGTGCTCAAGACCTTCACCCTGACCTGGCCTCAGTTCTGGGAGGCGGTGACATCGCCGCGCGTGATGGCCTCGTACCGCCTGACCTTTGGCGCCGCATTCATTGCGGCGCTGGTCAACGCGGTGTTCGGGCTGTTGATAGCCTGGGTGCTGGTGCGCTACTCGTTCCCCGGCAAGAAGATTGTGGACGCGCTGGTGGACCTGCCTTTCGCGCTGCCCACCGCTGTGGCCGGTATTTCGCTCACGGCTTTGCTGGCAGGCAACGGCTGGGTGGGGCAGTTTTTCGAGCCCTATGGCATCCAGCTTGCTTTCAACCCCAACGGCGTGGTGATCGCGCTGATCTTCGTCGGCTTGCCCTTTGTGGTGCGCACGGTGCAGCCTGTGCTGGAAGACGCCGAGAAAGAGCTGGAAGAGGCGGCCACCTGCCTGGGCGCCACGCGCTGGCAGACCTTCAGCCGCGTCATTTACCCCAGCATCGCGCCTGCGCTGCTGACCGGCTTTGCCATGGCTTTTGCGCGCGGCATAGGTGAGTACGGCTCGGTGATTTTCATCGCCGGCAACATGCCCATGGTCTCCGAGATCACGCCGCTGATCATCATCGGCAAGCTGGAACAGTACGACTACGCTGGCGCCACCGCCGTGGCCACCGTCATGTTGGTGATTTCCTTCATCTTGCTGCTCGTCATCAACGGCTTGCAGGGCTGGCAGCGCAAGCGTTCGGCGGGGGCTTCGCAATGAGCCAGAACACCTTGCGCACCCCGCAGCGCGGCACCACCGAAGCGGCCTGGGTGCGCTACACACTCACTGGCATTGCGCTGGCGTTTATGTTTCTCTTTCTGGTGCTGCCGCTGGCGGCGGTGTTCACCGAAGCCCTGCGCAAGGGCTGGGACGCCTACTGGGAAGCGCTCAAGGAACCCGATGCCTGGTCGGCCATCCGCCTGACGCTGATCACGGCTGCCGTGGCGGTGCCGCTGAACTTGATATTCGGCGTGGCCGCTGCTTGGGCGATTGCGAAGTACGAGTTCAGGGGCAAGTCGTTCCTGACCACGCTGATCGACCTGCCGTTCTCGGTCTCGCCCGTGGTGGCGGGTTTGATTTATGTGCTGGTGTTCGGTGCGCAGGGCTGGCTGGGCCCTTGGCTGATGGAGCACGACATCAAAATTGTGTTCGCTGTGCCCGGCATCATTTTGGCCACCATGTTCGTCACGCTGCCATTCATCGCGCGCGAGCTGATCCCGCTGATGCAGGCGCAAGGCAATGAGGAAGAGCAGGCCGCCATCGTGCTGGGCGCTACCGGTTGGCAAACCTTCTGGCGCGTGACCTTGCCCAACATCAAGTGGGGTCTGATCTACGGCGTGATTCTGTGCAATGCCCGCGCCATGGGCGAGTTTGGCGCGGTCAGCGTGGTCTCGGGTCACATTCGCGGCCAGACCAACACCATGCCGCTGCATGTGGAGGTGCTCTACAACGAATACCAGTCGGCCGCCGCCTTCGCCGTGGCGTCGCTGCTGGCGTTGCTGGCCCTGGTCACCCTGGCCATCAAGAGCGTGGTGGAGTGGCGGCATGAGCGCGAAATGAAGACCATTGCCGAGCGGCCGCCCGAGAAGCCCCACACACAGCCTTCCCCAGCAGCCGTTCCCCGCAACCGTGGCGGCCTGACACAAGAAACACCCGACAAGGCAAGACCATGAGCATCCAGATCCGCGACGTCAACAAGCACTTCGGCAACTTCCACGCGCTGAGCAGCGTCAACCTCGACATCGCCTCTGGCGAACTGCTGGCGCTGCTGGGGCCATCGGGCTGCGGCAAAACCACGCTGCTGCGCATCATTGCCGGGCTGGAAGCGCCGGACACCGGCAGCATTTTGTTCAGCGGCGAAGACACAACCAACGTGCATGTGCGCGAGCGCAACGTGGGTTTTGTGTTTCAGCACTACGCGCTGTTTCGCCACATGACGGTGTTCGAGAACGTGGCCTTTGGCTTGCGTGTGAAGCCGCGCGGCGAGCGCCCGAGCGAGACGCAGATCAAACAGAAAGTCACCGACCTGCTGAAGCTGGTCCAACTGGACTGGATCTCCGATCGCTACCCTTCACAGCTATCGGGTGGCCAGCGCCAGCGCATCGCCCTGGCGCGCGCACTCGCGGTTGAGCCCAAGGTGTTGCTGCTCGACGAACCCTTCGGCGCGCTCGATGCCAAGGTTCGCAAGGAACTGCGCCGCTGGTTGCGCCGCCTGCACGACGAGCTGCACGTCACCAGTATCTTCGTCACCCACGACCAAGAAGAAGCGCTGGAAGTGGCCGACCGCGTGGTGCTGATGAACCGGGGCGTGATCGAGCAGGTTGGATCGCCACAGGAGGTGTGGGACCACCCGGCCAGCCCTTTTGTGTATGGCTTCCTGGGCGACGTGAACCTGTTCCACGGCCGCGCCCACCAAGGCCTGCTGCACCTGGACGGTGTGGACCTGCAGACGCCCGAACACGCCGAAGCGCAAAACGCCCAAGCTTTTGCTTATGTGCGCCCGCACGACCTGGATATTCGCCGCTACCAGCCCGGCGGCGAACGCGACGCGACCCATCGGCCCCAAGGCATCGTGGCCCGGCTGGAACGCGCTGTGGTCATCGGCCCGATAGCGCGGCTGGAGCTGATGCCGGTGGACGTGGCGCCGCGCAACGGGCACGACCCGCTGATCGAGGGCCAGATTCCAGCGCAGCAGTTTCACGATCTCGGTGTTCGTGAAGGTGACACGCTGCTGGTGACCCCGCGCAAGGCCCGCGTGTTTTTGCAGCCAGAGACGGTTTGAAGCTTGGCGGCCAGCGTCACCTGCCGCCTTGAGCGTCAGGCCTTGTGTGGCCTTGAATTCTTCAACCTTCTGTGCACCAGGTTGATACAACCAACGGCCAGCGAATCTGTCGACCATGGATGACCTGGCGCCCTGGTTTTAAACCGATCTCGCCACTGACTTAGCCGTGGTTGGATGCAGTTCGGAACGAGCCAGTAGGAAACAATGCATTGAATTGAATCGTTGTCTGTGGTCAGCAGCGGGCATGTCCTGAAAGACTCAAGCCATAGTGCCTGCAAACTGCTCGAGGGCTTGGTGAGTCGATGTCCAAATGAGGTGCAGTAGCTAAAAGGTGCAGGGTTATCGGGGCTATGTAGCCGTTCAACTCTGAATTGAATGTGAGCGCGTTCCACGGAACAGGGTGCAGGGCAGATTCGCTGTCATCCGCAACATCTGTGCGGATCAAAGCGTACAGTGTCTGACCTGTTATTCCATCCATAGCCAGGCTTTGTATTTTTCCCAGTTCGCCCTGCTTCACATGCCGAACGTCCAGTGGCGTGGACAATTGGGTGATAACCAAAGGGTGCGCCATATTGCCTCTGAAAATCTGGTTATTACAAAGCGGCTGCTTCGCCTGAGAAAATCTGAAAATCAATGGGTTTCAGCGTGCCATTGTTGGATCCTTCGGCTGAACAGGCTGTCAGGCCACACAGCAGATCTCGCTCCGCCCGCAATTCGATGAAATCGCCTGCCTTGGACAGCGGGCAGTTAACGGCAACGCCCCCATGTTCGTCGAAGCTCACATTCATAAAAATGTTGAATGTGCTCTGGATGCGTTCAGGCGAGACACCGTACACGCCCAAGGCGATGCTGAGATTCTCAAAACAACTGGGATGATGGCCTTTCCAGTTGTACAGTTTTTCAAACATTCGCTGGCTGCAAGGGGTGAGGGTAAAGTCGTGTCTTTTTACCGTGTCTGACACAATCGTAAGCATTTCTTTGCTGTCGTTGCTGTACAAAATATCACCCACAGACAAGAGGTACTTCGATGCGTAGTCGATGGTTCTGCCTGAAGATAGGTAAGAATTATGGTCACCAGCGTCCAGTGCGAACAAGTCCGATACCTGTTCTCCCATGGGATCGGTCACCCTGAGAGTTTGCCCTTTCTTCAATAAAAAGGCAGTGCCGCTTTGCGGTGGAATTCGACTTGCACCATCTGCGCTGTGGTGGTTGTCGCTTTTGATTTGATGCGATGCAAGCATGGTGCTGGATAGGGCGAACGAAAAGGGCTTTCATGATCGCCGCTGGCGATGCGATTGAATGGTAGGAGAGCTTCTGTGGAGCAGGTAGGAAAAGGGGCCGCCGGTCAAAAACTACTTCCCAGTGTGGCGCGCTCCTACAAACGTGTTGTGGGTCTGGGGCGAATATCCACCTATGAATTCAGTTGCATCCCACAGCGGTCGCCATGCCACCGCCCGACCCAACCCTCTCGCCGTTTGCCCCCACCTTGCCCATCCCCAACGACTGACTCGGGTGGACCCAGTGAGCCCCAACAACGCCGTAGGCGATCTGTTCAGCAGTTATGTGCTTGATGGATCACACCCCTGCGTCATGGCACGATCCATGGTGAACAGGGAACAGGTATTTCTGGCCAGCTATGGCGAGCTTGGTGAAGCTGACCGCTGTGCGGAGGTGTGCCACGATCTCTATGAGGTGTTGGCAGCCAGTGAGGCAGACAGCAGCTTGTACTCGCTGGTGGCTGTCTTTCCCGCTCAAGCCAACCACACAGAGAAAGCGTTCGAACGCGCGCTGTGGGACCAGCTCAAGGGGATGCACGAGGTGGATCGGAACCTGTTTTCTTGGGATTCCTGTGTGTCGGAAGAGCCCACTGATCCGGAGTTTTCATTTAGTGTGGGCGGAGCTGCTTGGTATGTTGTCGGCCTTCATCCTGCTTCGTCCCGCATGTCCCGGCAATTTGCTGTCCCCACGCTGATTTTCAACCGGCATGCCCAGTTTGTTGCGCTGAGGGACCAAGGGCGTTACAACCAAATGCGTGACCGAATTCGCGAGCGCGACGTTCAGCTTCAGGGATCTGTGAATCCGATGCTCAAAGACCATGGTGATGTGTCTGAGGCGATTCAGTACTCTGGTCGCGCTGCGGATACCGAGTGGTCATGCCCTTTTGTGCAGCGCCAACTCAGTTAATTTTGAGTCAATCAATAAACAGAATAAAAAAAGTTCAATCGGTGGTTGTCAATTTTGTTTTTGAAAAAGTCTTGTGTTGGCTGTCAAATAGAACTGCGCTCGTTCAGCATCAATCTCTGAAATTGGTTTCGCGATGAATACACAAATACGCCCAGTTGCAGCCAGTATGGTTGACGGAGTTTTGTCTCAAAACAGCATATTAGAGCGGAATCACGATAGCGATTTTTTCTTGGTTCTTGGGCATGCACTCAATACAGACGGAACGCCAAAACGCGAGCTTGTTGGACGTCTGGAAATGGCTTTGTATGCCAGCGAAAACCATCCATCAGCAAAACTTGTTGTATCTGGTGGCGGACAGGTTGTGAAATTTAAAGAGGCCAAAGTGATGAAGCAGTGGTTAGAACAAAAAGGCGTATCTGGCGATAGAATTTTGATGGAGTTGAATTCCCAGGATACGGTGGAAAACATCACCATGTCAACCACCCTGCTTACTCAGCAGAAGGCGAGATCGGTTTGCCTGATCACAGGTACGCAGCACATCGAGCGTGCTCTTTATTTGCTTCTGTCACATCTCGAATTAACCAATAAAAAAATGGATGTTTCTCATCTGGTTTCAACAACCCCTGACACTGATCGAACTTCAAAAGGAAATTTCAGACGAGAGCGCTTTTTGCTCTTCAAGGACTTGGGGCGTATCTTTGGGATCTGGCAAAACCGGGATTGGAAGCAATTGCCTTAAAGTACGTTACCGCCTCCGCTTAAAATGGATGTCAGTCACAGCACGCACCAGATTCCCGGTGTTTCAGTTTGATTGTTCAAATGGCATCCGCGCGCACTCAAGGGCCCGTAACAATGGCCACTCGGCAACCTTGGAATGCGGTGCCATTTTTCACGTTGCTTGTCACTTGGGCTTCTGCCATTGCTGAGGGGACGGCGAACGTTCGGTGGCTCAACCGCGCAAGGGTCTTGCGCCCTGGCGAAAGCATCTCGGCTGTGAGCCCCCAGGCCGCGATGTGATCGGGCAACGGCAGGCCGCGCGCCAGCGCCGCGCAAGCCTCGCCCATGGCGGCACTGGTCTGGATGCCGTAGCCACCTTGCGCTGCGCACCAGAAAAATCCCGGCGCCGTCGCGTCGAAACCGGCCACCAGATCGCCGTCGGCCACGAAGGAGCGTAGGCCAGCCCACGTATGGCTGGGGCGCACAGCGAGCGTGGTCCAGGTTTCCAGCGCGTGCATCGCCAGCGCAATGTCGAGTTCTTCGGGCTGCACGTCTTGCGGGTGGGTGGGGTCTTCGTTGACCGGCGAGGCGAGCAGGGCGCCCGCGTCGGGCTTGAAGTACACGCTCTCGTCGGCCGCGAGCACCAGCGGCCAACGGCTCACGTCCATGCCCGCTGGCGCAGCGAAGGTGAGCGCGGTGCGGCGCTTGGGCACCAAGCCGGTGGGTGTCACACCGGCCATCTGCGCCACCGCATCGCACCAGGCGCCAGCAGCGTTGATCAGCACCGGCGCTTCAAACACCGCACCCGTTGCGCTGGTCACCCGCCAGAGCTCGCCCACGCGTTCGATCTGCACCACCTCCGCACCGGTCATCAGCTCGCCACACACGCGCTTAAAGCCACGGAGGTAGCCCTGGTGGATCGCGTCCACGTCCATGTCGAAACTGTCGGGCTCCCAAATCCCAGCGCGCACCACCTCGGGCCGCAACACTGGTATCAGCGCGCAGGCCTCTTCCGCCGTTAGCCAGCGACCCGTGGTGGTTGTTTGTTGCAACACCGCCCAGGCGTCTTGGAGTGCGGCAAGATCGGCCTCGCCCGCGAAGGTCAGAAGCCCCCGCGGGTGCAAAAGCGGCGCGCTTGCAAAGCCTTCGGGTGGGTGCTGAAAAAACGGCTCGCTCGCCCGCGACAGCGCACGCACCTGCGGCGTGCCGTAAGTGGCAATGAACTGCGCCGCCGAGCGCCCGGTGCTGTGATAACCCGCCTGGCTCTCGCGCTCCAGCATCACGCAGCGACCGTGCGGCGCCAGGAAATAACCGATGGAGGCGCCAGCGATGCCGGCGCCGAGGATGAGGAAGTCGGGGGAGGCGTTCTGCATGGTTCCAATCGTATGACGACCCTGTTACCGAAAAGCAGAAAGGGGCGACGGAACCACGTCACCCCTTCACTCTGAAACCGAGCTCCTCAGCGTCAATCAGCTGAAAAAGCTCTTCGCCTTCTCAAACCACCCCTGGTCGTTCGGGCTGTGCTTGTAGCCGCCTTTCTTGAACGACTCGTCCAGCTCTTTGAGCAGCTTGCGCTGGTGCTCGGTGAGCTTGACCGGGGTTTCCACCGCAACGTGGCAATACAGGTCGCCGGGGTAGCTGCTGCGCACGCCTTTGATGCCTTTGCCGCGCAGGCGAAACGTCTTGCCGCTTTGCGTGCCTTCGGGCAGATCGATGGTGGCCTTGCCAGCCAAGGTGGGCACATCGATCTCGCCGCCGAGTGAGGCGGTGGTCATGGACACCGGCACCTGGCAATGCAGGTCGTTGCCTTCGCGCTCGAAGATGTCGTGCTTGCGCAGGCGGATTTCGATGTAGAGGTCGCCCGATGGCCCGCCGTTTTGGCCGGGCTCGCCGTTGCCGCTGGAGCGGATGCGCTGACCGTCGTCGATGCCGGACGGAATCTTGATCTCCAGCGTTTTCTGCTTCTTGACCTTGCCCTGACCATTGCAGGCGGTGCAGGGCTCAGGAACGATCTTGCCGCTGCCGTGGCAGGTGGGGCAGTTTTGCTGCACGCTGAAGAAGCCTTGGCGCATTTGCACCACGCCTTGGCCGTGGCAGGTGGTGCAGGTTTTGACGCTGGTGCCTGGCTTGGCGCCGGTGCCTTTGCAGATGTCGCAGTTGTCCCAAGACGGGATTCTGATCTGGCTGTCTTTGCCGCTGGCCGCTTCTTCCAGGCTGATTTCCATCGCGTAGGAAAGGTCGGCGCCGCGGTACACCTGCCGCCCGCCGCGCTGGCCACCACCCCGTTGACCGCCGAAGATGTCGCCAAAGATGTCACCGAAAGCGCCCGAGAAGCCTTCGAAGCCTTCGGCCCCGGCTGCCCCACCGCGCATGTTGGGGTCCACGCCGGCGTGGCCGTACTGGTCGTAGGCCGCCTTCTTCTGCGGGTCCGACAGCATCTCGTAGGCCTCTTTGGCCTCTTTGAATCGCTCTTCCGCTGCCTTGGCTGCATCACCCTGGTTGCGGTCGGGGTGGTGCTTCATCGCCAGCTTGCGATAGGACTTTTTGATCTCCTCGTCCGAGGCGTTCTTGGGCACGCCCAGCACTTCGTAAAAATCGCGTTTCGTTGCCATGGTCTGTCGTGGTTCTGTGGTGAACACAAACGCCGCGCTGGGTCACTTGTCGGTGCCAGAGCGCGGCGGCGGGTGTCAGGCCCGAAGGCCGGGTAGGATCAACCCTTCTTCACTTCCTTAACCTCGGCGTCCACGATGTCGTCATCGGCGCCGGCCTTGCTGGTGCTGCCACTGGCGCTGCCGCCTTGCGGCTCGCTGCTGGCGGATGCGCCACCGGCTTCGGCGGCTGCTTCGGCCTGCGACGCGGCGTAGACCTTCTCGCCGAGCTTCTGGCTGGCGTTCATGAGCGTCTCGGTTTTGGCTTCAATGCCTGCCTTGTCTTCGCCCTTGAGCGCTTCTTCCACGTCTTTGATCGCGGTCTCGATGGCTTCCTTCTCGCTGCCGTCGAGCTTGTCGCCATGCTCGGCCAGGCTCTTCTTCACGCTGTGCGCCATGGCTTCACCGGCGTTGCGCGCCTGCACGAGTTCGACCTTCTTCTTGTCATCGGCGGCGTTGAGTTCGGCGTCTTTCACCATCTGTTGGATCTCGGCTTCCGACAGACCCGAGTTGGCCTTGATGGTGATTTTGTTTTCTTTGCCGGTGCCCTTGTCTTTGGCACCCACATGCAAAATGCCGTTGGCGTCGATGTCGAAGCTCACCTCGATCTGCGGCATGCCGCGCGCTGCGTTTGGAATGCCTTCGAGGTTGAATTCACCCAGCGCTTTGTTGCCCGACGCAATCTCGCGCTCGCCTTGGAACACCTTGATGGTCACTGCAGGCTGGTTGTCTTCGGCGGTGGAGAAGGTTTGTGCGAATTTGGTCGGGATGGTCGTGTTCTTCTGGATCATCTTCGTCATCACGCCGCCCATGGTCTCGATGCCCAGGGAGAGCGGGGTCACGTCGAGCAGCAGCACGTCTTTGCGGTCACCGCTCAACACCTGGCCTTGAATGGCAGCGCCCACGGCCACGGCTTCGTCGGGGTTGACGTCTTTGCGGGGCTCCTTGCCGAAGAACTCCTTCACCTTCTCCTGCACCTTGGGCATGCGGGTCATGCCGCCGACCATGATCACGTCGTGGATGTCGGAGACGCTGATGCCAGCGTCTTTGATGGCGGTGCGGCAGGGCGCGATCGTGCGCTCGACCAGCTCTTCCACCAGGGCTTCGAGCTTGGCGCGGGTGAGCTTGATGTTCAGGTGCTTGGGGCCTGAAGCATCGGCGGTGATGTAGGGCAGGTTGAAGTCGGTCGAGACCGACGACGACAACTCGATCTTGGCTTTTTCGGCGGCTTCTTTCAGGCGCTGCAAAGCCAGCACGTCTTTGGTCAGGTCGACGCCTTGCTCTTTCTTGAACTCGGTGACGATGTAATCGATGATGCGCTGGTCAAAGTCTTCGCCGCCCAGGAAAGTGTCGCCGTTGGTGGACAAGACCTCGAACTGCTTTTCGCCATCAACATCGGCGATCTCGATGATGGAGACGTCAAACGTGCCGCCGCCCAGGTCATACACGGCGATTTTGCGGTCGCCTTTTTCCTGCTTGTCCAGGCCGAAGGCCAGGGCCGCAGCGGTGGGCTCGTTGATGATGCGTTTGACGTCGAGGCCGGCTATGCGGCCGGCGTCTTTGGTGGCCTGGCGCTGCGCGTCGTTGAAGTAGGCCGGCACGGTGATCACGGCTTCAGTCACCGGTTCGCCCAGGTAGTCCTCGGCGGTCTTCTTCATTTTGCGCAGGATGTCGGCGCTGACCTGTTGGGCCGAGAGCTGCTTGCCGCGCACTTCCACCCAGGCGTCGCCGTTGTCGGCCGCCACGATGGAGTAAGGCATGAGAGCGATGTCCTTCTGGACCTCTTTCTCGGCGAACTTGCGTCCGATCAGGCGCTTGATCGCGTACAGCGTGTTCTTGGGGTTGGTCACCGCTTGGCGCTTGGCGCTCGCGCCCACCAGCACCTCACCATCTTCCTGGTAAGCGACGATCGACGGCGTGGTGCGCGCACCCTCCGAGTTCTCGATCACCTTGGTGGTGTTGCCTTCCATGATGGACACGCAAGAGTTGGTGGTGCCCAGGTCGATGCCAATGATTTTTCCCATTTTTTTGCTCCGGTAGATCGGTTTGAAAAGTGTGTTGAAAGGGTGTGAACCCGCTGCGCACCAGTTGTGGATAGCCCAGCAGGTTTTCAAGGGGCGGGGGCGGTCGCCCCGCTGCTTATTTCGGCGCTGTGACCATCACGAGTGCCGGGCGCAGCACGCGCTCGGCGATCAAGTAGCCCCTTTGCAGCACGTTGACCACCGTGTTGGGTTCCTGATCGGCCGACACCACGCCGATGGCCTGGTGTTGGTGGGGGTCGAACCTGGAGCCAGCGGCTGGGTCGATCTGAACCACCTTGTGGCGTTCCAGCGCGCTCTTAAGTTGCTTGAGCGTGGCTTCTGAGCCTTCGCGCAGTTGCTCGCGGGTGGCTTCCTGAATGGCCAACCCGGCTTCCAGGCTGTCGGCCACGGCCAGCATGCTTTCAGCAAAGCTCTCCACCGCGAATTTGCGCGCTTTGCCCATGTCTTCTTCGGCACGGCGTCGGGTGTTCTCGGCCTCGGCCTTGGCGCGCAGAAACTGCTCGGCGAGTTCGGCGTTCTTGGCCCTGAGCTCGCTGGCCTCGTTGGTCAGAGTGGCGAGTGCGTCCACCTCGGCAGACGCTGCCGCAGCCAGATTTTCTTCCAGCGAGAAGGGTGCCTGGTCAGCGGAATCGGGGTCGAAGGCGGAGGGATGGTTGGGAGGCGTCTGGCTCATAAGGTCGTGTTCCTGATCGAAAAAAAGCGGTGTCATCAAAGGCCGTGCTGTTTATGTGGGTTCGCGAAAATGGTTTTCAAGGGAGCGCTCGGTCCAAGGAGAGAGGGCGGGGTGAGAATGCTGCTTTTTGCACAGGAGTCACCCTTGAAACTGTTTCGCCATGGCCCGCCGGGCGCTGAGAAACCCGGCTTGGTCGATGCCAGCGGTGGGCTGCGCGACTTGTCGGATGTGGTCGCAGACATCGCTCCCGCCACGCTGGGTGCTGATTCTATGGCCCAGTTGGCCGCGCTCGACCCGTCCACCTTGCCTCGGGTGCCGCCCAACACCCGGCTGGGTGCGTGTGTGGGCCAAGTGGGCACAGTCATCGGCATTGGTCTCAACTATGCCGATCACGCGGCCGAGGCTGGTCTTAAACCGCCGGGGCAGCCGATCGTTTTCAACAAGCACCGGGGCGCGATCAGCGGCCCGAACGACGCGATCTGGCTGCCGCCCGGCTCGCTCAAGCTGGACTGGGAGGTGGAGCTGGGCATCGTGATCGGGCAGCGCGCGTTTCAGGTGAGCGAGAGCGAGGCGCTGCGCCACGTGGCCGGGTACTGCCTGGTCAACGATGTGTCCGAGCGGGCCTGGCAGATCGAACGCGAAGGCCAGTGGACCAAGGGCAAAAGCTACCCGACGCATTGCCCCATGGGCCCCTGGCTGGTCACATCCGACGACTTGGGCGACCCGCAGAACGTGGACCTCTGGCTCGATGTGAACGGCGAGCCGCGCCAGCGCGGCAACACGCACACGATGATTTTCAGTGTCGCCCACATCGTGAGCTACCTCAGCCAGTTCATGGCGCTGGAGCCGGGCGACCTGATTGCCACCGGCACACCACCCGGCGTGGGCATGGGCATGAAGCCGCCGACCTACCTCAAGGCGGGCGATGTGGTCACCCTGGGCGGGCGTGGTTTGGGCGAGCAGCGCCAGGCGGTGGTGGCGAGTCCGTAGCGACCGGCAGGCGGCGAGGGCTCAGGCAGCGGGCAAGTGGTTGCCGTTGAGCGCTTGAGCCACCGGGGCCAGCATGGCCGATGCTCGGGCCTGCTGCTGCGCCCAGCGGTTGGCGAACAGCTGCATGTCGGTCATGCGGCGGGCCAAGTCGGCGCCCTGGCGGGTGAGGCGGTAGCCGTCTTGGCCGTGGTCCACCAGGCGGGCCGCGCGCAGCTGCTTGAGGCGGGTGTTGAGGGTGTTGGGTGTGACGCCGCCCACGCTGTCCTGGAGCAACCGAAAGGTTTGCGGGTGGCCGTCAGACAACGCCCAGACCACGCGCATGGCGTAGCGCGACTCCAGCAGATCGAACAGCTGGATCACGGCGGTGTTGTCTTTGACACCCATTTTTTGTCTCCTTGGTTGGTCGGCACGCTTCGCGGCGCGCAGCCTGGGGCGTTTACTTGGCCCGTGACCGGCCCGGTTGCGTCGGCTGAAAATCATCATGCCCGGTGCGCTTGGGCTGCCTGCTTGGTATTTACCCGCAGCTGAAACCGCCGACCGCCGAGCGCAGGCCTCAGCCCCAATTGACGTGGACAATCAGGCGCCGAATGACCCGAAGGAAGCCCGAATGATCGACTCGATTTACCGCCTCTCGCGCTGGACCGCCGTGGTCGGCGGCACCGTGCTTGTGGCGTTGATGCTGATGGTGGTGGCCAGTGTTGCCGGCCGTGCGCTCATCGGTGTGGGACTTGGGCCGGTGCCGGGCGACTTTGAGCTGGTTGAGGTGGGCGTGGGCATTGCGGTGTTCTTCTTTCTTCCCTGGTGCTACCTCAGTGGCGGTCATGCCACGGTGGACCTGCTCTACTTGCACACGCCCAGATGGGCGCAGCGCAGTATCGACACGTTGAGCGATGTGTTGATGTTGCTGGTCTGGCTGGTGCTGACCTGGAAACTCGGGGAAGGCACGCTGGAGAAGCGCGAGTACCTGGAAACCACTTTCATTCTGCAAATGCCGGTGTGGTGGGCCTATGCGTTTTGCCTGGTCGGCGCGCTGATCGGTTGCTTGGCCTACGCCGCCAAGACGCTGACGCAGCTGGGCCTCGCTTCACCACCCAAGGGTTTTCAGGTGGATGTCCACGCGGGGCACTGAGTCGACACACCATCCTGTGCATCTGCTTCCCGTTTTCCCTTTTCCCGCTTTCCCGCTTTCTGCCAGCCGTCTTGCATTCATGAGCAACATCGAACTCGCCCTCTGGTCCTTCCCGCTGCTGCTGTTCCTCATTTTCATCCGCATCCCCATCGGGCTGACGATGTTGTTGGTGGGTCTGGGTGGCGCTTGGGTCATCTATGGCTCCTACATGCCCATCTTCAGCCAGATGAAGCAGATGACATACAGCACCTTCTCCAGCTACTCGCTGTCGGTGATTCCGCTGTTCCTGCTGATGGGGCAGTTCGCGGCGCTCGGCGGTTTGTCGCAGGCGCTGTTCAAAGCGGCCGAGGCGTGGATCGGCCACCGCAAGGGTGGTGTAGCGATGGCGGCGGTGGGCGCTTGCGCGGGCTTTGGCGCCATTTGTGGCTCGTCGCTGGCAACCGCTGCCACCATGGGCCAAGTGGCGCTGCCCGAACTCAAACGCGCGGGCTATGCCGGTGGCATTTCCACCGCCTGCCTGGCCGCTGGTGGCACGCTGGGCATTCTGATCCCGCCCTCGGTGGTGCTGGTGATCTACGCCATCCTGACCGAGACGAACATCGCCAAGCTGTTCCTCGCCGCCTTCGTGCCCGGCCTGCTCGCCGCGCTGGGCTACATGATCGTGATTGCGATCTACGCGCGGCTCAAACCGCAAGACGTGGGCAGCTTGCCGCCCCTGCCGGTGAAAGACCGCCTTGCCGCCACCGCCAAGGTGTGGCCAGTAATGGTGATTTTTCTGGTGGTGGTCGGCGGCATCTACACCGGGCTGTTCACCCCCACCGAGGGCGCGGCAATCGGCGCGTTTGGCACGGGCCTTTCAGCTTGGTTCAGCGGTGGCCTCAACCGCAAAACGCTGCTGGCCGCCGTGCTGGGCACCGCGGTGGCGACCGGCATGATTTTCATGATCGTGCTGGGTGCTGGCGTCTACAACACCTTTCTGGCGCTGTCTCAGCTGCCACAGGTGGCGGCCAATGCGGTGTCGGGCTGGGGCGTGAGTCCAACCGTGGTGCTGGTGGTGATCCTGCTGCTGTACGTGGGCTTAGGTTGCTTCATGGATTCGCTGTCCATGATCCTGCTGACCATCCCGGTTTTCTTCCCGATCGTCACCGCGCTCGATTTCGGTCTGACGCCCGAGGAGTTCGCGATCTGGTTCGGCATCCTGGTGCTGATCGTGGTGGAGGTCGGGCTGATCACGCCGCCGGTGGGAATGAACCTGTTTGTGATCAATTCGCTGGCGAAAGACACGCCAATCACCCAGACCTACCGCGCCATCCTGCCGTTCGTGGCAAGTGACTTCGTGCGCACCGCGATTTTGGTGGCGTTCCCCGGTATCACGTTGTTTGTGCTGCGCCTGTGAGCCTCCAGGATTCCACCACCTTCAGCGTACACCGCTGAACAAGCTCGACGCTGATGCCGCTGCTCGTTGCTATTGGCCCGGCAGTGTCAGCGGCGTGAAGTCCTGGCGCTCGGCGATGAAGTTCGGCCGCGGCGCGAGGCCGCAGAACGGCGCCACCGGCGTGTTCTCCACACTGTTGTAGACCACGAACACGTTGGAACGCGGCATCGGCGTGATGTTCGAATTTGAGCCGTGCATCGTGTTGCACTCGAAGAATGTCACCGAGCCCGCAGCACCTTGTGGCGCGGTGATGCCGAACTCGTGCACCAGCTGGGTCAGGCTGGCGTCGTCGGGCACGCCGATTTCTTGGCGCTTGAGCGAGGCGCGGTAGTTGTCTTCGGGTGTGGCGCCCACGCAAGACACAAAGCGGTGGTGCGAGCCTGGAATCAGCATCAGCGGGCCGTTGTGTTCGGTGTTGGGCGTGAGGCTGATCGAGCAGCTCACCATGCGCATGGCGGGTATGCCGTCTTCCACATGCCAGGTCTCGAAGTCCGAGTGCCAGAAAAATTCTTTGCCTCGAAAACCGTTCTTGTAGTTGATGCGCGACTGGTGGATGTACACCTCGCTGCCGAGCAGCTGGCGCGCAATCGCCACCACGCGCGGGTGGTGACACAAGGCCTGCAGCACCTCGCTGCTCTGGTGCACCGCAAAGATGGAGCGCAGCTCGCGGCTCTCGGGTTCGATCACCGCCTCGGGCGTGTCTTTTATCGCCTCGTCGTTGCGCAGGCGGTGCAGCTCGGCGAGGCCCACCGACAGCTCGGTGGGGCTGAACAGCTGGTCGAGGCTGAGGTAACCGTTGTCTTGGTAAAAGCCGAGTTGACCCGTGTTCAGCGGGCCGGTCTCAGCGCGGCCGTGTACCACCGGGTCGAGCCGGTTGGTGATGCTGGGGCGCGGGGCCTGCCGCGAGGGGTAGCGGTCGAGGACGGTGTCGGTTGTCTGGGCGCCAGCCTGCGGCTTCAGCGTGGTCTCTGTCATGGTTCTTCTCCTTCTTCAGCGCTTGCTTGCAGGGGCGCAGGGTTCAGTCAACCAGCGCGTAGGCGCCGGTTTCGTCGTGCACTTCCTTGCCGGTGATCGGCGGGTTGAACACGCAGACCATGCGCATGTGCGTGCCCTTGTTGGCGCGCAAGATGTGGTGGTCGTGCTGGTCGAGCGCGTAGATCGAGCCCACGCTCAGCGGGTGGGTTTCGCCGGTGGCCAGGTCTGTGATTTCGCCCGCGCCTTCGGTGAGGTACACGGTTTCCAGGTGGTACTTGTAGTGCATGTCGAGCTCGGCTCCGGCCTTGATCACGGTGTCGTGCACCGAGTAGCCCATGCCCGCGTCTTTGAGGATCAGGCGCCGGCTGGTCCAGCCATCGGTGTCCACATCGGATTCGGTGCCGAGGATCTGGTCGAGGTGTTTGACGATCATGTTGTTCTCCGGTGTTTGGTTTGTTGGATGCTTGGGCAATCAGGCCGAAACGAGGGCAGCGTCTGCGGTCTCGGCGGTCTCTGTTGTGTGGTTGGTGGCGCTTTGGTCGGCCTTGCGCTGAAGCACCATCGCTAGGCTTTTTTCAATCGTGTCGAGGCCAAGGTTGAGGTCTTCTTCGCTGATGGTCAGGCTGGGCAGCAGCTTGAGCACCTGGTCTTCCATGCCGGCGGTCTCTACCACCATGCCAGCGTCGAAACAGGCTTGTGACACCTGGCTGGCCAGGGCGGCGTCTTCAAACGCCACGCCGTAAATCAGGCCGCGACCGCGCACCCCGGCTTTCACGCCCAGGCGTTTGACCATCGCGTGCAGCCGTTCTTTGACGATCTTGCTTTTGTGCATCACCGACTTTTCCAGCAAGTCGTTTTCCCAATAGTCGAGCGCCTTCGTGGCGGTGATGAAGCCGGGTGCGTGGCCACGGAAGGTGCCGTTGTGCTCGCCCGGCGCCCACTGGTCGAGGTCGGGCCGGATCAGCACCAGCGCCATCGGAATGCCGTAGCCGGAGAGCGACTTGGACAGGGTCACGATGTCGGGCTTGATGCCAGCTTCCTCAAAGCTGAAGAACTTGCCGGTGCGTCCGCAGCCGACCTGAATGTCGTCGACGATCAGCACGATGTCGTGTTCTTGTGTGATCTTGCGCAGGCGCTGCAGCCAAGCGGTGGACGCCACGTTCACACCACCCTCGGCCTGCACCGTTTCCAGAATCACCGCAGCCGGCGTCTCCAGACCGCTGCCGCTGTCTTTCAGCATGGCCTCGAAGTAGTCCAGCGTGTCCAGGCCGTCACCCATGTAGCCGCAAAACGGCAGCGACGAGGTGTGTTGCAGTGGCACGCCAGCGCCAGCACGCTTGAAGCCGTTGCCGGTCACGGCCAGCGCGCCCAGCGTCATGCCGTGGAAGGCGTTGGTGAAATTCACCACCTGCTCGCGCCCAGTGACCTTGCGCGCCAGCTTGAGCGCGGCTTCCACCGCGTTGGTGCCGGTCGGGCCAGGAAATTGCATCTTGTAGTCCAGTCCACGCGGTTGCAAGATCACGCGTTGGAAGCGCTCGATGAAATCGCGCTTGGCGGTGCTGTACATGTCCAGCGTGTGGGTGATGCCGTCGCGCTGCAGGTAGTCGATCAGCGCGGCCTTGAGCTTGTCGGGGTTGTGACCGTAGTTCATGACGCCGGCGCCAGCGAAGAAGTCGAGGTAGCGTCGGCCGTCCTGGTCGGTCATCCAGGCGCCTTTGGCGCTGGTGAAGACGGCCGGGAAATTGCGGCAATAGCCGCGGACTTCGGATTCGTGTTGCTCAAACAGGTTTTTCATGGGGAACTCCTTTTGTTGTGGGAAATGCTGGGATGCGAAACAGGGATGCGTCGCGGGCTCAGACGACCAGGTCGGCAGGTTCGGTTTGGAATACCGCTGCGGCGGTGGTGCGTTGCAGCGGACCAATCCGGTACAGCGGTTCGGCTGGGTGCTCCATCGGGAACAGGTCAGCGGTGAAGTGGGGCCGTACCTCGCAGGGGGCGCTGTGCAATGCGGCGAAACGTTCGAAGAGGGCTTGCGAGGCGGTGTTGTCGCCGGCCACCGTGGCGGTGACCCATTCGCAGTCTTGGTTGGCGGGCAGCGCTATCCAGCGCTGCAGCAGTTCCAGACCCATGCCTTGGCCGCGCAGGGCGGGCAGCAGGCCGACCTGCCAGACGAAGGCGGTGCGCGGTTGCTCGGGGGGGTGGTAGCCGATCACCGCGCCCACCACATGGCCGTCTTGCTCGGCCACCAAACAGGTGTTGCCGAAATCGCTGGCCAGCAGCAGGTAGGCGTAGGGGGTGTTGGGCTCAAGCGCGCCGGTGGCTTGCACCAAGCGCCACAGCGAAGCGCCGTCGGCAGGGCGCGCGCTGCGGAAATGAAAGGATGAAAAAGTGTGTGTGGCTCGTGGGCTCTGACTGCTCATGCGGTGAGGGGCTTCCTGCTGCTGGCCGGGGTCACACCTTTTGAAAAAGGCACAACCTCAACTCAGATCCACTCCAAAGCACGTCTGCTGACGCTGAAGCGAATCAGGCGGCCTCCCAGGGCGGGTGGCCTACAAAAGAACTCAAGCGACCCGATGGGTCCTTGACCGAAGCGGCACCGAAGAAATCGGGTTAAACGGCGCCAGGTTCGAGGGCTGCTGCAACAGCGTTTGGCGGCTCAATTGAAAGATCAGAAGAGCAGCGTCAAAGCAGCGCCGAAAAAATCGACATAAATGACAGCAGATGACAGCCGATATTATCGTGTTGCCAGCTTTTCGTGTCAACCCAAAAAGCCGGATAGGGCTGTAGCCCGCATGTACCGGGGCTTTCAGCCCCATGGGAGTCGCTGGCGGACTGTCTTTTGCGGCAGCGTTGGCACCGTCTGATTGGTGGCGATAGGGGCTTTTGTGAGCTGGCGGTGAGATAAAAATGGACGTGAGAAAGCAGCTCACCGATGGCGCGCAGGACAATCCACCCAAGCGGTGCCGCATGGGCAGACTGGCCAAGGGTGCGGCTGGCCCGGGTGGGGCAGGTTGGGCAGAGCAGACGCCGAGTCACCCTGCCCAACTCGCGCGCCGGTTTTATGGCGCAACACATCGGCGATTTTCAGGTTGCCACTACCTAAACGCCCATCTGCAGCGAGCTTTGCCACCAGATACTGCACAACCCGGAGCAGCCATTGGGCGGCAGATCGCCTACTCGCGAGCCACCGGGCAACGCGCCCACCTCGCCCCATAAAATCGTGCGGCCCACGGGGTGGGCGTTTTTCATGGGCGCAGCCTGGCGCCCTTACCAGAGATGCTCGAATGAACAACGAAGAACAACGGTTTCTCAACGACCTGGACAAGCAGCTGTGGGCCGCAGCCGACCGCCTGCGTTCTGCAGTCAACCCCAGCGAATACATGCACGTCGTGCTGGGGCTTGTCTTCCTGAAGTACATCTCGGACGCCTTTCAAGAGCGCCGCCTGGAACTGCAAGCCGCCTTTCAAGACCCCGCCAACGACTATTACCTGGGCGACGACTCGGCAGAGTTGATCGAACAAGAACTCGAAGCACGCGACTACTACACCGAGACCAACGTCTTCTGGGTGCCCGCCCTGGCCCGCTGGGAATTTTTGAAAGACAACGCCAAAGTCGCTATCGACACGGTGCTCACCGTCAAAAACGGCGAGGCCAACGATTACAAATTCAAAGGCATAGGTCGCCTGCTGGATGACGCGCTGGACGCGGTAGAAAAAGACAACCCCAAGCTCAAAGGCGTGCTCGACAAAAGCTACGCTCGCTGGCGCGTAGACGAAGCCTTGCCTGGCTTGATTGACGAGTTCTCCAAAATCCCGTTCAACCACGGTGCGCTCCGGGCCAAAGACATCTTGGGCCACATCTACGAATACTTCTTGGGTGAGTTCTCCATCGCCGCTGGCAAACGCGGCGGTGAGTTCTACACGCCAAAAAGCATCGTCAGCCTCATTGTGGAGATGCTGGAGCCCTTTGAAGGCCGGGTGTACGACCCCTGTTGCGGCTCTGGTGGCTTCTTTGTGCAGAGCGAGCGTTTTGTGCTGGAGCACGGCGGCAAGATCGGCCAGCTCAGCATTTATGGCCAAGAGTTCAACCCCACCACTTGGCGCCTGGCCAGCATGAACATGGCCATTCGCGGGCTCGACTTTGACTTTGGCAAAGAACCCGCCAGCACCTACACCCGCCCCCAACACCCCGACCTGCGCGCCGACTTCATCATGGCCAACCCGCCTTTCAACATGAAGGCCTGGAAAGAGGGCGTGCGCGACGACGACTCACGCTGGAAATACGGCGTGCCACCCGATGGAAATGCCAACTTCGCGTGGATGCAGCACATGATCCACCACCTGGCACCCCATGGCAGCATGGCTTTGCTGCTGGCCAACGGCTCCATGAGCAGCAACACCAACAACGAAGGCGAAATCCGCAAAGCCCTCATCGAGGCCGACCTGGTGGAATGCATGGTGGCCTTGCCCGGCCAGCTGTTTACCAACACGCAAATCCCGGCCTGCATCTGGTTCTTGACCCGCAGCAAAGCCGAGCGCGCCAAAAAAGGCATCAGCCGCCAGCGCCATGGCGAGGTGCTGTTCATCGACGCCCGCCAGCTCGGCTACATGAAAGACCGCGTGCTGCGCGACTTCAAGCCCGAAGACACCGCCAAAGTGGCCAATACCTTCCACGCCTGGCAGCGCGGCACCACCTATGCCGACGAAGCCGGCTTTTGCAAAGCCGCCACGCTGGCCGACATCCGCAAGGCCGACTATGTGCTCACCCCCGGCCGCTACGTGGGCGCTGCCGCCCAAGAAGTTGACGGCGAGCCGTTTGAGGAAAAAATGGCCCGCTTGACTATTGCCTTGGGCCAGCAGTTCAAGGAGAGCAACCGCTTGGAAGGTGAGATTCGCAAAAATCTGGCGGGGCTGGGTTATGAACTTTGATGCATGCACTTGTGCAATGACCTGTTGCACAACCCCAGGGGGGCAGAAGACATGAGCACCCAAGCATTCGACTTTGCCAATTTGGTGGCGGCCATCCAGAAAACCCATGCTGCGCTGGCCGACCAAGCGGCCAAGGCCGTCAATATCAGCTTGACGCTGCGCAATTGGTTCATTGGTTACCACATCGCCGAGTTCGAGTTGCAGGGGGCCGACCGAGCCCGCTACGGCGACAAGTTGCTCGCCGAACTGGCCCAAGCCCTGCGCGACCAAGCCGTCAGCAACGTGGGCAAGCGCCAGCTTTACAGCTACCTGGCGTTCTATCGGGCCTACCCGCAGATTGTGCGGACAGCGTCCGCACAATCTGCCCAGACCCTGCTGCCAGCGACGGTGGCGAACAAAGTGCGGACAGCGTCCGCACCATCGCCTACCTTACTAGCCACCGACCCCGACACCCTCATCAACCGCCTCTCATACAGCCACTTTGAACAACTGGTGGAGCTGGACGACCCCATGCAGCGGGTCTTTTATGAAGTGGAAGCCCTGCGCGGCAACTGGTCCGTGCGCGAACTGAAACGCCAGATCAGCACGCTGTACTACCAGCGCAGCGGCCTCTCCACCAACAAGGCAGCCCTGTCGCGCTTGGCCCACGCCAAAGCCGAGCAGACCACCCCGCAGCACATCATCCGCGATCCCTACATCTTTGAATTTCTTGGTCTGAAGTCTCAGGAGGCTGTGACCGAAGGCCTGCTCGAAGACGCCCTGCTCGACAAACTGCAAGCCTTTTTATTGGAGCTGGGCCACGGATTTTGCTTTGAGGCGCGGCAAAAGCGCTTGTTGATTGGTGGCGATCACTTCTTTGTGGACCTGGTTTTCTACCACCGCGTGCTCAAGTGCCATGTGCTTATTGAGCTGAAGAACGACGCCTTCAAACACGAAAACCTGGGCCAGCTCAACAGCTATGTCAGCTACTACAAGCAACACCACATGACCGAGGGCGACCAGCCGCCCATCGGCATCTTGCTGTGCACGCGCAAAAACACCGAGCTGGTGCAGTACGCCCTGGCCGACATGAGCAACCAGCTATTTGTCTCTCGCTACCAAGTGGAACTGCCGGGCGAGGCAGAGATTGCGGCGTTTTTGCACAAGGCGGTGGAAGAGTTGGGGGGCGGGGATGAGTGAGTGGATCGAATCTCCTCTCTCCGAGCTATTGGTCCCCGGAGGCAATATCTCCTATGGCATCGTCCAGCCGGGAACTCATGACGACGACGGCGTACCTATATTACGAGTGTCAGACATTCGGCATGGGCGAATAAGCGTTGCTCAGCCATTGCGGGTCTTGCCTAGTATTGAAAGCGCTCACGTAAGAACCCGGTTGAAAGGCGGGGAGCTTTTACTGACTTTGGTCGGAACCGTTGGCGAAACTGCCATTGTCCCTGACGAACTTTCGGGCTGGAATGTTGCGCGTGCTGTTGCAGTGATCCCAGTGCGCGAAGATGTGGGTGCCTATTGGCTCAGGTTGGCGCTAAGTGCGCCAAATGCGCAGGAGATGATTCGCGGTCGCCAGAACACGACCGTACAAGCCACGCTGAATCTGAAGGATGTTGCGCAACTGCCCATCCTCATGCCCGCGCAGAAGGAGCGAACTGCTATCGCCAAGATCATCGGGGATCTCGACGACAAAATCGAACTCAACCGCCGCATGAACGAAACACTGGAAGCCATGGCCCGCGCCATCTTCCAGTCCTGGTTCGTCGATTTCGAACCCGTGCGCGCTAAGGCCAGCGGCGAGAGCACCGAGCCCATTTGCCAACGCCTGGGCCTCACCCCCGAACTCCTCGCGCTGTTTCCTGACAGCTTTGAGGACTCGGAGCTTGGGGAGATTCCGACGGGGTGGAGCTACAGCACGCTTGCAGAGCAGGCGAAGCAGCATGGCGGGTTTATCCAAACCGGCCCGTTCGGCAGCCAGCTTCATGCGGCGGATTACGTCGATGAAGGCATACCGGTGGTAATGCCGCAGGACTTGGTAAATCGCAGAATTTCAGTCGCCAAAGTGGCGCGCGTCGCTGAGGATACGGCCCAGCGCCTCACACGTCATAAAGTCCGACCGGGAGATGTTGTCTACAGCCGTCGCGGCGATGTTGAGCGCCACGCGCTGGTGAGTGACAGAGAAGATGGGTGGCTGTGCGGCACCGGCTGCCTGTTGGTTCGCTTGGGCGCGGGCTGGCCCTCTCAAGCCTATTTGTCAGAACTGCTGTATTTGCCCGGAACCCGTGAATGGCTTGTGCGTCACGCAGTCGGTGCCACTATGCCCAATCTGAACACGTCGATCTTGGATGCTGTACCGCTGCAAATGCCCTCTGAATCCGTCATGTATGCGTTCGAAGCCGTTGCTGGTCCGCTCAGAACTCAGCAGATCGCCAGCAGCATAGAAAGCGATTCGCTGGCCGCAGTTCGCGACGTATTGCTACCCAAACTTTTGACCGGAGATATTGCGTTGGATAGATATGGTACGGCGGGGACTTGACGCATCTCGTTATACACAAGTCCTACGATAGAGAGTTCCAACTGAGCGGGAGCGAGCGATGGGGTGGGCAGAGAAGGAATTTGAGAGTTTGGACTTGGGCGACGCACGGCTGGAGCGGCGTGCGGTG
>Ga0222706_1000110_pt1 | contig 26644 bp, 31 predicted proteins | sample AntAcemetage1572_FD_179829 | JGI IMG/M metagenome (GOLD analysis project Ga0222706, IMG submission 179829) | Saline water microbial communities from Ace Lake, Antarctica - #1572 | ecosystem: Environmental > Aquatic > Non-marine Saline and Alkaline > Saline | place: Antarctica: Ace Lake...
TCTATACGTGTTGTCACTGCGCTTGTCCGTAAAAGCAATAAACGTATTATATGCTATAACGATGATGCGTTGATTAAAGTAATTGATAAATTAATTTAACAACTATTTGCTTTGCGTAAGTCCTATGCTTCCAAAATGGCCTGCTGCCGGTGCAGCTCGAAGCCGCCGATGCGCAAAAGCTGCTCGTCTACTTGGAGACGCTACACCAACGCGGCGAGCCGACAACCATCTCTGTTAATTTGGTAAGCCAGAGTATCAAATGGCCGGGCGGTGAAGATCTGAGCTTCCCAATTGAAACGCGGCGCCGTACTGCGCTGTTGGAGGGCCTAGACGAGATTGGTTCGACGCTGATCAACCGCTCTAAGGTCGATGCATGGCAATCGCGCGACCGGGTGGCGCGGCCATGGATCTGGCCGATCTAAAAGCGATGGGCTGGGCGCTATCCTGAATCCGTGAGCTCAAGTCCGTACAACAAGTAATTCTCTTTGAAAATCAACAACTTAGCTAAAAAACGAGTCGCACCCTGCGGGTGAAAGCTGAAAATCTTGTAAGCTGTTGATTTATATAAAAAACAGTGAAAATTGTCCGTTAAGGTCACGGATTTAGGGCTATTTTCTGTCGAACATTACTCGGATACATTGTTTCATTTAGGTGTTTTCGGATTTAGTTTCAGACTTCAGCACGCTCAATGACCCCGGCGACTCAACTGGTTTTAAATCTGGTTGGATAGAATTTCCTGTCCTGTGATCCTGAGGTCATCCTTGACCTGACACCCGCCAAGTTCACTGAAATCCAGTTTGTTGTATTCCAGACTCTAATGATCCTGCGGACGCAGCCTTTGCCATCCCATACACCTCGTCCAGCAACGCCTCCGCAACCTCATCGAATACTTTTGGGTCCTGCAGCATCTGGTCTGACATGGAGTGCTGACTGGCAAGCGCTTTGATCACGGCTTGGGCCAGCACCGTCCTGTAGTCACCATTGCCGAACTGCGAGGCAGTTGGATTGGCCTTGGCCTGAGTCACGATTCGATCGTCGGAAACGTATCTGTTCACCCCCCCACCCAACCAAAATCGCTCCCCCCACAACTTGCGGCTAAACTTTTCACATGGTTCGTCGCACCGCTACCGTCTCCCCGATCAAGCCGCCAGCAGCGCTGCCCGATACCGTACCTGCGTGCCATGAACTGATCGAGCAGTTGCTGCAACGCCTGGATGTCCTGGAGGAGCGGGTCAACCTGAACTCCCGCAACTCCTCCAAGCCCCCATCAAGCGATGGCCCGGGTACACCGTCTCGCACCACCAAAGCCCAAAGCGGTAAACGCTTGGGCGGCCAGCCCGGGCACAAGGGCAGCTTTCGCGCCCCCTTGCCCGAGGACAAGCTCACAAGCAAGGTCCTGTGCCCGCCACCATCGCAGTGCACGGCCTGCGGTTGCGCTGTGGAGGCGGATGGCGACAAGCCCATTCGCCACCAGGTCTTCGAGCTGCCCAAGATGGAGCCCATCGTGACCGAATACGTGCGCTTGCGCGGGGTCTGCAGGGGCTGTGGACAAAAGCACCACGGCGCCCTGCCAGCGGGCGTGCCCAACGGGCAACTGGGTCCACGCGCACTGGCCTTGGTGGGGACGCTGGCCGGGCAGTTCCACTTGACGCAGCGCAAAGTGCAGGACGTGCTCGCGCACATCATGGGCATCCGGTTCAGCCTGGGCACGGTCTCGCAGGCCCACGGCTTGGTCAGCCAGGTGTTGGCGGCACCGGTGGCGCAGCTGCACGCCGAGCTACAACACGCACCGGTGTGCCACGCCGATGAGACCCGCCACCAAAGCCACGGACACACGATGTGGATGTGGGTACTGGCCAGTGACTGGGGGGTGCGATTCCGTATTGATCCCTCGCGCGCGCAACTCGCCGCCAAACTGCTGCTGGGCGAGCGGCCCAGCTTCGTTACCGTGAGCGACCGCTATGCGGGCTACAACCACCTGCCGATCAAGCAGCGCCAGGTCTGCTGGGCGCACCTGCTGCGCGACTTCGAGCGCATCGCAGGGCGCGCAGGACTCGGTGGGCGCGTGGGCCGGCGTCTGCTGGGCTACGGGTGCCTGTTGTTTCGCTGGCGTGCAGCGGACAAGCCAGCGCAGCACTTTGAGTGGCTACAAAAGCGCATGCGGGCTCAGCTGGAACTGGGCAGCGCGCAGACACAGTGCAGCCGCACGGCCAATACCTGCGCGAACCTGATCAAAATGTGGCCCGCGCTGTGGACGTTTCTGCACAACCCGTTGGTCCCACCGACCAACAATGCTGCGGAGCGGGTGCTGCGCGACTACGTGATCAAGCGCAAGCTGTCGTACTGCACGCGTTCCAAGCGGGGGATGGACTTCACCGAGCGCATCTTCTCAACGGTGCAGACCTGCAAGATGCAGGGACGCGTGGCCTACGACTTCATCTGCGAAGCGGTGTAGAGCTGGTGCGGCCAATGGCGGCCACCCAGCCTCGTGCCCGAACACATCCACCCTCATCACACTTGCGCTTGAGGTCAGGCGGTGGGTCGCTTTACTGGGGGTGAACAGATGCAGTGCGAGCCAGCATTTACACACCTTTTTGTGCAACACATTATAGTGTGCTAACATCTTCCTATTTTTAGGAGATGCTATGCCTAACATCACATTTTCAATCGAAGAAGATCTGCTTTTGCAAATGAAGGTCTTTGCAGCAAAGGGTAACACCTCAATCAATGCACTGGTGCGTGACCATTTCGCGCATCTGATATCAAGTGGCGTTACTGATAGTGATTCGATGAACGGGAATCTACAAACCTTATTTGCCTATTCTATCGGTAGAATAAGCCGGCACAAAGCAAGGCAGTCCCTTGGTGTAGACGATACAAAATTGGCTCTGATGTTGCGAGAGGCTGGATTTCCACCTCCCCGCGCATCTTCCGATCAAGAAGATGCCATGCTAGAAAGCATCAAAAATGTGCATTTGGCGTGACTGAAACTGTTAAAATCGTAATACCTGATGCAGGACCAATCAATACGCTTGCAGCAGCAGGTTTACTGCATTTGTTGATGGCTCCAAAAAACACCGAAATAGTAGTCATACAAAGTGTTTACAATGAAATTCTGAGTCGATCTTCGGAATTTATAGAATTCCTAAAAGGGAACCCATCTCGAATTAAATTTGTGAAAACCAGCGTCTGCTTGGAAAGCGAAAGGAAGCTTACTCAGGGAGAGCCAATTGGAAAGGGCAGAGGAGACCTTGCGATCGCTGATTTCATTATGAATTTTATTGATAAAGAGATCGGCAATTCGCCTGCTTTGGTGATTTTTGAGGACAAGAAGCTGGGCCGGTTGAGTCAACTTGAAGATTATTCAGAAAACACCCACTTTATTACAACTGCTGCATATTTGAAGAAGCTTGAGATCGAGGGTATTATTGAGTCTTTTGAATCGATATGGGAACTCGTTGTGAGAACCAACAGTTCTTCAAACCCAAACGTTCATCGAGTTCCAAACCCTATGGAGTTTGAGCAGCCATCCAGACAGGGCAGTTCGATTTTCAGGCACCGATAAAAGCGCCCAACCAACGCCGATCATGGTGCCATTGGCGCTGCCCGACACCATGCCCGCGTGGCATGAAACGGTAAGGCCAAGCTCGCCGACTACGGCGGGGATCAGGGCGGCTTGCTGCTCATCAATACGCCTCATAGGCAATCGTCCTTTTTCCAAAGCCAATTCTTCTGCTGAAGCGAGCATTTCCAACTGAAATGACCGGTCGCATGGGGACCTGTGTGCTTCGTCCATCCCTCAACGCCCGCTCATTGGCCCCGACATCGGCCTTGACCCCCATTTTTCTCATGGCATGAATACTAAATGATCGGTCACATTCGCCGAAATACGCACCTACACCGGCAATGCAGGAATCACCGTCTCTTCAGTGCGGTGAGGATGTCAAATCTCGGAAGCAGGCCGTTGTCTGGTGATGCAGACCAAGATCGCAGGGCGCAAGCTCATCATTGTGTTTCTCGACTCCACGGGAAAGCTCAGCCGCTCTCAAGATGCCGAGCGCGTGCGTCGCTGGGTCGAGGCGCAGACCTACCAGCAGCTGTTTGTGCGTCCCCAGGGCTGAAACTCGCGAAGCCCCAACTTCGTCAAATACTGCAAAAAACCCGACAAAAACGTCTATATGATCTAAAATTTACGACAAATGAGTTTTTCAGTATGCGTGGGCCCAAAAAATGCGACAAGACACTCTCTACCTCAACGCAGAACTGAGCCCAGCTGAACAGCGAGCTGTTCAACGCCAAGTTGCTGCTGGAGAGCTCTACCGAGTTCGTGCGGGCATCGCGACGCCGCTGCCCGAATCCGAATGGCCGGCGCTCTTTCGACGGGAGAAGGCCCGTGTGCTGGCGGCTCTCTCTCCTGGGTCGGTCGTGTCATACCGAAGCGCCTTCGATGGCATGGTCGGCACCACCATCTACCTGGCTTCTGGCTATGCGCGTGTGGTCGAGTTGCCAGGATTGAAGCTCGTGATCTCAAAGGGTGCTGGACCTGTCGATGGTGATGCTCAGATTCAGGGTCGAGAGTTCTATTTTCCAAGCCGGGAGCGAATGCTGCTCGATGCCATGGCGCCCACGCCCCGTGAGGACGATCCTCAGTACAGCAGAAGGATCAGTGCCGAGGAGCTTGAAAGTCGACTGATCTCAATCTGCGACTCACGCGGAGAGGCATCTTTTCTTGATCTGCGCGACCGAGTACGCGTCGTGGGAGCGCAACTGGGGACCCCCAAGACACACTTGAACGAACTCGACCGGCTGATCGGTGCGATTCTTGGCACGCGGCCGGATCGCAAGATGTCAACTTCTCAGGGGACCGGTCGCGCAAAAGGATACGACGCCCCACGGATGGACCTATTTCACAAACTGGTCCAAGTCCTGAAAACCAACGGACTGCAACGAATCGAGGATGTGGCGGGCGCGTCGCCTGGGAAGATTCATTTTGCTTTTCTGGAGTCGTATTTCAGCAACTTCATTGAAGGCACCGAGTTCGAGATTGGCGAAGCCCGTGCGATCGCACTTGAGGGCAAGATCAGTGAGCTTCGGCCAAAGGACTCTCACGACATCGTAGGCGTATTTTCTCAAGCACAAGAGCCGGCGTGGAGGGCGCGCGGCATTTCCAACATCAAGACCTTCGAGGAGACCCTGCGGGAACGTCACGCTCGGATGATGGCGGCCCGCCCAGAAGTGTTGCCAGGGGAGTTCAAGATGGCGAGGAATGTCGCGGGTAATACGACCTTCGTTGAACCAAGGCTCGTCCTTGGAACGCTGCGTGAGGCTGGTCTTTTGCTGCACGATGTCGAAGCAGGGCTGCCTCGGGCACTTCTCACCATGTTCATTGTTTCCGAAGTGCACCCCTTCAATGACGGCAATGGCCGGTTGGCGCGCTTGATGATGAATTCAGAGTTGAGCGCATCTGGTGAAGCGCGAATCATCGTCCCAACGCTGTACCGCGAGCAGTACCTTGATTGCCTGCGAGAACTGACCCGCGCAGGGCGGACCGAACCCTACCTTGATGCGATGGAGAAGATTCAGCGCTGGACGGCAAGTTTCGACTACGAAGATCTGGATGGCGTCATCGATCTCATGAGGCGGTGTAACGCGCTCGAAAAGTCGTTGGTCGAATACAAACTTCTCTGTCCGCAGGACCTCGACGACGAGACTACATCTGCCAAAGCATCGCGGCCACGTCCGCAGTGAACACCGTGATTGATGCTTTTGCTTTATGGTGTTGGCTTCGGTAGCATCAAAAGCAGACCTGTTATCAGACAGAGACAGACCTGTTTTTGAATGCCAACAAACTCAAATTTTCGATTCCCCATGAACGAAAAACCATCTCGATGCTTCGCAACGCAGCATCGAGCGCCTCACGGCAAATGACGTGATGGACCAGAGCGAGGCGGGTGAGGCTTTGCGCGAGCTGATCACGCAGCGCTGGGACGAAGTGGCGCCGGCATTCCTGGCATCCAAGCGCGTGGAGCTGGAGCAGGCGCTGCACAGTGTGATGGAGCCTGAAGCACCGCCGCCGGTGCTGCGTGAAGTGTGTCGCTGAAGTGGGATTCACCGCGCCAACTGCGTATTCCGTTGATCGTGACCGGTGATTCCGGCAACGTGACCGCAGATTCCGGTGATCGTGACCGGGCATGGTGCTGCGCGGTTTAAATTGTAGGGTGTGCTGTTTTTTTGGGCAGTTCTCTTCTCTCTCGGTGTTCGGTTTTGGTCGTTTTGAATTTGTTCAACCGAGGCCCCTGCCAGGGCCGCCGGCAGCCCCCCCGGTTGTGCATGTACCCATGCATTACCCGATGGTGAGTGCCGCTTTTCTATGCGCCCACGGGGTGGCTCGCAGCTGCGCCGGCCTTGGTTGTTGTCTTCTTGCGCATCGATTCACCCGTGAGCGTGAAGCGGTGGTGGTTTTGCATCAGCCGATCGAGCATCGCATCCGCGATCTTGGCGTCGCCTATCCATTCGTGCCAGTGCTCGATCGGTAGCTGGCTGGTTGCGTATTTCGGCCCAACGTGACCGGTGATTTCGGCATCGTGACCGAGGATTTCGGTCCATCGTGACCGATCATTTCGGTCATCGTGATCGCCGTTTCAGTCCCCCATTTTTGGGGTCTGAAGCCTGACGTGCTGCGTAGAGAACCCCCGATCCGGGCCTCCTAACCTCGAGGACTTTTGCCCTCAGGAGCCAGATGCCCAAACCTCGAATTTCTCTACGCATGATCAAAGACGTTATCCGCCTGAAGTGGCAGGCCGATCTCTCGCACGAGCAGATCGCCTTGTCCCTCAACATCTCCAAAGGGGCCGTGACCAAGTACCTGAGCCTTGATTACGCCACACCCATTCCTACACAGAATGCATTGGCAGTAACAGTGTTGGTTTAGATGCGGGATTCGAGGTTAATGTCTACCTCTGCCGCGACTTGTCTAGTGGGTTCTTGCGTCGCCCCGTTGAGCAGATCAACTCCCAACTTAACGGAAGATCGCCTCAAGGTCTACTTCGCCAGTACCAGGCTCCAGCTTCAGGCTGCGCTCAATATGCTCAAGGTGCGCCAGCATCAGAGCCTGTGCCTTGGAGAGGTCGCGATGGGCTACCGCATCGATTATTTCGCTGTGCTCATCTGGGCGGCAGCTGGCTGCGGTTGGCGCGTCGTAGAGAAAGATAATGAGACAGGTGAGCGATGATAACTCTCGCATTTGCCTTACAAGCGCCGAGTTGCCTGCAAGTTCGGCCAGCAGAGTGTGGAACTCTCCCGACAGCCGAACGATGGCGCGCTTGTCCTCTCGGCGGCGAGCATCGTGTTCCAGTGCTGCATGCTGGCGGAGCCTCAATACACGCTCCGGCGTTAAGTTCTCGATCAAACGGCACAACACAGCTGGCTCGATCAAGCGGCGAGCCTCAAACACATCGATCGCCTGATCGATCGTCGGCTTGGCCACGTAGGCGCCGCGCTGCGGAATGATGTCTACAACCTGCTCATGCGCCAGACGCACCAAAACTTCTCGCACCCGCGCTCGGCTGACGTTGAAGATGTCTGCAAGCCGCTCCTCGACCAGCTTGGTGCCAGGATGCAAGCGGTGTTCCAGAATGGCGGTGTAGATCTTTTCGTAAATCTCATCGTGTAAGTTTTCCCGCTCCAGCCGGGCGTGCACAGGGGATCTTTTCGGACGAGCAGTTGCCATTTGGGGGATTGTAAAGACGGGCCTTCGCCGCTGTGTCAGCGCAAGGCGAACAGGCTGCCCCAGCCTTTGATCTGCGCCGGGTCCGCGCCGACCGCGCGCAGGGCACCCCACACGGTGGTGCTGACGGTGTCCAGCAGTGGTATGCCCAGCTCGCTCTCTACGCGCTCGGCCAGCGGCGCAGCGCGCAGGTTGGTGCAGTAGGTGCTGATGGCCTGTGGTCGCGCATGGTCTGTTCCCAGCGACACCTCGCGCATGAGGTCCAGCAGGGTGTCTGGCTCGACGAGAGCAAAGTCATGGTTCACGCTGATGCGCAGGTGGCGTTCAGCGACCACGGCGATACCTTCGCGCGCGTAGTTCTCGACGATGCGTTGTTGCACGTCTTGTGTGTAGGGGGTCACCAAGCCCAAGCGCTCCACGCGTGCGATTTTCAGCAACTCGTTGAGCGCGAGCACGGCGGTGGTAGCGGCGATACCGGTGCGTGCGTGAATACGGTCACACAGCCGCCGGTCACTGTCGAATCCCATCCAACCTGCAGCGGTACCGCTCCAGGCAATCACGTCGACCTTGGCATCCGCAAGCAACGCCGCAGCGGCCAGGATATTGGCGTCGTCAAACTGACCCAGCGCGCGGCTGCTGAGGGCAATTTCGGTCACGGTGAAACGGGAGAAGTGCGCGCTGCAGCCGGACACCTCGGCCGCTAATGCGCTGGTCAGCGGCTCCAGCGCGGTGTTGGAAGAAGGCGTGAGGACGCCGATTCGAATGGGCTTGGTCATGGTTGCGATGGTCGGAGCAAGGTGGTGCCGAGAGGAATGTCGCCGACAAAAAATGTCGACATTGCTGTTAGCTAATTGATGGACAAGTTTGTCAGGCACATATTTTGCATGTCAACACACCATGTCCATCAAGCAGTTTCCACACCAGTGCATTTCCGAGTTCCAGACCCTGAGCGCACCAAAAGTGCGCACGGCGCCAGCGGCATCGCCGCAAAAAAGGCCCGCAAGCAGTGCGCTGGGTTTGACACGATGAGCGCCCCCGCATTCGATCTCGTGATCCGCAACGCGCGCGTGGCCACGGCCAGCGACGTGTTTGATGCCGACATTGGCATCATCAACGGGAAAATCGCGACCCTGGGCCTGGGCTTGGCGCCCGGCAGTCAGGAAATCGACGCCGCCGGCCGCGTGGTCACGCCAGGCGGTGTCGACGCCCATTGCCATCTCGACCAGCCTATGGACCCGCCGGTGCGCATGGCTGACGGCTTCGAAAGTGGCACGCGCTCAGCTGCCTGCGGCGGTACCACTACCGTCATCCCTTTCGCCGCGCAGCAAAAAGGCCAGTCGCTGCGCGCTGCCGTGGACGACTACCATCGCCGCGCCGATGGGCAGGCGCATGTGGACTATGCCTTTCACCTAATTGTCAGCGACCCAACTCCTGAGGTGCTCACCCAGGAACTTCCCGCGTTGATTGCGGAGGGCTACACCTCGTTCAAGCTTTATATGACCTATGACGCGCTCAAGCTCAATGATGCGCAGGTTCTGGACGTCCTGGCGGTTGCTCGCGAGCACGGCGCGATGGCGATGGTGCACGCTGAAAACGCCGATGCGATTGAGTGGCTGACCCGCCGCCTGGAGGCCGCTGGCCGAACGGCCCCACGCTGGCATGCACACGCTCGCCCGATGCTGGTTGAGCGCGAGGCCACGCACCGCGCGATCGCACTGTCGCAACTGGTGGACGTGCCGATTTTGATCGTGCATGTGTCTGGCCGAGAGGCGGTCGAGCAAATCCGTTGGGCACGCAGCCACGGCCTGCAAATCTTTGCGGAGACTTGTCCGCAATACCTCTTCCTGACCGCTGAAGACCTCGGCATAGACGACAGTTACAAGGGCGCGCGATGTGTGTGCAGTCCGCCACCGCGCGACAAGGCCAACCAGCAGGTGATCTGGGACGGCTTGGCCGATGGCCTGTTCACACTGCTGTCGTCAGACCACGCACCGTTCCGTTTTGACGCGCCTGAGGGCAAGCATCCGGGCGGGCAGGAAGTGCCGTTTCGCCACATACCCAATGGCATTCCCGGTCTGGAAACGCGGTTGCCGCTGCTGTATTCAGAAGGTGTGCTCGGTGGCCGGATCACGCTAGAGAAATTTGTCGAACTCACAGCAACCAACCCTGCCAAGGCCTATGGCTTGCATCCGCGCAAGGGCACTATCGCGCCGGGCTCGGACGCCGATCTCGTGATTTGGGATGAAGGTGAATTCGTCATCGACAACAAGCTGCTTCACCACAACGTGGACTACACCCCCTACGCCGGCATGACGCTTCGCGCCTGGCCCGCGCTGACCATCGCCTCAGGCCAAGTGGTCTGGGACGGAAAAGAGTTTTTCCCCCGCCAAGGTCAGGGCCAGTTCCTGCGCTGTGGCCCACCCACGTTGCGGCCTCGGCTGCGCTGAATCCCGCCCCTCATCCACCACTAGGAGAATTCCATGACCCACACTGCCCCCTGGATCCGCACATTGGCAGCATTGGCCGTCACTTCCAGTCTGGCCTTTCCCGTCAGCGCACAGGACCGAATCACCTACAAGGTGATCGGGCAGCCTGCTGCCACCGGCAAAGTGCAGGCGAACAAGGAGAAGCCGTTCTTCGACGAGTTTGCCAAGCGCACTGGGCTGCCGATTGACGCCGACTACAAGTCCAACGACCAGCTTGGGCTAAAAGATACCGAGCAACTGCGCATCATGAAGGCGGGGCTGTTCGACATCGTCTCGCTGCGGGTGTCGCAGAACTCGCGCGACGAGCCGACGCTGCTCGGCTTGGACTTGGTGGGCGCCGCGCCCAACTACGCCACCGCGCGCAAGGTCTATGACGCTTGGCTTGACACCCTCGACAAGCGGCTTCAGGGGCAGTTCCAGATCAAGTTGCTGGGCGCATGGCCGTTCGGTCCGCAGATCCTGTTTTGCAAAAAGCCGATCACGCAGCTGGCCGACCTCAAGGGTCTCAAGGTGCGTGTGTATGACCAAAATCTTGCCAAATTCATCGAGTCGGTTGGCGGTACGCCAGTGCCGCTGAGCTTCGTCGAGGTGCACCAAGCCCTTTCGCTCGGCGTCGTCGATTGCGCTGTCACGGGCCCGAGCTCGGCCAACTCGTCAAACTGGCCCGAGGTGACGACCCACCAGTATCCGCTGGGCTTCCAGATGGCGTTCAATGGCTACGCGATCTCTCTCAAGGCGTGGAACAAGCTGACGCCCGAGCAGCAGGGCAAGATGGCAAGCGCTTTCAAGACCCTGGTTGACGATATCTGGGTCTACAGCGAGGAGCTGACGCAGGACTCACTGAACTGCAACACCGGCAAGGAGCCCTGCACCACTGGTAAGAAGTTCAACCTTACCAATGTGCCGGTAACACCGGCAGATATCGCCACCGTGCGCAACGCCGTCAGCAAGGTTTCGCTGCCGACCTGGGCCGAGATCTGCGACAAGTCCAACCCGGGCTGCTCTGACACTTGGAAGCAAACGGTGGGCAAGGCCATCGGCGTGCAGTGACACTGCGATGAAAGCGCGCCTGGAACAACTGCTCGGCACGGCCTTCGGCCTTGTGTTTCTTGCCTTGGCTGTGGTGGTCACTGTGGAAACGGTGGCTCGCAAGCTGTTCAACGTATCGTTGCAGGGCGCCGATGAACTTGGCGGCTATGCGCTTGCCGTAGGCGCCACCCTGGGTTTCAGCATCGCGCTGCTGGGCCGCACCCACATCCGTGTCGATGTCTTCCACGATCGGCTGCCAGCCTGGTTGCAGGGTGGTCTGAACTGGCTGTCGGCCGTCAGCTTGGCCGCGCTGGCGCTGTTGCTGGCCTACCTGGCTTGGTTCGTTATTCAGGACACGCAGGCCTACAAGAGCGTGGCGCAGACGCCTTGGGCTACTCCGCTGGTTATCCCGCAGACTGCGTGGTTGATCGGTCTGATCATCTTTGCTGCTGTTGCGCTCGGCAGCGCGCTGCATGCGACAAGCTTGTTGCTGCGTGGCCGGTTGCAACTTCTCGACCGCGACTACGGACCGCGATCGACCAAGGATGAGGTCGACGAAGAACTGGACGACATTCGCGCCCGCGGCGCAGCAGGACTGGGGGCCGCGCCATGAGCGTTGGATACGTGCTGGGCGGCTTCGGCATCATGCTGGCGCTGATGTTGCTGGGGCTGCCGATCGCGGTGGCGATGGCGGCGGTGGGTATGGTCGGCGGCATGCTCGCTTACGGCCTGCCGTTCATGAACTCGATCGCGCCGGTGGTGTGGGGTGTGCACAACGACAGCCTACTCACTGCCATTCCGATGTTCGTGCTGATGGGTGAACTGCTGCTGCGCAGCGGCATCGCCGACCGCATGTTCGGTGCGCTTGCCGCGTGGCTGGGTCGACTGCCGGGCGGCCTGTTGCACACGGGCGTAGGCTGTAGCGCGTTATTTGCCGCGACATCGGGTTCCTCGGTGGCCACGGCGGCCACCATTGGCACCGTTGCTCTGCCTTCGCTGCACCAGCGCGGCTATCCGATGCATCTGTCACTGGGCTCGATCGCCGCAGGTGGCACGCTGGGCATCCTGATACCGCCGTCGATCAACATGATCGTTTACGGCTCGATCACAGACACTTCCATTGGCCAGCTTTTCATCGCCGGCATCATCCCGGGGCTTCTGCTCACGGGCTGTTTCATGCTCTTCATTGCGGCCTATTCTCTGTTGACAGGCAGTGCACAGCGCGAAGACGCGGTGCCTCTTGCTTTGCGCCTGCGATTGCTCAAAGATCTGGTGCCTCCGGCAGTTGTTTTTCTGGTTGTGATGGGCAGCCTGTACGGCGGTATTGCGACCACCACCGAATCGGCCGCGCTGGGCGTGATGGTGTCGATATTTTTCACCTGGCGTAGCGGCCGGCTGCGCTGGACGCTGCTGCAGCACTGCTTCGTGCAAACCGCCAAAACCAGCGGCATGATCTTGCTCATCATCACCACTGCTTTCGTCCTCAACCTGACGATCAGCCTGACCGGCATAGCTGACGTCATGACGCAGTGGGTCACTTCTTTCGGCCTGTCGCTGGTACAGATGCTGCTGGTGCTGATGGTCTTCTATTTCATTCTGGGCATGTTCATGGACGTGCTGTCGATGATGGTGGCGACGATCCCGATCACCTTTCCCATCGTCAGCCACATAGGTGTGGACCCGGTTTGGTTTGGCATCTTCATTGTGCTGATGTGCGAACTGGGCCTGATCACACCGCCGGTGGGTATGAACCTTTTTGTGGTGCACGGCATCCGCCCGGACAAGGGCAGTATCAGTGACGCCATGTGGGGTGCAGTGCCCTATGTGCTGATCATGCTGGCCTTTACTCTGCTGCTCATCGCCGTGCCTGGCATCGCCACCTGGCTGCCGGCCCAGATGAAAGCGGGATGAACCCGGTCTGGCAACTTGGCGCGACCGAGATGGTCGCTGCCTTTCAGGCTGGCACGCTTACGCCGCTGCAGGCACTGCAAGCCTGTCTGGCGCGCATCAAGGCAGTGAACCCCACACTTAATGCCTTCGTTGCCATGCGTAGCGATGGCGCGCAAGCCGACGCGCAGGCCAGTGCCGAGCGGTATGCCCGCGCGGCACCGCTATCGCCGCTGGATGGCGTTCCTATCGCGATCAAGGACAACTTGCCCACGAAGGACTTGCCCACCACATGGGGAAGCGTCGCAGGCAGTAACTACCGACCCGCGCAGGACGAGCTTGTTGTGGCGCGCGCGCGCGTAGCCGGATTGATCGTCGTCGGAAAGACAAACGTCCCCGAATTCACGCTTGAGGGATACACGCACAACACGCTGTTTGGCACCACGCGCAATCCATGGAATCCGGACCTCACGCCGGGGGGCAGCAGCGGCGGCTCGGTGGCTGCAGTCGCTGCGGGCATGGTGCCGCTGGCGCTGGGCACGGACGGCGGTGGTAGCACGCGGCGGCCGGCTGGCTACACCGGGCTGGTCGGCTTCAAGCCCTCGATCGGCGCCATTGCGCGGGAGCACAACCTGCCGCCCCTTTTGCTCGACTTCGAGGTGGTGGGCTTGATTGCGCGCCGCATGGGCGACCTGCAGCGTCTCTTCGAGGTGCTAGGTGGCCCGCACGCGGCCGACCCCGACTCCCTTGCTGCCTTCGGGGCTGCGCGCGAACTGCCCAAAAGCCTGCGCGTTCTGTACGTGCCAACCCTGTATGAATCGCCGGTGGACCCAGCGATCACCGCAGCCTGCGAAGCCGGCGCCCGGCGACTTAAGGCATTGGGGCATTCTGTCTCCGTCGGTCCATTGCCACTGGATCTGGAGGCGCTGATCGCCAGCTGGCCGCACATTGGACAGATCGGTTTGGCGTGGCTGCTGGCGCGACACCCGCACTGGCGGAAGGGCGCTGGTGAGCGCTATCGCGAAATGGCGAGCCAGGGTGCGACCTTGCCCGCCACCACGTTGTGGGAAACCCTGGAGACGGCCGCACAGCTTCGGCGCGATGCAGCCCACCTATTCGAGCGCATCGACTTGATCGCCATGCCCAGCTCGGCGGCGATGCCCTGGCCAGCTGACGCGACACATCCTCCATCCATTTCGGGCCAAGCGGTTGGTGCTCGTGGACACGCCATCTTCACCGGCTGGGTCAATGCGGCTGGCTTGCCTGGGCTCAATGTGCCGGTCGAGCCCACTGGTGGCATGCCCATCGGACTGCAGCTGATCGGACCTTTTGGCAGCGATGCTGCGCTGATGGCGTTGGGCAAGGCGTTCGAAACACATTGCGGGTCATCCTGGAGCTGGCCATCCCTATTTCCGGAGCCGTCGGCGGTAGGCGGTTACTGATGGTCCAGTCGACTCGTCTATGCGCGGACGCGAGGAGCCCATGAAAGCCGCTTTGCAGATACTGCGGCAACAACGGCGCCAGCGACGGACCGACGACACACCTTCAAGCCTGGCGCTGCTGTCCATGGTGGCGCGAGTGTCAGACAGACACCATTGAGCATGACCTACCGATACCTACTGATCAATCCCAACAGCTCATCTCACATCACGACCCGCCTGGCCGCCTCGGCGCGGGCTGCGCTGGAAAGTGGCGAGACGCTGTCGGCTGTCAACGCCAGTGGCGAGCCAGCCGTGGTGCGCGACGCCGCGACGCTGGCCCTGGCCGATCACCATGCTGAGGTGCTCTGCGACATGCATGGTGCTGAGGCTGACGCCGTGCTGCTGGGTATCTCGCTCGACGGCGCCGTTGAACACCTGCGCCATCGCTTTCCCGAGCGCCCGGTGGTCGGTATGACCGAGGCTGCGCTGATGAGCGCCTGCCTGCGCGTGCGCCGCGTTGGCTTGTTGACGCTGGGCCCTGCGATGGCACCGCTCTATTGGCAGCGGGTGGTACAGATTGGACTTGCCGACAGGGTGGTCGGGATTGAAGCGCCTGAGGCAACAGCTGCCTTCCTGCCGACCACTACAGGTGTTGACGACGCTGTGCTGGCGGCACTGGACGCTGCCAGCGTCCGGTTGCAGGCAGTAGGCGCTGAGGCGCTGGTGCTTGCTGGTGCGGTGTTGTGCGGCTATGCGCCTGCGCTATCGGCTCGACGGGCTGTACCGGTCTTCGACGGGATGGCCTGCGCCGTGATGCAGGCGCGTACCTTGCTCCGCTGCAAGACATGAACAATCGCGACTTTCTTGGTTACGGTACGAATCCGCCACATATGCGCTGGCCTGGTGGGGCCGGGCTGGCGGTGTCTTTGGTGCTCAATGTCGAGGAGGGCGCTGAGCTGTCGCTGGCCGATGGCGACGAAAGCAACGAGTCGGTGCACGAAGTGACCCAGGCAGTGCTGGGTGCTCCTGACCTTTGCTTGGCTTCTCACTTTGAATACGGCACACGCGTGGGCTACGGACGTATCGCCAGCGTGGTGGAAAAGGCAGGTGTACCTATGACACTGAATGCCTGTGCGCGGTCTCTGGTTGGCGTTCCCTGGCTCGCGCAACATGCCGTGACCCAGGGCCACGAGATCTGTTCGCATGGCTGGCGCTGGGAAGCGCATGCGGGCATGGACGAAGCGCACGAACGCGCGCTGATCGCCCGTGCGTATGCGGAGATCGCGCGCGTGGCTGGTGTAGCGCCTGTGGGCTGGCACACCAAAAGCAGCCCGTCGGTCAACACACGACGACTGCTGGTTGAGCATGGCGGGTTTTTATACGACAGCGACGCCTACAACGATGACCTGCCTTACTACCTGTCGGTGGCTGGTCGACCCCATCTGGTGCTGCCCTATGCATTCGACACCAACGACATGCGTTTCTTCGGCACCCAAAGTTTTGTGCGTGGGCAGGACTTTGCCGACTACTTGATCGACGCTTTCGACTGGCTGCTGTGCGAATCAACCCACGGCGCCAAGATGCTTTCTATCGGCCTGCATCTGCGCATCATCGGCCGAGCTGCGCGCATCGGCGGGTTGCAAACGGCGCTGAACCACATGCGCCAGTCAGGCGGCGAACGCGTGTGGTTTGCGCGACGTGACACCATCGCACGCCATTGGCTGCAAGAGGTACCGCCCGGTTGATCAGTCGGTACGACCGAAGCGTGCGGCCAGCGCGTTCGGCAAGCCAGTGCTTGGCTTGGCTGGTGGTCGCGCGAAGCTTCCTGCATGTGCACCGCGAGGTGCGAGGCGAAACAGAGCCTCGGCCTGTATCACCGCCGCGCTGATTGGATCCACCAGAACAGCAGGCGCGTCTGTGTAGCGTTGCGCCAGGCCAGCCAATGGCGCACCGGCCAGGATCACGACGTCGGCGCCATCTTCGTCCGCCGCTTGCTGTACCAGCTCGCGCAGTACATCAAACAGTTCTTCTTGCACCGATGTAACCGACTGGAAGCTCACCTCGGGTGTTCGCACGCCGGCAAACCGGCTTTGCAGTCCAGCCTGAGCCACCGATTGCTCATACCAGGGCCGCATGTGACGGGAGAAGGTAACAAACGAAAAACGCTGGCCAAGCAGCAGGGCACTGAGCATGGCCGCCTCGGCCATGCCCACCACCGGCAGATCAAACAGCTCGCGCGCAGCCAGTAAGCCAGGGTCGCCGAAAGCGGCGATGACCACGGCATCCGCCTCGGCTCGGTGGCGCGCAATCATGTCAAGCACGATGGCGCCAGCCACCTGCGCCTCGGCGCGTGATGAGATGTACGGAAAGCCCGTTTCGGCCGTGACAGGCAGTAAGGTGCTCTCAGGGCTCAGCACCCCGTTGGCCACGCGCGCCATGGCCTCGGTCATGCCCACGGTCATGTTGGGGTTGAGCAGCAGCAGCCTCATGCTCAATGCACCATGCGGTTCAGGCCGACGCTGCGTGAGCCTACTGCTAGAACGATCAGCGCCAGCACGATCAGCCCGGTAGAGATGGCAGCCAGCGTGGGATCAGGCTGCTCTTCCAGGTACTGCAGCATCTTGATGGGAAGCGTCTTGTTGCGCGCGTCAGTGAGAAAGATCGAAATCGGGTAATTGTCCATCGATGCCAGGAAGGCGAAGAGGCCCGAAGTCAAGAAAGCCGGCGCCAGCCCCGGCATCAGCACTTTCAGCACCGCCTGGGGGTAGCTCAGCCCCAATGTGCGAGCTGCATCGATCAAGGTGAAATCAAAGCGCTCCAGCGCGGCCAGCAGTGTGCGCACCACGAAAGGCAGCGTGATGATCACATGCGCGAGGATCAGGCTGGTCCAGGCGTCACGAAAGCCGACAGCGCGAAAAGCTTGCAGCAGCGCAACGCCCACCACCAATCCCGGCATCATCAAAGGGCTGACGGCGAAGGTGGCGATCGCCTCGCGTCCAGCAAAGCGGCCACGCACCACGGCGATAGCGGCCGTCGTCCCCAGCACCAACGCCAGTGCAGTGGATAGCAGCGCGATCTGCACTGACAGCCACACCGCCTCCGCAAGACCCGACTTCTGCGACAGTGACGCATACCAGCGAAGCGACCATTCCGGCGGCGGCAGAGTATAGATAGAAGAGGATGTGAAAGACACCACCACCGTCACAACCAGCGGCCCCAGCAGGAACACCACCACCGTGGCTGCAACCAACCAACTGGCCAAACGAGCCGCCTTTTCGACTGCGGTCATGTGCGCCCTCCACCCAAGCGGCGTATCAGCGCGCTGCTGCCCAGCACAACCGCAACCGCGATCACCAACAAAATGGCGGACATTGATGAGCCGAGTTGCTCGTCACGCAGGAAAAGGTATGACCGGGCGATCAGCATCGCCATGGTCTGGCTTCGCTCGCCGACAATGAGGCTCGGGATCACATACATCGACACGGCCATCGAAAAAACGAAGGCAGCGCCTGCCACCACGCCGGGCAGCGTCAGTGGAACGACCACGCGAAAAAAGGCGTGCAGTGGCGTGGCCCCCAAGGTTGCGGCAGCCTCTACCAGCCTGGGGTCAAGCTGTCGCACAACGGCGTAGATGGGTAGCACCATGAAGGGTAGAAAGATGTTGGCTGCAGCGATGACAAGAGCGGTCTCCGTGAACAACATACGCACCGGCTCGTCGGCGATGCCCAGGCCCATCAGCATCTTGTTCAACAGCCCGTCACTGCGGAACAGGATGGACCACGCAAAGGTCTTGACCACCACGCCCACTGCAAGTGGTAACACCATCGCAACCAGAATGATTGTTTGCACCACGCCGCGTGCCCGCGCCAGCACAAAGGCAGTTGGATAGGCCACCAGCAGCGACAGTCCAGTAACGAGCAGCGCTACGCGCAGCGTGCGCCACAGAATGTTCAAGTGGAAATCGTCACCAAAGAACTCCGCATAGCCGGCAAAAGATGGAAAAGTTCCTGCTGTGCTGAGACTTTTGAACAGCAGCAGCGCTAGAGGAACTGCATACAGCACGCCCAGATACACCAGCGCGGGTGCCGCCAGCCAAGCGAAGCCGTCAATGCGACGAATGGCTGTCATACCGTGGCGGGGTAGACCAATGTGTCGGACATTGGCCAGTGCAACGTGACCATGTCACCGGGCCGCGTTTCAGTCATATCTGCCGTGCCGGGCAGTTCGCACAGCAAGCGATCGCCGTCAGCCGCCCGCGCGTACAGATGAGTGCGTGCTCCGAGCGGGACCACGTCTGTTATTGCAACCTGCAGCGTGTTGTCTTCAGTACCACCGGCACCAATCCGTATGCGCTCGGGCCGTACGCCCAGCAAGACTTTCGAACCCCGTGTGAAGCTCGCATTTGCTCGCAGTTCCCCTGTCGCTGTTGCTACCGTGATGCGCCCACTTTCGAACTGTGTCACTTGACCAGTAAGACGAGTCGAAAGGCCAACGAAATCCAGGGCAAACGCTGTGGCCGGCTTCGCATACAAAGTGCCTGGATCTGTGAACTGCTCAATGCGCCCCGCATTCATTACTGCAATCCGGTCAGAGACTGTGAGCGCTTCGTCCTGGTCGTGTGTGACGAATACAGCGGTCATTCCACGCGCCTTAAGCAGCGACTTGAGCTCAATCTGCATGGTCTCTCGGAGTTTTCGATCCAGTGCCGAAAACGGTTCATCCAGCAGCAACAAGTCAGGTTGTACAACCAGAGCGCGTGCCACCGCCACCCGTTGTTGCTGACCGCCAGATAGCTGCGTCACAGCCCCGTCCGCGAACGCCTGCATGCGCACCAAAGCCAGCACGTCGTCGACTCGCGCGGCCGCCTCCGATGCGATCACTCCGCGCGCGCGAAGGCCGAAAGCCACGTTCTCACGCACGCTTAGGTGTGGAAACAGCGCGTAGCTCTGAAACACCACCGATACGTTTCGGCGATGCGAAGGAACTGAGGCGAGTTCTCGGCCGGCGAGGGCTATGCCGCCCTCGTCGGCGTGCACCAAGCCCGCGATCATTCGAAGAAGGGTGGTCTTGCCACAGCCCGAGGGGCCAAGCAAGGAAACCAATTCACCGCGCTCAACCGCGAAGTCCAAGCCGTCGACAACCGTTTGCTTACCGAAGCGTTTAACAACGCCACTGACCTGCAGGTGAGCCATGGTTGCGCGCTCAGGCCGCCATCAGCTTGTCAAAGCGGGTGATCCACTCCTTGCGGTTCTTGGCAACGAATGCCCAGTCTGGCGAAAAAATTTCCACGCCCTTGGGTGTGGCCGCAGTGGCTGCCACTTCGGTGTTGGCGGGAAGAGACGAAGAGAACTCGGCAATCTTGGCCTGCAATTCGGCACCTAGCATTTCGTTGACATAAGCCTTGGCCAGTTCAGGGTTCGGTCCGCCTTTGACCAGGCAGATGCCCGAAGGCATCGCGAAAATGCCCTCCTTGGGCGCAGCCAAGTCCACCGGTGCGCCAGCGACCTTGCGCGGCAGCGTGTAGCTGCTGAAGTTACCGGCAAGCATCGTGATCTCGCCCTGCTCAAGCAGGTTGAAGGACTGCGACATAACCGCATAGACATTGAGCACCTGTCCCTTGAGGCCCTTGAGCTTGTCGAACGCGGCATCGATTTCGTACTGTGCCTTAGCAAGTGGCATGCCTGTGCCCAAGTGCGCAGCCATGAACAGCGTCCACATGCCCTCGGTGTTTTGAAGCGAGGGGATGATGATCTTGCCCTTCGCAGCCGGTGCCCATAGGTCTGCCCAGCTGCTCACGCCCTTGAGTGCCTTGCTGTTGTAGGCTACACCGGCCCATGGTTGTACATAGTTGGCCCACATGCCATCCATGTGCACGGCGCCGACTCGCAGCTTCGCCAGATTCGGAACGTCACGTTTGGTGATGGGCGCCAGAAGGCCTCCTTCGACAGCCTGGATCATCACAGGGTCGTCCATCTGAACCACCGACAAGTAGGGCTTGGCCTTGTTGGATGACATCTTCTCCAGATTGACACTGGACTTGGTACCCTCAAACAAGACCGACGCACCGATCTTGGCTTTCATATGTGGCGCTACCAGTTTCTCCATCCAGCTGCTGTGACTGCCGGCGCAACCGATCACGATCTCGTTGGTAGCGGCACGCAGTAGGCCGGGTGCCGCCAGAGATGCAGCTGCAAGTGCCCCGGCGTTGCGGACGAAACGCCGGCGGGTAGCGCTGGCAAGTTGAGTGGTGCTTGGCATGTTGGGGCCCTCAGGTTGCAGTTGAAGAAGACTGTTGACAATGACTGTCGACAGTCTGGTACGCAAAATGCGTGCCTGCAAAACAAGGGCCCCACGCCATATTTTTTGCCCTGGCATGGTGCGTGGCGCCCCACAAAGGAGCCTGTGATGACCGAAGCGTTACTGATCGATGATGTTCACCTAGTCAGCCCAGGGCAGCCGATACGCCGGCACGCAGCGCTGCGAATCGAGTCTGGCCGTATCGCCTGGGCCGGGCCGCGCGAGCAGGCCGCACCCGCAGCGCGGACCTTGAACGGCCGCGGCGCGCTGTGCCTGCCCGGCTTTGTCAACACACACAACCACACGCCACTGATGATCGTGCGCGGCATGGTCGAGGACGTGGGATTCGCTCCGGCCTACACGCCAGGGATTCCTCAGGGACACTGGCTCTCGGATGAAGAGACCTATCTTTTGGCGCGGTTGGGTCAAATGGAACTGCTGATGGCCGGGTGCACAACGGTGGTCGATTACTACCGAGCGCCAGACGCGCTCGCCCGCGCCGCGATGGAGACCGGACTGAGAGCCTTCATCGGTGGTCGGGTGATGGATGCAGACTCCGCCGCACTGGCCGAAGGCCGTTTCGAAACTGACACGGCGCTGGGCGAAAGAACGCTTCGCGACAGCCTCGATCTGATCGCGCGATGGGATGGCGCAGACGGCGGCCGCATCCGAGCTGTGCATGCGCCGCACGCGCCAGACACATGCTCGCGCGGTCTGCTGAAGGAGGTTTCGCGCCTGGCCGAGGCCGACAGGCGACCCGTCCATACACACTTGACGCAGTCTCGCCTCGAAGTTGAACAAGTGCGCGCCCGTGAGGGCATGAGCCCGGTGCAATTGTTGGACGAGGTTGGGTTGTTGAACCCTGCGTTATTCGCAGCACATGGCATCTACATGGACCAGGCAGACATCACGCGTGCTGGCAACGCCCATATTCACCTGTGTCACGCCCCCATTGGTAATGCTGCCTTCGGCGCAGCCGCACCGGTGCTGGCAATGCGGGACGCGGGGGTGGGCATAACGCTCTGCACCGACACCAAGTCGGCGGACATGTTCGAGACCATGCGCATGGCGATCGTCGCGGCTAGGGTACGTGCGCAAAGTTTTGTGTTGGACGCAGCTACTGTTTTCGGCTGGGCCACCGAGGGTGGCGCGCAGGCACTCGGCTTGGCTGACCTGGGTCGTCTGGAGGTCGGCTATCGCGCCGATCTGGTGATGCTGGATCCGATGGCGCCGAACCTCGTACCTATCGTAGACGGCTACGGCATCTTGGTACACGCTGGAAGTGCCAGCAACGTGCGCCATGTGTTTCGCGATGGCCACCATTTGGTGGCTGATGGCAGGCCAACGCAGCTGGACCTGGAGGCCGTGCTAAGCGACGCGCAGGCGGTGGCCGACCGGCTATGGGCTCGGGCGCGAGCCGCCTGAGTTTGCGCACAATAGCTGGCGTGAAATCCGATTCCACAGCGGTCTCCCGCACTACCAGCCGCCTGCTGACGGCACGCCTTACCGGGCAGTTGCAGTCCGCTTCGACCCTGCCCGATGCTGCCAGTGCCTATGCCGTACAAGCAGCAGTGGGCGAAACCATCGGCTGGTTTAAAGGTGGTGCACCTCGGTATTGGAAGTCGGGCGGTACGAGTCGAGATGCAGCGCTTACGCACGCACCACTTCCCCCGTTGGGTGTCCACACGAGCCCGGCCGACCTTCGCTCAGGGCACTTTCACTTCCGAGGCATTGAGGCCGAGATAGCGTTACGGATCGGCGAGCCCGTCGATGCGCTACGTGCAGCGGTTGAAACACCGCTGGTGGTGGAGGCGATGTGCGTGGCGATCGAAGTGGTCGATTCGCGGTGGGATGCAGGCATTGAGGCACCACCATTGGCCAAACTGGCGGACCTACAGTCGCATGGAGCCTTGGTGCTCGGAGAATGGATGCCATTCGTGACGCGTGACTGGACGGTGCAGTGTGGACGAGTCGAAATCGGCTCGATCGTGCGGGAGTTTAGGGGAACACATGCCTTGTGCGATCCAGCGTGGGGGCTAACGACTTGGATGCGGCATGCCGCGAGCCAGGGCTTTTTGCTGCCAGCCGGAACGGTGGTCACCACAGGTACTTGGTGCGGACTGCTCATGGCCGAGCCTGGCGATGCTGTGCTAGTTGTGTTCGAAGGGATCGGTGAAGTTCGCGTGCAGTTCTGAAACGGCATTTCTTGAGTTGGGTCGCGGTATTTCAACTGCTGCCAATCCCACTGTTGTTGATGATCCAGCTCCGGGCAATAGCTTCTGAAAGTGTGCGTGTCATTCGATAATCAGCCCTCCTCGGTGGGTGCCAAAATCCACTGGACATTTGCCCTCGTGCGGGTAGTGGACCTTCCGCGCTGTGTCAGAGAAGCTGTCAGCGATATCGTTTGCAGTACATCGATTCCGGCGCGTGGCCAAGCCACAAAATATTGAACCAACGATAAACCACCGAGTGAACATATGGCACCCCATTCAGCACACCGCCTCACATCTAAAATCATCAACAGCGAAGAGCAGCTGCGCATGCTCATCGGGGCACCTGCTGAGCTGACTTGCGCCAAGATCAGCACTCGCCTGAACTCAATGACCCGTTTGTTCATTGAGCGCTCGCCTTTCATATGCATAGCCACCAGCGACCTCGAAGGCAACTGTGACCTTAGCCCTCGGGGCGACCCCGTTGGGTTTGTGCGCATCCTTGACGACCGCACGTTGCTCATTCCCGAGCGCCCTGGCAACCGGCTCGCAGATTCGCTGAGGAATATGCTGGCGAACCCGTATGTCGGCTTGCTCTTTATCGTGCCCGGCGTCACCGAAACGTTTCGCGTGAATGGCCGTGCAACGGTGACGGTCGATGCAGATTTACTGGCCCCATGTGCCGTCGAGGGCAAACCCCCGAAGCTCGGTGTACTGGTCGATATAGATGAGGCTTACACGCAGTGCTCCAAGGCATTTCTACGCTCCCATTTGTGGGATCCGCAGCACTTTGTTGATCCGGCCACCATGCCGACGGGAGGCCAAGTTCGCCGTGCGATTCAGGGTGAAGATTTTGACGCGGATGAGTTCGACAAGGAGCGAGAGGAGCGCTACGGACGGCGTGTTGGTTTTTATTGATTTGGCGAGGAGGAGCTAGACCTAGCGGAGACCGATGACTTACGACGATCTCAAGCTCAACGACGAACAGATCCTCGACGTACTGGCTGTCGCGCGTCAGGAAGGCGCGATGGCCATGATCCATGCCGAGAACGCGGACGCTATCGAGTGGCTGACCAAGCGGCTCGAGGCGGCAGGACGCACCGCGCCGCGCTTTCACGCCCTCTCCCGTCCTATGCTGGTGGAACGCGAGGCCACGTATCGCGCCATTTCGTTGGCAGAGCTGGTTGACGTGCCAATCCTCATCGTGCACGTCTCGGGCAGGGAGGCGGTCGAGCAGATCCGCTGGGCGCGTTCGCATGGCCTGCGCGTCTATGCCGAGACCTGCCCGCAATACCTCTTTCTCACCGCTGACGACCTGGGCTTGGACGACAGCTACAAGGGTGCTCAATGCATCTGCAGCCCCCCACCGCGGGACGCGTCCAATCAGCGCGTGATCTGGGACGGCCTCAACGACGGGCTCTTCTCCATCTTCAGCTCAGACCACGCGCCATTTCGATTTGAAGGTGAAGAGGGCAAGAAGCCCGCCGGCGAAGAGGTTCCCTTCCGCCACATTCCCAATGGAATCCCTGGTATCGAGACCCGGCTGGCCCTGCTTTATTCAGAAGGCGTACTGGGTGGCCGCATCACTCTTGAGAAATTCGTCGAACTGGTGGCGACCAACCCGGCCAAGGCCTATGGGCTGCACCCGCGTAAGGGAACAATAGCAATTGGAAGCGACGCAGACCTTGTGATCTGGGACGAAGGAGAACGTGTCCTGCGCAATCGGGACCTGGGTCACAACGTCGATTACACGCCCTACGAGGGGCGTGTGCTCAAAGCCTGGCCAGGCATCACATTGGTGGGGGGCGAAGTGGTGTGGGACGGCCGCTTCCACGCTCGCGCTGGCCAGGGACGCTTCCTGGTCTGCGGCAAGCCCACGCTCGGCCCGTCGGGAGCCCGACCATAAACCTCATCGAATCCAACGCGCTGGAAGTCTCTGCCCTCGTGCGCTCACGCAAGGTAAGCGCCCGCGAAGTGGCGCAGGCCATGCTGGCACACATTGAGCGCTGCAATTCATCGCTCAACGCGCTGATCCATGTCGATCCTGAGCGCGTGCTGGCCGACGCTGACGCTGTTGATCGTCGCTGGAAGATCGACGCCGCGCCTGCCACTGCCTTGCCCGGCGTCAGCTTCTCCGTCAAGGACAACCTCTGGATCGAAGGTCGTCCAGCAAGCCAGGGCTCGCTCCTGTTTGCAGACTTCATCGCCCCAGCAAGCGCCGTCGCCGTGGAGCGCTTACAAGCCGCTTCAGGGGTGGCGCTCGGTGGCAGCAACTGTTCAGAGTTCGCCTGCAAGGGCAACACCACGAATTTGCTGCATGGCGCGACCCGCAACCCCTGGGATGCTACCCGTACGCCGGGTGGCTCGTCGGGCGGCGCAGCCGCTGCGGTGGCCGCCGGTCTGGGACACCTCGCCCTGTGTACCGATGGTGGTGGCTCGACACGCCGCCCAGCGGCTCACACAGGCGTTGTCGGCTTCAAGCCCAGTGCCGGTGTCGGTTTTCCTTCAATCTGTCATTTTTGAACTTTCAATTGGCAAGAAACCACCCTTGCCTCCAATGAACTGGCAGATTCTGCGGTAGCTTGACCAAAGCACCCCATCTCAAAGCTACGCCTTTCATTTGGCGTAACCTTGCATTTGCCACCTCCAATATGGCACGATGTGCGCACCAACCTGCAAGGGAGTGAAGATGGGTCGTTTTCTTGTGGTGCCAGGAGCAGTCGCGGTCTGTGGCGAGCGCCTAGTGGCCATCATCGATATTGCGCCTGAAGGCATAGTGACAGTGCGTGATCTTGCTACCGCGCAGATCTACACCACCAGTGCAGGCAACCTTACTGCGCCACCGCGCCGGGCAGCGTCCATGGGCGGCGTCTCAAACATCAATGAGGTCAGTGCTGCCCGATGGGAGCTGGCCCAGCGTCGTAAGGAAGCCATTGCCAGCATCGATGGCACCCAAAACGTGTCCGAGCAAGTCATGCGCGTCGCGGCTCAGCTTGGGGTTTCACGGCGTACCGTCGATCGACTGCGTGCGCAGTACCTTCAGATGCCCCAAACCTCGGCGCTGTTGTCGCGCCCCAGAGGCACACCAGCAGGTGCGCACCGGATTGATGAGAGCTTGGATCGACTGATTTCCGACGTGATCAACGACGTCTACCTCACCAAGGAGCGCGCTAAAAAAGAGGAGGTTGTGCGCATGGTTGGACTTCGCTGTGCAGCGCTGGGGGTCAAACCACCTTCGCGTAAACCCATACTGGCGCGCCTGCGAGAACTGTCTGTGTCCGTGGTTGCCAGAGCCCGCCTGCAGCCGGGTGAGGCGGCGACACTGACTGACTTCGTGCCCGGACAATATCAAGCCCGATACGCACTGGAGGTCGTACAAATTGACCATACGCCGGTGGACGTCATCGTGGTTGATGCGGTCCATCGGCTCCCGATCGGGCGGCCGTGGCTGACCCTCGCTGTGGATGTGGCCACCCGGGTGGTCGTTGGGTTCTATGTTTCCATGGAAGCGCCGTCCTCGACATCGGTTGCGCTATGCCTGTCGCAAGCCACTTTGCCTAAAGAGGCCTGGCTCAAACAGCGTGGGCT
>Ga0222706_1000112_pt1 | contig 25893 bp, 20 predicted proteins | sample AntAcemetage1572_FD_179829 | JGI IMG/M metagenome (GOLD analysis project Ga0222706, IMG submission 179829) | Saline water microbial communities from Ace Lake, Antarctica - #1572 | ecosystem: Environmental > Aquatic > Non-marine Saline and Alkaline > Saline | place: Antarctica: Ace Lake...
ATAGAGGATAGGAATACCTTTGTTTTGAAAAGAGTAATCAAAAAAGAATCATTCCTGAAAAAGAAAAAATAAGAACAAAGTGTCTAATAACTAGAACGATATGGCTTAAGTTAACGCCAATGCCCATCGGGACCAATGGTTCCGTCTGTCAATGCAAGTGGAGAACCAGAAATAAATTCTTCTGCGGTAGCTTCATAGGTCGCTCCATTTGGCTTCAACTCGAAGGCATAAATAATTCCAAAACTCCAATCGAAGGCATAAAGTGCTTTTTGATATTTCTCAGGGAAATTCGCTCCGGTACCAAACATGACGTTTGTAGGGGAACCCTGACCGATATTGATAGTAGCAGGAAGATTGTCAGGATAAAGCGGTGACCATTTTTGGTTTCCTGTTCTCCAGCCATATTCTGATCCACTGGTCACATGACAGATTCGGGTAGGTCTGTACCAAGGCATTCCAAAGTCCCACTCCATATCTGAATCATAGGTAAATAAGTCTCCTGCCTCATTAAATGCGATATCGAAAGGATTTCTGTAGCCTGCGGAAATCAACTCAAAGTAAGATCCATCAGGTGAGAAATTGGCTACCCAACCTCCTGGAGCCATTCTTGAGTTCGCATGTCCACGAGGATCTTTGATCTCTGGAAACAAGTTGTCTTCAGTCCAAACCCGAGGCAATCGATAGGCATCCATAGCTGGAACATCCACGTGATTTCCTGCTACCATATACAAGGACTTTCCATCAGGAGAAAGTTTAATGCTATGCGGCCCATGCTCTCCTGGTTGGCCAGTAAAAAGCTTAACCGTAGTTACAGTTTCGTACTGGTCATCACCATCCAGATCCTGAATTCGATAGAGGCCGGTGCTTTCCTTGAACGTCTCATTTCCATTGTGATTCACCATCACGTAGATACTATTGAATGCATAAAGCAATCCTTGCGCGTAGCCCATTCCCACTTGCGGTTCGGCCACATCACCGATAATTAACTTTTCGATTTTGGGTGCCAAAGAATCCGATCCGATCGCTGGAATCTCCAGTCGGTAGAGAAAGCCATATTGATCCGCCGTGATCAGGCGGTTTTTATCGTCAAAAGTCATTGCTACCCAAGAGCCTTGATCTAAATCTCCTGGACTATAAATATGCTCAGCTTTGAATCCGTCTGGAAGCTTGAGTTTGGCAACCTTCGGATCGAGCGGTGCTTCTTCTTTTTTGGCACAGGAAACCGCAACGGTGAGCACCACAGCACTCAGGAAAAGGGTTTTAAGAAAAGATTTGATGATCATATACAATTGGGTTATTGGATTTCGGTAAAAGAGTTGATGGACATTAAGATAACAATTTATCATTCACCTAGTAAGCGATTTACTACAAGCGGGATGAAAAACTATCCTGCCATCACATGCTTAATGAAGATAACCCAACCACTTTCAGGGATAATATCACTGAAATGGCTGGGCTATCTGATTAAGAAAACCAACTTAGAAATAAGGACTCAAGTCAGATTCTGCTGCCGGATAAGCATAGAACTTCTTGATATTTGTAAATGCGTTACTTCTTGGAACTGCACCTGCAATAGGTGGATAATAGTAGGCCAACGGATTAGCTATCACTCGCTGACCATAAGGAACGATAATTTCCTGAACTCGGTCAGTTCTAGTAATATCAAACCAACGCTTATTTTCGAAGGCTAATTCTACTCTTCGCTCCTTAAAAATCGCCTCTCGAACTGCCACTTGACCAGCTTCGGTGGTGTTTGCCAGTCCAGCTCGCTGTCTGATTTGATTCAAATACCCAATCGCTTCTCCAGTTTTCCCTTGCTCATTTAATACTTCTGCCATGAACAAGAGCACTTCTGCATGGCGATAGACCACCCAGTTGGTGCCTGTATTATTATGCTGCGAATGTTGCTTTGCATGCTTTTTAATGTAGGGGTAATTTTTTTCCGCTCTGAAACTACCTGCAAGAAATACATTTCCGATTGAGGCATCTTTTCTTAAGTCGCCTGGCTCATAAGCAGCAATAATATCTGGAGTAGGAATATTATTTCCCTCTCCATCAATATTCTGAGGATTGCTTGTACCCATAATCGGTTGCAATTCTGAGGCACTGATCGGTCTTGGCATAAATTGGTAGATAAAACTTCCGTTCAGACCTGCTGCTCCTTCTAGAAACTGCACTTCAAAAACAGACTCTGCATTGTTTTTATTAGCTGTGTTTCCAGGAAAAGCCATTTCATAACTTGCCATCAATTGATAGCCGTGGGTCAATACGGGAGTTAAAATCTGCTCCGCTTCAGGCCACTTCTTCTGGTTCATGTACACATTAGCAAGTAATGTTCTAGCTGCTCCTTCAGTAACCCGACCTGGAACTTGCTGCGCCTTCTTTGGCAAAAGCGGAACTGCTGCTTGCAAATCAGAGATGATTTGATTGTAAACCTCCACTTCGGTAGCTAATGGTAAGGCTGCTTCAGCTCTCACAGAAACTGGAGTCAAATGAAGTGGAACACTTCCAAAATAACGCGCCAACTCAAAATAGGCGTATGCTCTAAGGAAAAGTGCTTGACCTTTCACATTTGCCTTGGCAGCTGCATCAAAGTCAACATCATCGATCAAAGCTAATATTTGATTAGTTCGAGCAATGATCAGGTAATCCTGTCTCCATTGATTCAATACGTGAGTATTAGCGGTAGTTCCATTGGATTCCGGAACCGAGAAATCAGCTAAATCCTCTTGATTATCTGTCGCACCAAAAAGGATATTTCGAGCATAATAGGTATTATCCGAGTGCATCTCAGAAAGCAACCAAGCACGGTCATTTATGATGGTTCGTAGTGGGACATAAGCCGCATTTACTGCTTGCTCAAAGTCAGTTTGATTTTTAAAGAAGGTGGCCGAACTCAGTTGAGTCTCTGGCACTACCGTAAGAAAGTCTTCGCAGCCAGTTAGTGCAAAAGCTGTCACTAATATGGCTAGGATATATTTTTTCATATTTTTTTCGTTTGTAGATGAATAAATAAGGTGGATTCTTTCCTATTAGAAAGTAATATTGACACCAAAAGTGATTGTGCGTGGGATTGGATATCCTGCCAAATCCACACCTGGACTTAAGTTACCACCGTCTCCTTGACCATTATTTTGCATACTAACTTCAGGATTTGATCCTCCCCAATAGTCTGTGAAGACCCAAACATTCTGTGCAGAACCATAGACTCTAGCTGATTTTATAGCTTTTGGCAAATTCTTGAATGTATAACCTATCGTGATATTACGAATGGTGAAATAAGATGCATCCCAAACAAAATTGCTATTTGGCCAATCACGCTCGATTCCTGTCACGTTTCCTCCACCTACTGTAGTTCCAAAGATTCCAGCTCCAGGATTCTCAGGAGACCTAAATCTATCTTGTACTCTAGACACCATATTGAATACCCCATCCAAATTAGCAGTAGAAAAAAGATGTCGCATATAAACCTGATTCCCTTGAGAACCTGAAGCTGTAATACTTCCATCCCAGTTTTTCCAAGCAAAATTATTGATGATACCGTAGGTGAAATCCGGGAATGGATTACCGATGATGGTTCGATCATCATTATCTCCACCAAACGTAATCACGCCATCTCCATTAATATCTTCTAATTTGATACTTCCCACAGTTGATCTTCCAGGTATTTTAGGAGAATTCGCCAAGTCTTCTGCATTTGCATAGTTGCCTAACTTATTTAATCCATAGAATTGACCAAAGGGCTTACCAACTTGTGTGATATGCTGGCTTCCGTAAACTCGATCGATCCCATCAGCAAGCTCAATCACTTCATTTCTATTAAATGAAATATTTGCATTGGTGGTCCATCTAAAAGAACCCGTTGTATTTACTGAGGTAAGTGAAAACTCATGTCCCCAAAACTTAATCTCGCCGATATTATCATTGAAATTGGTAAAGCCTGATTCCTGAGGAATCTGTACTGCGTAGAGTAAGTTTGTGGTGTTTTTGGTATAAAAGTCATACACAAAAGTGATTCGATCTTCCCATAACCCGAGATCTAAACCAATATCAAACTGTGTGGTGGTTTCCCAACCCAAGTTTGAATTGTTCAAGGATGTTACACCTGCTCCAGGGAAAACCGTATTTCCAAAAGCTGCATTGATCGTATTATTGACCAAGGCATACTGGGTATAATTACCAATGTTATTGTTACCAGTCACACCATAACTTGCTCGCAACTTGGTGAAAGAAACAGCCGAACTGGTATTTAGAAATCCTTCATCCGAAAGCACCCAACCTACTGAAGTGGATGGAAAAACCCCCCAACGGTTATCTGCTCCGAAACGAGAGGATCCATCACCTCTAATAGATGCAGTAAATAGATATTTACTTTTATAATTATATGTCAAACGAGAAAAAACTGAGGTAAGAGACCATTCATCTACGTCTGAAAACGATCCACCTCGGTTGATGTTGATTGCACCTTGGATAGTTGGAAGTCGATCATCAGCATAGGTATCAGCTGCAACTCTAGTTCGATCACTTCTGAATTTCTGATTTGAAAAACCTAACAAAGCCTCAAAATTATGATCACCTATGCTCTTTCCGTATGTTGCTATATTTTCATTCAACCAAGATAAATTCTGGAATTCATCACGGATCGAAGATGCAACTGTTGGGATCGCTACGTTGATCCTATTCGTTGCAGTTGATGGATTGAAGAAAAAGTAATTGGAGTTTCTAATCTCAGTATTGAAAGTAGACTTTAAGGATAGCCCTTTAATAGGCTTCCACTCTACGTATGTATTTGCCAAAAGATTAATCACTTTGGTCTCATTGGTGATTTCTTCAGCAGATCTTAGCCAGTTTGGATAGGCGAAAATATTTCCAGTATTGGAAGGGAAACGATTGAAAGAAGTCAAATCACCATTTTCTTCATAAATCGGCATCACCGGCCAAGTGTGTAAGGCATTAAATAAAATACCAGTTCCACGAGAACCATCTGTCTGTGGTGTGTTATCGACCACATAGCTTGGAGCCACATTTACTCCGATATTCACTTTATCCGAAACAGTATAATCAGTATTCATTCGAAGCGAGAATCGCTCGTAATCAGTATTTCTAACAACCCCTTTTTGGTCAAAGAATCCTAGTATAATAGCAGTGTTCACTCGCTCCTTATTGGAAGTGACGGTCAAATTATAAGATGTAATTGGTGCAGTTTCCAGCATAGCGCCATACCAATCGTTGTTTTTACCGCGGTAATCTGCTGGATTTTGAAAAATAGCCGGAACAGTCTGACCTGCATCTGTGTAATACTCTTTCTTAAACTGGGCAAATTCTTCAGCATTCAGCATTTCCAATCTACCTTGTTCAGGAACGTTCTGCCAACCTGTAAAAACATTAAGGTTTACATTAGTCTGACCTTTAGTACCCTTTTTAGTAGTAATCAAAACTACCCCATTTGCAGCACGGGAACCATAAAGTGAGGTCGAAGCCGCATCTTTCAAGATTGAAATTTCTTGGATTTCATCAGGATTTATCGCGTTGATATCTCCCGTGATTGGAAATCCATCTACTACATAAAGTGGTTCACTACCCCCTGATACAGAAAGCTGACCCCTGATCCTGACATTCATACCTTGACCAGGCTTTCCAGTCGTTTGGTTGATCTGAACTCCCGCTAGTCGCCCTTGCAGTTTCTGAGCAATGGATGAAACAGGCAAATCTGCAAGTTCTTTGGCGCCGACAGATTGGATTGCTCCCGTTACTTCTTTCTTGATTTGACTACCGTATCCTACCACAACCACTTCAGAAAGATCCGAGGTGGACAAGTCCAATGAAATGTTAAAATTGGTTTATCCCCCTGCTATTGTAATTTCTTTGGTGGTGTATCCAATAAAACTCACCACCAGAATGTCTCCTGATGCAGCATTGATTGAAAAAGTACCATCAATATCGGTAATTGTACCCCTTTGGGTTCCTTTGACCTGAACCAATGCCCCAGGCACTGGCTCTTCCTCAGACATCACCGTACCTGTTATTAGTTGGCTCTGCCCAAAACTCGTGACGCTTATGCTAAACATAAGAAATAACAACCCGATGTAGCGGATAGTTACTTTAGATAGATAGTTGTTTCTCATAATTCGGGGTTTAATTGTTATACAAAACGTTATACAATTAGCCCAAAAACTACTCGAGTCCTATCCTGCACAATCCTGCAAAAAGAATTATAAATCAGATATTTACAGCAGGATAGTACAGGATGGGGGAGTTATTTTAAAAAGGAAATTAACTCTCCCTATTTATTATATACATTACAGCACAGGGCAGGATAGCAATAGAGATATGATTTATTATATAAAAATTAAATAATAAAATTAGCGCTGTAAAAAACTGATGCTAGCAATCAATCATCCTAGTCAGCAAATGGAAAAATCCAGCGGTTAAACCATTTTAGATTTTCAAATTTTCTTCAAGAATTCCCAGAAGGTGAAATTTTTCTTTCGATTCATCTAAAAAAAATAAAACCAACTCCACATAGATTTGATGAAAAGAGGGCCAAAAAATCTCCTTGATTAAATTTAATCAAAAATCAACTTTTAGCTAACAACCCAAACTCCGCCTTGCCGTGACCATCAGGAGTTGTATAAAACGGTCGCTGCTCAATTTCATAATTCAGTTCTGGAGGGATGCCCAGTGCATGGTAAATAGTCTGGTGAATACTATCAATTTTGATTGGATTTTCGATGGTCTTACAAGGACGCTCGTCAGCCGTTTTACCAAATACATGTCCACGCTTGATCCCCCCGCCAAACATCAGGATTGAGCAACCATCAGTAAAGTGACGGTGCATTCCGTAGTTTTTCATATCATCTATTATATCAGGAACTTCTACTTGATCTTTAACTTTTAGGCCTGGGCGTCCTTCTGTCATCATATCTCGGCTGAATTCACTTGCCAAAATTACCATCGTCCGATCTAGTTTACCACTTTGATCTAGGTCCTTGATCAATTGAGCAACCGGCCCATCAATCATTTTTTTCATATCCTTGAGTCGGGTATGACCATTATCATGCGTATCCCATCCAAAAAATGGTTCATATTCCGTGGTCACAGTGATGTATCTGGCGCCTTGATCGACCAGTCTTTTGGCTAATAGGCATCCCAATCCAAACTTCCCGTTGTTATACTTATCGTAGCTTTCTTTTGGTTCTTGACTGAGATCAAATGCTTTGGCCTCGGGAGAGTTGAGCAGAATATATGCCTGCTCCATAGAGCGCTTGAGCGATTCTCTTTGATAATCCGAACCAAAATCATTCATTGGACCAGCGGACATCAATTCTTCGTAGAGTTTGTTTCGGCTTTCAAATCGCTTGGTATCCATTCCCACAGGAGGTCTTACAGCATCCAACCCAGCCGTGGGATCTGGAATTAAAAAGGGGCCAAATTCTGATCCCAAAAATCCAGCACTGTGAAAGGCTTTCAATTCTTCGCCTTCACCTACCGAGAATCGCTGACCGATATTGATGAAGGGAGGGATTACCGAATTTAGAGCACCTTTTTCTTTTGCAATCCAGCTTCCCAGATGTGGCACGACCACTGACTGGGGAGGTTCGTAGCAAGTATGGAAATGGTATTGATGGCGAGTATGCAAAATATGGCCTAAATCAGCCGCTTGATACGATCGAATCAAAGTGCCTTTATCCATCACAGAGGCGATATTTTCCAAACCTTCGGAAAAAAAGATATCATCCAGTTTGGTCGGGATAGTTGGGAACGTGCTCAATACTTCCTTTGCCTCCATTCCTTTTCTGAAAGGGGTATATTTTTTGGGATCAAAAGTCTCCGTATGAGCCATGCCTCCAGCCATGAAAAGTAAAATTACCGAGTCGGCAGTACTTGGAATTCTGCTTTCGCAAGAGGAAAGTAACCCTGCCAGCGGGCTGCCCATACCCAAAGTGGCTAAGGTAGCCGCACTGGTTTTTTTAAGAAAATCTCTTCGACTGTTGGATTCGTTCATGGCTTAATAGATCATTTGGAACTCAGGTAAAAGGAAAATAGACCAAAGCAAGTCTTGGGTTTTTGTGGCTTCAGTTTTTCCAGAATAAAGACGATTGGCTACCGCTAATTCTTCTGGGCTAGGGGCTCTCAATAGCGCTTGAGTGAATAATTTTAAAGTCAGCTCGTTGGGGTCGGAATAATTTAAAACCCAGCGTGCTCCTCCTTTTTCTAAAGCACTATTCAGCTTTGTGCCATTTGTCAGTTCCAAAGCTTGAAGTAAACTCGCTTGAGAATCTCTGCTGGTAGAAACTATTTCACGATTTGGCCTTCCAAGCGAAGTCAGAAAGGGGTTGTTAGCGACAAGAGAAGCTCGGGCAAATTCGGCTTGATTTCCTAACTCAGGAATCAATTCATAAGGTCTAAATCTAACCTCCGCCGAATCGAAAAGTGGCGATGCCAAATGACTCACTGCATCGGAAAATTGCTCTGCAGTCATTCGTCTTCGAATCAGTCCCTGAAATTTGAAGTCGCTTGCCAAAAGCAAATCAGGCGAAGCAATTGGAATAGATTCACTCTGGTAGATTTTGGACGAAGTGATTTGATAGATTAACCGCTTGATATCGTAACCATTTTCCACAAAATCCACTGCCAGCCAATCCAATAAATCCTGACTCCAAGGAAGATTATCCATTTCATCTACAGGTTCTACGATTCCCCGACCCATCATTTGCTTCCAAACTCGATTCACGATCGTGCGGTACATTCTTCCATTGGAAGGCTGAACCAGTTTATCAGCTAATTGAAGAAGCTTTTGTGCTTTGGAAGCAGCACTGTCAATGTTACCAAGCTCTTCCCAAAGAATCTCAGTTTTAGCGAACTTCCCAGTTGGGATTTCACATCGACTGATTTCCAAAGTGGAGTCCGCAAAAACATTTGCAAAGGCATAGGCCTCTTCCAGTTTCCAATCACTTATAAAGCTGTCATGACAGGAAGCACATTTGAGATTAAGTCCCAAGATCACCTGACCCACATTTTGAGCCGCTTGCATTTCAGTTCGCTGGCTTGCATTGACAGTGCCTCTCCAGCGGATTCCTTCAATAAAGCCTTTCGATTTTTCAGTCGGGTTGAGGAGTTCTTTTACAAATAGATCGTAGGCCTTGTTATCTCTGATGGAGGTATAGAGCCAGCCCGTAATCGCAAACCGACCTCTGGTAATGTATCCCGTTCCGGTGTAATCATTTCTCAAGATATCATTCCAGAAAGTCATCCAATGCTGCGTGTAGTCCTCTTTTTGATCCAACAACTGCTGTGCAATGAGTTGCCTTTTTTGTGGATTGGGATCATCTTGGAAACCTTGTAAATCTTCTGGACTTGGCAAAAGCCCAATGACATCCAGATAGATTCTTCTAAGGAAAGTCCGATCATCGACCGCAGCATTCCAATTGATTTCATTTGCCTGGAAATACTGATCCACCCAACGATCAATCGGATTTTCCAATCCAGCCTTAGCAGCTGGGAGACTAGGTCTTCTTGGAGCTAAATCAGCTACTCGGTAAAGTGACTGTTGGGAGACACCTTCGGGCCAGGGCGCACCTTTTTCAATCCAAAGTGTAAGAAGTGCAATTTCTTCTTTTGAAAGCAATTTACCTTTGGAGGGCATCGCATCTTTATGGTTCTTGGAGAGGGAAACTCGCCGAATCAATTCACTCTGAGAAGGGTTTCCAGGAGAAATAACTGGACCATTCTCTCCACCTTGAAAGATGTATTCTTTCTCATCGAGTCTGAGTTCCCCTTCGATTTTTGAACCTGAATGACATTTATAGCAATTGTGGGCCAGCACAGATCGAACGTTTGTCACCAAAAGCATCTCCTGATTTTCTGAAAGATCAGAAGTAAACTCGGCAAGGTTGACTGTTAAAGATTCGGGTGCTTCGAAGTCTTCATTCCAAGGGAGCATATCGGTGAGAAATTCCTCTCCATGTGTCAATGAGGCTCCGAAGTGTCCGGTAACCGACACCCCCAAGCATGCGATTAACAACGAAGTGCGAAAAAGTTTGATCTGATTAGGAAGCGGATTTTTACTGACTTTGTAGAGGAAGAAAAGAACAAATAAACTCAAAACTGCCGTAGCTATTCCTACCTGCTGATGCAAGTCCAGGAGTTCACCTTGGACGCCATCCGAGTTTGCCAGCAACCATCCAAACATCGCCGCAATTACCGCGCTGACTGCTCCAATCAGGACAAGGATCTGAATCCCTGGACGGAATTTAGAGTTGTACTTGCGAATAGTAACTAATTCCAGTGCTCCCGCAAAAATCAGCAAGGCAATCGGGAAATGAACAATCAACGGATGAAGTCTTCCAAAGAATTGCCAAAGCCAAAAGTCAGAGATGGTCTGTGGAGAAACTTGGGCAAATGATGAATAAAATGGAATCACGAAAAAGAGTGAAGTGATCAGCACCTTTCCCAAAAAAGAATAATTACCCTTACTGCTCGGCATTGATTTCATTTTTAAAGCCATCTAGTTATTCTGATTTTTATAAAAATTTGATTGTCTAGCTATTTCCCTTTAAATCAGTCTTTTAATTTAAAACTTTTAACTGGAAAATAAATGGATAATCAAATCTTTGGGTAGTACTTATGACGAATCAATAACCGGGGTTTTGTGTAGTTGCAGGATTGATCCGGATTTGATCTGCAGGGATTGGAAAGAGAACTTGGTATTCCTCAAAAGTGTAATCTTCTTGGGAGAAAGGTATACCGCCCCGACTGGTTGTGGGATCTTCTCGCTCTTTTTTGCCATACGCATTCAATAAATTTTTTATTTCAGAGGCACTCAACGTTCTCTTCAAGTCAAACCATCGGTGGTTTTCAAATGCAAGTTCAATTCTTCTTTCTTTTAGAACTGCAATTCTAAACTGACTTTTATCCAAACCATTTAGCGGAGCGAGTGTCGCCCTCACGCGTACCGAATTCAGGTACTCATACGCTTCTGATGTAGGACCACTTGTCTCGTTGATTGCCTCAGAAAGCATTAGCAGTACATCAGAATATCTGATGATTGGCCAATTATCATTAGTTACACCACGGATGGAATGTGGATTGTTATATTTATTTATGAAAGGCACTGGTACCAATTGTCCACTATTATTGGTATATCCTTCTTTAAGAGATACTGACTTACGATCATCTCCAGCTTCGTAAAGGGATATGATTTCTTTTGACGGGATATTCCACCCGCCTCCGTCTTGCCCAGGGAATTTAATTACCGCCCCTTGTGAAGCGAGAGGAGCAAAGGTGTAGATGAAAGAACTGTTGACTCCGAACAAGTTTTCCCCTTGATATTGAACATCCCAAATTGATTCTTTATGATTTTTATTTTCAGGTTTGAATACGTCAGCGTAGTTAGGGAGTAGACCATATCCAAGAGTAAGGACTTGTTTTAATGAAGTAACTGCCTCGGCGTATTCTTTACGATCTAGTCTCACTCTTCCATGCATAGCTAATGCGACTCCTTTGGTTATTCTTCCAACTTCGTTCGCTGAGTAATTGACTGGAAGTAAATTTATCGCATCACTTAGATCAGCTAGAACCAAACTATAAACTGCTTCTGAAGGACTTCGCTGTAATTGAAATGCATCAGCAGGTGTATTTATAGGTTCAGTTACAATAATGACATCCCCAAATAACCTCACCAGATCAAAGTATAAATAGGCTCTAATTACTTTTAATTCACCTTCTGACCGATCTTTGATGACTTGGCTGGCAGTGGAGGTTTTCAGCTTCTCCAAAGTGGTATTAATGTTTACCAAAATGTTATACGTATTATTATAAAGCGAGGCAAAATTTGGTGTTCCTGCGTTGTATTGCCAGTATTCAATAGCCTCCAATGCAGGGCCCTGCCCTCGATTTCCAACATTGAAGTGTAAGGATGTATTATCGGTTATGAATTCAGTGAATTGCCAGTGATTATTAAAGTAACCTCTTAGCATTCCATAAATACCTGTTACGGCTTGCGTTACTTCCCGGTCTGTTCCATAGAATGTGTCTGAAACCAAAGCCGTAGGGTCAGTCTTGTCAAGGAAATCCTCTGCACAAGAACCAAGACCAACAGCTACAATAAATATCTGAAAATATATAAGTATCTTTTTCATATTTCTTTTTTTAAAAACTGATAGTTGCTCCAAATGTGAAAGTTCTTGGAACAGGATAGGCCTCATCATCTCTCCCTATATTTATTTCTCCTCCTCTGCTTACATCGGGATTGGTTCCTGGGTAATCAGTAAATAGGAATAAATTCTCTCCACTAAAGAATAATCTTGTTTTAAACTTGATGACATTTAGCGGTAAGGAATATCCTAGCGTGACGCTTCTTAACCAAACATGCGAAGCATCATAAACGTATCTTGAGTTAGCTTCCCTCTGCCATTTCCAAGTATTTGAAGTAGCACCTCTTCCGTCTCCAGGCATATCAGTGGATCTAAATCGATTCACTCCTGATTGAAGAATATTAAATACTCCGTCCATGTTCATAGTAGTAGCCTCAATATTCCGCATCATATCGTAGTTGAAGGCACCTGTGAATAGAAAATTGAAATCAAATCCTCCCACATCACCCCCTAAAGTCCAACCTAGAAGCATTGCCGGGTGAGGATTTCCTATCTCAATCATATCTCTCCTATCGTAGGAAATTACACCGTCACCATCCGCATCAAAGTACTTGTAGGTACCGGGAATAGCTCCGTCCTGAGTAGGCCAATTTTTAACATCCTCATCAGATTGAAAGATTCCCATCATCTTAAATCCATAAAGCATAGCCATAGGCCTTCCTACTTTTGAAACATTGTTGGCTCCATAAAAACTTCCGTTCCAAATTGCGTCTGCACCTCCTCTTAGTTCAAGAACCTCATTTCTGTTAAACGTAAGATTTAGATTAGTGCGAAGGTTTACTCTATTTACTTTGGTCCGGAAGTCTAATCCAAGTTCTATCCCAGAGTTTCTTACTTGTCCTACATTATCCAAGGATTGAGTAAAACCAGAAATAGAAGGCATTTCAACTGAGAGGAGCATATCGTTAGTAATACGGTTATAAATACTCGGCTGTAATTATTACCTTATTCTCAAACAAGGACAAGTCTAGCCCTATGTCAGTTTGTTGGGATTGTTCCCATCCCAAACCACTGTTAGCGAAATTTGAAAGAATTAGGCCGGTTCCAATTGTTCTTCCAAATACATAGTTGGAAGCTCTCATTACACTTAGGCTTGAATAATTACCAATGGCATTATTACCTGTAATACCGTAACTACCTCTTAGTTTAAGTTCTGTAATCAAATTGGTTTTTGGGAAGAAATTTTCTTCAGAAAGTCTCCAGCCTGCTGAAAAAGCAGGGAAATTACCATACTTATTATCTGTCCCGAATCTGGAACTTCCTTCTCTTCTGAATGTTGCTGAGAAGAGGTATTTGTCATTGTAGGCATAGTTGGCTCTTGCAAAATACGCTAGTAAGCTCCAACCAAATTCCCCTGAGGTGGAAGTGGTTCGTACAGCCGCATTTAGGGATTTGGTTTTATCACTTGCGAATTCGTTTCCATTCCCCTGAAGAAAATTGGTATTTTCCTCTTGGGCTGAAAACCCTAAGAGCGCGTCAATTCTGTGTTTTTGGATTGTCTTTGAATAGGAAAGCAATTGATCAGCCGAAATATTCAAAGTTCCAACAGTACGTTCCATTAGTGTAGCCTCTCTTGGAGGAGGTTGATTGAAACCTCCACCTGCCAAAGTAGATGGTCTGAATTCTTTCTGCTGAGATCCAGTGATATTTGCATTTACAACAGTTCTGAACTTGAAGTCTTTCAAAAATGACACTTCTAAAAAAGCATTAGACATCAAATTATTAGTGTTAAGTTTTCGAGTCGTTTCATATAGTTCCTGAACCACATTGGCTGTACCGAAAACCCCGCCTGTTCCTCCAATATATGGGTTGAAAGTGCCGTCTTCTTTGTAAACAGGATATCTTGGGTCTGCCCAAAGAGCTCTACCTATAATTGCATCACGGCCGTCGGTCGGAGTATAGTTTTCTCTGGAATGGGATGCCGACAAATTCACTCCCATAGTTAAAAACTTATTGATTTTACCACCCACGTTCGCTCTTATGTTAAATCTGTCAAAATTAGTTTGGATTACTGCTCCTTCTTGATTGACATACCCAACAGAGATTAAAGAGCGGATGTCACCTTTACCGGCAGTTAGCGTGGCATTGACATTCTGGAATTTTGCATTTTGGTTCATGATTTCGTCAAACCAATCTGTACTAATCGCAGTTTGCTCGGGATACCTAAAATCTAATGGAATCTCCTCTATCGAAGGTTCTCTTTTACCGAAATATCGGATCCTATCTACAAAGCTTTCATTTTTGAATGTTGCAAATTCCACCCCATTCATCATTTTGGTTCTTCGATTGTCGGGCAAGTTGGTTATACCCTGGTTTACAACCACTTCAAGCCCCAATTTCCCTTCTGTTCCATTTTTGGTTGTAATCAAAACAACCCCGTTAGATCCCCTTGCTCCATAAATTGAGGTGGAAGCAGCATCTTTCAGTACAGTGATGGTTTCAATATCCGTAGGGTTAATACTTTGTCCTAAAGAATTTCCTATTGGAAATCCATCCACAACAAATAATGGCTGACTTCCTGCGCCCAAGGAGCCTAAACCTCTGATTGTAATTTGCATTTCCTCCCCCGGCCGTCCTGATTGTTGTCTTACTTGAACCCCCGGTGCCTGACCTTGAAGAAGTCTTGAGACGCTTGTGGTTGGAACATTCCCAATAGCATCCATATTAATAACGGATACAGCAGAAGATATATCTGCTTTTCGTTGAGATCCATAACCTACTACCACTACCTCAGAAAGATCTGAGGCGGAAAGATCCAGTGAAATATTAAAATTAGCCTGTCCCCCTGTAACTGCGATTTCTTTGGTGACATATCCGATAAAGCTTATCACCATGATTTCTCCTGATTCAACATTTATTGAAAAGGATCCATCGATATCGGTAATTGTACCTCTTTGGGTTCCTTTTATCTGAACCAAAGCTCCAGGCACTGGCTCTTGCTCAGACATCACTGTACCTGATACAGATTGGCTCTGCCCAAAACTCACAACACATATACTAAAAGTAATAAGTAACAATCCTACATATCGAACAGTCACTTTAAGTAGATAATGTTCTTTCATAATTCGGGGTTTAATTATTATAAAAATATTAATCAATTAGCCTCCAAACTAGCCTTAATCTGTCCTGTACAATCCTGAAAAGAGATTAATAATCAATTATTTACAACAGGATAGTACAGGATGGTAAATCCTCAATTAAAGGGTTGGTATTTTTTATAAAATTGAAATTTACTCTACAACTATGTATTATATTTTTATTAGTCCAGAACAGGATAATATATTATTTCAACTATATATTTATTATGATAATCATATATTATTAACACACAATAAAACCGTTAGAAAAGCCTTTTTGAAATTTCCTACATTATTGTTATACTGCATAGTAATCTAAAATTCTACTATGAATTCGTTCCTTCGTTCTTTCAGCCCAATCGCCTTAATTCTTATTAGTTTATTTTTTTGGGCTTGTAATCCTGACCAAAAAATTCAGCTTGAAAAAAATACTACCATTAGTATAGTTGGAAATAACCTTGGCTCAAGGATGATGCATTACCCTGATTTTGAAACGGAGCTTTACACGAGATTCCCGGAGAAAGACTTGATCATCCGCAATATGGCCGACCCCGGAGACACCCCAGGATTTCGACCAAGGTCGGGTACCAATGATCCCTGGGCTTTTCCAGGTGCACAAGATTTTCAGGATGAATATGCTACCCCATCGGGGAGTGAGGGATTTTTAGAAAAGCCTGACCAGTGGCTTACCCGATTGAAAGCAGATGTGGTGATTGGTTTTTTTGGATTCAATGAATCTTTTCAAGGCAAAGCAGGTCTAGATAATTTCAAAGCTGAACTGGATGCCTGGATCAAGCATAGCAAACGACAGAAATATAATGGCGATACCTTACCTCAATTGGCATTGGTTTCGCCAATAGCTATGGAAGACCTCTCCGGGAAAATTGATGTGCCTGACGGTAAAGCTCAAAACGAGTTGATTGAAATTTACACTGAGGCCATGGCTGAAGTGGCAGCTCTGAATAAGGTGCTTTTCGTAAACGCTTTTACCCCAAGTCTAAAATGGTACGCCGAATCGGATTTGGATCTTACCATAGACGGATCGCAGCTTAATGAGGATGGATATGAAAAACTTTCAAAACTACTTGCGGACGAACTTTTTGGAGGTAAAGCGCAAGCCAATGTGGACAGGAGCTTAGTTGCAGAAGCGGTAATAGAAAAGAATTGGCTTTGGAAAAATGATTATAAAATCCCCAACGGAGTTCATGTATTTGGAAGAAGGTATGATCCATTCGGACCTGACAATTACCCGTTTGAATTAGCGAAAATCCGCCAAATGACAGCAATTCGGGATACTGCAATCTGGATGGCGACAAAAGGCGAACTCAAAGATCTGGCAGTAGCAGATGCGAAAACCCAAGCTCTTCCGGATGTACAAACCAATTTTAACCCAGACCAAAACGGAAGCTTGGAATATAAATATGGAGAAGAGGCCTTAAAAGAAATCAAGACCGCTCCTGGCTTTAAAATTGAGCTTTTCGCTTCCGAATCAGAATTTCCAGATTTGGCCAATCCCGTTCAACTTTCCTTTGACAATAAAGGGAGACTTTGGGTAGCCACAATGCCAAGCTATCCGCATTACAAGCCAGGTGATCCACGACCAAAGGATAAACTGATCATTCTCGAGGACACGGATAATGATGGAAAAGCGGATAAGCAAATTACATTCTCTGATGAGCTTCACATACCGGTTGGATTCGAATTAGCCGCCGAGGGAGTCTACGTTTCACAAGGCAATGATTTGATTCTTTTGATCGATGATGACGGAGATGATAAAGCAGACCGAAAAGAAATTTTATTGAGTGGATTTGACGATCACGATACGCACCATGCGATTTCGGCCTTCACCACAGATGAATCCGGTGCCATCTATATGGCTGAAGGTGTATTTTTACACTCCAACATGGAGACATCTTATGGTCCAGTTCGTGCAACCAATGGTGGTTTCTACCGGTACCAACCTAAGCGCCATCAGCTTGAGCGAGTCAATCAAGTGAGTATCCCAAACCCTTGGGGAATTGCTTTTGATGACTATGGACAAAACTTCTATGCCGAAACTTCCGGTCCAAATGTAAACTGGATGCTTCCAGGATCAACTTTACCTCGCTACGGTAATGGCAATTACAAAGGTCCAAACTTGATCGAAAAAGCGCAGATGGTTCGTCCTACATCAGGATTGGAATTCATTCATAGCCGTCACTTCCCTGATGAAGTACAGGGCGATATGATCATCAATAACACCATTGGCTTCCTCGGCACCAAACAACATCAAATGCTGGAAGACGAAGTTGGTTTTCATACTAAATTCCGCCAAGACCTTGTCTATTCTACAGATCGGAATTTCCGTCCTGTTGACATGGAATTTGCACCGGATGGTTCACTCTATATAGTAGATTGGCACAATATCCTGATCGGCCACATGCAGCACAATGCTCGCGATCCACTCAGAGATCATGTACATGGTCGAATCTATCGAATCACTTATCCTGGCAGACCTTTAATTGAGCCAGCCAAAATTGATGGTGCAAGTATCCCGGAATTACTGGAAAATCTAAAATTACCAGAATACAGAACTCGCTATCGCACCCGTCGTGAATTGCGTGGAAGAGAAAAAGGTGAAGTTACCGCAGCAGTAAAAAGTTGGGTAGCAAACTTGGATCAGAATGACCAGAATTATGAGCATAATCGACTGGAAGCACTTTGGGTAACTTGGGGAGCAAATCAAGTGGATCAAGAGCTTTTGCGCCAAATGGCAAAATCAACCGATCATCGGGTACGCGCTGCTGCTGCTCGAGTAGTGCGCTACACCGGTCACCAAGTCAAAGATCAAGATGAGCTACTGATGGCAGCTGCCAAAGATCCAAATGGTCAAGTAAGAATGGAAGCAATCGTGGCAGCCAGCTGGCTCCCGAGGGAAAAAGGTCTGACTATTCTGGAAGAAGCCGCAAATCAACCACAGGATGAAACTTGGATCAAAGGAACATTGGAAGCTGCTGTGGCACATCTTAACGGACTTTCGGTCACTCAGAAAAAAGAGGAAGATATCAAATCATCCTTGACTGGTTCGGATCGGGAGTTATTTATCCTTGGGAAGGAAATCTATGCTCGAGAAGGCTACTGCTCCACCTGCCATCAATCCGATGGTGGCGGACTTTCAGCTTCACAATTTCCTCCACTTCGAGGTACGCCGTGGGTGACAGGCAGTCCCGAGCGAATGATCAAGATCGTATTAAAAGGGATTATGGGAGAAATGGAAGTTGCTGGCAAAGTCTATCCTGGCCAAGTACCGATGACTCCTTATGAAGGCATGTTGGACGATACAGAAGTAGCAGCCGTCTTGACTTATGTGCGAAATTCCTTTGGAAATAATGCATCGCCTATATCACCTGATTTGGTGAAAAAAATCCGTGAAGAAATCAAGGATAAGCAAGACTTCTGGAATGCTTCAGAATTGTTGAAGATCCATCCGATGGAGAAATGATTGGAATTTTAAGATTGGAAGAATGGAGAATGGGAGATTAGGGAGATTGAGAGAATGGGAGAATGGAGATTAGGGCCATCTAGCCTGGAGAATTGGATAACTGAAAGTTTGTAGGTTGGATCGTTGAAAGATTGCTTTCAGATAACGACACCTCGTCATTGAATGGTTGAAGTACTTAATAATCTCGTAAATCGTAATTCGTCATTCTAAAATCGACAAGAGGGATTTCACCACAGGATTCATTTATTCAACAATTCCCCTATCTTGATTTGATGAAATACCTCTTAACTCCCCTCTTTTTAATCGCTCTTTTTTCTGCAAAAGGACAAACTATCGCCTTCGAGAAACAACTCATCGCATTCGAAAGCTATGAGTCGGTCGGAATCATAGACGTGGATAATGATGGAAATCCAGATCTGGTATCAGGAAGCTTTTGGTACAAAGGACCAGAATTCATCGATAGAAGTATGATCGGCCAAGTCAAACGCTTCGGGGAATATTATGAGGATTTTGGGACTATTCCCATGGATGTAAACGAGGATGGACGAATGGATTTTATCACTGGAGGCTGGTTTGAAGGCAAACTCATCTGGAAAGAAAATCCTGGCAGTTCCAAAGAATGGCCTATCCACTTAATCGCAGAAACTGGTAATATCGAAACGATGCAAGCTTGGGATATTGATGGAGATGGCATATTGGAAATCGTACCAAACACCCCTCGAAAACCACTGGTATATTATCAAAAAACCGGCTCAGGAGAATTCAAAAAGATGCCGGTTTGGGAGACTCAGGGACATGGTTTGGGTTTCGGTGATGTCAATGGCGACGGTCGAGGCGATTTGATTATTTCCGATGGCTGGCTAGAAGCTCCGGCTGATCTAGAAACAGGAAAATGGATTCATCATCCAGTTTTTCAATTAGGAGATGCAAGTATTCCGATTATCGTGACCGACGTAAATGGAGATGGATTAGCAGATCTAATTGCAGGTCGAGGACATGACTACGGACTTTCTTGGCTGGAGCAAAAGAAAAACGAGACTGAAATCACCTTTATCACTCATAAAATCGATCCTTTGAATTCCCAATACCATACGATGGAATGGCTCGATCTGGACGGCGATGGCAAGATGGAACTCCTAACCGGAAAGCGCTACCGCGCCCACAACGGCAAGGATCCTGGCGGAAAAGAGGATGCAGGCTTGTATTATTTCCAATGGAATGGCAATTCGTTCACCAAAAATATAATTAGCTATGGCCCTCTGGGCGAAGGAAAAGGAACAGGCCTTTATTTCTCAACTGGCGACCTGAATAAAGATGGGAAAACTGATATTGCTGTAGCTGGAAAGGATGGCTTGGCGGTGTTTTTTCAGAGGTAGGAAAATATAAATTTGTACTTAAAAAGAAATAAAGACGATCCAAAGAAACTCAACCTAAATCCGGGATTACCGTAATAAATAAACTAAAGATCATTCCCAAAAGTAAAGCAATCTTTACATAATATTCATTTTCTAGTTATGAAACCCTACAAACTGTTAGCATTTTTTGTACTTGTGTTATTTTTGGGATGTGATGATGATGTGACAGAACCTGAATTTGAATTTGCTCCAAGAGATGTGTCAGTGAAGGTAAAGGGCAATTTTACCATTGACCAAGTTTTTGATTTTATCAACAGTTTTGATCATGAAGTGAAAAATATCCACTCGCTAGTTTATACTTCAACCCTACCTTCTGATAGTTTGACGTATGTATTAAACTACTTAAATGCTAAGACCTACACCAATGATGGGAATGCCTGGTTTGTCAATGGTTATTTACGCTATGATACCAAAGCAATCACAATTTTCCCGAAGTTATTTGGGATGACTGACAGAAGCAATCAGAAGGATTGGCTAGCTTCTATGGAAAAGCTGAGTCTAAGTGAAAATACTACTCGAGAAGGTGCAGGAAGTGTTATCTTTTTTCAGGTTCCTGTTGGGAAAGAGAAAGAATGGGAACGGAAGTTTGAGAATTACGATTTTGTGGAATGGGCGGAATTGAATTATATAATCCAGCCTAATCCATGGCCGTAATCTCGGATAGTACTACCATTGAAGAATTACCGTTTTTTAATACGTTCACCGTTTTATTAATAAGACAGGCCATTCAAAAGTAGGATCTATTAATAATGGATTCCAAAGCATTTTTTAACTATTCAGTTGAATATCAGATTTTTGAAAAAGAAACCATAATAAACGCAAAAATAGATAGTGTTAAGCTTCAAGGTGAATTTGCACAAGCCAAAATGAAATTTGATGGTCAAGAAGTAACTTTTGCAACATGGCAGATATTTTTGAGCACTTTTACAGTGCGATCAGCTTGACTTTTTGTACAATGTTTTGAAGTCTTATTTCTATTAACTAATCCAGTGTCTTTATCTACATCATAATCCAAATAGAATACTTCAGTATACTCGAGTTTTAGCCCTTTACGCATCTTATATGTAATGCCATGCAATTCATCAGTAAGATGATTTTCTCTTGTCAATAATTTACTAGTCTCTATACGATTAGTTTTTAAAAGGCTGATTCATTGGGTAATCTGTAATATGATTGGAAAACAGCAAAATCTTTAGGCGCTAAACTTCCAACCCAAATTTCAAATAGATCCACTCGTGTTCTTTTCCAACTGTTGCACTAAAAGCACACACTTCAAAGTCAGTTTTTCCAGACGGATCATTTCCTTAAAAATAATTTTCAATTGAAAGGTTCTCAAAAGCTGAGTCAATGTCTGTGACTCCAATGCCAAAATCTAAAGCCAAGTCTTTAGGCTCCTCATTAGCTTTATTCGTAGACGCGATTTCAACTCCGTTCGAAATTCTCCTTCTAGTTTCATATAGAAATCCTTGCACTAAAACGATACTTTCGATCGTATTTGGGAGTTGAACCATTCTATAATTGCTTATAAGCAGAGATAAGAAATGGCTTAAAAAATCCCCAATGATTGGGAGAAAAAAATTAAAGTACTTGGGTAATTTAACTGTAGTTAGCTATTTAGATAAACTAGGCCCTCATCTTAGTATCGTTTGATTGCTAGCCTTGCAGATCGAAAGGTAGTTTGGTGATTGACGACGGATAATTTCCTTTTCCCGGTATTTCGGAACTGACTGTCGTTTGAGCACTGGACTAGAAATTTACAATTCATACTATCCAGCAACGTTGGGTTTTTTAGATCCTCCAAGGCCAGGCATAAGTTACACTTCAACTCGTACAAAGAAACCGCCCGCTTGCAAGACTTAAGTGTAATTCCATAAAGTCTCAGGCTATCGCGCAGTGTATTTACCGAGCTTACATTCAATTGAAAGGAATAGGTAGGTCCGTCCTTTCCTTTCTCGACAAAGAATCGTCCGAGTCTCTTTTCCTGAGTGAGTATTTCTGCAAGCTCGGCAAGACTGTACCCGTCTAGCTTGATCTGAGTTCGATTAGATTCATTCCTTTTTAAGATCCCCTTTTGTGGAGTATACTTATACTGATCTAGTTGATTCATAGCAATGACCTCCAAGCAGTTACCAGTCTGAGTTGAGGAGGATTGGGTAGCGATAAATTCAACCTGCTGATCCAGTTGTTGCCAGATTTGATTCAGCAGAGTTTGATCCAGTGCATCAGTGGTAGTGATCCTCAGTGTAAATATATCCTCCCCAAATTTACGGGCAATCTTAAACTCAGCTTCGGGCTAAAGTTCGGCAAAGATTTCCCCTAAGGTTCCTCCCGTGTTTACCATATAATAAATCGCTTTTTACCTTTTACTGGTGCATTTGGGAATATACATTTTAAAGAATCATGTAAGGGACAGAATGTTGGGATTTCGCCGCTTGATTTTTTTTTACTGGATACTCGCGTGAGCCATCTCTTTCACGCAAGTTGCTGAATCAGCATTGCAGCAAGCATAAGATCCTTCACCACAGGACACCGTAGAGCCTTTGACAGACCAAAGTTTTATCCCAATTATTAGAACTTGAGTCTGGAAGGTACAGCCAGTAGTCCCTTCTCCGCCAGCAGCACAGACTGCGGTCAAATTTGTGTAAGAAAATAAAAATATTCCTAGGCACAAGAAAAGTGCGATTCTATTTTTAATGCTTAAACGTGTTTTGGTTTTGATTAAGAAATTTTATCTCACTCAAGATGATTCAAATTTACAATCAATCACTTTTTGAATAGTTAATCTAGTTTACAAACCAACTAAAACTAGCCTAAAAAAAATCTGATTACCCGCAATTATACCAAATAACCATATTTTCTTCTCTTTACTGGCAAAAAGACCCGCCAAGGCGAGGCAGCCCCAATAGCGTCCCGGAAGTCATCAGGAAAACTACTCGCAATGCGAGTGTTCCCCATATATCAGATTACTTTTTATCTTTCACTGGTACAAATGCGAATAGCTATAAAACCCAAGCTGTACTAAGTCGGACGCATTACACTTTTTTGATTTTTTGGAATTTGTGATTCCAAGCTTTGCACAGTCCATGGCTTTGCTGCTCTTGGAGACGAAATCAAAGATTGGCTTCGGTAGAATTTCACTACTTTGCCGCAGTTTTGATCCTAACCCATCCTTATGAGGTACCTTATTTTAATTCTGCTGATTTCTGGCAGTTTCTTTACCAATGTTCAATCCCAGGATTTCCCATCTCTTGATAAAAGCCCACTGGATATGGCCTATCTGCCGGATAATTTTGCCCATGATCAAAAGGATGGAGATAAGGCGATAGTGAACGTTTATTACAGCAGAACTGCAAAGAGCGGAAGAATGGGTTTCGGGGAAATGGCTGCTTGCGATACGATTTGGCGATTAGGTGCCAATGAAGCAGTGGAATTTAAAGCATATCAGGATATGACGCTTGGTAGCGAAAAAATAAAAGCAGGAACCTATTCAATGTTTGCGATTCCTGGAGAAGGGAAATGAACGATCATTCTGAATTCAGACCTGGACTACTGGGGAGCATATTCCTACAATGAGAAAAATGATGTCGCTAGATTTACTGTTGTGACCAAATCCTTTCCACAAGTGTTGGAAACATTTTCAATTCAATTTGAGGATCTTGGAAGTGATAAGCGGTCATGCGGATTGCTTGGGATCAGACCCTAGTGGAAATCCCTGTAAAGTATTAGAATAATATGATTATCCCCAATTATGCCAGTAACCTTATTTTCTTTAGTTTCCCGCTTGGAAGCCCCACCAAGGTGGTGCAGGCAAATGACTGAAGATCTAAGTAAGAATTTTCGCTGTTCCGAGATGGCTGTCAGGGTAACCAATTCTATCTTGCTTTTGCTTTTACTGATCCAAAAGCAGATGCATATATTATAAATTATAGGGAGTTAGTTTGATGAATTTCATTCTATTTCACCTCGCTTAGCCCTAGCGGAACTTTCCTTTTATCTTAGCAAAATCAAATTAAGGCATCTGCCTTTTTATCCCACTTATATAAAAAGAATGAAGAGTCTATTCTCTAATCTACTATTCAAAGTATTTATCGCGATCGTATTGGGTATTGTTTTCGGATTATACTTACCAGAATCCATCAATCGAATATTTGCGACCTTCAATTCATTTTTTGGTCAATTTCTAAACTTTGTCATTCCACTGATCATTCTGGGATTGATCATGCCCGCCATTTCCGATTTGGGTAAAGGTGCTGGTCGATTACTGTTGATTACCGCAGCCATTGCCTATGGATCCACGCTGTTCTCTGGGTTTATGAGCTACTTCACTTCATCCACTATTTTCCCCTCGCTCCTCTCTTCCCATATCAATGAAGCAGCTGGGGTTACGGAAGGTGGAAAAGATCTAGTTCCTTATTTCAGTATCACGATTCCTGCAGTGATAGATGTGATGTCTGCTTTGGTGTTGGCTTTTGTAATTGGTTTGGGACTTTCCTATCAGGAAAACTCTATTTTAAAAAAGGCGGTGAAGAATTTTGAGACCATCATTATGCAATTGATCGAGAACGTGATCGTCCCACTGCTTCCGATATTCATTTTGGGGATTTTTGCGAATATGGCTTTTAATGGTCAGGTGTACTCCATAATCTCTGTATTCGTAAATATCATTGGGGTGATTTTCGCTATGCATATATTCTTGCTGTTACTACAATATTTGATTACTGGAGCTATTGTGAAGAAAAATCCGCTGCGCTTATTGGCGAATATGATGCCTGCCTATTTCACAGCTTTGGGCACACAATCGTCGGCAGCTACCATTCCGGTGACTTTATTGCAAACGGAGAAAAATAGTGTTTCACCAAAGATTGCGGGATTTGTGATTCCACTTTGCGCTACAATTCACCTGTCGGGAAGTATTATGAAAATCACTGCCTGTGCAATGGCTTTGATGATTTTGGAAGGATTACCCTATGATTTTGGCATGTTTACCGGATTTATCTTTATGCTGGGCGTTGCGATGGTGGCTGCCCCTGGAGTTCCCGGAGGTGCGATTATGGCTGCTGTTGGTGTCCTGCAGTCTATGTTGGGATTTAACGAGGAAATGATCGGATTAATGATCGCCCTTTATATCACTATGGATAGTTTTGGTACTGCTTGTAATGTCACAGGTGACGGAGCGATTGCACTGGTCGTGGATAAGATCACGGAGGAGAAGTGATTTGTCCTGAAGTCTTCCTTCGGAATTAAATGGATTGCAAATCCAAGAGCTAGTAAGGCGGACTCATATTTGAGTATGTACCGATTAGGCGTACTTTCTATTCCTGGAAAACAAATTGCGGCTGAACAATTAAAACCTTCGAAAAGAACTAGTGAAAAAACCCTTCCATAATTTAAAGACTGTTTGCGCGAAAAGAGATCAAAAAATCGAATGGTAAACATTGAAAATCCATGCAAATTGAATTTTGAGTTTTTAGTAGATACCATTTCCCAAAGCCACAGCCACTTTCAGCAGTAGGCGAGCAAGGCTATAAACATATCCCTGACTTTAAGGAATTGGCTGACTGGTTTCTATATAGTAGAGTTTGAGCAAAAGGGTGAAGATAGAGCCAAGTATGGCAAAGAAGTTATTGAGAAACTTGCAGCCAGCATTCAAATCAAAGGTTTGGGTTCTACCAACTTAAAAACCATGCGGATTTTTTATCAAACCTATAATTCAATGGCTGAAATTATTCAATCATTTTTGCCTCCATCTCAGGCAATTCAAATTC
>Ga0222706_1000113_pt1 | contig 25892 bp, 28 predicted proteins | sample AntAcemetage1572_FD_179829 | JGI IMG/M metagenome (GOLD analysis project Ga0222706, IMG submission 179829) | Saline water microbial communities from Ace Lake, Antarctica - #1572 | ecosystem: Environmental > Aquatic > Non-marine Saline and Alkaline > Saline | place: Antarctica: Ace Lake...
AGCAGCTCGGCAAACGCCATCGCCAGCTTCACCTTATCGCCGTAATAGCGGTCGGCCACGGTGTCGACAATGGTCATGGGGCCGGGCAGGGTGAACTTGAGCTTGCGCTTGGTGTGCTTGCGGGCCAGCTGGGCTTCGAAGGCGTGTACCCGGCCCTTGAGCTTCAGGGGCGCCACCACCTGCGGCACCAGCGCGTCGTAGCGGTTGTTTCGGATGCCCATCGTCACCTTGTTGGCGAAGTCGATGCCCTCGACCTGCTCCACAAAGCCGTGCACGAAGTGCTGGCGCGCCTGCTCGCCGTCGCCGATCACGTCCAGCCCTGCGTCTTCCTGCGCTTTGATCCAGAGCAGCGTGGCGTCAGCCTTGGCTTGCTGCAGATCGGGGCCTTGAGCCTTCCACTGCGGCCAGAGTTTTTCGGTCTCGGCCAGCCACGATGGCTTGGGCAGGCTGCCTGCGATGGCGGTGCTGAACATGCGGTCTCCTTATGAATTGGTGGCGCAGATGTTACCGACGATGCAGCGGCCGCCTGTGACGCGTGGGCGTCCCCACTGACCGGCGGGACGGAGCAAGGTGGCTACCATCGCGAGCTTGTCCATGACGCTTTCCCTCCATCCCAGGCGCCGCCGCGTACTACAGGCCGTGCTTTACGAAATCTTCGCCACGATGCTTGTGGCACCGGTGCTGTGGTGGCTGTTTGGCCGCTCGCCTTTGTCCACGCTGGCACTCACCGTGTTGCTCTCGGCGATTGCGCTGGCCTTCAACTTTGCGTTCAACGCGCTGTTTGAGGCCTGGGAGGCGCGCCAGGCCAGCGGCAAACGGACCTGGCAACGTCGAGCCGTTCACGGGATCGGCTTCGAAATCGGCCTCGGCCTGATCGTGGTGCCCGTGCTGGCCTGGTGGCTGGACATCGGCCTGTGGGAGGCCCTGCTCGCCGACGTGGGCATCATGGTGTTTTTCCTGGTCTACACGGTGGTGTTCACCTGGTGCTTCGACCGCGTGTTCGGCCCACCCGAGTCGACGCTGCGGCCAGCAGGCTGACGCACGCTGTTGGTTACCAGACCGCCATCGACTCCACCGAAGGTGAGAAAAGCAACCGCTCTCAGGCTTTGAGGAACTCCGCCTTGGTGCCGTGCCAGCGCGCGATGTGATGCTCGGCCGCCGCCGGATACCGGCTCAGCATTTGCACGGCCGCGTCGCGCGCCCAGGCGAGCAAATGGCCGTCGGTGGCGAGGTCGGCGAAGCGCAGCATGGCGGCGCCCGATTGGCGGGCGCCGAGGAATTCACCGGGACCGCGGATTTCCAGGTCACGGCGGGCGATCTCGAAACCATCGTTGGTCTCGGCCATGGCTTTCAAGCGCTCGCGCGCGGTTTCGCCCAAGCGCCCACCCTCAGGCGGGGTGTAAAGCAGCACGCAGGCAGAGGCCGCCGCGCCGCGCCCAACGCGGCCGCGCAACTGGTGCAACTGCGACAAGCCGAACCGCTCGGCATGCTCGATCACCATCAGCGAGGCATTGGGCACGTCCACCCCGACCTCGATCACGGTGGTGGAGACCAGCAGACCAATGTGGCCGTCTTTGAACAGCGCCATCACCGCTTTTTTCTCGGCTGGCGTCATGCGGGAGTGCAACAGGCCCACCAAAACACCGGGCAGGGCTTCGCTGAGATCGGCGTGGGTTTGCGTGGCGTTCGACAAATCGAGTGCTTCGCTTTCCTCGATCAGCGGGCAGACCCAATAGACCTGCCGCCCCTCGGCGACTTGCGCGCCGATGCGGGCGATGACATCCCCGCGGCGCTGGTCGGACATCACCTTGGTGACGATGGGCGTACGCCCCGGCGGCAGCTCGTCGATGGTGGAGACATCGAGGTCGGCGTAGTAGCTCATGGCCAGCGTTCGCGGAATGGGCGTGGCGGTCATCATGAGGAGGTGGGGCTCGCCCTCGTTCGCATCCGGCCCCATCTTGCTGCGCAGAGCCAGCCGCTGCGCGACGCCAAAGCGGTGTTGTTCGTCAATTATGGCCAGCGCCAAATTCTGAAATTGCACCTGGTCCTGGATCACAGCGTGGGTGCCCACCACCAGCGCGGCTTCACCGCTGGAGATCAGCGCCAGCATGTCGCGGCGCTGCTTGGTTTTTTGGCTGCCGGTGAGCCAGGCCACGCGTTTGCCCATGGGTGCGAGCAAAGGATCGAGCCAGCCGACGAGTTTGGCGAAGTGTTGCTCGGCCAAAATTTCGGTCGGCGCCATCAGCGCGCACTGCCAGCCCGAATCGATGGCGATGGCGGCAGCCAACGCAGCCACCACCGTCTTGCCCGATCCCACATCGCCCTGCAACAGGCGGTGCATGGGCACGGGCCGCGCGATGTCGGCGGCGATCTCGGCGCCCACGCGTCGCTGCGCGGCGGTGAGTGCAAACGGCAACACCGCGAGCAGTTGTTCGTGCATGCCACCGGGCTTTGCGCGCAGGGCTGGTGCGCGCAAGGCATCGCGCTCGCGCTTGGCGGTGAGCTGCGAGAGTTGCTGTGCCAGCAACTCCTCGGCTTTCAACCGCTGCCAAGCCGGGTGGCTGCGGTCTTCGAGCGCAGCCAGCGACACCTCGGCGCCGGGCTGGTGCAGATAACGCAGCGCGTCGCGCAGGGTGAACAACGCGCCTTCGCTGTTTTGCACCACCGTCTGCAAGCTGTTGAGCAAATCGGGCGGCAAGGTCTCGGACAGATCGGCGCGCGCCAAGCCGCTGGCCACCACCTTGCGCAAATACACCTGAGGCAGTTGTGCACTGGTCGGATAAACCGGGGTGAGCGCTTCGGGCAGCTCGCCCCCAGCGGCGTGGAACGCGGGGTGCATCATCGTGCGACCCATAAAGCCACCACGCACCTCGCCGCGCACACGCACACGCTCGCCCACCGCCAGCGTTTTTTGGTGGCCGGGATAGAAGCTGAAAAAGCGCAGGGTGCAGGTGTCGCTGCCGTCGTCCACCGTCACCAGCAGCTGGCGGCGTGGGCGCAAGGCAATTTCGGTTTGCGTCACCGTGCCTTCAAATTGCACCAGCTCGCCATCGCGCGCATCGCTCAACCGCACGATGCGCGTCTCGTCCTCGTAGCGCAGCGGCAGGTGCAGCGCCAGGTCGATGGCGCGCACCAGGCCGAGCTTGCGCAGGGCTTTTTGTGGGGCCGACAAGGGCTTGGCGGAGGGCTGTTTTTCGGGCGACGAACTGGCAGGCTGGGGGGGCATGGGCGCATTGTGCCCGGCAGCGACAGCGCCTTGGCTGGCCTCGGGCTAGCATGATTGCATCATGACCGAAACCCCCCACTTCTACGAACCCGCGCAAGGCCATGGCCTGCCCCACGATCCGTTCAACGCCATCGTCGGCCCACGGCCCATCGGCTGGGTGTCCACACGCGCGGTCGACGGCGTGCTCAACCTCGCGCCTTACAGTTTTTTCAACGCGTTCAACTACACGCCACCCATCGTTGGGTTTTGCAGCATCGGCCACAAAGACTCGGTGCGCAATGTGGAGGCGACTGGTGAATTCGTGTGGAACCTGGTCACGCGAGACTTGGCCGAGGCCATGAATCAGACCTGCGCCACCGTGCCGCCCGAGGTCGACGAGTTCGCGCTCGCCGGCCTCACACCGGTGACTTCGCGTGTTGTGAGCGTGCCACGGGTGCAAGAAAGCCCGGTCACCTTCGAATGCAAACTGTCGCAGATCGTGCGGCTGACCTCGGCCGCCGGCGCACCAATCGACAGCTGGCTGGTGCTGGGCGAGGTGGTGGGTGTGCACATCGCGCAGCACCTGTTAAAAGACGGCGTGTACGACACAGCCAACGCGGGCCATGTGCTGCGCGGCGGCGGTCCGGCCGACTACTTCACCATCGGCCCGGAGCAGCTGTTTCGCATGTTCCGGCCACGTTGAGCCCGCGTCGCGCTCTGCCACAATCGGCGCCTTCTTTTCCTTGGAACGGGCCTGTCCGGCCCTCAAGCACATGACCGATTCATCGATCACCGGCGCGCGTGACTTCACGGTTGCCGACTTCGACTTCACCCTCCCCCCCGAGCTCATCGCCCAGCACCCGGCGCCCGAGCGCAGCGCGGCGCGCTTGCTCGACAGCCGCCACCCAGCGCTGGCAGACCGCATCTTTCGAGACCTGCCCAGCCTGCTGCAACCCAGCGATCTGCTGGTGTTCAACGACACGCAAGTGGTCAAAGCCCGGCTGTTTGGCGAGAAGGATTCGGGCGGACAACTGGAGCTGCTGATCGAGCGTGTGCTGCTGCCGCAGGAAGCGAGCGACAGCGCGAGCGCGCACGAGGTGGTCGGTCATCTGCGCGTGAGCAAAAAGCCGCAGCCCGGTGGTCGGCTGCACTTCGCGGGCGGGCTGGACGGCGGTGGTTTCGACGCCACCTTCATTGGCCGCTGGCCCGACGCGCAGGGCCAGCTGTTTCGCTTTCGGTTGCATCCACCGGCAGACGAAACGCCGTACGACCTGATGGCGCGCCACGGCCATGTGCCGCTCCCACCCTACATCACCCACACCGACGACGCCGATGACGAGCGCCGCTACCAGACCGTGTTTGCACGCGTGCCCGGTGCCGTGGCGGCGCCCACCGCAGCGCTGCATTTCGACCAGCCCGTGCTGGATGCGCTGGCTGCACGCGGTGTGCAGCGCGCCAGCGTCACGCTGCATGTGGGCGCTGGCACCTTCGCGCCCATGAAGACCGAGCGCATCAGCGAACATGTGATGCACCACGAGCGCTACGCGATCCCGCCCGAGACACTGCAGGCCATTGCCGATTGCCGCGCGCGCGGCGGCCAGGTGGTGGCGGTGGGCACCACCACGGTGCGCACGCTGGAGAGCTGGGCGCGCAACGGTGAGGTCAGCGGCGACACCAACATCTTCATCACGCCCGGCTTTCAGTTCCAAGTGATCGACAGGCTGATCACCAACTTCCACCTGCCCAAAAGCACGCTGATGATGCTGGTGAGCGCCTTTGCCGGGCACGACCGCATCATGTCGCTTTACGCGCACGCGGTGGCGCAGCGCTACCAGTTTTTCAGCTATGGCGACTCGATGCTGCTGGCGCGCGCCTGAGGCCGCAGCGACGGGCCACCCCCAGCAAGGCCAGCCCCCTTTGAGGGCAGCGACCCGCGCAGCGGTGGAGCCGCGAACGGCATCCGCAGGATGACGAGCGCAAGGGGGCCCTTAATCCAGGTTCAGCCAGACGCGCCCGCCCTCCACCTTCACCGGCCAGCTTTTCACCGGCTCGGTGACCGGACCGCCCACGCAAGCGCCAGTGCGCACATCGAACCGGCCCTGGTGAAACGGGCATTCAACATACGGGCCCTCCACCACGCCGTCGCACAGCATCGCCAGGCCGTGGGTGCATTGGTTGCTGGTGGCAAACACCTCGCCGTCCACCGAAAACAGCGCAATCTCATGGCCCTCGGGCTCCACCGCGAAGCCCGCGTCTTCCAACACATCGGCCACGCTGGCCACCTCAATCCACTGAACCATAAAAAACTTGCTCCTGTTGAATGCCGCCCAGCGAGATCGCGTGGATGCCGCAGGTGCTGGGTGGGGCCACGGTGCCAAGCTCAGACCTGCTGGGCGTGTGAAGTACCGCACAGTGAAGCGCCCATGCGCCACACAAGCCAGATTTTGTAACAACTTTGGCGGGGTGTTTTCCGGCCGCCCCCAAACCAGCCCCCACAATGCGCGCTGTCTTTGGCGTGTTGTACAGGGTGTTGTTTTGATTGAAGTATTTGTCCGCCTGGGTCTGGCCCTGCTGCTTTCTCTGGGTCTGGCCCTGCTGCTGGCCTGGGGTTGGCACAGCTCCGACCGCGCGGCCTCGGGCACGCAGGCACTGGCCAACGCCACCTCCACCCAAAACGCCAACGGCACCGCTGGTACCTCGCTCGACCCAGGGCGCTGATCGGCTGAGCAGCCGGAAACGCTGGGCGACAATCGCGCCCATGCTCCAGTTCGAACTCATCAAAACCGAAGGCCACGCCCGACGCGGCCGCCTCACGCTCAACCACGGCGTGGTGCAAACCCCCATCTTCATGCCGGTCGGCACCTATGGCACGGTCAAGGGCGTGGCGCCCGCCAGCCTGGAAGCCATGGGCGCCCAGATCATTTTGGGCAACACCTTCCACCTCTGGATGCGCCCGGGCGCTGAGGTGATGAAAAGCTTCGGCGGCCTGCACGGCTTCGAGCAGTGGCACAAACCCATCCTCACCGACTCGGGCGGTTTTCAGGTGTGGAGCCTGGGCGCCATGCGCAAGATCACCGAGCAAGGCGTGACCTTCGCCAGCCCCGTCAACGGCGACAAGCTCTTCATGTCGCCCGAGGTCAGCATGCAGATTCAGACCGGGCTGAATTCCGACATCGTGATGCAGCTCGACGAGTGCACGCCGTACGAGACCAACGGCCACCTCACCACCGAAGCAGAAGCGCGCAAAAGCATGGAGATGAGCCGCCGCTGGGCGGTGCGCTCAAAAGACGAATTCGCTCGACTGGAAAACCCCAACGCGCTGTTCGGCATCGTGCAAGGCGGCATGTTTGAGCACCTGCGCCAGGAATCGCTGGAAGCGCTGGTCGAGATGGACTTCCCCGGCTACGCGGTGGGCGGGGTCAGCGTGGGCGAGCCCAAGGCCGAGATGCTGCAGATCATGGCGCACACACCGCACCGCTTGCCCGCTCACAAGCCGCGCTACCTCATGGGTGTGGGCACACCGGAAGACCTGGTGCAGGGCGTGGCCGACGGCGTGGACATGTTCGACTGCGTCATGCCCACGCGAAACGCGCGCAACGGCACGCTGTTCACCCGCTACGGCGACCTGAAACTGCGCAATGCGCGCCACAAGACCGACCACCAGCCGCTGGACACCACCTGCACCTGCTACGCCTGCGCCGGCACGCCACCAAGCCCCGACGGTGGCGGCATGAGCTGGGACCAGGGCGGTCGCGCTGGCTTTTCCCGCGCCTACCTGCACCACCTCGACCGCTGCGGCGAAATGCTCGGCCCCATGCTGGCCAGCATCCACAACCTGCACTACTACCTGAACCTCATGAGCGAGGTGCGCGAGGCGCTGGACGCTGGCCGCTTCGAAGCCTTCCGTCAGCAATTCAAGGCAGACCGGGCACGCGGCGTGTGAAGCGGGTGATTGCCTTTTCTTCTCTGCGGTGGTTACCATAACCACCATGAACAGCAAGCAGCTGATCAAAAAGCTCGAAACGGCTGGCTGGTATCTGGCGCGGGTCAAGGGTTCGCACCACCAATTCAAGCATCCGGACAAGCCAGGATTGGTCACCGTCAAGCACCCAGTTGGTGACATTCCTCAAGGCACGCTGCACAGCATTGAACGCCAGGCCGGATGGCGTTAAACGATGAAGGAGGAAGCGCAATGAAATTTATTGTGGTGCTACACACCGACGATGGCCAGCAGTACGGCGTCACCGTGCCCGACTTGCCGGGCTGCTTTTCAGCGGGCAAGGGCTTGGATGAGGCGCTGGAGAGCGTGCGCGAGGCAATTGATTTGCATGTCGAGACACTCATTGAAGATGGGGCAGATATTCCAGCCACCAGCACCTTGAACGCGCACCAAGCCAACCCGGACTATGCGGGCGGTGTCTGGGCGGTGGTGGATGTGCCGGTCGAAAAATACCTTGGCCCTGCCGACAAAATCAACATCACGGTGCCGCGCATGGTTTTGCGGCGCATTGATGAATATGCAAAGCGCCACGGCCAGAGCCGCAGTGGCTTTATGGTTGAAGCCGCCAAGGCGGCGATGCACGTTTGAGAAATGCTCACCCCCATGCTGGACCACCACAAGAAGACCCATGGACCTTGCCCCTGGCCTGAAACACACCATTTGCGCCTTGTTTGAGGTGTATGAGGACAGCTCGACTGTCCAACGCATCGTCACGCCCCTCGAATATCCCGGCAGCAATGACAAGGTGGTCATCCGTGTGCGCCAACGTGCCGATGGTTTCGAGATTGATGAAAACGGCGAAGCCACGCTGTATGCCAGCTTGCAAGGCGGTGATGTGGAGTCAGACCTGGTGCAGCGTTGGGCACAGGACCTGAACCAAGATACGGGTGTGGACTATGAGAACGAAACAGGGGTGGCGAGCCTGAATGACCAACGCTTGATTGCCCCGGCCATTTTCCAAGTGGCCTGTGCAGCACAACAACTTTTTGCCCTGGCCACATCGCACAAAGAACGCGCCGCCAACGACTTCAAGGATCGAGTGGCCAGCGTGATTGCAGAGATCGCAGATTCTCTGCATCTGACACCAATGTTGAGCTTCCATTTGCGGGAAGCATGGTGGCTGACTACGTGATCGACCACTCGACACCGCTGATCGTGATCGCAGCCGCCAGCGCCACGCGTCTGCTGGAGGCTGAAGTGATACACATGCAGTACCTCTACACAGAGCAACCAGGCTTTGTGCTGGCCATCGCTGAAAGTGAGCAGGCCGTGGGGCGCAAGCAATTCAAGCGAGCCAACTTCTACACCGGCAAAACAGTGGACTTCAGCCCCCCAGACCTAAAGCAGCTGCTGCGCCAGCAGCTGCACTGAGCCTTGCAAAAAGGCAAGCCTGCCGGATAGACACACCGACTGCTCGAATGGCTGTTTGACCCGCCGGGTCAGCTGACTGTTGACTGGGGACTTTTGGCGCTCGCCAGCATGCTCGACAGTCATCGATTCGAAGCCAGAGACATCATTGCATTTCTCACATTTGAATGCATAAAATGCAATGATGTTGCCGCGCCAAATTCAAATCCAATTGCAGGACGATCTGGCGCAATACCCGGCCGTGGCCCTGCTCGGCCCGCGCCAGACCGGCAAGACCACAGTGGCCCTGGAAATCGCCGCGCAAACGGACAGCATCTACCTGGACCTGGAGTCAGAGCAAGACTTGGCCAAGCTCGCCGCGCCCGAGCTGTACCTGGGCGAGCGCACCGACCGGCTGGTCGTGCTCGACGAGGTACACCGCGCGCCTGCCCTGTTCCCTGTCCTGCGCGGCATCATCGACCGCGCCCGGCGCGAGGGGCGCCGCCACGGTCTCTACCTGCTGCTGGGACCGGCTTCGTTGGACTTGCTGCAGCAAGCCGGTGAGAGCGTGGCCGGGCGCATTGCGTACCGCGAACTCACGCCGCTCAACGCACGGGAGCTGCCCGACGCTGAACTCACCCGCTTGTGGCTGCGCGGCGGGTTTCCCGAGAGCTATCTCGCCAAAAACGACACCATCAGCCTGCGCTGGCGGCAAGATTTCATCCGTACCTATGTCGAGCGCGATATTCCGCTGTTCGGTGGGCGCGTTGGCTCCGAGGCGCTGCGCCGCCTCTGGGGCATGTTGGCCCACCAGCAGGGCGGGCTGGTCAATGCCTCGGTGCTGGCGCGCAGCCTAGGGATCGACACCCGCACCGTCAACCGCTACCTCGATCTGCTGGTCGAGATGTTCTTGGTGCGCCGCCTGGAGCCCTGGCACGCCAACCTGGGCAAGCGCCTCACCAAATCGCCCAAGCTCTATGTGCGCGACAGCGGCCTGCTGCATGCGCTCTTGGGCCTCTCAAACGAAGAGTCCCTGCTGGGCCACCCGGCCGTCGGCGCGAGCTGGGAAGGCTTTGCGCTGGAAAACCTCATCACCGCCGCTGGGCCCAACGTCGCGGCCCACTTCTTTCGCACCAGCAGCGGCGCCGAGATCGATTTGTTGTTGCACTGGCCCGGCGGCGAACTGTGGGCGATCGAGGTCAAGCGCAGCCTCGCGCCCAAGGTCGAGCGTGGCTTTCATATGGCCTGTGACGACTTGCAGCCCCAGCGCAAATTCGTCGTCTACCCCGGGCTGGAAAGTTATCCGCTGGGCCACAACATCCAGGCCGTGCCACTGACTGCACTGTGCCAGCAACTCGCTTTGAAAGCCCAAGCATGAGCCGTCTTTCCCCATTGCTGGACAAGCTTCCCACGTGAACACACACGTCGCCGTGCAAGCCCCAGTCCCCCGGCACATCCTTCCGGTGCTGGTCACGGCGCAGTTCGCGGGCACTTCGCTGTGGTTCGCGGTCAACGCGGTCATGCCCGACCTGCAGCGCGAGCTGGGTTGGGCCAACGCGGCGGTGGGCACGCTCACCTCGGCCTTGCAACTCGGCTTCATCGTCGGCACGCTGGTGTTTGCGCTGCTGGCCATTGCAGACCGTTTTTCGGCGCGCCACGTGTTCCTGCTCTGCGCGCTGGCGGGTGCTGCCTGCACGGTGGGCGCCTGGGCGATGGTGCGGGATTACACGGCGCTGCTGGGTTGGCGTTTTGCCACCGGCTTTTTCTTGGCTGGCATTTACCCGGTGGGTATGAAAATCGCGTCGCAGTGGTACAGCCGGGGCCTGGGTGGCGCACTCGGTTTGCTGATCGGTGCGCTGGTGCTGGGCTCGGCCAGCGCCCACGCCTTGCGGGCGCTGGGCGACGCCCTGCCCTGGCCCACGCTGATGCTGGGCGTGGCGGCGCTGGCAGCCGGTGGTGGCTTGCTGCTGTTCTTCGGCACCGGCGACGCACCCGGCGATTTGCTGCGCAGACAAACCCGCGTGACCACGTTGCAATGGCGCGCGCTGGCCAGCATGTGGACCAACGCGCGGGTGCGCAGCTCGGTGCTGGGCTACTTCGGCCACATGTGGGAGCTCTACACCATGTGGGTGATGGTGCCGCTGATCCTGGCCACGCGGCTGGACGGCACGGCGCTGTCGTGGGCGGCGTTTTCGGTGCTGGCCTCGGGTGCGATCGGCTGTGCCGTGGGTGGCTGGGTGGCGCAGCGCTGGGGCAGCGCGCGCGTGGCTGGCGTGCAGCTGGCCACCAGCGGTTTGTGCTGTCTGGCCACGCCGCTGATGTTGGTCGCGGGAGACGCCTGGTTCTACGGCTGGCTGGTGCTCTGGGGCATCACCGTGGCAGGCGATTCCCCGCAGTTTTCCACGCTGACCGCGCGCAACGCGCCACCGCAGGCGGTGGGCAGCGTGCTCACGCTGACCAACAGCATCGGCTTTGCGATTTCGATCGTCAGCATCTTGTTGTTCGTCTCGCTGAGTGAGACGGTGCCGCTCGGGCAGCTGCTGCCGTGGCTGGCGCTGGGCCCGCTGCTGGGTCTGTGGGCGCTGTGGCCGCTGCTTCGCGAGCGAATAGAGCACCAAGATCGGTCCACCTCTGCCTCAGCAAAATCAAGCACTTAGCCAGCTCCGCGCCACAGAACTTTTCGAAGACAACGCAGGTATTTTTAACTGGCCCGCCGCAGCGCCAAAGTTGCTGCATTCGCGGATCGCGGGGGGATGCCTTAATCGGCTTGCTGCGCTTGTAGGCAGGTCCAGAAAAGGGGCTTTGCGCCTTCTTGCTGGCTGAAGCGCGAGTGGTTGCGCGCCAAATGCCGTTGCTGCCGATGACCTCCTACCGACTCATCAGCGACATTCGCAAACCAAGAAGTCGCCACCGCGAAGCAGTCGCTCATGGTGGGTCAGGAGGCCGCATCAAGTCAGCCCGTGCATTGCCGCGCAAGGTGAATCCGCTGGTCACGTTGACCTGTGTGTTCTTCGGCTCCCAGGGCAGCAAGTCGCTGCGTGAGGGCTTTTGCTTCAACAGCTGTGTCCGGCACATCCAGTTCACCGGCTAGCTCGACTACATGGTCGTTGGCGCTTGCCGCAGACAGCCCAAATTCCAGCGCTTCATGCATGACAAGACCGGGGCACCGCAGGCCAAGGCCTGTCCGCTGACCTCTGGCGCTGTGCGCGCCACATCGCAGCGGTCCGCAGCAATCCGCAACGGCGGCGCGATTGGTGGGTGTCAAACGGCCACCTCAAGGTGCGCCCCATCTTGCCGATAAAAACAAGTCGCCATTGTTGGCTTCATCGTGCCGCCCACCGGCCAATCTCACAAAGGACTTGATCATGAATTTTTTAAAGCAACTCAAACGCTTAGCGCTCGGCATCGCGGCGACCACGCTGCTGGCTTGCGGGCCAGCCATGGCCGCTGAGAAAGGCACTGCAGCCGAGGCCGAAGCAATGGTTGCCAAAGCCGTGGCGCACATCAAGAAAGTCGGCGCAGAGAAGGCCTACAGCGACTTCACAAACCTGGCGGAGTGGAAGCCGAAGGATCTCTACATATTCGTCAACGACTTGAACAGCGGCGTGAACATGGCGCACGGCGCCAACGCGAAAATGGTCGGCAAGGAAGTGCGTGAACTGAAGGACCCGGATGGCAAGTTCCCGAACAAGGTCATTGAGGAAGTTGTCAAGACCAAGGGCAAGGGCTGGGGTACCGAGATCAAGTTCATGAATCCCGTGACCAAGCAGATGGCACCGCGCAAGGTCTATGCCGAACGCGTGGGCGATGCCCTTGTGGGTTGCGGCATCTTTCTAGACTGAATCGAAGTCAGTGCGGTCGCCTCTATCGCGTTGACCGCCGGCCGCCGTCCTGCCAACAAGGGTGGCGGTGGCTCGCAACTCATCCACTTCAAGGTAATCTCCCATGGACTTGCGCAGCTTCACCATCAAGACCCGGCTCACCGGGAGCATGGCCGCGATTCTGATGATCGCCGTTGTTCTGCTGGCCTTGAGTCTCATCAGCGGCGCCAGCGAACGCAGCCTGATCAACGAGACTGTGCAAATGACGAACAAACGCACCGCGCTTGTGCAGTCGGTGCACCAGTCGCTTCTGCGCACGGAGATCGCCGTGCGCAACATGGGACTGCAGAACGAAGTGGGGGCCATCAACGCGGCTGAGGCGCAAGCCAAGAAAGCGCTCAAGCAGTACCTGTCGTTAAGGGATCAGCTCGCGAGTTCTGAAGCGCAAGGGGACGCTAAAGCGATGCTCGATGAGTTGGCCGAGATCAACCGGCAGAGTGAGGCCAGCTTCTTTGAGGCGGTGGGCTTGGCTCAGCAGTTCAACACCGAGCAGGCGGCATTGACGATCGCCCAGAAGATCGACCCCCTGACCGCAAAAGCGGAAGCCCTCCTCGGCAAGCTTGCGGCATTCCAGCAAGAGCGCGCCGAGGCCGTCGTGGCCGCCGCCGATGACCGCGCCAAGAGGACAGATGCCTTCGTGATCGCCTTTGGCGTGGTAGGTATCGCGCTCGCCATCTTCATCGCATGGCGCATGGCGCGCAGCATCGTGCGACCGTTGGGCGAGGCGGTGCGGGTGGCGCAACAGGTGGCAGAGGGCGACCTGAGCGTGCGCGCCGACGCGCTCGGCGCCGACGAGACTGCTCAGCTGCTGCGCGCATTGAACACCATGACCGAAAACCTGGCTAAGGTAGTCGGCGGCGTACACAGCGCAAGCGAGAACATTGTCAACAGCACTTCCGAAATCGCACAGGGCAACAACGACCTTTCGGCGCGCACCGAGAGCCAAGCCAGCGCGCTGCAGCAAACTGCGGCCACCATGGAGGAACTGTCGACGACCGTCAAGCACAACGCCCACAGCGCCAAGCAAGCCAATCAACTCGCCCAGAGTGCGTCTTCGGTTGCTGTGCAGGGTGGTGAAGTCGTGTCCCAGGTGGTTGGCACCATGAAAGGCATCAACGAGAGTTCGCGCAAGATCGCCGAAATCATTGGAGTGATCGACGGCATCGCGTTCCAGACCAATATTCTGGCGCTCAATGCTGCGGTGGAAGCGGCGCGTGCCGGCGAACAAGGCCGCGGCTTTGCCGTCGTCGCCGCTGAGGTCCGCGCGCTGGCTGGCCGCTCGGCCAATGCCGCCAAAGAGATCAAATCGCTGATCGCCACCAGCGTTGAGCGGGTCGAACATGGCAGTGCGCTTGTCGACAGGGCGGGCTCCACAATGAGCGACGTGGTGACGAGCATCCGCCGCGTCACCGACATCGTGGGCGAAATCAGTGCGGCGAGCGACGAACAAAGTCGTGGCGTGTCGATGGTCGGCGATGCGGTGACCGAAATGGACAAGGCCACACAACAGAACGCCGCGATGGTCGAGGAGTTGGCCGCCGCAGCATCAAGCCTGAAGGGTCAGGCGCAGGAACTCATGCAGACGGTGACGGTGTTCAAACTTGCCAAGCAAGTCTGATGCGCGCGTGGCACTGTTGTTCTCTGGTTTAAGACGGAGCCGCGAGGCGTCGAGCTCAACGTTGTAACTCCCTTGCAGGGTCCGTTTCGAGTTGACGGCGCTGGCGCCGTCGCCCTGTCGTGCGGGTCGAGCTTCGAGCCAATGAACTGCGTGTAAGGCGCCTGATATCCGCCCGCCATCAAAGTCGGTTGTTGGCCGGTAGCAGCCCTCGGCCATGAAAGTTGTTGGCAAGAAGAAGGTCCTTCGTGCTGCTTCATCAAGCTCGATACACCTTCAACGCTGGCACTACCAACTGCTCATTCAAGTTGAGAAAATCTACACAACAAGACTTTTTGAGTGCGGTTCTCGCTGGAGGCGGTAAATCAGCCGCGCCCACCAGCGACCGCGAGTCGCGTTGACTCTGGCGCTTGACGGAGCGGGCCTGAATCCCGGCCAGGGCATCGGTTACATTGCGCGCACCTCAACACCTCGGAGCGCCTCATGCCCACTGTTTCCTACGCAGCCCAACGCCCCACCGGCGCTTTTGTCGGCGCCTCATGGACCGCTCTTCTGGTCGGCGCTGCGGTGTATCTGGTCGGGCTCTGGAACGCCCAGATGACGCTCAACGAAAAGGGCTACTACTTCACCTTGCTGATGTACGGCCTGTTCTCGGCGGTGTCGCTGCAAAAATCGGTGCGCGACCGGTTGGAGGGCATTCCGGTGACCGGGATTTACTACGGGCTGTGCTGGGTGTCGCTGGGCATCGCGGTTTTGCTGCTGTCGGTGGGCCTGTGGAATGCGGTGTTGGCGGGCAGCGAAAAAGGTTTTTACGCAATGGCGTTTCTGCTCGCGCTGTTTGGCGCGGTGGCGGTGCAGAAAAATATCCGCGATGTGGCGCATTTCAACCGCGCGCACCCTGAGGTGGCAGACACCGAAATGCCGTGAGCGGGCTCAGACAGCGCCAGCCATCAAGCCCTGTCAAACCTGCCAAAGCCCTGACAGCGCTGGACTTTGGCAGGCTCAACCCGAACGGCATTGAAAAATTGGCGGGACGCTGAAGCAACAGCGCCTGCTGGGCCTCATTGGCACTGTGAAAGCTGCCTTTACCCCGCTGGCGAAGTCGAACCGGCCGCGTCGGCGGCTGGCGTGCCGCACGAAAAGCAGTAGCGCGCGAACGCTGTTTTGCGCGCGCTGCAATGGCCGCAGTGGTCAAACAGCGTCAGGCCGCAGTGGGGACAAAAGTCGGTCTTGCCGTCTTTGAGGTCCACCGGGCGCTCGCAGCCCGGACACACGTTTTTGGTCAAGCGGGTCTGCGCCAGGTCGTAGTCCAGCTCTTGGCGCCGGTGCTGGTCTGGCAGCGCTTCTGCCTGCTTTTGCCGCTCCAGGTAGCGCTGCAGCGCCTGGATTGCATAGCGCCCGCCGATCACGGTCAGCACGATGCCAACGATGTAGCGCACATAGCCGCCGTAGCTGGGCAGGTAGGGCACCAGCTCCACAAAAAACGCGAACAGCGCGAAGAAGATGAAGCCCCAGACGAACGGCCAGTAGGTACTTTTGCGCTTCTTGGCAAACAACCAACCGGCAGCGACCAGCAGCGGCAATGTGAGCAGCAGCCGGTAGCCAAACACGCGCAGTTCCTGAGCGCGCAGCTCGCTCTCGAAGGCATCGCGCGCAGTCTCCTGCAACTCGCCCAACGCATCGCGAGCGCGGCTCTCGGCTTGGGTGGCGTCGAGCGCTGCTTGGCGCTGGGTTTCCACCGCTGCGAGGGCGTCGCGCTCGGCTTGGCGCAGCCCGTCGAGCGCTTTGGTGCGCGCGATCAGTTCGGTGTCTTGCTCGGGCCGCTCGGTGGCTTGACGGGTGGCCAGCCAGTTGCCGAAGGTTTCGCGCGCGGCGTTGTTGCTGGCCTGCGCGGCTTGCTGGCGCAGCTCGGCTTGGTCCAGCGCGTCTTGCGCGTCGCGCGCCGCACGTTGGGCGTCCGCGATTGATCGCTTCAGAACCGGCGCGCGCTGCGGGTCGAGGAAGTCGTCCAGCGTGCGCTGCTGCTCCACCTGCGGCAGATCGCCCACCACGGTGCTGCCCAAGCCCACCAGGAACCAGGCAAACAAAAACGCCACCAGCCACAGGCCGCGGCGGAACCACTTTTCAGACAGGCGAAGTGCTTTGCTCATGGGAACTCTTTTCAGGAAACAGATGAAACGATTGTGTGGCTCACAGCGCGAGCGACTGAGGCGGCGTGGCCAGCCCACTGCGCGCCAGCCAGTCCAGCACCGAGTCCACGGTGACGGTCTCGATGCGGTCGGCAAAGCGCTTCTCGTTCGGGTGGTCGTCAAACGCCACGTTGGCACTGCCCGCGCGCGCGCCCAGCCGAGTCATTGCACCGATGCGCAGCACGCTGGGCTGGTAGCCCTTGAACTTCAGCCACGCCTGCGCCTGTTCGCGGGTGGCGATGCCGGGCTCGGCCGCGCTCGCCAGCGTTTCCAGCGCCCACTGGTTGGACTGCTGGTAGCGCGTGCTCCAGGGGTAGCTCACCAGGCTGTAGGCGCGGGTGTTGAGCCGCGTGCTGCGCACCGGATCGGTCAGCAGCGCGAGCAGCGGCGCCTGCAACGCGGGCACAGGCACCGACCACACCGCCTCGAAGCGCCAGAGATCGTCCAGAAAAAACTCGCCCAGCCCCTGGCGGTACAGCGCACCGGTGTTGGCGCCGCACTCGTTGAGTTTGTGCAGCACGCGCCACGGGCCCTCAGGCGTTTTGTAGGCCCAGCCCAGGTGCGAGTAGCGCAACCGGTAGGCGCTCAGATCTTGCCCAGCCCGGCCCAGCACCACCACGCGGGCGCAACTGCGGGCGTACTCGGCGTCCAGCGCGTCGCTGGTGCGCTGGGCCAGCGCCATTCCCTGGGTGATGATCTGAACGGTGAGGGGCTTGTTGTTGCAGACGCGCCCGGCGTGTGCGGTTGTGGTCGTGAATGTGGTCGCCAGCAGCGCAGCGAGGGCGACGGCGGCGACAAGGTGGGTACAGGTTCGTAGGCTCATGGTCGTCACCCGCTCAGTTCGTCAGCCGCTGGTTGTAGAGCAGCGCGCGGCCCAGCTCGTTGGGAATGAATGCCAGCACCTCGGCCGCGGTGGAAATCAACACGCCGGTGCCGATCACGCTCACCGCCACCACCGAGCCCACACCAATCAACGCGCCTGCCACCAAGCCCGATGCCGCGCGCCCCACCACCTCGACGCTGGCCTGCGCCCCGTCAGACGCCCGCTCCAGCAGGTATACCGTGCCGCGCGCCGTGACCTCCACCGCCTTGACCACCAGCGTGGCACCCGCCACCGACAGCGCCAAAGGCACCACGCTCACCGCCGCCGCGCCCACCGAACCACCCACCACGACCGAAGCCACCGGCAGGGCCGACAACACCAGCGAGGCTTCACTTTGGGCATGGGCTGGCACAGCGATCACCGCCAGGGCGAGAGCGGCTGCACACACGAGAGATTTCAAACGTTTCATGAAGGACTCCAGAAGAAATTGATGACCAAGGTTCATTCGGCAACGCTGGCGGATTTGCGCTCTTGCAACACCTGCTGGCGGCCCAGCTGCTCGCCGCGCACCTGCGCTTCGCTCAGGTCGGCCTCGTGGCGGTCACGCAGCGTCTTGGCCAGCGTGAAGGCCGAGGTCACCAGATACAGCCAGCTCACACCCAGGTAAGCGCGGTAGGTGTCGTTGACCTCCATGCGCAGCAAGCCCCAGCCTGTGAGGCCCATGGCCACCGCAAACCCACCCCAGACCACCAGCCGCCACATCGGCGTTTCCACTTCGCCCGACAATTCGGCCTTGGCGCTGTCGCGCACCGCCTTGGACAGCACAAACACGGTGGAGAGACAAAACACATAGCCCATCACCATGAACGCCCGGTCCAGCGCCTCGCCGGGCAAGTAGGCCAAGCCCGTGGCGCAGAGAAACACCGCGATGCCGAACGAGACCCAGACCTGGAACTGCCAAGCGCGGGTGTCGCGCATCACGATGAGGGGAGAACGGTTGCTGATAGACGCCATGTGAAACCTCGATGGGTTGTTGAAGGTGGCGCGATGGTGGTGGGGAGTGGTGAAAAGCAGACCGAATATCTGGCCTTCGATCAATCTTCAGCACTCTGGGTATCGAAATAGTGAACCCGTTAACGGATTCGTGGGATCAGCTCAACTCCGTCGGCATGCGCGCCAGGCTTTCATGCGGTGAAGATTGGCCAGAGGTGCGTGCGCCGCAGGCCGTGGCGGCGGTGGAGGGCCTGCCAACGACTTGAACAGCCCGGCGAGCTTTGTTCTGGGTGGCCACGGCGATGACCAACCCTTCCTCTTTCGGACAGCAGCTGGCGTTCAACGCCTGCGCGATCTACCGTCGGCGCTTCGCCTGAGCAAGGGGTTACACATCAACTCGGCGAAGCGTGCGCGGGGGAAGATGGTTGAGCTCCCGCAGCACGGATGGCACGAGCGGCGCCAGGTGCGCAATTCGATTGCTCAGTGCCTCCAATACAAGAACGGCAATTGGCAGGGTGGCCATGTTTTGCTGGTACTCAAGGTTCTTGTCCATCGTGAGAAAGACATCAAACTGGGTTGCAGCCAACGCCAACAGTTTGCCGTTCTTGACCCCCGACCAACCGCATCGAGGGACCGTGGTGACTTCGTGCCCGATGAGCAAAGCGCCAAAGCGTCTTGGCAAATCTTCGTCAAGCAGGATGCGCATCTGGCAGCAGGGCGATTCTTGCTTCCTCCAGCAAGGCCACGGCAACCTCCCGCGTGACCGACGGAAAGTCATCCAAAAACACGTCCAGAGAGTCGCCCGCTTCCAAGTGGTCAAAGAGTGTCTTCACAGGCACCCGTGTGCCGGCGAAAACGGGCGTTCCGCTGTGAATTTCTGGGTCGACCGTGATGAGTTTGGACTTCATGGTGGGGCAGTTTAGCGTGGCGCAAAACTTTGACGTCTACCGTTCGAACTGAGCGGGTGCAGTTTCAGGATGTCAGGCCCGGGCTGGCAAAAATGCACTGCGAACCATCAGCTTGGGTTTGGGGGCCTGCCTTCTGCGCTCCGCTTCAGCGAGGGGCTACGCGTTACTCGACACGGCTTGCGCGTGAAGCCTCACGCCCAGGGCTTTGGCTACCTTGAGCACCGTAGCGAAGCTGGGATTCCCCTCGGCGCTGGGGGCTCGGTACAGGCTTTCGCGGCTGAGGCCCGCGTCTTTGGCCACCTGCGACATGCCCTTGGCGCGAGCAATATCGCCCAATGCGCGCGCGATACCCGCTGCGTCTTCTGGCGCCTCTTCCAGCCAAGCGTTCAAGTAAGCGGCCATCTCTTCTGGCGTGCGAAGGTGCTCAGACACGTCGTAGATCGAGGTCTTCGTTTTCGTGGCCTTTTTGGTAACAACTTTGGTCATAACGACGACTCCGCGAAGTTCCGATTGAGTTCCAGTGCCTTGGCGATGTCCTTGGCCTGGGTTGACTTGTCACCGCCTGCGATCAGCAGAAGAAGCCGGTCGCCGCGCAGCGAGCAACACACCCTGTAGCCGAGACCTGCGTCGACCTTGAGTTCAGACACGCCCTCCGTCAGACCGCGGTGCTGGCCAGGGTTGCCGTGGATCAGGCGATCAACGCGCATCAACACCCTCGCTCGTCCGGCACGATCTTTAAGACCATCGATCCAGTCGCGGTACTCGTCGGTCTTTTCCACTCGCATCAGCGGAACGTAGCTTGTGGGCTACAAAAATGCAGCGCGGGCCACGGCGATGATTTTGTGGCGTTTAAGGTTTGAGCCAAGCCGACACCTGCCAAGTGCGGGTGTCGCGCATCACGATAAGAGGGGAACGGTTGCTTGTTGACGCCATGTGAAACCGCGATGGGTTTTTGAACGTGGCGCGATGGCGCTGGCGATTGGCGCGCTTTGATCGCCAAAATTCGACCGGGCATTTGATAGAGAACTCCGAGTACCGGTTTCAAAATCGCCGCATGGCGTACCGCACAGCACCGCTCTACGCGACGCCCACGTCGCGCCACGCTGAGCGCGCATCGAAGAGCGATTGATCTGTTACGCCAACGACTCCACCTCACCAGGCGCCACACCCATCTGCGCAAACTGCGCTTGCCAGCCATCCACCACAGCACAAACAGCCCTCACCTGCGCCAGCGCCTCGGCGGGTTTCAAGCCGAACTTTCAGCTTGTGACGGCCACCAGAGGGGCGGTCAGCAGCACCCTCATCGCCTTTGTGACCACCTCCAACAGCGACAAGATCGAACTGATCCAGCGCGCTGAACACCAATCCGGCATCAGCCTGGTCTAAGGGTCCGCCTTTCAGTTTTACAAGCCGCTGCCGATAGTCACAGACCGGGGTGGTTGTCGCTCGTCAGACCTTACTGGCGCCCATCCCCACGGAATAGAGGAGCGCATGAAGGGCGTCGTTTTCACTGAATTTCTTTCAATGGTGGAGAAGCAGTTCTCCGCCGAAATGGTCGATGACGTCATCGACGATGCACAGCTGCACCACGGTGGCGCGTACACGTCGGTGGGCACTTATCCCCACGAGGAGATGGTGTCCATGGTGGTGGCCCTGTCGCATCGCTGCGGCGTCCCGGTGCCAGACCTGGTCCGGGCATTCGGTGAATATCTGTTCGGCCGCTTCGTGCTCACCTATCCCAGCTTCTTCCATGGCGTCGACGACGCGTTCACGTTCCTAGCATGCATTGAAGACATCATCCACGTGGAGGTGCTCAAGCTGTACCCGGACGCGGAGCTGCCCCGTTTCGACGTGGAGCACCACGACGCCCAAAGACTGGTGATGCTGTACCAGTCGCCCCGGCATTTCGAGGACCTGGCTGAGGGTCTTATGCGGGGCTGCGTGGCCCACTTCGGTGAGCCGATCCTCATCACCCGGGACATTGCCGCGCACGGCGCCGCCCAGCGCTTTCACCTGACGCGGCAGACATGAGCGAAGAGACGAGCAGCATTGACGATGCCGCAACAGCCCGGTTTGCCCGGCGAATTGAACGCGAACGCGCCGCCCGCGCTGAGGCCGAGCGGCTGCTGGAAGAGAAGAGTCTCGAGCTGTTTCAAGCCAACCGCTCGCTCCGAAAACTGGCCGACGATCTGGAGCGGCAGGTCGCCGAACGCACCGCAGAACTCCAGGGGGCGCTAGAGCGGGCCGAAGCCTCGACGCGTGCCAAAAGCGAGTTCTTGGCCATGATGAGCCATGAAATCCGCACGCCAATGAACGGCATCCTGGGCATGAGCCAGCTGCTGGAAACAACCGCAATGAGCGCCGAGCAGAACGACTACCTCGGGGCCATCCGCAGTTCGGGCGACACGCTGCTGGTCCTGCTCAACGACATCCTGGACTTTTCCAAGATCGAGGCGGGGCATATTGACCTCGAACACCGGGATTTCAACCTGGAAGAGGCGATCGCCAGCACGGTGACGCTGTACCAGCCGCTGGCCGAACGCAAAACGCTGACCCTGGCCCACACCCTGGCACCCGCACTCCCCACTCACGTCCGCGGTGACCGCACGCGGCTGCGCCAAGTGCTGTCCAACCTGCTGGCCAACGCGATCAAGTTCACCTCGGAGGGTCGGATTCAGGTACTGGTGTTGCTGCGCGCTCACCCTGAAGGCAAGCTCACGCTGGACATCGCTGTGAAGGACACCGGCATCGGCATTCCTGCAGACCGGGTGGACCGCTTGTTCAAGGCTTTCTCGCAGGTGGATTCGTCCACCACGCGCCAGTACGGCGGCACCGGCCTGGGGCTGGCTATTTCGGCCCGGCTGTGCCGGGCAATGGGGGGCGACATCGGGGTCACAAGCCAGGTGGGCGAGGGCTCGACTTTCCGTTTCAGCGTGACGCTGGAGCTCGCGCCCTGTGCACCGCCCGCGCCCATGACCCTCAGGCGTATCGAAAAACCAGCGGCCTCATCGGCTGCCGACGGGCGTCTCGTGCTGGTGGTCGACGATGACAAAATTAACCGCGCCTTGGCCATGGCCATGCTGGGCAAACTGGGTATGACCGCCGAGTCGGCCGCCTGCGGCGAGGATGCCGTCATCCGGGTAAGCGCGGGCGACGTGGACATTGTGCTGATGGATCTGCAAATGCCGGGCATGAACGGCGTTCAGACAACGCACTTCATCCGCGGCCTGGACATCCCCCAACCCTGCATCATTGCGCTCACAGCCAATGCGTACGAGAGCGACCGGGCCCGCTGCATGGCCGCCGGCATGGACGATTTCATGGCCAAACCATTCCGGCTCGACGCTCTGCGGGAAAAACTCGCGCTCTTGGTGAAGCAGACGGGCTGACCACCCATGGTTTCTGCGGGCTTCCTCAGTTCCAGAGCGATTTCATCTGCGCCGGCACCCCTGTGGGCGTCGCTTGCGGCGAATGCATGCGGCTTGACCAATTCGGCGCTGCGCACCGGTTCACCCGTGGTGCCGTGAGAGCCGGGTTGACTGTAGGAGCCAGGATTACAAGGCAGGTAAAGGGAGATGTGCAAGCCAGATGCAATTGCTCCCGGAGGACGAATTCTTGAGCCGAAGCCGAACACGCCAAGCGGCCGTGCAGCCGGGAACCTCAGTTCATCTGACATCAACACCACCAGCGCTTGAGTGCCTCCATGACTTCAACGGGGCTGACAACGTGAGCTCATCACCTGGCTGCCATCGACAGCAACCTCTGCAATGCTGACAGTCTCGTCGCCAGACCGAAGGTCGGCATCGCGTCGACAACAGACCCAAACATTTACCCAATGTGCGAGGGATTCACATCCATCTTGCTCGGCCTGACCGATCAAGGTCCGCGCCGCGATGCAGGCGATCTATACCAAGGCCCGCCCAGCTTATGACGGCCCTCTCAAACCCCCTACCGATCCTGCATCTGGTACATCAGCGTCGCCTCATGCAATCCCAACAAACCGTTCACTCAAATCCCAAAGACGGCTCGCGCGGACTTCGTTTTCGGCCTTGGCGGAGAGCGGCTGTGCAAACGCGGCGCGCCCGGCCTGCTGGCGATTGCCCCAGCTCCAATGCACGCCGGACTGCGCGAAGGCGGGGTCGATCACCACCTGCGCGACGCGCTCGCCAGCGAGTTCCTGCGTCACGTAGCCCTTGGTGATGTTCTTCTGGAACCAGGGAAAAATCGTCTGAAAGGCCTTCGGGGTGTCGCGAAACAGCGCGCTGTCGGCCACACAGCCGGGGTAGAGCGTGTTGAACACGATGCCGGTCTCGGCGTGGTAGCGGCGGTGCAGTTCGCGGCTGATGACCATGTTGCAGAGCTTGCTGTCTTTGTAGGCCTTGCCGGGCTTGAAGGGCTTGCCGTCGATCATCGCGACCGAGTCACGAAAACCCGCCTCCAGGCCTTGCAGGTTGCCCAGGTCGGCGGGCGCGGGGATGGGCACCTTGCCACCGAATTCCTCGGGGTTCGCGGTGACCGTGCCCAGGGTGACGATCCGGCCGGTTGGCTGGTTCGCGCGTTTCAGGTCGTCGAGCAGCAGCCGGCTGAGCAGGAAGTGCCCGAAGTGGTTGGTGGCCACGCTAATCTCGAAACCCTCGGGCGAGCGCATCGGCTCTTTCAGGGATTTAATTGAAATCTGACCCCAATTACACTTGCTCGATGCAAGCGCAGGTTCACAGCTACTCAATCCAGTTGCGAAGAGGTGTTAGAAGCGACCCTAAACCGACGCGTCGCGAAATGCGCGCAGGACGGCATTGATGCGGGTTTGATACCCAGAACCCTGCGATTTAAACCACTCAAGAACATCTTGGTCGACGCGAAGGGAAACCAACGATTTCGACGGCGCCGATTGCAGACCCTTACGGACGATTCCTCGGACGATGTGCTTCACGTCGGCTTCGGGGTGTTCCTCGGTAGGCGCGCCGGTCGCTGACGTGTCGCTCAAGCGAGCCCAGTCAGTCTTGGATTTGCTGGAAGTAGAGGCTGGCTTCACGCTTCGTTGCTTTGCGGAAGGAGATAACGCGGATTTCATCTTCGGTCTCCGTGTGAACTATTGAAACTGGCACGCCAGCCAGAAGGCCAAGCGTCTCGAACCGCTGCTCACCATAGGCGAAACGATCATCTTCAAAGGTGTAAGTCGCGCCTTCAAAAACGCGAGCGGCGTCAACAAAGTCGAGGCCATGTTCTTTGAGGTTGATCGCGCGCTTGCGCTCGGACCAAGTGAACTGCATGTAGGAAGTGTAGCTACGTCTAGCAGCTACGACAACCGCCAAAAGGCTTCGGTGGCCTGATGTTGGCACTTCACTCGAGCGAGGCGCTAGATGACGCGCGCACCGCCTTGTTTTCCCATGCCAGGCCGCGATCAACGGAGCTTCCGGCACCCACCGCTGCCGGGAATGACAACCCCGGCTTCTGGTTCCCGAGGGCAACGCATCAAAAGCGGGTGAAAGCTCCAGCGCGCCGCTCTCGGTCATGAGCAAGACATGGTTTTTTTCGTTGTCGTCGGCGTTGTCGATCAGCAGGTTGAACACCATGTGCCGAAACAGATCGCCCATTTGCTCGCGGTTTTGCCCCCCGGTGGCGCGGCAACTGGGCCAACTCCAGGTAGCCCATGGATTTAATTGGAATCTGACCCCAATTACACTGAGGTGCCATGTGAAATGCCCTGTTCCTTTATGAATTGAATCATTTGATTTTCAGAGACAGGGCCTTTCCTCTGGCCGTTTTCCTCGTAGAACCATGTACTTTCAGTTGTTGCTTGTGCTTCGTTCATTTGTACCTTCCTTTGGGTGTTGTGAGAAACCTAGCGTCGAAGCTGTGCGGCGCAAATGAAGCGCAGCGTAGTTTGCGTCCGAACGAGCGCCTTGTCAGACGACCTGATTCGAAGTGCGCAAAGAGTTGAGAATTTCTTGCGCCCAGAGTTTTGCGCGAAACTGACGGCGAACATAAGGCTCGGAAAGCCTAGAAACCTCAACGGAGCGGTATTTGCTGGATAGTGCCTGATTCGATGTGTGCCATGCGCATACAACTTTTCTGCCGGCTTGGCGAATTGAATCCGCAAGCAGGTGCGCTTTGAGGCCACAAAGGATCACAACACCGCAGCCACTGATATCACGCAAGACCCTGGCAACATTTTCCGACGCTTGTACCTGTTTATCACTCGCTTGAGATGATGCGTCGCCCAAGGACTTAGCGATGGGTTTGCTGTATGCATTGGTAATGCGATATGCGTATCGATCCGTTGATGAGAAAACCGCAGGTAATTCAGAGTGAAGGTGATCAAGGGCGAACGATAGATTTTCACCGGTAGCACCGGAAACGGGACGGCCTGCTGAATTCTCGCGAGCTCCGGGAACGCTAAACACAAAGGCGATGGGCGATTCACCCTTCCAATAATGAGGCAGCATATCGGTAGGCTGGACTGCGACTGAAGTCACTACTCCACCCGACCTATTTTCGCCACTCGCGGTCATTCATCGGACTAGGCAAAGACAATCTGCCATTTTCGGCATCAACCACGCAGAGGCGTACCGAATAACTATCACGATTATCGGCTCGCCGTTTGTAACCGACCTCTACAACCCAACTGCCCTTCTTTTTGTAAATGTCGAAAACTTTCATATCGAACCCGTATGACCCAAATTGTCCCGGCGCATTTTCCTCTACAAACTTTTGGCATTCGCTTGAATAGAGATTCTTTTCCTCGTCGGAAAGACCAGAACAAGCCACCAGCAAGACCGAACATAGTGCAGCAATCGGTTGTTTCATACTAAGCCGTAAAGTAAGTTGATTCACACGAACCCGCATTCAGGATGTCGAAAAAACGCAGCAACGGTTTCTTTCATGGATTGCAATCGAAGTAGTGCTGCATCGACCGCTAGTCGGAAATCAA
>Ga0222706_1000115_pt1 | contig 25776 bp, 25 predicted proteins | sample AntAcemetage1572_FD_179829 | JGI IMG/M metagenome (GOLD analysis project Ga0222706, IMG submission 179829) | Saline water microbial communities from Ace Lake, Antarctica - #1572 | ecosystem: Environmental > Aquatic > Non-marine Saline and Alkaline > Saline | place: Antarctica: Ace Lake...
TCGGGCAGCGCCGCTGGCAGCTTGATCGGGGGAGCGGTGGCGGTGCGACGAACCATGTGAAAAGTTTAGCCGCAACTTGTGGGGGGATGGATTTTGGCTGGCTGGCTGGGTGGGTGGGGGGGGGGGTGAACAGATACCTGTTGAAGAAGGCCTACAGAACTACGTCGGCCTAGGGTTCACAGACAATTTGAAGTCCGTTTTAAATCCTGTGAATGCGACGCCATCGCAATAATATTGCCAGATACACAAGCGTATTCGTTTGATGATTGCAGCAAATTTACCCGCCGGTACTGGCCTCCACATCCCGCTCCCCAGCGGCCACTCGATAGACATCATCAACACCCATGGCTCTCAGGTTGTGGACTTCTGGGCGTTCGTAAAAGCGGACCCCACTGAACACCTCTCGATGCCGCACTGCCGATCCTGCCTCGAGAAACTGCACTTTACCAAGGGCGACGTGCTGTATTCGAGCAAGCGCAAGAGGATCCTCGAGATCACGGAAGACACCTCACCCGGCGTCCACGACAGCTTGCTCTCGGCCTGTGATGATGAGCGTTACCGGTTGCTGGGCGTGAAGGGCTGGCATGCAAACTGCGCCCACAATCTGGAGAAAGCGCTGGAGGAGGCAAACATCAGGATCGCCTCGCTCCCCGCGCCCTGGAACATCTTCGAGAATGTGGCGACGGAGGGTGGCTGGCTTGAGATCAAGCCGCCCCTGTCGAAAAAGGGCGATTACGTGCGGCTCAGGGCGCTTGACGACTTGGTGCTCGTCCTCTCTGCCTGCCCGATGGACGTGGTCCCCACCAATGGCACCGATTGCAAGCCGCAGGACATCCAGTACCGCCTGACGCAATCCCCAGGGAGTTCTCCCTGAGGTGTTCAATTCTCCGGTACCTGCCGGTGCCGGAGGAGGGCGACTGGTCGGGGTGCTGGCAAAGTTCGTGCGCCCAAACTGTCTGGTGACAACGAGGCCGGTCACCACGGTTTCCTGACTATCAACCCGGAAATCCGATCGACCGAGGAGAAGGCCTGTTGGCTGGCCTGGTCCCTCGACCCAGGCGGCTTCAGTTGGCCGATTCCACCACAAAGTGAACTTCGACAGGGTTGTGCGCGTTGATGGCGATGATGTCCTGCGGGCATGCGGACATCACGACTATGCAGTCCATCTCCGCGCGCAAATCGACGCTGTCGCCTTCTTTGGAGACGGGTTGGAGCCATTGGATTGCATTCTTCGCGTCCACCGGTATGTTCATCCAGAGGTTCAACGGCGAAGGCACTTCGCCGGATCTGAGGCCGATTGCTTTGAGGGCCATTCGCATGTTGTCGGCGCAGTTGTCATGGTAGATCTTCACGCCCAGGGTCTGATAGCGGTAGAGGTCGCAGGCGGCCATGAGTGTGTCGTGGACACCAGGTGAGGTGTCGCTCAATAGGGTCATGATCGGCCGCCTTTGATTGCTGACCAGGGCGTCGCCAGTCACAGGGATGATGCGATCGATCCAAGCCCTGACATGTTCCATGGACATGAACTCGGTCATGTCGTGCGTATTGAATGCCCACGTATCGCAAACTTGCGAGCCATGGGTGTTGATGATCTGGAGGACCTGCCCCTTATTCAGGCGCACCGCACGCCCGTTGCGGGCGGGCACTTTGTACAGATGACCCAGCACAGGAGTGCCGTCTGCCGAGATCGGCTCATTGAGGGTGGGGTTCAGGCCGGTGGGCTCACCATTGTCATGTTTGGCGTGTGTCGTGTTTTCTGTGTGGGCAGTCATGGTCGGTACCTTTCAATTGCCTGGAGCCAGGCGATGGGTGGGTCATGGGATGCGAGTTGCGTCACCGGGAAGATGCTCTTTTGAGCTCACGTGGCCGCTTGGCGTTTGGTAAGTCAAATTCCTGGGTGATACATCAGGCAGTTGGCTTGAGGAGATGTCGCGCTCAATCCAGGCGCGCCAACCCCCGAACCCGGTAATGTCTTCAGCCCCTTCAGCCCCTTCAGCCCCTTCAGCGCCAGAAGCCTCGCACACGAAGCCGGACACGCTTCGACCGTCGTCAAGCTTGACCTTGCCAATACCCAAAGGCGCGGGAATACCTTCAACAAAGCTGCCAAAGTGAGCCGCTGGCATCTCCCACACCTCCATCGCGACAGACGCGCCGCCCGTGGCCACGTGAACCATGCCCGGTCGTTGCACCGGCCCTCCCGCCAACGCGTAGAAGCGGTACTCCGGTGCGGACTGCACGGTTTTAAGCAGTCGAGCGCCGCGTGAGGTGAGCTGGTGATTGAGCGGCAGGCCGCTCATGTGAGCGCCGCACACAGCCACACAGACCGTGCCCGAAGCCAGATGTCCGCCGGCAGGATTTCCAATTGACGGCGTATCCAGCAGCGCTGTATCGGTGGCGCCGATGGTGCCGCCGAGCACCCGGTGCATTCGGTCTGCCAAACGCAGCAGCACGACGTCGCGGTGTGCCGGTGCGGCCAGGGTCACGCCCCAGGGTAGCCCGACTGCCTCACCTCCGCCCAGGATGCCGGCCGGTACCGCCACCCCGCTGTAATTCAGCAGGTTCATGAAGTTGGTGTATCGGCCGAGGTTCGAGTTCAGGCGGATCGGGTCGGCCTGCATGTCGGCAATGCGGTAGATCGTGCCCGCGGTCGGCGTGAGCAAACAGTCGATGCTTCGCCATACCGCATCGCACACCCTTTTGAGGGCTTTGAGCCGGTAGCTGGCAGCGAACACGTCGGCTGCTGTCTTGTCGCGACCGCCTTCGATGATGGTGCGCACCGGCGGGAACACCGCCTCAGGCTGGGAATCGATGAAATCGCGGATCGCCACATAGCGCTCGGCTACCCAGGGACCGTCGTACAACAGGCGCGCAACCTCCATGAAGGGCGTGAGGTCCACCTCGACGGGCATGCCGCCCAGGGCCTGCAACCGCTGTACAGCGCTCGAAAAGAGGGTTTGTGCGGCCGTGTCGCCGAAGAATTCCAGGTCCTGTGTGCGCGGTACGCCGAAGCGAAACGGCCCGCCGGAGAAGTCCACGCCATAGGGCTCAGCCCCGCGGCTGTAGGCATCGGCGGGGTCGGGTATCGCAGCACTGGCGAGCACAGCTTGTGCGTCGGCTGCGGTCAGCGCGAGAATGGACATGGTGTCCACCGAGCGGCAGGCGGGTACCACACCAGTGGCCGAGAGCAAACCAAGCGTGGGCTTGTGACCGATCAGATTGTTGAACGCCGCCGGTACCCGTCCAGAGCCCGCGGTGTCTGTGCCCAGCGCAAAGCTGACCCAGCCCTTGGCCACTGTCACCGCCGAGCCCGAGCTGGAACCCCCCGAAATGAATTTTGGGTCGAAGGCGTTGCGGCAGGCACCGAACGGCGAGCGCGTGCCGTTGAGGCCAGTCGCGAACTGGTCGAGATTGGTCTTGCCCAGCGGCACCGCACCGGCTTCGACCAGGCAGTTCACCACGAAGGCATGCGCGGTCGGCGTGTAGGCGAATTCGGGGCAGCCCGCGGTGGTGGGGATGCCTGCCAGATCGATGTTGTCCTTGATGGCGAAGGGAACGCCGTAAAGCGGCAGGTCAGCCGGGTCAACGCCCTCCAGTCGGGCGATATAGGGCTCGATGTCGTCCGCGCTCAGGCGGTGGATGAAGGCGTTGTGTGTGTCGCTGGCGCAGCGGCGCATGGCTTCTGCCACGACCTCGCGCACACCCACACCGTCGCGGTAGGTGGCTTGCAGGTTGGCAATATCGAAAGACAGGTGGGCAAGGGTCATGTCAGGAGACTCCGCAGATCAAACAAAAAGAGATTGGGTGGGCGCTCAAGTCGCTGGTTCGGCCACGGTATCGACCAGAACCAGCACGTTCTGGCCGGCATTCACCGCTGTGCCTTGGGCGCACATGAGCCGGTGCACTGTGGCGTCGGTGGCTGCGAGCAGGTTGAATTCCATCTTCATCGACTCGATGACGACCAGCAGGTCGCCGGCCTGCACGCGCTGGCCTTCGGTCACCGCCACCTTCCAGACGTTGCCGGGCACGCTCGTGGCCAGCCAGCGGCCGCCATCGGGGAGATCCAGCTCGCTGTCCGTACCGGCTGCCACCACATCGGCCTCGCTGGCGAAGTCGACTTGTCCGCTCGCCATCCAGCGCTCGCGCTCGGCATCGAACGCCGCTTGTTGCTGCTCCTTGAATGCGGCGATTGGCTCAGCGTTGTCGGCAAGGAAACCGCGGTAGTCCTTCAGGCTGAATGTTCCTGCTTCGGTGCGCAGCGGGTAGCCTCCGTGCGGGAAGTTGGCGCGGATGTCGCGCAGCTCTTCCTCGTTCACCAAGTAAAAACGGATCTGGTCAAAGAAGCGCAGCAGCCAGGGTTGTTCGAAAGGTGTGCCCTGCTTGCCATGGCGCCAACGGTTCCACATCTGCAACGTGCGCCCGACGAACTGGTAGCCGCCCGGTCCCTCCATGCCATACACGCAGAGGTAGGCGCCGCCGATGCCGACCGCGTTTTCTGGTGTCCAGGTACGTGCCGGGTTGTACTTGGTGGTCACCAGTCGATGTCGCGGATCCAGCGGCGTGGCCACAGGCGCACCCAGGTACACGTCGCCAAGGCCCATCACCAGATAACTGGCGTCGAACACAACTTTGAACACGTCTTCGATGCTATCCAGACCATTGATGCGTCGAATGAATTCGATGTTGCTCGGGCACCAGGGCGCGTCAGGCCGCACCGACTGCATGTACTTTTCGATGGCCAGCTTGGTCTGCGGGTCGTCCCACGACAGCGGCAGGTGGACGGTACGCGAGGGCACCTCGATATCGTCCACAGGGGGCAGGGCCGCCTCGGTCTTGACGAGTACCTTCAGCAATGCATCGCGTGGCAACTTCGCTGGATCGAAGTGCACCTGTAGCGAGCGGATCCCGGGGGTCATGTCGATGATGCCGAGTAGGTCGCCCTGAGCCTTTAGCTCTTCCAGTGCAGTCATCAGCACATGCACGCGCAGGCGCAGCTCGATGTCCAGCACCAGTGGGCCAAATTCCACCAACACATAACGATCGCCCGCTTGGCGCACCACCATAGCCGGCGCACTGTCGGTGACGTCTTCGCGAGCCGGGTCTTCATAGATCACCGGCGTTGTGTGGGCCCCGGCATCGTCCGCTGGGACCTGTGGTAACACCGTAACCATCCCAGCCACGGCCGCCTCCATCGCGGACTCACGCAAAGTGGCTTGAGCCAGCGAGAGACGGTGAAAGCGCACCTTGTCGCCAGGGCGCAACTGGCCAAGCTTCCACAGCTCGGCGTTTACGACCACGGCTGGACAGACGAAGCCGCCCAGGCTGGGGCCGTCCGGCCCGAGGATCACCGGCATATCGCCCGTGAAGTCGATCGCGCCAATCGCGTAGGCGTTGTCGTGAATGTTGGACGGATGCAGGCCAGCCTCGCCGCCGTCGCTGCGCGCCCACTGTGGCTTTGGACCAATCAGGCGCACGCCAGTGCGGCTCGAGTTGTAGTGCACCTCCCAGTCGGTGGCGAAGAAAGTGTCGATGTCGCCAGGGGTGAAGAAGTCGGGCGCGCCGTGGGGACCGTAGAGCACGCCCACATCCCAAGGGTCGTCGTAGGCTGGCACCAGTTCTGCCGGCGCAGGCGCCAGGCTGACCGATGGCGAGACCGTGGCTTCGAGGTGCAGCACATCGCCCAAGCGCAGGTGACGCCCGGCATGGCCGCCAAATTGACCCAGCGTGAAGGTACTGCGGCTGCCGAGATAGGTCGGCACATCGATCCCGCCGGCAACGGCAATGCTCAGCCGGCAGCCGCTGCTGCAACGCCCGACCACCAGCACGCTACCGGCGGCGACGTGATGCGCTTGCCACATCGCCACTGGCTGGCCGTCCAGCGTGAGACTGGCGGGCGCGCCCGTCACGGCCACCACGCTGCCGGTGTTGAAGCGCAAGCTGGGGCCGCTGAGCGTGCATTCCAACGCAGCTGCGCCGGGGGTATTGCCCACGAGCCGGTTGGCCATGCGGTGGGCATAGGCGTCCATCGGACCGCTCGGCGGCACGCCTACATTCCAGTAGCCCTGGCGACCTGGCCAGTCCTGCACCGAGGTTTGAACGCCCGGCTCCAGCACATCGATCGTGGTTGGCTGGTAGTGAAAGGTGTTGAGAAAGCTGGTCACCTGCTGCCCTTCCCGGAACACGGGGTCGCGCACCACCTGACGCAGGTAGCCCAGGTTGGTCTCGATACCGGCCAGACGCGTCGCGTCGAGTGCGGTCTCCAGTTGCGCCAGGGCCTGCCCGCGCGTGGGTGCGGTGACGATGAGCTTGGCCAGCATCGGGTCGTACCAGGCAGGCACCTCGGTTCCGCGCTCAACCCAGCTGTCGACGCGTGCATCGTCAGGAAAGCGAACTTCGGTCAACAAGCCCGCGCTGGGCTGGAAGTTTTTGGCAGGGTCTTCGGCGTACAGACGGACCTGAATCGAGGCCCCCTGAGGTGATCCAACCAATGTTTCCAGCGGTGGCAGGTCGCCAGCGGCGAGCTGCAACATCCAGGCGACCAGGTCGATACCGAACACCTGCTCGGTCACGCCGTGCTCCACCTGCAGGCGCGTGTTCACCTCCAGAAAATAAAACGCGCCGCTGCTGGCGTCCAGCACGAACTCCACCGTGCCGGCAGAGCGGTAGCCAACCGCCCGCGCCAGACGCACCGCGGTGGCTTGCAACTCGGCGCGCTGGGCGGCGCCCAGTCCCGGAGCCGGTGTTTCCTCGATTACTTTCTGGTTGCGCCGCTGCACCGAGCAGTCGCGCTCACCCAGCGCGATCACCCGGCCCGCGCCATCGCCGAACACCTGCACCTCGATGTGGCGCGCCTGCTGCACGTACTTTTCCAGGAAGAGGCCTGCGTCCTTGAAGTTGGCGGCGGCCAGGCGGCCGACCGAGGCAAACGCATCAACGAGCTCACTGTGATTCCAGACCAGGCGCATACCGATCCCACCACCACCGGCCGTGCTCTTGAGCATCACTGGGTAACCGATGCGCTCGGCCTCGGTCAATGCCGCATGTACGTCGCTGAGCAGACCGGAACCAGGCAGCAGCGGCACGCCGTGGGCGAGCGCCAGATCGCGCGCTGTGTGCTTCAGGCCGAAGGCCCGCATCTGCTCGGCGGTGGGGCCAACGAAGGCGATGCCTGCCGCCTCGCAGGCGTCGGCAAAGGCCGGGTTCTCCGACAGAAACCCGTAGCCGGGATGAATCGCTTGGGCGCCGCACCGCTGCGCCACTTCCAGGATGTGCTCGCCGCGCAGGTAGCTCTCGGCCGCCGGTGCCGGCCCTATGAGGTAGGCCTCGTCGGCCTCGCGGACATGGCGCGCCTGGGCATCGGCTTCCGAATACACCGCCACGCTCTGGACGCCCAGGCGCTTGAGCGTGCGGATGATGCGGCACGCGATGGCGCCGCGGTTGGCAATTAGGACCTTGCTGAACATGGGGAAATCCACCTTGGGAATCGAAGTCGGCAGGCCGTCCTGCCCGATCGGAGGAGCCGGCAGGTCGTCCTGCTGGCTGGGTTCAGAAAGACGTTATGCACGCATGCGTTGTCCCACCCAAGCGCATGCCAGGGAGCTGGCGTTGCCGGGCCGCAGGTGCGGTCCACCTGGAGGGGCAAGACGCGAAGCGGCGCAGGGGGTGCTTCACACCGGATTCCAGATGAGCAGGCGCGTTGGCGTCGGGTTGTAAGCGTTGCAGGGGTTGTTGAGCTGAGGGCAGTTGCTGATCAGCACCCACAGGTTCATGTGCGCCTGCATCTCCACGTACTTGCCCGGCCCCGACACACCATCATCGAACTTCAGGTCGCCGCCTTCGGTCACCGGCACATTCATGAAGAAGTTGATGTTGGCCACCAGGTCGCGCTTGGTCAGGCCAATGTCGGCGCGCTGCAGGGCGATCAGGTAGTTGTCGCGGCAGCTGTGCATGTACTTTTTCTGCAGCGCGTAGCGCACCGTGTTGCTCTCGGCTGCGCAATGGCCGCCGAGCGTGTCGTGGCGGCCGCAGGTGTCGGCCACGATGGTGAGCATCGCGCGTGCATCGTTGCTGCGCAGCACCGAGCCGGTGGTGAGGTAAATGCCACCCTGGCGCTGGATGGTGTCGGTGGCGCTGTAGTGTTCGGCCAGGTCGTCGCGGTTGTAGAAGATGACGTCGGCGGCTTGGTTGCCTTCGAGATCGACGATGCGCAGCGTCTGGCCCTTGTCGAGTTGGAACAGGATCGGCTCGCCGGCGGCATGGCGCTGGTCGCTCGCGGCGTGGGTCGGGTCGAGCTGGCTTTCAAGTAGGCGGATGTCGGTGGCGGTGGTGTCAGTCATGGTGCGGCTCTCCTGGTACGGTTGCACAGATCACATCGGTGGGCAGCGGGGCGTCACGCATACAGCAGGTCGGTGTTGTGCAGGGCGCGCGCGTTCTCCGGGCGAAAGGCGCGGCAGGCGTCGTTGGCCGGTGCAGCGCCACAGCGCCAGGCCAGCAGGCCTATCTTTTTCGGTGCGTAGACCGGGGTGGGGTCGAGCGCGTGCGGCGCGCTTGAGATGGCCAGGATCACATCCATGTCAAAACGCAGTTCCACAAAATCACCCGCCTGGCAATGCTCGGGTGCAAAGGCGAAGCGGCCCTGCTCATCCACGCTGACCTTGCTGAACAGGTTCACCGGCGCGATCAGGTCGCGCCGGGTGAGGCCGTATTTGCCGATCTCTATCAGCAGGCCGTCCTTGCCCGAGCGGTGCATGGCGTTGCGATGTTCGCCGTAGCGGTGTTCGCCAAACTTCTCCGTCATGAGTTCGTTGTCCAGCAACGCGCCCAGCGGGTCGTGCCAGCCCAGACTGTCGGCGGTGAAGCTTGCCATGGAGCGCCCCATGTCGCTCATCAGCACATGGCCTTTTGCGTAGTGCGCCGTGTGCTGCGCCTTGAGCGAGTCGGGCATGTTGTAGCGTTCCAGCTTCTCCAGCGCCGAATACATCACCAGGCTCAGGTTGGCGCCGGCCTCCAGCGCGACGAAGCGGATGGCGCTGCCGCGCGGCATGCGCCAGCTCCAGTGGCTTCCGCCGGGCATGATCTCGCTCCACATTGTGCGGGCGGTGTTCACACCTTCAAGCGACGGTGCGGGAAAGCGCTGCCAGAAAGCTTGCACATCGACGGGTGCCGCCAGGGGCGGGTTGGATAGTGCTGTGGTCAGGGGGTCGAGCAGATCGTTCCCGAGGGCTGCAGATGGGGTGCTCATGGGCGTTCTCCGTTGGGCTTAGGCGGTTGTGGTGTCGGTATCGGTGGTGACTTGTGCACCCGAGAGGCGTTGCAGCTGTTCGAGGTCGGTCTTCATGCCCGAGGTTTCTCGGATGCGCTCGAGGATCTCGCGCTTCAGCCGCACAAACTCCGGCGCGTGCTTGAGGTCCTGCGTGCGCTGATCGCCGAACGGCACTTCGTAGATGGTGTCGATGCGCCCGGGGCGTGGCGCCATCAGCACCACGCGACTGCCCAGGTAGATCGCTTCTTCCACGTCGTGGGTGACGAAAACGATGGTGGCTTTCTCCAGCTTGTGCACATAGCGGATCAGGTCGTGCATCACTTCGCGCGTCTGCGCGTCCAGCGCGCCAAAGGGTTCGTCCATCAGCACAATCTCGGGTTTGCCCATGAGTGCGCGCGCAATCGCCACGCGCTGCTGCATGCCACCCGAGAGCTGGTTGGGCCAGGCGTCTGCGACGGCAGACAGGCCCATGAGGCGCAGCAGCGCATCGGCTCGGCCCGAGGCTGCTTCCACGTCGCTGGAGGTGCGGTCCCGTGTGTGCGCAGCCAGCTGGCGACAGAACTTGATGTTTTCCATCACCGTCATCCAAGGGTAGAGGCTGTAGTGCTGGAACACCATGGCGCGGTCGATACCGGGGCCGGTCACGGCGCGGTCGTCCACGCGCAGTTCACCGGCCGTCTGAACCTCCAGGCCGCCGATGGTGCGCAGCAGCGTGGACTTGCCACAGCCCGAGGCGCCGACGAAGGTGACGAACTCATTGGCTGGAATATCCAGGTCGATGTGTTCCAGCGCGTTGAGCGCTGCGCCGTCGAAACACTTGCTCAGGTCGCGGATGCTGATCTTGGTGGGGGTGTTCATCGCGTCAGCCTTTCAGGTACAGCCAGGGGAAGGCGCGCCGGTGGCCCCAGCGGAACAGCTGGTCGGTGATCAAGCCGATCAGACCGATAACGATGATGCCGGCGAAGATGGTGTCGGTTTGCAGGAAACGCTGGGCGCGCAGGATGGCGTAACCCAGGCCCGAGTTGGCTGCCACCAGTTCGGCCACGACCAGGTAGGTCCAGGCCCAGCCCATGGTGATGCGCAGGGTGTCCAGCAGCGCGGGTTTGGCGCTGGGGAAGATCACCTTCTCAATCAGCTCTCGGCGGTTGGCGCCCATGGTCTGCGCGGCCTCTACCTGTGCGGCCGGCACCCGCCGAACGTCTTCGGCCACCATCAGCACCATCTGGAAGAAGGTGCCGATGAAGATGATGGAGATCTTGGCGCTCTCATCAATGCCGACCCAGATCATCACCAGCGGAATAAAAGCCACCGCCGGCATATAGCGGACGAAGTCGGTGAGCGGCTCCAGCAGCGCCTGCACCGATCGGTAGGAGCCAATCAGCAGACCCAGGGGCAGTGCAATAACCGCCGACAACATAAAGCCCGACACGACCCGATAGATGCTGATGCCCATGTCACCCAGCAGATCGTTCTCGGTGGCCCAGAACCAGGTTTTTTCCAGTACCTGCAAGGGCGCTGGCAAAAATGTGGGATCCATACCGCCCCACGCCGCGAACATGGCCCACAGCACGAGTGGTGTGATCAGTCCCGTGAAGGCGAGTACCCAATAAGCACGGCGGCTGATCGGTGCTCGAACCTGCCAGAGGTTGGAAGGACGGCGGGAAGTTTTCGGGGCCGTTGGCTCAGCGGGGCGCATATAGGGCCTGGCGCGCGCGGTCAGGTTCAGACCGGGCGTCCTTTCACTTTGGAGGGCAACAGTGGCGGAAGACGCGAGAGGTTGTGTCATGCCGGATCCTGAAAGGGCAAAAGGTGGGAGAGGCAGGCGCTTGACCTTGCATCTCCCGGGCTTTTGTCCCTCCGTGGAACCGCACGATCGCGGCCGACTGCTCTCGGACCAGACGACCGTGACAATCCATGTCGCGGTCCGGAACCCTAGCGGTCTTAAACAACTGCGTTGTAAACGGTCACAACGCCTCTCAGTCCCCTTAGACTAGCAATATCGGTGCCAGGCAAATGGCTGCTGTGGGCCGGCGCAAATGCACTGGAATGATGCAAACCACCAAAACCGCACCAATACGAAGCGCTCAGACTGGCGCAGGCGTCCAGCCTGCTATCGGCTGCACATCCTTAATCTTTCGAAACCCCAGCGCTTTCCCAACCAGGTGCGCAGGTTTTCGTCCAAATGGGCTTTGAGGTCGGATGAGAGCAGGTCGCTGCGTACCCAAAACGTGACATCCGCCTGGTTCTCCGGGTCAGACGGAGGGAAGAGATAGATGCAACCCAGCACGCGAGCTTCATCCAGAGAAACGACGGTGTAGGTGTACGAGCTGCCGATCTGGAACTCCTTCTGGTGCCAGGCGAGATCGATCAGGTCCTGCTCCAGGGTCAGGTCGTCGCGAGGCCAGTCACTTCCCGGGAAGAGTCCCACGAGATCGGCCCGACTGCTCATCACCGCGTCATAGTCTTTGACCACGTCATGAATCGTGAGCGGCCGAACCCGCAGCCGCTCTGTCTCAAAGCCAGCAGGAACAGAGCCCGGCGTCGGCAACCAGGTCGGTTTCATGATGTGGTGTTCTCCGAGTTCAGCACTTGCCTTGGCACAACGTCGGCATTGCCCGGGTCTGTCAGTAGCAAGGCGTTTACACCAGACGCACCGCGGGGCTTGGGCCTGCAGCTCATATCGATGGCCGAGCGCTGCTGGTGGCCCTCGTGGTCACTGCTGTTGAGGGCGACACAGTGCGCTGTCCGTCGGCATAGCGTTGCAGAAACTGGCGTCCTCGTTCGGTACTGGGCGTTGCGAAAAATGCTTCGGGCACACCGGTCTCCACAACCAGCCCCTGATCCACCAGGATGACCCGGCTTGCAGCTTCTCGAGCGAATGACATTTCATGCGTCACCACCAGCATCGTCATCCCTTCTGCAGACAGGTCGCGCATCACGGCCAGTACCTCGCCCACCAGTTCGGGGTCGAGTGCGCTGGTGGGTTCGTCGAACAGCATGAGCGTGGGCTTCATGGCCAGCGACCGCGCAATGCCCACGCGCTGCTTCTGTCCACCCGAGAGGCGGGCGGGGAACACATCTCGTTTGTCGAAAAGTCCCACGCGCTTGAGCAACGCTTCCGCCTCGGCGCGCACTGCGTCTTTTGGGCGTCGCTGCACATGCACGGGCGCCTCCATCACATTTTGGAGCACGGTGAGATGCGGCCACAGCGCGAACTGCTGAAACACCATGCCGATGCGGGTGCGCACCTGCGCGAGCTGTTTGTCGTTCATCACCACGCCGCCCGAGGTGATACCGATGGGCTGGCTGTCGATCAGGATGCGGCCACTGTCGGGACGCTCCAGCCAGTTGATGCAGCGCAGCAGGGTGGACTTGCCGGAACCGGACGGACCCAGCAGGCAGACGGTTTCTCCGGGTGCCACTGTGAACGAGATGTCATTCAGCACACGCAGGCTGCCGTAGCTCTTGCTGAGCGACTGAACACTGAGCAGGGGAATAAGTGCGGGCATGGTGGTGGCGGTGTGGGCAGGTTTCAGCGCCGCGCGTCCGCCATGCGGCCCACGGCCGCCACACCGGCTTCCACCACCAGGCACAGCGCCCAGTAGAGCAGCACAGCGGTGAGGAAGGCGGCGAACGGAATGAAGTGCCGCGACTGGATGGAGTTCACCGCGTGGGTGAGTTCAGGCAATGTGATGATGGTGAGGAAGGCACTGTCCTTGATGATCTGGATCACCTGGTTGCCCAGCACGGGCGCGCTGGACAGCGCCAATGGCGGCAGCACGATGCGCCGGAACAGGCCCAAGCCGCTGTAGCCAAACGCAACACCGGCTTCGATCGGGGCGCGCGGTTGCGTGGCCCAGGCCGCGCGCAATATTTCGGCCATGTAGGCTGCGTGGTAGACCGTGAGCGCAAAGAGGCCTGCGCTCCAGGCGTCGAACCGCAGGCCCAAGGAGGGCAGACCGTAGTAGACGATGTAGGCAAACAGCAAAAAGGGCGTGCAGCGCGCCAGGTCCACCAGCCACCTGGCCGGCAGCGACAACATGCGCCTTGGCGACATCAGCAGCGTCGACAGGAGGGCGCCCAGGAAGAGCGCCACCAGGCCTGCCAGCACCGACAGCAGCACGGTGTTGCCCAAGCCCGAGAGCAGCAGGCCACGCTCGGACCACACGGTGGCGAAGTCGCGCATCATGCCGCGGCCTCGCGCATCAGCGTGCGCCGCTCCACCCAGCGCTGCACGCTCACCAGGGCATAGACGATGGGGATGTAGATGGCCAGCGCCACCAGAAAGGGTGGCAGTGGCTCGTAGGTTTGCGCGCCGATGCGAACGGCTGCGCGCGTGATGTCGACCACGCCCACCACCGCGAGCACGGGTGTGAGCTTGACCAGTTGGGACATCTCGTTGATGAGACCCGGCAGGGCTGTGCGCCAGACCTGCGGCAGCACGATGCGCCGAAAGCGCAGCGTCTGACCCATGCCGACCGACTGCGCCGCCTCGATCTGGTCCTTGGGGAGATCGAGCAGGGCCGCACGCCACACCTCGCAGTTGAACGCCGCTGTGTTGAGCACCAGCGCGATCAGGCCGGCCTGCACCGGGCCGACCGAAATGCCTGCTGTGGGTAGCGCAAAGAAGATCAGCAGCACCAGCGTGATCAGCGGTGTGGCCCGCAGCAGGCTCACGTAGACCGCGACCATCTGGTTCAGCAGCGGCACCCGGGCCCAGCGCACGAGTGCCAGGCCCAGGCCCAGCGGCAGACCCAGCGCGATGCCGGCGATGGAGAGCAGCAGCGTGGTCAGCGCGCCGCTGAAGATCGTCAGGACATCGGCCGTGCTCATCCAGCCATCACTGCTCGGGCGTGTAGCTCACCGGCAGCATAAACGCTTCGCCGAACCACTTCTTCTGCAGGGCAGGCATGACGCCGTTGGCCTTCTGAGCGGCGATAAATGCATTCATGAAGTCACGCAACTCCGTGTTGCCCTTCTTCACCGCCCAAGCGGGGTACGAGCTGCCCGAAACCGGCTGGCCGAGCTCAAAGATCGCCGGGCGTTCGGTCACCAGCGCCTTGAGGTTGATGACCGTGTTGACCACGAAGTCGGTGCGCTTGAGCGCTAGGTCTTGGTAGGCCTCGGGGTAGGACGCGTATTCAACGACCTTGCCCAGCTTGCCGCCTTCCTTGGCCAGCATCGCCTGCAGCTCGGGCAGGCGGCTCAGGAACGCGCTGCCGGTCTGCACGCCCACGGTCTTGCCGTTGAGGTCTTTGATGGACTTGATGCTGGTGTCTTCCTTGCGCTTGACGTAGTAGTGCGTGGCGTCGGCGATGGGGCTGGTGAAGTCGAGCGACAGCGTGCGCTCCTTGGTCATCAGAACAGCGGTAATCGCGATGTCGTACTTGCCGGTAGCTACTCCAGCCAAGATGCCAGGCCAGGGCAGGATTTCCTGGCGAATCTCGAACGGCGCGTACTTGCGCAGCGCATCGATCATCTCGTTGTTGAAGCCGGTGGGCTTGCCGTCCTTGACGAATTCGAAAGGCCGGAAGTCGTCTTCGGTGACCACGGTCAGGTAGCCGCGTTTTTTGATTTCGTCGAGGTTGGCGGCGTGGGCGGTGCCCGTGGTGCCCCAAAGGGCAGGGGCCAGCAGGAGGGCGACGAGCACGCCGCGGCGGGAAGAGAGGGCAGGTATTCTGGACATGTTGGAACTCCTGAGGTGGATGGCTGGAAGGGAACATCGAACGCTGCAATAGCGTTGCAAGGAGCGTGCCCGATACCAAAAAACTGTTAGAGCGGATTGCAGCTTGCAACCCGTGTTTCAGGGGCGCGGGAAGGCCACCCGCCCTGCGTCAGGTGCATGGAAAAGAAGCTGCACTTCAACGGTGCAGCGGGCTCGCCTCAGGCCGGTGCGCGCGCCTCATGCCACTCCAGCACCTGCCACCGCAGGGCCAGCCGTTCGCTATCGACTTGCACGGCCTGCTCGCCCTGGCGCGTCAGGGTGCAGCGACGTGCCACGCCGTCCAGTGCGGGCAGCGTGGCGCGCTCGATGGTCCATACGCCGTGTTCCAGCGTGCCAAAGCTGATCTCGAAGTCGAGCAATGCATCGGCCTGTTGCGGATGGCGCGCCACCACATCAGCCAGCGTGTCGTCGGATGCGGTGTCGGTGGGCCAGGCGGTGCTGCGTGGGCGCAGGTGCATCAGGTAGCGCCCGGCGACCAGCAGGCGCTCGGCGGTGGGCTTGCCGCCGGCGTCGAGTGCGGCCAGCGCGATGCGCGTGCCCAGCGATCCGGGAAGTCGTTCCCACACCTCGAAGTACGTGCCGTGGATGCCGGTCTCGTGCACGCAGTCGGGTGACTCAAACACCATGTGACCGGCGTCGGGCGTGCTGCGCGGCGGCTGCAGGTCGGTCTGGCGCTGCCATGTGCAGACCTCGGGTTGCGAAGCGTCGGGTCGTGTGATGAGGGTGATACCGCCAAAGCCTTGCAGCTCGGCGCGGCCAGCGGCTGTGCTGCGGTCAGCATCAAGCGGCACGCGCAGGTCGCCGTGCCACAGCCCGGTCTGCAACCAGTGCACCCAAGTCGTGGTGTCGCGCACAGTAGGGGTTTGAAGCAAGGTGCGTCGCCACACGCCGTGGTACCGATCGGGGATGGTTGGCATGCTCATTCAACGGCTTGTGGAAAGGAGGGCAGGCTGCGGTAGAAGGCCATGTCGTGGTTGGGCCAGAGCTGTGCGCCGGTCTCGCGCGCAAGTGCCTTGAGCTTCCTGATGCTCTCAACGGCTTGCTGTTCGCGGCCCTGCCACAAGGTGCCGGGCGCCACTTCGTCGTCGATGTTTTCCTGCAGGTCGGCCGCATCACCGGCCAGCAGGACCGGTGCGCCTTGGGGCAGCTCAATCAGCATCGACATGTGGCCAGCGGTGTGACCGGGCGTGGCCACAGCCTGCACGCCAGGCAGCACGCTGTACTCACCTTGCTTCAGACAGAACTGCAGGGCGCGGCCTTCGTCGTCGATCAGATCGTCTTCGAACACTGCGCCGTCCAGGCCGCTGCAGGCCGCATCCCACTCATCGCGCTGCAGGTGAATCTCGGCGCCACAGCCGCAGCGCTTGAGTTCCTTCAGGCCGCCGGCGTGGTCGAAGTGCAGGTGGCCGATGAAGATCACGTCCACATCCTGCGCGGTGAGCCCCAGACGCGCAAGGTGGTTCGGAATGCGGTGCTCCTCAAGCATGTCGGGTGCGCCCATCTCGAACTTGGCGGGGTTGTAGTAACGATCGCGCAGTGCGGGTGTGTGGATCTTGGCGTGGTCGCAGCCCACGTCGTACAAGATGCGGCCGTTCTTGGTCTCGATCAGGTAGGCCAGGATCGGCGCCTCGATGGTGGTGCCGTGGCCCCGGTTGAAGGTGGAGATGGTCTTGTCGTAGCGGTGGGTGGCGGTCAAGAGCGGCCAGATGCGAAGTGCTTGGGTCATGGCTGTTCCCTGGGCTCAGGCGCCGGTGGAGGCGTTCATCCAAGCGTCGACCCGGGCGCCCGGCTGCTCGGGCTCGACGCCGGAGAAGCCTTGCATCAAGACCACCACCTCGTCGGTGCTTTGCACCAGGCCGAAGATGCCGCCTTCCACGCCGATCATGGCCAGCGCAGGCGCCTGCAGTGCGGGGTTGCTGGCGGCGGTGGCATCGCTCACGGTGGTGCAGAAGAACCCCCGGTCCACCGCCTCGCGCAGGGTGGAGTGCACGCAAACCTCGGTGGTCACGCCGCAGATGATGAGTCGCTCGATGTCCCGCGCGGCCAGCAGCTGTGCCAGCCGCGTGCGGTGGAAAGCGCCGTAGCCGGGCTTGTCGATCACCTCTTCGCCGTTCAATGGGCGCACAGCGTCCACAAAGTCGTGCCCTTGTTCACCGCGGATCAGCAGCCGACCCAGCGGGCCCTGGCTGCCGATGGGCGCGCCTGCGTCCACGCTGCGCTGCAGCTTGGTGGCGGGGCAGTCGCTTAGATCGCTCAGATGGCCCTCGCGCGTGTGCACCACCAGCAGCCCGGCGGTACGCGCAGCCTGCAGCAGCCGAAGGGCATTTTTCAACACCGCTTGCATGGGGCCGATGTCGATGCCGGCTTGTTCGGCATAGCCGCCGGGGCTGCAGAAGTCGCGCTGCAGGTCGATTACGACCAGCGCGGTTCGGTTGAGGTCGGGCGCGGTGTGCATGCTCAGGCGGCGGTGGGTCGGGTGAAACCGGTGGTGATGGCCTCGGCCATGCGGCGGGCCACCTCAAGGGCCAGCAACTGGCCCTTGTTGGCATCTGAGCCCTTTGCTGACGACAGCACGCCAGAGGCGGGCACCCAGTCGGTGCGTGGTGGGTACATGTCGTAGGGCGGGAAGTCGGCTGGGCCGTCGTCTGGCAGCAGGTCCATGCGCACAAGGTTGGGGTGGTAGTGCAACATCATCGATGTCTCCAGCACGGCGGCGTGCTCCAGCGCGAAGCCGGGAAAACCGTCGGGAAACACGTCGCCCAGGGTCTCGGGCGTCATGAAATCCCAGTACTCCAGGCGCATCACCTGCAGTTGGTTCTTGGGGTCGGCAGCTTTGGCGTCGCGCAGCCCGAGGTCGATACCCTCGATCAGGAACCACTGGTTCTCGTAGTGGCCATTGACGATCACAAGCTTCGTCAACCCGTGGCGCGCGAACTCGCGCACCGCGTCGCGCACCTGACCCACCAGCGTGGCGGCGTCCACGCTGGTGGTGCCGCAGAAGTGCTGGCCACCGCCGCACTTGGGTTGTGATTTGTAGCCGTACGACAGCGTGGGTGCGACCAGGCCGCCCACCAGCGCGGCGGTGTCGGCCGCCACAGCGCTGGACAGCAGACCATCCGTGCCCAGCGGCAAGTGAGGGCCATGCTGTTCCAGCGCGCCAACGGGCAGCAGCACAGCTGGCTGGTCATTCTGGATGCGCGACTGGTAGTCCACCCACGAGAGCTGGTTCATCCACACGGTGTTCATTCAGATTCCTTGGGCTTGGGGTTTGGGAGCGATCGAGGTGTCGAGGGCTTCGGCCAGCGCGGCGATGGCGATCAACGCGCCACCGGCCCACTCCATGCCGGTCATGGATTCGTTGCCGAACCACAGTGCTGTCAGCACAGCCACCACCAGCTCGGCCAGCAAGATCACACCGGCCTTGCTGCTTTCGATGTGCGTCACACCGAACTGCCAGGTGGCGGTGGCCAGCAGCAGCCAGACGAAGCCGTAGGCCAGCAACGTCAGCCACAGGCCCATACCCATGATCTCTGGCAAGCGGTGGCCCAGCGATGTGGTGGCGATGAGTGAGATGACACCACAGCCCACAAACACGGCGAAGGTCTTGCTCACCATCGGTACCTGTTGCGCGGCGCGGGCGATCACGTTGTTGGCGGCGAAGCAGAAGCCAGCCGAAAGAGCGAGAAAGTCCACGAAATTGAAGCTCAGGTCAATCCCGCCAGGTCCGCCCAGAAAAAGCCACAGCCCCAACAACGCGACGACCACCGCAGCCCAGCGCAGTGGTGGAATGCGCTCCTTCAAAAAGAGCCAGCCGCCCAGCACAGACCACACGGGCGATAGGTAGAACAAGAACATCACCCGCACGACATCGCCCAGCATGATGGCGTTGACAAACGATGTGTTGGCCCAGCCGCCCACCACCGCGAGGGCCAGCAGCAGGCCCCACTGGGCGCGCCAGGCCGCGCGCTGGCGCCAGATGAAAACACAGCTGAAAAGCCCCACCATGCCATAAGAGAGCAGCGACACCATGGGACCGGTGAGCCCCTGGTCGATGAACCATTTCAGCGGCATCCACGAGAGACCCCACAGCGCGGCTGAAAACAGCAGAACGCCAGTGGCCAGCCGGTTCGATGGATGAGCAAGCAGCGACATGGGGTGGAATCAGGGCATCACGGAGCCGCCATTGGGCCCCAGCACCTGGCCGCAGTAGAAGCGAGAGAGGTCGCTGGCGAGAAACAGCGCGGTGGCCGCGATTTCCTGCGGCTCACCCAGGCGGTGCAGCGGAATGTCCAGTTCCTTTTCCATCCACGCCGGGCTCATCTGCTCCAGCGACACCATGGCGGTGGCAACGGCTCCCGGTGCGATGGCGTTGATGCGGATGGCGGGGGCGAACTCCTGCGCCAGCGACTTGGTCAGGCCGATCACGCCGGCCTTGGCAGCGCAGTAGGGCGCGAACTGCGCGCGGCCGGTGATCCCCAGGTCGGAGGCGATGTTGACGATCACACCACCGCCCCGGGTCAGCATGCCAGGCAGCACGGCGCGGCACATCAGGAACACCGAGCCGAGGTCGGTAGAGATCATGCGCTGCCAGTCGTCGTCGGTGGTGTCGAGGAAGGGCTTCTCTTGCAGGATGCCGGCGTTGTTTACCAGCACGTGGATGCCGCCCACGGTGTGCAGCGTCTCATTGACCAGTCGCTTCACCTCGGCCGGGTCGCTCACGTCTGCGCTGATGGCCACCGCCTGACCGCCGGCGGTTTTGATGGCATGGACTACCTCCGCTGCCTCGGTGGGCTGGTTCCAGTGGTTGACCACCACGCGCGCGCTGGCTTGCGCAAACATCAAGGCGGTGGCCCGGCCAATGCCGGTGGCCGCTCCAGTGACCAGCGCGGTCTGGCCCGCGAGTGACAGTGAAACACTCATGCCATCACCTCGCCGTGGCTTGCTACGAGACATTGCCCGGTCAGCGAGCGGGCTTCGCTGCTGGCGAGAAACAGGAACACGCCTGCGATGTCGGTTGGGTTCAGCATTTCGGGTACGGCCTGGCGGGCGAGGATTTCGCGCTCCACTGCAGCCTCGCTGAGCCCTTGCTCCTGGGCCATGGCGGTGAGGGAGCGCTGCGCGGCCTCGGTGCGTATCCAGCCGGGGCAGACCGCATTCACACGAATGCCGCGAGGCCCGAGTTCGAGCGCCAGCGAGCGCGTGAGGCCCACCACGGCGTGTTTGCTGGCGGCATAGGCCGAGAAGCCGGCCACACCGATGCGCCCCCAGATGGACGACTGGTTGATCACACTCGCACCGCGCGACAGCATGGGCAGCAGTGCCTGCGTGAGCCGCACCATGGAGGTCACGTTGTTGTCGAGCAGGCCTGACCATCGCGCCATCGCGTCGGGCGCTTCGTCGGTAATGGGCGTGGGGTACTCGGTACCGGCGTTGTTCACCAGCACGTCCAGTGTCCCAAAACGCTCGCGCACTTGCTCAGCCACCGTGGCCACCTGAGTGGCGTCGCCGAGGTCGCACTCCGCTGCCATCGCACCGAGTTCGCTGGCAAGTGTTTGCAAACCGGTACCGCTGCGGTCGAGCAGCATCAGCTGCACGCCCTGCGCTGCAAACGCGCGGGCCAGCGCACTGCCGATACCGCCGGCCGCGCCGGTGATGAGCACCGTCTTCCCCTGCAGGCCGTGGTTGATGGCCATTTCAGACAGCGGTCAAGAAGGACACGCCTACGGCGCCGAGAAAGCCGTCTGCGCGCCTCGGTGTGCCAGGCGGCTGCACTTCGCCGTAGTTGCTCGCCAACACCCGCTTGACACGGTTGATGTGGAAACTGCGCAGCAGCTCACCAACGGTGACCACTTGCGCGTAGTTGTCGGGGTAGAGCTCGCGGTGGAAAGCGGGCAGGCGGTACCACGGCGCGGTGGGGCGCTCATGGTGCGCGTTGTGGAAGCCGAAGTTGAGCCACACCAGGTTGAGCCATTTCGCGTCGAGGCTGACCACGTCGCTGAAGGTGTTGGCCTGTTCGTAGACACGGTCGCGTACCTTGTCTTTGGGGATCGGCGTGTCGTCCAAGATGGGGTAGGCATCGTAGGTGTGCTGAAAGCAGTCTGCAAAGCGCAGCACGGTGATGAATACCAGGAAGGACCCGAAGTACAGTGCCAGCGCCTTCAATGACCACCAGCCCAGCAGCGCGAGCGCCGTGAGGCGAATTGCTGCCACGCCGATCACGCGAGCCCGAGCCGCCTTTTTCTTTTCACCCATAAATGGCATGGCGATCACAAACCCGCGCATGACGAACTCCACCGCCGGGATGTAGGCCCACTCCAAGGCCAGCACGAGGCGGCGCACGTTGGGGTTGGCGCGCAGGAAGGCTTGCGCGTCAAAGGTGATCACGTCGGCGCGCTCGACGTGATGGCGCATGTGCTTGCGGCGCATGTCGGCGAAGCTGGCGTAGCAGCTGCCGTTGATCCAGCTCATGAGCGTGCCCCAGCGGTCATTGGCTTGGGACGTGCGAAAGATGGCGTTGTGCGCGAACTCATGAATGAAATACGCCGACCAGATGAGCGTCTGCGTCACCAGCAGCACACCCACCGCGTTGAGCAGCCAGCTCGCCTGGCCCAGCAACGCGACGCCGGCCGGCCAGCCCAGCACGGTGAAGCTGATGGCGGCGACGTTGGGCCACAGGCCGTCCTCGTATCGAAAAACCGGTTTCATAAAAATGCCTCTGATGGAGGTTGCTGTCTTCTTCGCACCGATGCCCGAGTGGACACCTCAACGGTTGCCCCAAGGGCTACTTGAGTGCCTTGACCAGGCTGGCATCGAAGGTGGCTTCGATCGCAGGGATGGCGGTGATCTGCCCCTTGGCCTTGAGCAATTGGCCGATGATCTCGCCGCTGGCGTAGTAAGAGGTGGTTTCCTTGCCGGGCAGGAACGCTTTGGGCATCTCGGCCAGCGGGATGTTGTAGACGCCGGTGAGCTGTTCCTTCACCTCGGCGGCCGACACACCCATGAACTTGCCGATGATCTTGTGCGCTTCGGCGGGCTTGGCCTTCATGTAGGCCAAGCCGTCCAGATACGCCTTCATGATGCCGGTGATTTCGGCGGGCTTGGCCTTGATGACCTTGTCGTCGAACACCAGCACGTCGGCAATCAGGCCAGGGGCGTTCTTGGAAGAGAACACCACCTTGAATTTCTTGCCGCCGCCCTGGCTGAGGATTTGAGACAGGCTGGGCTCGTAGGTCACGCCCACGGGCAGTTGGCCGGAAGCCATGGCTGCGGGCACCGCTTCAGGCGTCATGCTGATCGGGCTGATGTCTTTCTCACTCATGCCGTTGATCTTGAGTGCGTAGGACAGCAAGAAATCACTCGGTGACAGCGGGTTGTAGCCGATCTTCTTGCCCTTGAAGTCGGTCACCTTGGTGATACTGGCATCGGCCACGATGGCGTCTCCGCCATTGGAATAATCGATGGGCATGACAACTTTCATGTTGCGGCCCGCGGCCACCTGACCGACCACCTGGTCGTAGGTCAGCATGCCGCCGTCGACTGCGCCTGATGCGATCGCCGCTGGAATCAGCGCAGGGTCGTTGAACACCTGCAAGGACACCTTGAGGTTGTATTTCTTGTACAGGTTCAGCGCGTCGGCCACGTAGAACGGCCCATACCCGATCCACACCACGGTCGCCAGCTTGAGCGATGCAGGCGACTGCGCGAACGCAGGGGCCAAGGCCAACGATAAAGCCAAGCCCAGAGCGGGTTTGAGAAATTGGTTGCGCCGCGATGAGCTGATGACGCTGGAGGAGAGGCGGGCTGATTTCATGGAGGCTCCAAGGTTGATGAGGACGTGCAGGAAGATCGATCAGTGATCGTTCTCCCGGGCTTTTGTCCCTCCGTGGAGCCTGCGATGAGGCCGGCACACTCTCGGACCAGACACTGCGTTTGAAACAGTCGGAACCCTAGTACACCTGTGCGGTTGAGGAGTCCGTAATGACCACGGATCGCTCTTCTTGCCCTTTCGATGTCAGCAGAAACCGTGCCAGCTATTTCGGCTGGATCTTCGAGCGCTCTGGCATCTTTCTGCACCAAAACACGACAGGTCGGATTCACCGCTTCGTCCGAATGGCGGTAACGCGCCCTGTCCTAGTGCGTGATGCACAGCTGCCGCACTCATATGGCGACACCCACAGCAATGCTGTCCGGATGAACGGTGAGTTGGTGGTCCGTATCGACACCCAGCGCGGATTTGTACGTCGGGATAACGCCACCCTTGACGTGCGAGGAGCATTGGCAGCAGGAGCACTCCCGTCATCGGTTCAGGGCCAGCCAGTTGGTGACCTGCAAGGGCGAACAGCGGCTGAGATCCTAAGAAATCCCTTGGCCCAAAAGCTGAAAACCTAGGAGACCGAAGTGTGTATGGAGAAAGCGTGAACAAAGCTGGAAACGACTTGCCAAACAGCCACCTTGGGCGTGGATCGAGTTGTATGGGCCAGTACGAGGGTGGCAGTGCGAATGCGCATTCGCTCAGCCTGCAGTCTGTGCGTCTAGGCGTACCGCCGTCGGGCTGCGCCCCGCGCCCCTTCGAGTCGCGGCCATTCGGCTTCGATCCCTGACACCTTCGGCCGTCGGTTGGGCCCCGGCCTGCGCGCTGCGCTTGCCTTTTTCTATGCCTGCTTTTGTAGTTGGGCTGGCTTGCTGTTCCCTTCATCCTTGCACACCGTTCTCGCCGTCAAGGTCTGCGCGCCCGGTGGGCGCTTGCGGCCATGCGGCCGTCTTCGAACCTGTGACTGCTGCGCTGCGGCGTGCCGGTTCCGGTCTCGGGCAATCCCGCCCGATCACTGGAGTTGGTCATGCAACACGATCTGTTCTCTTCCCTCGATTCCTTCCAGGCACTCTCGGTTGGCGCTTGCGCTTTGCTGGTGCGCGATGTCGCGGGCCGGTACCGTCCGGCCGAGACCGATGAGGTGCTGCTGGCGGCTCAGCGCTTGCTGGCTTCCCAGGTGCGGGGAAGCGACGTGATGTCCTCGCCTGCGGTGGTGAAGGACTTCCTCCGCGCCCGGCTGGGCAACCTGCCGCATGAGGTGTTTGCGGTGGTGCATCTGGATGCGCAGAACCGCGTGCTCGACTACGTGGAGATGTTCCGGGGCACGGTAAGTCAGCTAAGTGTTACCTTATTGCGAAAAATAGTTTTGTTGATCAGTGATGCTCTACATGCCATGCCACGGGGATGGAAGCTCGCGTCCTGACTTGCGTCTACCGACCGTTAGGTGTTTTGGCGACCGACTAGCAGTGCCAAAAAATGAATTGTGTGTGTACTGACGCTGTGCCTATAGTTGGGGCTGCTTCACTGAACTTCTCGGAGGTCCGCATGGAGGCGAAGAATGAGTCGGTAAGAATTACCGAAAGGGTTGTGCGCGCCAATCTTGACTGTTCTCAGAAAAGTTTCCTGCTCATGTTTCATCGTGACCTAAGCAAGCCTACCGAATATGGACAGATGATCGAAGAACGTAGGCGTAACGTTGCCACAAGTTATCTGAGCAGACACAAACACAAAGGCACACTGAGTTTGGTTGGTACCCCTGACGAAGACCCCTGGGCAGTGGGCGACATTTCAACCAATCAGATATTTTCAAAGGGATTTGCTACCGAGAACGTTCTTTTTGAGGTGGTCGGTAATAGGGGGAGAATAGATCAGCCTTCGATTTCACCGGTCATTTTTTCATCATCTAGCACGCTACGGATGGAGGACAAAACTGAACTTGCATTCGCTGGTCACGTATTGCAACTTACGCTAAATACTCCGACCTTGTCTGGCAAGATTGTTCTAATTAGCGGTCAAGAGAAAACGCTAAAAATTTCAGATGCCGCAACATCATTTCGCCCATCGTTGACGCTGTTCAATGGTTGGTTGAATTCCAGTCGCGATCCACCCTTGATAGCATTGAACAAGCATTGTGGCGAATGCGAATTTAAAGAACACTGTCGCCCAATAGCTGAGAAGGAAGACAGCCTCAGTCTACTTTCTAAAATCGGGCCAGCGGAACTGACGCGATACGGTAAAAAGGGAATTTTTACAATCAAGCAACTGTCTTTCTTGTATCGGCCAAGGAAGCGGAATCGACGCGGCAAAACAATTTCAGTAAAACATCTTTTCGAGTTGCAGGCGCTAGCACTACGCACCGGAAACATCTATCTCCATGGGGAGGCAACGTTGATTCCGAGTGCTTTGCCGGAGATTTATCTTGATATTGAAGCGTTGCCAGATGCAAAGTTCAATTATCTAATTGGTATTATTGTCAGTAGTCACGAAGGCGTCGAGCGCTTTCAATATTGGGCAAATTCTATCGACGAAGAAGTTGCCATCTTCACGAAACTTGTTGCATTACTAAATTGCTACCCGACAAGTCCAATTTTTCATTATGGAAATTTCGAAAAATTGGCAATAGTTAATATGGGAAGAGACTACGAAACGCCAATTGATAAAATCCTTTCTCGCCTATTCAATGTAAATACATGCATTTTTGGAAAGACATATTTTCCGGTCAAATCCAACGGCTTTAAGGATATTTGTAGATATTTAGGCTTGACTTGGACCGCATCTGAAGCGTCTGGCTCCCAAAGTATTGTTTGGCGCTATAGGTACGACATGACACACGACGAAACCTTTCGTGATCTGCTTCTACTAAGAAATTAGGTATCCTACTTCACATAGAAGAAGAATCGAATTATAATCCGCAAATGGACTCAAAATTAGACAATCGCCCAATCTTTACTAGCCGTCGGAAAGAGCAGGAGGCCAATCGAA
>Ga0222706_1000116_pt1 | contig 25764 bp, 25 predicted proteins | sample AntAcemetage1572_FD_179829 | JGI IMG/M metagenome (GOLD analysis project Ga0222706, IMG submission 179829) | Saline water microbial communities from Ace Lake, Antarctica - #1572 | ecosystem: Environmental > Aquatic > Non-marine Saline and Alkaline > Saline | place: Antarctica: Ace Lake...
GCGGGACCTTCGGCGCCCCTGTGGACAAGGTCATGCTTGTGGGCTTTTCCGCCGGTGGGCTGTCCAGCCTGCTGGCTGCGGACACGCCCGGCGTGGTCGGCCTCGTCGGCCTGGACCCGTTCGACCGTACGATGTCTGGCGAGACTGAGCGCTTGGGCTTTGCGGCGGCCGGGCGGCTGCGTACCGAGGCGCTGCTGCTGCGCGCACCACCTTCGCGCTGCAACGCCGAAGCCGTGGCAGCGCCCTGGGGCACCGTACTGCCGGCGTTGTGGCGCGACGATCTGATCGCGGGCGCGTCGCACTGTGACTTCGAGTCGCCCACCGACTGGATGTGTCGCTTGGCGTGTGGCGACACCCACCCGGCGCGCCAACAGCAGGTGCGTCAGGGGCTGCTGGACGCCGCAGCACGCTGGCTTCGTTGAGTGGGCCACCCGCAGGATCACCTCGTCCAGGGTCCGCTCGCAGCTCCTTGCCGAGTGCATCGGCCCGCCCGCATCCGACGCGGCAAATCCGAAACGCGGCCAGGCGGATAACGAGCAAGTGCGTCCGCTCGAGTTGCGGGCTCTCTGCGCGACAACGACGCCTATCGGCGTCAGCCTTCTGGGTGGACCGGTCGCTCGCCTCAGAGACTTCTGGCCGGCAGCTATAGGCAGCTACACGCAGCTCAAGACAGTTGACGCCGTCCAGTGAGCGACGGGACCAATAACCCCAGGCTGCTGACAACCACGCCAACCGGTGGCCAACCACGCAGGCCCACTTCCACAGCCGAACTTCGATGAGAAAGCAATCAACGGCACAGGCTGGGCCATGCGCGGCTAGGCTGTTGCCGTGGGATACCCAGCAAACTCCGCGGTTGAAGTACCCACCGTATACCTCGCCTGGTGCGAGCATGGCCAGACGCGGGCTCTCGAAATGGCCCCTCCACGCACCAGGCTTGCAGCAAAATGGGACCACCATCCATGAACACCCTAACGCTTGCCGAAGCCGCTGGCTTCCTGAAGATGCACGGTGAAGAAGTACGTTGCCGAGCAAAGCAAGGGCTGATGCTGGCGTCGAAACCCCCCTGCCGGTTGGGTCATCCAACCTGCTGCTGTTCGGCCCCGCGCTCAAGGTGGCCGCCAATGCGGCGCTGGCCCAGGCGCAGCAGCTGTGCAGCACCGCAACACGGCCAGCGGCCTGTGGTGCCCGATCGCCATTGCGCTGGCAGGCTACGCCATCGGCATGGTGTTCGTGCGCAAGGCCCGGCACGTTGAACTCAAGGCCGTTGCCCGCTGCCGGCGGTCGCTGCTGCCGCCACTGCATCGCCGCGACTCGCGGCTGTGTGAGGCACAGGGATCGGAGTAGGCCTATCGAGCCGACGAAGATTCGAATTTCGGCTAACTTGCGGTCGCCTGGCGCGAAGGCAAAAACGTGGGTCGCCAGGAAGCGGTCCATCGTCACCGGCAGGAACTGGCCGGATGCAGCCTTCGAGATAAGCCTCTCGAGGCCATCTCAGCGGTGGTTCTAACATCGACAAAATTACCAGGGCGAACAATCGCCTTCTGACCGCTTGCTGTATGCCAGTGCGGAAAAAGGCGCGCGAACAGCAAGACGTGGGCTCTGGGTTGATCCAAGACTGATCGTGCCTTCCGACTGGCGCGCTGGGACGAGATAGTCAAATCGAACGATCACAAGATGATGGAGCACCAGCTCAGAGCAGGCCGTAGAGCCTAGCAATCCGCAGCGCCGTTCGCCGGTCCGGCGCATCCAACTTTGCATTCAGTCGCTGGAAACGGCAGTCGATGGTCGTTGCTTCCACCTTCAGCGCAGCACCGATCACTTTGCTGCTGCGGCCCGCTGCTTCATGGCGAAGCAGTTCGATCTCAGCATTGGTGATGTGGGACCGGCGCAGCAGATCCTTTCGGATGGATTGCTGAAGCCACCGATGAAGCTCCATGGCTAGCGCCCGCGCAAGAACACGGACCGTTGCATAGGCACCGCCTTCGAAATAGCCAGCCTGCTGGGAACCAAGGCACAGCACGCCCACGCGTGAGCTACCAACCCCGCTCGGTGCTGGAGCGATCACCGCCGAAGCAAAACCGTATGACGTAGCCGCTGCGCGAAACTCTTCATGCTCGGCAGAAGTCGGATTCAGGGCGCTGGCAAGAATCGGCTCCGACTCGTGTGTGGCGTACTGCAGCCACGGGTCGTTTTCGAAGAAGCAGCGGTTGGCATATTCAGCTGCCCAGACTGGGTCACAGGCCCAGAGGGAACGAAGAGATGCGCGTGTGGAATCGTCCCGAAGATGGCTCATGAAGACGCCTGCGTCCGCTCCCAGACAGATCACCGCTTTACGAAACAAAGTGACAGCGGTTTCGGTGGAGTCAGCATCTCCAATGCAGGGCAAGAGTTCGAGAGCGCGTACGCCGTAATCTGGCGCGCGCGTCTGTACGACCAGGCCGGGCCTGTCACGTTCTTGCGGTGAGTGCTGCATGACCTTCTCTGCGCAGATGGCTGTAGAGCAGGGCATCCTCGAACCGCATGGGTTCGTACGCACACCATCGATCAAAAGCAGGTTGGTCTGTGAACACAATGACCTGGATCAGACGCGTGCCCACGACCTGGCGTTGTGTTCGTTCGACCACCAGTCCAAGAGCAGTGGCGTTCAGTGTGAATGCCACGGTCTCGTCCCGGGATGCCAGGGTCAGCACACCGGATTCGTCCGAGGCACTCTTGGGCTGATGGGGTTTTCCAGCTGATCGTTTTCGGCGCTCTTGCAGGGCAGCGCGCTTTGCGCCCAACGGTCGTGCGGGCTCGTCTATTCGATCGATGCGGCGATTGCTGAACGACTCGACTGTCGATGCAGGCTTCAGTGGCGCCACCGCGAAGGTTTTCGGATCGTTGCTCATCAGTGCTCCCTGCGGGTCCAACCCATTGAGTCGTGTTGATCTCAGAGACCAAACGACAAGCCACAGATAGAAATCTATGGCAAGGGTAGGCAGCGGCTCGGGGCGCTGTCAAAGGAAATTCAGCAATTGCGACCAACTCTGCGGTCTGTGCAGTTCAGCTAAACCATCAGTAGCCGCCATGCAGCCCGATCACGCGGTGGCTTGGGTGCGATCCGAGCTGAGTGCTTCCAGCAAGGCAAGCGCTTCCTGGGCGCGGTCCACCGGAATGAACAGGTGATCGTGGTGGTATGCCGCGACGGCATTGCAAGGGATACCCGCATGGGCCAGGGCAGTGGAGATGGTTGCCAGGAAACCAATGGCTTCCAGCGACGAGTGCACCGTCAACGTGATGAGACGGGCTTCAAAAATGAATGGGAGCTGGGCTCGTTCGGCCTGCGCGCGTTCGACGATGGCGGTAAGCCCCTCTGCCTCCCTGAACGTGCAGATCGGAAGCAGCCCTTTGGGGAGCCGAGAGTCCGGGAATGTGCAGTAGACAAAAACCTCTGGCTGCAACTGCGGAGCCATCATTTTCTGAAGCTGCAGGTGATCGCGTTCGCCACTCATTCGTGGTTCTCCTGGGCTGGCGCCGGTGCTGTGTGGGGCATCAGATTATGAATCGGCGAGGCTCTGATGGCAGGTCCCTCCAGGGGGTTCGACTTGAGAAAAGCCTGATGTTTAGCGGTTTTGCTGGCTGGTCAAAGTTCCTAAACCAGCGAGCGCTGGTGGCATCCGCTGCTACCGTTTGGCACGGCCTGGAACCTGTTCTCCGTTGAACTTCACCATTCGTTGCGAGGCCGTCCGCAGCAACTCAATGTGAGGAAGGGGTGTCGATCATGACAACGACTTCAGATGTTCTTGCGGACATGGCCGAGCTTCGATCGGGCTTGCGCCGACAAGGTGACCCGCACAGCGCCCTGTTCCGGCTGAGCCCCGCGCGTGCGGTGTTGGACATAGCGTTCGACTGGATCAGCATCCTCGGCACTGTTGCGGCGGTCGTTTGGTGGAGTCACCTCCTAGCGCCGCTGGCAGTCCTGCTGATTGCCAACCGGCAGCGGGCGCTAGGAAACGTCCTCCACGATGCGGGGCATCGCAATCTGTGGCGGGATCAAAAGCGCAACGACCTGATGGCTCGAATTTTCATCGCGCCGTTGCTGTTCTCCAGTCTGACCCGGTACCGTGAAACGCACTTTAAACACCACATGGCGCTCGGAGTTGAGAGGGCTGACCCCGATCTTCTGCACGCATCACAACAAACATCCACGTCCTGGGTTTCGAGATACCTGGACCAGGTTTTCTCACTGAATGCATGGCTGGGGTCGATGAGTGGACACCTGCTTTCACCTCTCGTTCGATTGAGCAGCCAGCTATACATCTTCGGTTGGTGGGTCGCAGCGGTTGCGCTGATATGGGCAACAGCAGGGACCACCTTCACGACGACATTCTTGGCCTTGTGGTTGCTGGCCAGAGCAACGGTCTTCCATCTGATTACCACCTTTCGCGAGATGTGCGACCACTTCGGGCTTCAGCCGGGCGGTGTGTTCACCTTCACGCGCGACATGGCCTGTCATGGCTTCTGGCGCAAGTTCATCCACCCGCGCAACAACGGCTACCACCTGACCCACCATCTCTTGCCAGCGGTGCCGTACTACCGGCTCCCCGAAGCTCACAGGCTGCTGAAATCCCAGAAAGTTTTTCAAGAACGAGCAACGATTTGTTCGGCCTATTTCAATGGCCCTGACGCCGTGACGAAGGCTTGGCAAGGCCGGGAGCACGTTGCATGAACCAAGCACTTGGCAGTTTGCAGGTCGCGGCCCTGCTGGTCTCCGCAAGCTACGGCATCGGCTTCCTGTTCGGGTCCGGCGAACTTGCGCTCTCACACGGAATGGCAGGCAGCATCTATGGGGTGGCCACAGGTTTTGGCATGCTGGTGTTGGCCCTCTTTGCTCGTCAACTGTGGAGCGTCGGGCTTCCGGTCTGGGACTTGTTCGGCCGCGCCTATGGGACGCAGCTTCAAGGCGTGGTGGCACTGCTGTCGCTGATCTGGATGTCGGGTGTTCTGGCGGCTCAGATTCAGGGTGGCGTGGCGGTGCTGACGTTGCTTGGACTTGGCGAGGCACAGGGATACCTGGCGATCTTGCTGCTGATCTACGGCGCGTTGCGCATGAATCTGCGGCTCGCATCTGCCGTGTTCGCCACCTGCCTTCTTGCCAGCGCTGCCGTTCTGGTCTATGCCCTGATCGTTGCCAATGGCGTGGGCCTCTACCTTCAGGCAGTTCCGGCTTTCACCGAGGACTTGTCCACGTTCAGTCCCTCACGGGTGGTTGCCATTTCTCTGGCCGTTGGCCTCTTGGTGTGCACCGGTGCCGACTACCAGCAGTTTGTGCTCGCCGCTCGCACGCCTGGCGGCGCGGTGTGGGGCTGTCTTCTGGCGGGGCTGCTACTGTTTGTGATTGGGTTTTTGCCGGCGGCCGTGGTTGTCGCGATGCAGAACGAAGGGGCGCTTGACGGAATGATGAACGCCAAACAGGTGGTGCCCTGGGTGTTGAGCCAAGTCGCTGGATCGATCGGGCAGGGCGCCGACAAAGTCATGCTCTTTGCCCTGTCGTTGGCCGCTTTGGGCTCTGGGGCGGCGATCTTGCGTGCAATGACAGAAGCGTTGGCCTGCGCAGCGCGAGGAACGCATCCTGTTAGTCGCCCTGTCTTTGCATGCCTTGCGTTAGCGGGCAGCGCTGTGCTTGCGTCACGCGATCAAGGCATTGTGAACACGATGGTGTCGGTCAACGTGGTCTACCTCGCCAGCATCGGTGTTTGCTTTGCCACCATGGTCGCCGGGATCGTCGTGCCGCCTCAGCATGCTCGGTGGATCGTGGCTGTGGGTTTCGCCGTCTCGGTCACCGTGTATCTGGTGGGCTGGCTGGGGCGGTATGGCGAGGACACCGATTTGATTTCACTGGTGCTCGGATGTGCCTCGTCCGTTCTAACCGCTCTGTGGTTCCGCTTTGCGGTCGGGGGTTGGTCGGGACGGTTTTCCGACTTGCGGCGGTGAGGGATCGAACGGAGCAGACGGCTCCAGTTTGAGGCGTGCCACCCGAACAATGAGGGCGGTGATGTCACTGGCCAGAGGGGGTTCAAGATCCCAGTGGTGCCAGAAAAGGTCCACCATCATCCGCTCGCTGGGGCAGACGTCCACGAGTCGGTCCGCTTCGACCAAAGGCCCCGCCTGCGAACGTGGGATCAGGCCATAGCCAGCACCCATGGCGACACCTTCGAGCAAGGCGACGGGTGAGGGCAGGTAGTGCCTGGCGTACCGCTCGACGGCGAACCCAAAGTGGCTTTTGAGGAAATCGTCGTGCAGGGAGTCTTTGCGGTTGAACAGCACAGCAGCCGCTGAAAGCACAGCGGGCACGGTGAGGCCCGCCGGAAAGTGCGCGCTCGCAAAAGCCGGCGTTGCATAGCAGCGGTATTCCATGGCGCCCAGGCACTCCGCGACAAACCCATCGGCTGGCTTGGCCGACGTCGAAATGCAGCCAATGACATCACCGCGTGTCAGTAGGGCTGCTGTGTGGTCCTGGTCGTCTGCGACCACTTCTAGAGCCACCAGCTGGCCCAACAGCAATTCCCTGAGGACGTCGGGGAACCAGGTCACCAGGGAATCTGCATTCACAGCAATGGCCAGGGACACCGGTGCATGTGGCTTGGCGGTGGGCGCCAGTTCCTGAAGCGCCGATCCTTCGAGAATGCGCAGCGCCTTCACATGGCGCAACAACACCTCTCCCGCGTGGGTGGCCACGACTGGCCGTTCACGCCTGACCAGCACGGTAGACAACGATTCTTCCAGTGCCTTGATGCGTTGTGAGACGGCACCACGCGTGACGCTGAGCACGGTTGCCGCGCGGTCAAAGCTCTGCTGCTCGACCACCGTCGCAAACGTTTCCAACTGATCACGATCCAGCATTTGGGGCTGCTCCCGTAGGGCCTGCGGCGGCTGATTCCGGACCGTCCCATTTAGTGGCGTGCAGCGGAGTTCTGTCCATAGGGCGCGTGTATCGAGCGCATCTCAATGGTTACAAGATTTTTTTACTCGGTTGGAGTTTGTGGAGCCCTGTCGACGGGAGCTGGCATCGAATAGACGTCATCAGAAAGATGAACGCATCCCTCAAAGGACTTCAGCATCAGGTAGGTTTTCTACGCATGTAACCCATCCCTGATGTCGCCTTTCGCCGTTATGCGAACCATAGCGCTGCCAGCGCAGACACAAGGGCCTTTCGCGGCATAAATAGCCGCCTTCCAGTCGTCGCTTCTCTCTGGTGGGCCCCTGCCTTTTATTCCACGGTGCCCATACGTCCTCGCTTCATCACAGCGCTCTAGGCTTCGCACGGCGGCCGACGAATGCGGGGCAGGGTGCTTCCCTGGGCAGACCTGTTTGCTCAGGGAAGAAAGCCCAATTTGGCTCCCTCGGAAATTGGGGTAGTGACCTTCGAGGTGAAGGGATCGAAGATGGCTTGAGGCAAAGCGCAGGTTCGGTGCCCGCAAGGTATGGCACATCTTTTACAAGCAGTTGCCACGCGACTTCAACCGCTGGGATCGATGTGGCAGCCTATGAGGGGCGGTCGATTGCCTTGTTCGCTGCGGCAGATATTGCTGGCCAGTCGGGGCAAATGGAATGTGGATCGCAGATGCGAAGTGTGAAATGACAGGAGGTTGATATGTGGCTGCTCGTTGCGCGTGAACCCCGGGCCAATGCGGCGTATTGGACCGGTCGGCGGTGGCTCGCGGCCATCGATGCGGTGGCCTGGCCGCTGTTATGGGTGCTCCTGCTGGGCCAGATCGACCCGCCTGTCGGGATCGTCGGACCGATGATCGTTGCCATTGCGCTCTTGGTCTCAGCAGAGCGGATCCATCGCGCGGTGTGGGTCAACCATCGCTATTGGTTCACCACTTGGCGCTGGGGTCGCATCGTGGGCGCTCTGATGGTGATTGGGGTGGTGTTGAAGCTGATGGCGTCAGCCTGAGCGTTCGCCTGTGGCAGCTTTCCGGAGGCTGGTGGTTGTCTCAAGCTAAGACGATGCCAGTTCCGCGACCGGACGCAACCTTCCTGATCAATGAGAAGCGATCGGTCGCGCGTCGCTCCATTTGTCGATTTCACTTTGACGCCATGCCACCGCGCGAGGCCCAAGCCGAACTGGGCTCGGAAACTTTCGATCTGCGATCAGCCGGTAGATGGTTGATCGCCCGAGGCCAGTGATCTGGATCACGGAAGGCATACGCAGAAATACCGGTTTGGCGCGGTCGGTGCGTTCAGTTGAAAACTCAGTTTGGGTGGGCTGCACGGTGGTTCTCCAGTCAGAGCTGTACGCTCCACTTTAGGCACCGTGGGTTGTCTGGGCGCTGCTGGATTTGGCGGTGAATCTTGCGTTCCATGTTCGTGCTTGCCCGCGGCTGTAGGTGCGTTGCGTGGTTGTAGAGCGTTCTGACCTCATTGTGCGAGCTCATGCCACCTTGCACTAAACCACTTTGCTGGTGCTAGGGATCTGTAGCAGCTCGCAAAGGGTGTCGAGCGCCTGACGCTTTTCATCCATGTAATCGTACCCATCGTAATGTCGAGCCTGAACGCCGGCGATGCCATGCGATTGCAGCCGACCGCGGACGTCTGAACTGATACGAGCGCTTGCCAGCAGTGTTTCCACGCCGGAGCGAATCCGCTTGGTGCGGAAGTCTGGCGACCCACTGGCCGCCACCGCCCACGCGCTCAGCGTAGTGGCTGCGAGGTGCGTCACGCCCTTGTCCGTGCTTATGGCGAAGTCGCCTTGCGGCCTGCATTCCAGCAGCGCAGCAGCGGCTTGCGGGATTAATGGCACGGTGTGCGGACGGGGTGGCTTGCCGGGTCTCCCTTTGCTGTCGAACAGGGTGATGCTGTCGCCGAGAACGTTCTCTGTGCGGAGGTTCACCAGCTGCTCGATCCGCTGGCCACCAGTCAGCAAGTGCAACTGCAGGACGGCGCCCTTGAAGCCCACGATGTCTTTAATGGCTTTCCAGTAGCTGCGCAATTCGTCTGCACTCAGAGGGTGCTTGTCTGCGGTGTTCGCGCTGTCGTCTGGCTCGGTATCCGCACCGGGGTTGTGGGTGATGTTGTAGCTCTTGAACTTCAACGGAATGCTGGCTTTCGACCTCGCTGCTTTCGCCGTCTGATATGCCGCTCGAACGTAGCTTCGCAGCTTGTTGCTGGTGCGGCCTTTGCCCAGCTCAATCACGCGACGCATCATGTCCGCTATTTGCTCGCTGGTGACTTGGTTGGCGGGCAGGGCTGCGATCTTGGGCCACGCCTCGATGATGTGCAATTTGAAAATGCTGCGCGCATCCTTGTAGGCGCTTCGACCCAGGGTCTCCAGATGATCGCAATAGTCGTTGAGTAGGTTTTGCAACGTATGCAGCGCAGCCGCCGCCTTCGCGCTGGCTACTTTTTCAGTGGCTTCCTTCTCGGCCGCCTTCACACCAGCAAGCCCGCCTTGATCACGGTTTGCATGGTGCTGAGCGGCCAGTGCCTCGGCCGCTCTTGTTGCTGCCATCACGGAATAGCCTCTGCCGCTCGGCTTAAGGCTCTTGGGTGGTGCGCCTGGGTCATACACGCCGATGACTTCGCGGGCGGTCTTGCCATCGATGGTGACGCGCCAGTAAAACGTGGTGGCTCCGCTGGCCATCTTTCGCGCTTCGAGTGACCCGCACGGGATCACCTTCCCCATCTTTGCAAACTCGCCCTGAGACAGTTCGTTGATAGTTTGTCCGTTGGTGAGAGGGGTCATTTCGCGAGTCCGTTTGCAGCTCTGGTGACAGTCTGGTGACAGTTTTGAGCTGGATGCCATGGTACGTTAACGGACTAAAAAAGACAATAAATTTATATAAATCAATTAGTTACGGATCTGGTGACAGTCTCAAATAGTACCAGAATATCCCAAATTTAGGACTTTTAATCCGTTTGTCGTGGGTTCGACCCCCGCACGTCCCACCAAGTACAGCAAGGAAAGCCTGCTATCCAAAAGATAGCGGGCTTTTTTGTTTGCGATCAGATGTAAGGGCGGATGTAAGACGAATCTTCGGATGCGCGGTCTATTGAACCGCCACCCGCACCTCCTCGCGCGTCTTTCCCCGGTACGCATCAAGGTCCACGCCTTTCAGCTGCGGCACCTTCTTGTAGTCCACATTCCCAGCCTTCCAGAACCGCGTGACCGACACGCCAGCGCCTTGCTCGCGAGGGTGCTGCGCCAGCGCCACCAGGGTCAGCCTGGCAGCGTCCAGCGCCTCAGCCGCACTGTCCGCCTGGCGCTTGGCCTGCGCGAAGCCGCTGGCTGCCCGTGCCCAGGCATCGTCGGTGCGCTGCACCGTGTCGCCCTCGCCCAGCGGCGGCGGCGTGTCGGCGTCCAGGTACTGCTGGAAGCCGTCCCAGGCCGCGCAGATACGCTCCATGAGCCCATCGTCTCGCTCGACGGTATGCAGCAGCCCGCGCTCGCCATCGAACACCCACAGGTGCGCCATGTCCGCGCCAGACACCATGAGCTGGTGCTGGATCTGGATGTCGTAGTGCTGCGGTATCTGGCCTGCGCTCACGTCCCGCCACAGGGCTGAGCTGCTCCCTTTGAATGGGCACTTGACCTCCAGCACCAGATCGCCGTCCAGCGTCATGCCGTCCAGGCTGGCGCTGTACGGCCCGGCCTCCAGCACCAGAGGCTGCATGACCAGCCCCGTCTGATCCTCGTAGCTTGCCCGTGCGAGTGGCTCAAGGTCTGTGCCCCGCTGCATGGCTGCGGTCACCGTCGCCTGCTGGCGCCCGGTCTTGGAGAGCCAGAGTTGGTATGGGGTCATCCACGGGTTGAGCCCCATGACGGCCGCCGACTCGGAGGCGTTGCGCTTGGTCAGCCGGTAGGCCAGCCACTCGGGGCTGCCCTGGGCGAGTTGCACCATGCGCGCTGGTGGCAGTGCCGGAAAGGTCGATGGCTAGTGTGAGGTGGCGATGTTCATGATGAATTCCTTGGGAGAGGTGAAGAGGGTTGAGAGAGAAGAAGGCGATCAGCCGACCTCGTACAGGCTGGCTGTACCAAATCGGCGGGGGGAGTGGGTCAGGCGGCGGTGCGGCGCTTCTCCAGCGAGCGGACGACCCGCTCGAAGTCGGTGGCCGGAATGTCTTTCAGTGAGTTCACACCGAAGTACGACAGCACCCGAGCCAGCTCGATGCGCACCTCGATGGCCAGCTTGTGGATCTGCGCCTGTTGGGACTTGGTGATGCAGGCCAGCACGGGCGCACTGCCGCGTGGAGCGCGAGCCGGTGGTTTGCCCAATCGCTGTGTATTGAGGGGCGGTGCATCGTTCGCCGCTGGGCTGACTGCGTCAGGGGCAACAGAGACTGCGGGCGTGACCGCGAAGTCCTCAGGCGTCATCGGCTGCGGCAGATCCTCGCCCGCGTAGACGTACAGCCCCAGCCCATGCAGCGCAATCGCCTTGACCAGGCAGCGCTGGATGCTGGTGTTGATGTCAAAGGCCGAGGGCGCCAGCAAGGGGCGGTTGCGGCTGTCGAGCACCGGGTGAATCTGCGAGAGCCGCACACCTTGGACGGTGACGGCGACCTCCACAAACACCCCGACCTCGGTGGCCAGGTAGGGCAGGCCATGGAAGCGCTGCACCTCCCAGGTGGCGGTGGCATCCATCAGCCGCAGCTGGGCCACCGCGTAGGGCCAGGACAGGTAGCTGAAGCCACCTTTCTTCTCGATGTGCTCGTTGACGTTGATGGCGTTCATGCGAGCAAAGTGGTTGACAGAGACGGTGGTGGGAACAGGGGTGGGGTTGGGTGTGTCGCTCATGAGAACTCCTGAGGTGAGAACGAAGAAAGGCCCGGTGAACAGAAGCTCACCGGGCCTGCGGGGGGGGGGGGGGGGGGGGGGAAGAGGGAAGAAACGATGGCGAGGGAATACGCCGGGGCTAGACCAGCCCCAGCTCAGCCATGCTGGTGACCGCGGTGCGGGTGACGATGAAGTGATCGAGCACGCGCACGTCCACCAGCGCCAGCGCGCTTCTCAGCGTCTGCGTGAGCGCCTCGTCGGCGCGCGACGGCATGGCAGCCCCGCTGGGGTGGTTGTGGCAGAGGATCACTGCAGCAGCGCCGTAGCGCAGCGCCTCAATGACCACCTCACGCGGGTAGACCGATGTCTGTGTCAGCGTGCCGCGAAACATCTCCTCGGTGGCGATCACGCCGTTCTGGCTGTCCAGAAACACCACCGCAAACACCTCGTGTGGCCTATCGCCCAGCTTGAGCTGCAGGTAGTCGCGCACTGCGCTGGGGGAGGTCAGCACGTCGGTATGGCGCACTTCGCACGCCAGCAACCGCAGGGCTTCCTCGACGATGGGCGCGCGGTTCATGCCGACACCTTGGCTGATACGTCCGCTGTCAATGCCTGCGCCGCTTGCGCATCCGGCAAGGGGATCAGGTAGTCCACCGCCTTCTGCGCCATCGATGCCGCAGAGAACACGAGCCTGCGGTCGTTGCGCAGCGCGCGCAGCCAATCATTGATGTAGCTGGCGTGGTGCAGCGTGCCGGCCAGGCCGTAACGTGCGTTCAGGAACGCCGAGCCCATCTCCGCCACCAGCTCCTCGAAGGCATAGGCCTCAATGTGCTGGCGAGCAGATTGAAGACGGTCGCACCGGCTGGTGTGGCCCGTCCAGTGGGTCAGCTCGTGCAGCGCGGTGCTGTAGTAGCTTGCAGGCGAGCCAAAGGATGAGAGCGGGGGCAGCTGAATGAGATCCAGCCCCGGGCTGTAGAAGGCCCGGTTGCCGCCGTGCTGAATGTGAGCCCCAGACCCGCTGAGCAGCGCATCGGCAGCCGCCACCGGGCTCCAGCCCTCAGGCGCTGGCTCCTGCGCGGTGAGGGATGCGGGCAGCCCATCGGCCTGGGCGGCGTTGAACACGGTGAAAGACCGCAGCAGCGGGATCACCTTGCGGCCCGAACGGGGTGGCGTTGAAGCTGTCAGATCGTCACGATCGAGCAGCTTGAAGAACACGATGCGCGTGCCGGACTCGCCACGGCGGATGCGCCCGCCCAGCTTGCTGGCCTGCTGGAAGGTCAGCCAGCGGTTGTCTGCGTAGCCACCCACGATCTGCTGCAGGTTGAGCAGCAGCACATTGATGCCGCGGTAAGGGCGGCCCGTGGTGAGGTTCGCCGGAATAGCGCTGCCGTGGGACCGGTCCCAAGGGCAGACCCAAGGGGGTGTGCCGGCTTCCAGCGCGGCAATGATCTGGTTGGTGACGGCGGTGTAGAGATCGACGGTGGTGTTCATGAGGGTGCTCCAGAAAAGACAAAGCCCCGGCGAGACAAGCTGGCCGGGGCGGAGAGGGAAAAATGAGAGAGGAGAGGAGGGAGGCGCAGAAACCTGCGCAACAGCCTCAGGCATGCTTGGACCGCAAAGGCGCGGCATCCGCGCCACGCTTCATCGAGCGCAGCAGGCCCTGACCGAACTTGGTGCCCAAGCTGGACACCGTGTTGGCCATGCTGGCAGCGGCAGCCAGGCCCGCGTCAAGCTTGCGGTCAGACAGCAGCATCTCGGTGACGGGGTGGACCACGTACTGGCTGAGCGCCAGCGAGAGCAGCAGGCCCAGCAGCCAGACCAGGAAGCTGAGGAAGAGCCCGAGCGCGGCGACCTCGATCAGCCAGAGACAGGCCGATGCGATGGCGACGCCAAAGGCGATGTCGCCGGTGACGGTGGCGATGGCACGAATGATGGTGTTGCGACGTGAAGACATGGGAAACCTCGACATTGGGTTGAAGATGGGAAGGAGCGAGATGCGGAACTTGATGCTCTTCCACAGGCTGGGTTGGCGGTAGACCCGGTAGTGCTTGGCGCGCCGGGGGCGCTGGGTGCGGCGGCGGGCGGCCATCAGACAGCCAACCGGATGAAACCGGGGAAATACTGGTCGCCCTTGATGTAGCCAAACATCCGCTTGGCCGCACTGGTGCCCAGGCTGGTCAACAGACCGGCGAAGGTGGCGGCCATCACGCCGCTGAAGGTGCCGAAGTGAATGACCAGCACCAGCAGGGTGACGCCGATGTCGAGCGCTGCGTCGTAGCGCAGCAGACGCAGCATCGCGCGCCGGGGCAGCTTGATGAAGATGAAGACCATTGCAAGGAAGATGGCAAAGCCGGTGGTGAACATGGATAACTCCAGAAGGGTTGAGAAGGACTTACACACAACGTGACTCGGCCGGTGAACTTGTTCACCGGAACGGCGCACGCGCGCCTCTCCGGCGATGGCTGCTGTGAAGCCATCTACGGAAAGACAAAAGGGGTGGGTGATGCAGCCGACGTAGTCGCCGGCTGCTGGGGCTGGAGGAGCCTGCCCCGCTGTGGGCGGAAGAGACTCCTTATTGACAGGGAGGAAGTCCGATTCCGAACCGGCCCCGGCTCTGTGAAGCAGGCCGGGGGGAGACTCACGCAGCCGATTGCGACCGATTCAACCAGCGAACTCCAAAAAAATTTTCAAAATCTGGGGGTCGCTATGGATACTCTCCACAAAGGCCCAAGACTGCAAAGGTGCCACTGTTTGTTCTCGCCAGGGGCGCTCATACCCAGCGCTGCATGGACAACCATCGAACAATTCCTTGCTTGGCAAATAATAGAGTTACACAATCAGCAGCGTGGCGCGGCCTGTTCACAGGCTGACGCTCAGGGAGCGACGTGAACAAAAAGAATCTTTCCGAAAGCGATATCTGCGACAAGTTCATCCGCCCTGCCATGCAAGCCGCTGGCTGGAACGGCATGGACCAGATCTACCGCGAATTCCCCCTGCGGGCGGGGCGCGTGGTCGTGCGTGGACAAAAGGCGTACCGCGACAAAACCACGGTGCTGCGCGCCGACTACGCGCTTTTCTACAAGCTCAACATTCCTCTGGCCGTGGTCGAAGCCAAAGACAACAGCCACGCTGTGGGCGCAGGCATGGCCCAGGCCATCAACTACGCCGATCTGCTGGGCGTCCCGTTCAGCTTCTCTTCCAACGGTGACGGCTTCGTGTTCCGAGACGCCACCATGACCACCGGCGTGCTGGAGCAAAGCATTTCGCTGGAGGAGTTCCCAAGCCCAGCCGAACTCTGGCGGCGCTACTGCACCTGGAAAGGCTGGACGCCCGAGGCGGAACGCATCGCCGGGTTCGACTATTCCCCCAGCAAGACCCCGCGCTACTACCAGCTCAATGCCATCAACCGCACGGTCGAGGCCATCGCAGGGGGACAAAACCGCGTGCTGTTGGTCATGGCGACCGGCACGGGCAAGACCTACACCGCGTTCCAGATCATCTGGCGCCTGTGGAAGAGTGGCGCCAAGAAGCGCATCCTGTTTCTGGCCGATCGCAACATCCTGATCGACCAGACCATGGTCAACGACTTTCGCCCCTTCAAGGGCGCCATGGCCAAGCTCTCGCCAAACGCCAAGGGCGTGGAGCGTGTCGATGCGCAAGGCAGCGTCACCGTTGACGATGTGGCCCTGGCCGTCAACAAGACCACCAAGCAGGTCGACAAGAGCTTTGAGATCTACCTGTCGCTCTACCAGGCCGTCACTGGCACCGAAGAGGCCAGCAACATCTACAAGCAGTTCTCGCCCGACTTCTTCGACCTCATCGTGGTCGACGAGTGCCACCGCGGCAGCGCCGCCGAAGACTCCGCCTGGCGCGACATCCTCACCTACTTCGGCAACGCCACCCAGATCGGCATGACCGCCACGCCCAAGGAAACCGACACCGCGTCCAACACCCAGTATTTTGGCGAGCCGGTCTACACCTACAGCCTCAAGCAAGGCATTGAAGACGGCTACCTAGCGCCCTACAAAGTGATCCGCATCGACCTGGACCGCGACACCTTCGGCTGGCGCCCCACCGAGGGCATGACCGACAAGGCCGGCAACCTGATCGAAGACCGCGTCTACACCGGCGCGGACATGAACCGCAAGCTCGTACTGGAACAGCGCGACCTTGCCGTGGCCGCCAAGATCACCGCCTACCTCAAGGCCACCGACCGCCACGCCAAGACCATCGTCTTCTGCGAAGACATCGACCACGCCGCCCGCATGCGCCAGGCCCTGGCCAATGCCAACGCCGACATCTGCGCCACCCAGCCCAAATACGTGGTGCAAATCACCGGCGACAACCCCGAGGGCAAGCGCGAACTCGACAACTTCATCGACCCCGAGAAGCCCTACCCGGTGATCGCCACCACCTCCAAGCTCATGAGCACCGGGGTGGACGCGCAAACCTGCAAGCTCATCGTGCTGGACCAGAACATCAAATCGATGACACTGTTCAAACAGATCATCGGCCGTGGCACCCGCCTGCGCGAAGACCTGGGCAAGAGCTGGTTCACCATCATGGACTTCAAGCGCGCCACCGAGCTGTTTGCCGACCCCGCGTTCGACGGCGACCCGGTGCAGATCTACGAGCCCGGTGCTGACGACCCCATCGAGCCGCCCGTGGTCGATGACCCGACTGCGCCGCAGCCACCAGGCGAAGAGCAGCCGCCCATGGGCCCGACCACCACCGGCCCAGGCGAAGGCGACAGCACCGAGCCCAAGAAGTACATCGTCGGCGGGATGGTCACCGTGTCTGTGGCTCGCGAGCGGGTGCAATACCTCAACGCCGACGGCAAGCTCATCACCGAGAGCCTGCGCGACTACACCCGTATCAACCTCGCCCGCCAATTCGACTCACTTGACCAATTCCTACAAGCCTGGAACGACGCCGACCGCAAGGCCGTACTCATCGAAGAGCTGGAACGCCAGGGTGTGTTGATCGAGGCGCTGGCCGATGAAGTGGCGACCACCGGCCTGAAAGACCTCGACCCGTTCGACCTGCTGCTGCACGTGGCCTACAACAAGCCGCCGCTCACCCGGCGCGAGCGGGCCAACCGCGTCAAGAAGCGCAACGTCTTTACCCAGTACGGCCCCATGGCCCGCCAGGTGATCGAAGCCCTGCTCGATAAATACGCCGACGAAGGCATCACCACGCTGGAAGCCAACAACGTGCTCAGCCTGCCGCCCATCAACCAGCTTGGGCTGGCCGCTGAACTGGTCAAAAGCTTTGGCGGCCGCCCACAATACTTGGCAGCCCTAAACACCCTGGAGCGCGAGCTCTATGCAACCAGCATCGCAATGCACAAATGAGCCCGGACGAATCCAGATGAAAGACTTTTTCAACAAGGCCAAAGACAAGGCGAGCAACCTGATGACATCAGGTGTGGCAAAAGCCCGTGAACACGCGCCCGACCAAGCCGACATCAAACGGGCCACCAACGCGCTTGTGGCCTCGGCCAGCAAGGTGGCCACAGATGCGAAGCAAAGAGGACAAGAGGCACTCAAAACCGATATGGGCAAAGACGCAGCGATGGGTGCTGCCATTGGTGCAGCGGTTGCTGTCCCAGTGCCCTTGGTCGGTCCCGTCTTGGGTGCCATCGTGGGCGCTGGTTTGGGCGTCTACAAGAACATCTGGCAGGCACCGAAAACGGGGGTTGATGTTTCGCCCCCGCGCCTGCCCGTGCAAATCATCGAGGCAGAGAGCCGCGAACTACTGCCATTGGACAAATACGAAGAGTTGAACAAGCTGTACGAACTCAAGGTCAAGGGCGTCCTGACCGACGATGAATTTGCTACCGAAAAGAAGAAAGTGCTGGATCGCTGAACATGTCCAACCTCTCCCCCGTCATCAAATCCATCCAAGACATCATGCGCCAGGACTCTGGCGTCGATGGCGACGCGCAGCGCATCTCGCAGCTCACCTGGCTTCTGTTCCTCAAGGTCTTTGACGCGCTCGAAGAAGAACTCGAACTCACCCGAGACGCCTACACCAGCCCCATTCCTGAGAGCATGCGCTGGCGCCACTGGGCCGCCGACCCCGAGGGCATGACTGGCGACGACCTGCAAGACTTCGTCAACACCGAACTCTTCATCACCCTCAAAAACCTGCCCGCCGACCCGGTGCGCAACCCGCGTGGCTACGTGGTGCGCGGCGTGTTTGAAGACGCCTACAACTACATGAAAAGCGGCCAGCTGCTGCGCCAGGTCATCAACAAGCTCAACGCCATCGACTTCAACCGCCAGAGCGAGCGCCACCAGTTCAACGACCTCTACGAAAAAATCCTCAAAGACCTGCAAAGCGCCGGCAACGCGGGCGAGTTCTACACGCCGCGCGCCGTCACCCAGTTCATGGTCGACATGGTCAACCCGCAGCTCGGCGAAACCGTGCTCGACCCCGCCACCGGCACCGGCGGGTTCCTCGTCTGCTCTATCGAACACCTGCGCAAACAGGTCAAGACCACCGAAGACGAAACCGTGCTCCAGCAAAGCATCCGTGGCGTCGAGAAAAAGCAGCTGCCGCACATGCTGTGCGTCACCAACCTCATGCTGCACGGCATCGAGGTGCCCAGCAACATTCGCCACGACAACACACTCGCCCGCCCGCTGCGCGAAATCACCCAGGCCGATCGGGTGGACGTGGTGCTCACCAACCCGCCGTTTGGCGGCATTGAAGAGCCCGGTATTGAGCAAGGCTTCCCCGCCGATGTGCGCACCAAAGAAACCGCCGACCTGTTTCTGGTGCTCATCAAGCACATCCTCAAGGTCAATGGCCGCGCCGCGCTGGTGTTGCCCGACGGCACCCTGTTTGGTGAAGGCGTCAAAACCCGCATTAAGGAACAGCTGCTGGCCGAGTGCAACCTGCACACCATCGTGCGCCTGCCCAACGGCGTGTTCGCGCCCTACACCGGCATCAAGACCAATCTGCTGTTCTTCACCAAGGGCCAGCCCACGCAGCACATCTGGTACTACGAACACCCGTACCCGGCGGGCGTGAAGAACTACAACAAAACCAAGCCCATCCGCATCGAAGAGTTCGACGTGGAAAAAGCTTGGTGGGGCAGCGAGGCCGATGGCTTTGCGGCCCGCGTGGAAAACGAACGCGCCTGGAAGGTGGGCATCGACCAACTCATGGCTGCCAACTACAACCTCGACCAGAAGAACCCCCACGCAGCCGACGTGGTGAGCCACGACCCAGACACGCTGCTGGCCGACTTCGCCCGCCTGCAAGCCGAAGCCCAGGCCCTGCGCAACCAACTCAAGGCCATCCTGGCCGAATCGCTGAGCGGGGCGCAGGCATGAGTGCTGTGCTGGAAGCCCACGAACCCAGCGCGAAATACCTGAGCGCCCTGCAGCCCAAGCTGGTGCAGCACTTTGAGCTGCTGGGTACCGCGCCGGGTGGCGTGGTGCCGCTGCGTGAGTTGATCTTGACGCTGGCGGTGCAAGGCAATCTGGGAACGCAGGATCCGAGTGATGAACCGGCGAGTGAGCTACTGAAGGACATTCAAGCAGAGAAAGAGCGGCTTATCGCGGCAAAGACGCTGAAGCGCGAAAAAGACGAACCGGCTTTGTCTGAAGACGCATTGCCGTTTGACTTACCTGGCTCATGGAGTTGGGTTGCGCTCGGGGCGGTCATCGACATTGTTCGGGGGATCACCTTCCCTGCAACACACAAAACCAAAGAGCCCGCGCCTGGGCGGATCGCTTGCCTTCGCACGTCGAATGTCCAACAGATCATCGAGTGGGATGACCTGCTGTTTGTTGAACGCTCGTTCATGGGCCGCGAAGATCAACTCATTCAGCATCACGACATCGTGATGTCCATGGCGAACAGCCGTGAACTGGTCGGGAAGGTGGCATTGATCGAACAGATCCCTCATGCCGAAGCAACATTTGGTGGGTTTCTGGGTGTCTTGCGACCACGCAAAATCGACCCCCGCTATGCAATGGCAGTGCTGCGCACGCCCTACGCGCGTGGGATGCTGATTGACAGCTCAAGCCAAACGACGAACATCGCCAATGTGTCGTTGGCAAAGCTGCGACCGCTGCCTTTTCCTTTACCGCCCGCAGCCGAACAAGCCCGCATCGTCGCCCGCGTCGAAGAACTCATGCACCTGTGCGATGCCCTCGAAACCCACGGCCAGCTCGAAGCCGCACAACACGCCCAGCTGGTGCAAACCCTGCTGGGCGCCCTGACCGCCAGCGCCACCCCAGACGAACTGGCCGACAAATGGCAACGCGTCGCTACCCACTTCGACCTGCTGCTCGACCGCCCCCAAGCCGTGGACGCCTTGGAGCAAACCATCCTCCAACTGGCCGTGCGCGGCCTGCTTGTGCCCCAAGACCCCAACGACGAACCTGCCAGCGTGCTGCTGCAGAAGATTCGTTCGGAGAAGGATCGACTGATCGCTGAGGGAAAGATCAAGCGAGACAAGTCAGTGATCCCAAACACCGAGGAAGAGGCTCCGTTTGCGTTGCCGCTGGGATGGGAACGGGTGACCATCGATACGCTAGCAAATGTCGGTAGCGGCACAACCCCTTCCAGGGACAACCCGAACTTTTTCTCAGATGGCTTGATACCGTGGGTAACCAGCGGCGAAACGGGAAAACCGTTCATTGCGGAAACGGCCCAGCACGTCACTGATGCTGCGCTTGCCCAAACCAGTTTGACTGTCTATCCCGTGGGGACGCTGATCGTGGCGATGTACGGGCAAGGCAAGACACGAGGTCAAATTTCAGAGCTGCAAATTGAGGCGACAACGAATCAAGCGTGCGCTGCAATTGTCCTTGTTGAACCTTCGCCGACACATCGAAGTTTCGTCAAACTGGTTTTTGAGAAGAGCTACGAAGAGATGCGCGAACTCTCAGCTGGCGGTGCTCAGCCAAACTTGAACGTAGGAAAGATCAAATCGACATTGATCCCGCTTCCTTCGATGGCAGAGCAAGCCCGCATCGTCGCCCGCGTCGAATCCCTGCGCCGCCTGTGCACCGACCTGCGCCAGCGCCTCGCCGCCCGCCAAACCACCCAAGCCCACCTAGCCGATGCGCTGGTGGCCAGCGTGAACACCTGAACATGCCCGCGCAGCCTACAGTCGTCATTGAAGAAGTGATGGGACGCTCTACGCAAGGCATGACTGAGCCCTTTATTTGCCGTGGCGACGATGGGGAAACTTACTACGTGAAAGGCCACGGTGCGGGTCGGCGCAGCTTGATTGCCGAATGGGTTGCAGGCCATCTGGCCACGGCGTTTGGCCTACCGGTGGCTGAATACGCCCTAGCTGAAGTGCCCGAGCAACTGGTGGCGGCCAAAGTGCGGGCCGACATCGGCGAGCTGGGCGCCGGGCTGGTGTTTGCCTCGCGCAAGCTCCCGAACGCGCAGGAACTCTCGCCCACAACCCGCGACCGGGTGCCAGCGGCGCTGGCGCGCGACGTGTTGGTGTTTGACTGGTGGTTGCACAACGAGGACCGGCACCTCACCGATCTGGGTGGTAACCCTAACTTGTTGTGGGACGTGGCTGGTGCCCAGTTGGTAGTGATTGACCACAACCAAGCCTTCGATCCGGACTTTGATGCCCAGCGGTTTCTGAGTTCGCATGTGTTTGCAAGCCACTGGAACGCGGTGTTCGGTGACTATGATCTGCGGGCAAGTTACCGCGACCGCATGAAGCAAGTGCTCCAGTGTTTACCAGCAGCTCATTCCAGCATGCCCGAAACTTGGTGGTGGGTCGGTGAAGACGTCCCAGCTCAGGTATCCTGGAATACGATTACCGCCTGTTTGGAGCGGTGCCACCGCGATGACTTCTGGAATATGCCGTGAACAAGTTCGCCTGCCAATACGCGTTGCTGCGGTTCCGCCCGTTTGTGGAAACGGGCGAGTTCGCGAACGTGGGTGTGGTACTGCTGTCGCCCGAGGGCCGGTTCTTCGGCTTCAAGCTGCTGAAGAAATATGGCCGCATCACCCAGTTTTTTCATCAGCTGGACCGCAAGGTGTATCTGGAGGGCAAGGCCCTGTTCTTGGAAGAGCTGGAACGCTTTTCCGCGCACATGCGACGACACGCGCTGGATGGCCGCAAACGCACGCCAGACATAGCCATGGCCACCGGGCTGTTTGCCGAGCTGACGCGTCCCAGAGACGCCATGCTCCAGTTTGATGAGCGCCGTGTGGTGCTGGCCGAGGACCCGAAAGCCAAGCTGAAAGAATTGTTCGACCACTACGTAGAGCGAAACTTCGTCACTAGGGCTTACCAAGAGCGCCTGCTGGAGAGCAGTGTTCGGCGTTTGCTCTACTGTGCAGACACTCAGGTAGGCATTCGATACCATCAGGAAAAGGTGGGAGGTGCCGATTTCATGGTGAACTTTCCGTTTGTGCGGACAACGGGAAACGTGGTGGATCGCATCATCAAGCCGTTGTATTTGGCGCAAGACGATTCCACCCGAGTCCTGACCCACGGGGGGCAATGGGTGGACAAGGTAACCCGGCTGCGTAGGCGCGGTGCATTGCCTGAGCATCTGCTGTTTCCGATCGCAGCTCCCCGAACGGAGACAAAAGCGTTCGCAGCCTACGAAGAAATTCGGGATGACTTGAAAAAAGTAGGTGTGCAAGTCGTTGCTGAGGATGATGAACAGCAAATTATCGAATTCGCATGTGCAACTTGATGGTCATAAGGGTGGTGATTGCTTAAAATATAGGCACCATGCATGCCCCCACCTTGACACCTCGCCGAGCCCGTTTCGTGGCCGAGTACCTAGTCGATTTCAACGGCGCTGCAGCTGCTGTGAGGGCCGGTTATGCACCCGGATCGGCCAAGGTGGCAGCGTCGCGTTTGCTGACCTCTGATAACCCCGTCAGGCTGGCGATACAGGGGCGCCAAGAGGCCGATGCAGCGCGGTTAGGGGTCACCAGGGAGGGCGTCATTCAGCGCTTCCTAGAGGCTTTTGAGCTGGCCAAGGAAGAGCGGGAGCCAGCGGCCATGGTGGCGGCTGCCAGGGAGCTGGGGCGCATGCTGGGCTTTTATGCGCCAGCCCGTGTGGAGGCGGTGGTGGACGTGGAGGGGCTGGCTACCCGAGGTCGGTACGAGCGGATGACGGATGCGGAGTTGCTTGCGCTGGTGGGCCGTGGGACTCAGGGCTGATAGTCAGGGAGTCGCTGGCGGCCATTGCGTGTGTGGTGGCGCGCCAGCACTGAAAAAAAGGTGGAGGGCAGTGGAGGGTAAATTCATAACTTCTCTATGCGTCATAGAAATAGAAGAAGTTATCTTTTTGGGCCTCCACCACCCTCCACCGTGTGGCGGTCACTGCCCGCACTTGACCCCCACGTAGAAGTTGCCATCCTTGCGTGACACTCGTTTGAAGATCGCAGCCAGGTCTCGACCGAAATTGCCATTGGCCATAGGCCGGTAGCCGTTTTGCTCGGACCAATGCTTGTAGCTTCGGTAAGCATCGCTGGCCTTCGTTTCCAGGAGGGGCCCCAGGGCGCAGCAGTCCTTCTGCCAGGCACCCAACACGTCCATCTCCTCGCGGTATGCCTCTACTGCGTCGCTGATCAGTATTGGTTCTGCCAACCCTGTTTTTTGCCAGTCACGACAGCCCTTGATGGCCCAGTTGAGGATGCCGGGCAGCTCAGCACGCAGCTTGCTTTGCAAATGAGCGTCCTGCTTTGCCTTGGGAATGGTGACCGTGAAAGGGATCAGCCGTATGCGACGCCAGATACCGTTGTCGCGCCCCCTGATCACTGGCTTGTGGTTACCAGCAATGAAGAGCTTGAACTTTGGCATGTATTCAAAAAACTCTTGATAGTGAAAGCGGGCTGAGAGCCGTTCACCACCCGTCATCTGCTTCACCAGCGATTCGGCCAGCAAGGTGCCATCTTCGACTTCGTTGGCGATCACGGCACGCACGTTTTGCAGCCGGGCAATGTCATTGGTGCCGCCAGACTTCTTGACCATCAGCGTTTCTGACGGTGTTTGACAAGCCAGATCGTTACCGAGCACTTCCTTGACGACGTTGAGAAAAACGCTCTTGCCGTTGGCCCCACTGCCGAAGAGGAAGAAGAGGCATTGCTCCTCTGTTGAGCCGGTCAGGGCGTAGCCGACGACGCGCTGCAGATAGCATTTCAGCGTTTTGCCACCGCCTGTCACCTGGTCGAGGAACGCCAGAAACTGTGGGCAGGTGGCTTTGGCATCAAAGACTACCGAGCTGTGCCGCGTGATCAGCTGATTACGCTGAGCTGCCAGCAGCTTCCCGGCGCGCAGGTCAATGACGCCGTTGGCAACCCCCAGCAGCATGTCGTGGCTGTCGAGCTGATCAACGCCCACCACAAGCTCCGGCAGGCTGCGCGCGAGCTTTAAAGCGGCATCCAGATTGGAAGCTTTCAGGCTGGCAGTGGCATGCTGGCACACACGTTTTTGTAGGTTGTCGTCGCTGACCACAGCGGCTTCTGTGAAGATGTCGCGTGCGACTTGCTTGGCGAGTTCCATGACCTTACCCACGCCGTCTCGGCACCAGCGAATAGCCCCCCATACGTGCCAGCCAAGGCCAGGCACATAGATGACTTCACCAGCGTGGCTGGCGCCAAAACGGACAGCATTCCCTGCGTCGTTCAGCGACTGGATGATGTCGTCAGGACTGGAGGCGGGGTAGCGCATGATGCTGGCGGCAATCGCGCTGACCTCGTTCTCGTCCAGAGTCGGGTCGCACCTGCTGACGTTCTCTGCCTGCAAAGCCGCCTCGATCGCCGCTTCGCTCATGCCTTTGCGGCGCATGCTGCCGGCCAGGCTGGTCAGCGCGTTGTTTCGGCCGGATTCAGGGATGCGGCCGTCAGGGTTGGCTGCGGCTTGAACCTGAATCGATGAGCCCGGCCCTTTCCGAGCGCTTTTGCTGCCTGGCAGTTTCTGCGCATCCAGGTTGAGCGCCTTGACGATGGTCAGAACCGGGCGCGGACTGACCGAGTGTGGTGGCGATAGTAGTGGCGGTATTGGCGTAGTCGGCTCGACCAGCTTGAGTTTGCTGTTCATTTCGTTGCCTCCTCATGAACAAGGCGGGTCATGAAGGGTTCACTCTTCTGGTGCCAGAAGCCAGGCAAACGCATCACGCGGGGTAGGTCACACACCTTGGGGTCGCCTTTGAACTTCGCAGCGATCTGCTGCTGCCTCCGCTTGAAATCAGCCAGCTGGCAGTCGTGGGTCAACCAATAAGCATGCCAGCGCCCAGGACTGCTCTCGACAATGATGTCTGGGTGGTGAGCGTCAAGCACAGGTTGCAACGGCGAACCGTCCAGGTCGACCCACAGCGCGCGGACGCTTGTGACGTTGGCCGTCGCACGACAGGTTTTTTGCCCTTCATGGACGATGCCGTCGCCCCGGTTGACCATGACGAAGACACCAGCACCACGCTGCTGGAGCTTCTCAAGTGCTGCTGCGTGTTCGGGGAGTGATCCGTGAAAAACACGCGCCAGGCTCGTGTCTTTTCGCGTCGCGTTGTCGTTGAAGGTCTGGAATGTGAAGACGCCGCATGGGTCGAGTGACTGTAGGAAGGCGTTGGCCTGGATCAGTTCAGGAGTCAGTTGGTTGTTGGTATCGGTACTGATCATGATAAAATTCCGTTTGGGAAAACTTAGCTGGTCGTCAAGCACTGCCGGTAGGCAGCGATGACTTTTTCCGGACTTGGCCACTCGCTGCCTAGTACGTTGAAACACAACTAAAAGAACATGAATACACTGTACGTATCGCTACGTGGCTTACGAGGGTGTACCCATGAAACAGACCGAGCTGCATTTGACGGATGCGGACCGACTCATCGTCGAGGATATTCGTAGCAAGGGGCTTCATCGCTCGCGAGAAGTAAACCGAGCACATGTGCTGTCCTGCCTGGATCGCGGTGTGCCCGAGGCGCAGATCTTGGCGGTGCTGGGTATGGGCCGAACAGCCTTGTGGCGAACCCGCTTGGCATACTTGCAAGGCGGCGTCGAGC
>Ga0222706_1000117_pt1 | contig 25354 bp, 15 predicted proteins | sample AntAcemetage1572_FD_179829 | JGI IMG/M metagenome (GOLD analysis project Ga0222706, IMG submission 179829) | Saline water microbial communities from Ace Lake, Antarctica - #1572 | ecosystem: Environmental > Aquatic > Non-marine Saline and Alkaline > Saline | place: Antarctica: Ace Lake...
CTGTCAGATTCAACAGAACGCACTGGATGGGGTCAGGACTTGGGCACAGCATGTGTGCCTACATCGAGGCGATCCCCCAGTAAATCTACAGCTCTCGTCCCTTGTCGGCTTAAGTTCGGTGGATTGGGACCCGATGCTGCTGATCGGGCGCTCCGGTACCGGCAAGACTTTTCTCCTTAACTCCTTGTCCGAGGCCCTGGGCTTGGAACACCGGCACTACAACGCCAGCCTGATCAGCTTTGATGACTTGGTTGGGTTCCCGTTCCCGGACCAGAACGCGGGTACGGTGCGTTTCTTGGAAACCCCGGCCACCATCTGGTCGGCACAGTCGGTACTGATTGACGAGATCAGTCGTTGCAAACCGGAGCATCAGAACCGGTTGTTTTCCATAGTGCATGAGCGTCGAGTACAAGGCATTGCACTAGAGAGATTGCGCTATCGCTGGGCAGCGATGAACCCGTGCAGCGGCGATCAAGACGATGCCGAGGATTACACCGGCTCTCAGCCATTGGATCCGGCACTGGCTGATCGGTTCGGCTTATTCATACACGCCGGGGAATGGAGCGACTTTAGCGAGCAGGAGCAACGCTTTGTGGCGCACCCAGGCGGTGAGGGACTGACTTCACCTGCCAAGCCTGAAATGGTTCGGCAGATTGCGCAATGGCGGGAGGCGTTTCTGCGGGGGGTGATGAATCCCCCCAAGACGCTGCTGGACTATACAACCGCGGTGGTAGGGCATTTGAATGCGGCGCAGGTGCGAATTTCTCCCAGGCGGGCACGCATGCTTTCGCGTAGCCTGATTGCTGCGAGCATCGTGGCAGGGCGGGGGAGTGAGGCACTTTACAAGCGGGTTTTATTGGCCAGTCTTCCCCAATGTGCCTGGGGGGTCGAGCCGTCGGCCAAGGTGGTTGCAGCGGCGCACCGTGCGGCCTGGGATACCACGCATGCCACTGTAGGCGCATGGATCCACGCCTTTCTTGCCGAACCCACGCTATCTGGCAAGTTGACCCAACTGATCAAGAACTGCCACAGCCCCGATGAGGGGAGCCAAGCGGTGGCGCAGTTGTTGTCTCTTGAATCACCCTCGCGCAGAGGCGCCTTTGCGTTTGTGGCGTATCCGGCCGCGCTGTTGGGAAAGCTGCCGATTGGCGCTGAGGGGGTGCATGACCTTGCAGGGTTGGCCAGCGGCATATATAGCGTGAATGGAGAAGTCTCTTGGCAGGAGCGGTTGAGTGGCGCGGGCTCAACCCATCCGGAGATCGTTACCTTTACGCAGGTGCTTTCTAATCTGAAAGCAGGGCGCCGTGAGCGGGCCGAACAGTTCTTTAATTGGTGCCTGGTAACCAAGGTGGTTGTGGAGTCCCCCGAGGCGCTAGAAGCAGACATCCACAAGGCTGCGAACCTACTCGCTAGAGTTACCGGAGCGCAGCATGATGCCGTATGAGGCGATCCAGAACGCAATACCTTCTGGCTGGAGATACGCGAATACGGGCGGTCCCCGTTCCCGCACCCGTAAGCAAACCATAGAGACCACTTTGCTCGGTCGGGAGACAGGCCAGGTCCGCTGCCCCAAGGTTCGCGTGCTGGGCTTGCAGTTCGATCCGGACAGTTCTGCTGTCGATGCGGTGCAAGCTCTGTTGCGGTCCGTGGGTCTCGATGCGCCCGACACTTTGCGAAATGCATTCGAGCTACCAGCCATGGCCATGATGGTTCGGCCGGTCAAATCAGACCATTTGCGGCTGTGTACGGTGGCTGCTGACCCGATGCAAGTGCTGGAGCAAGCCCTGTGGTTGGGCCTGTGCACCGCTTACCTGTTTGATGCGCGGCGGCCAGTGATCTGGACTGAGGTCAGTCTGCGGCGCAGCCTGGAGCTGTTTGAACCAGCGGGGTTTTACGCATGACACCTGCACATTTCTCTGCCATTTTTCAGGAACTGCTGGACGAGAATCCGTTTGCGGCGCGGGCCACTCTGCGGATTCTGGACGTTGAATTCACCGACTCGGTACCCACCCTGGCCGTGACCTGCGAAGAGCGCCCGCGCCTGCTGGTCAATCTGTCCTTCATCGCCGCCCACTGCAAAACCGAGACTCATGTGAAGGCGCTGCTGTGCCATGAGTTCCTGCATGTGCTGCTGCGGCATACCGAGCGCAAGGCGCGCATCACCCGGGCCCGGCACATCGCCACCGATGCGGTTATCAATGCCATCATCCACCGCACCCTGGGCTCGGACTATTCGTCCATGATGTCAAGCTACTACGCGAAGGCTTTTGGTATCCAGCGGCTTTTGCGTGAGCCCCTGGACTGGGAGACCCGTGCAGACATGGCGATGGCAGTGTTGGATCCGACCCGCGCCTGTGAAAAGTTTCTGGAGGTCTGGTCGGCGTTGTACGAAGGCAAGCTCAATGTCGATGATATTGAAGTGGTGTCGGATGAGATCATCAAGAACGCGGGCCCGGGGGAGGGTGATGACTTCATTACGGTCCTTCTTGGCAATCACGCCGACCTAGAACCCTTGCCCGATGCCTTGGTGAAAGCACTCAACCGCAGCCTGCTGGAGATGAATGGGTACGGCATCTGGCGCAGTCCGCGCGACCATGGCGTGGGTGCAAATCCGTATGAGGCGTTGATCCGAGGCAGTGACGACCCGATCCGGGCCTGGGAGCGCACGACCCTGCGGGTACTGCGACAGCATGTGCGCCCCGACCGCAAATCACGCACGTTCACACAGGAAGAGTCTAACTACCGTATTCCGGTGTTGTCGAGCAGCGACCGCCGTGCGTTTCTGGGCGCGCTCTGGCTCCCGTACCTGCCTGACGCGGATTGGGTGGGATCGAAGCCGCTGCCCACCGGCACCACCCAGGTCTACCTCGATGTGTCCGGATCCATGCGTGCGGAAATGCCCTACATCGTGAGCTTGCTGGCCAGATTACAGACCCATATCCGCAAGCCCCTACTGGCTTTCAGTGACTTGGTCGCCCCTGCGGTGATCCGCAAAGGGCAACTCACTACCAGCACCTCCGGCGGAACCAGCATGAGCTGCGTGCTGGAGCATTTAAACAAGACCCGCCCGAATGCCGCCGTCATCGTCACCGACGGCTTTATCGAAAGCGTTCGCAAGGAATTGCTGAACAAGGTGCGGGGCATCCGCATCCACGCTTTACTCAGTAGAGATGGAAGTGCAACAGAGCTGACAAAGGCCGGGATGGCGTACACACAACTGGGGAGGTTACCGACATGATTCGAATGAGCGAAATGGTGCTGCCAGGGCATCCGGACAAGTTTTGCGATCAAGTGGCCGATGCAATCATCGCGCACACTGTAGCCGTGGACCCTTTGGCCTATGGCCAGATTGAAGTGGCTACCTGGTCAGACCAAGTGTGGCTGTCCGGAGGGGTTTGCACCAGCAATCCCATGACGATGCGCATGGAAGACATCGTGGTGGAGACGGGCAGGGCGCTGGGGTACTGCGACGGCAACTGGATTGACGCGGCAAAGTACAAAGTTCACAACACGGTATGTCAGATGGTGGATGACCCCTCGCGCTGGAGCCGCAAGGTCAATGACCAAGCGATCGTGGTCGGATGGGCCGGCTACGATCAAAAGACAGGCTACTTGCCGCCGGAGCACTTTCTAGCGCACAGTTTCCGAGAAGCCTTCACCCGCAGTTGCCAGAGCGGCATATTGAAAGGACAAGGCCCAGACGGGAAACTGCTGGTCGTCATGACAGAGGACTCGCGTGGCTGGCGACTGGAAACCCTGCTGGTGACCTTGCAGCAGTTGGAAGCGAAAAGTTTTGTCCAGTTGGCGGAAGAAATTGAATTTGTAGCGGCACAGGCCTATGTGGAGTTGCAGGAGCATGATGCGCGCTGGAGTGCCAAGTGGCCCGATGTGTCGATCCGCATCAACCCCAACGGTCCTTTGACCAACGGCGGCAGTGACGGTGACAACGGTCAAACCGGTCGCAAGCTCGCCATGGACTACTACGGTCCGCGGGTGGGGCAGGGAGGAGGCGCGCTGTGCGGCAAGCACCTGACCCATGTTGACCGTGTCGGGTCGTACACCGCGCGTCAGGCAGCCGTTCATGCGGTGCAGTCCGGCGCTACCGATTGTCTGATCAAGGTGGCTTATGCTCCCAATCTGATGGATCCGCTGGAGACCTGCTGGGAGGTCAGCGGACGCGGTGAACGACTGCCCATGGACTTCTTCAACTTTGAAGCCATGAGCGAGCGGTACAGCGCGTCGGTCATTACCCAGCAACTTGCTCAAGGGCGACACTTTTACGATGACACATTACCGTGGAACGGGGTCACAAGAAAATTGACAAGTGCCACATGCGCGGCATGAAGGGGAAGGGAATGACGGATAAGACGGAATTTATTGTGGGGCCTGATTCAAAGTTGGAGGCATCGCTCATCCGGGCCTACCTAGACACCAACTACGGGGTTGGGATTGGTGTGTTCGGTGGAGCCGGTCTGGCCAGCGGATTCAGCGATAGCCCTGATGGCGAATTCACTTTGAACGTAGGCACTGCATCCACGAACCTGATTGCACTCTACAAGCAGCATGGCGTGGATTACAGCGCGTACATCACACCCTGCAATCCATTCAGCAAATCGTTGAGCGACTCAGAAAACGAGACCCGACTCATTGCTTTGCGTACACAGCTGCAAAGGCGCAGTTTGCGGTGGCTCGAGGGCATTGGGGCCCATGCGGACGGTCAATGGGCTGGCGAGCACAGTTTTCTGATCCTCGGTCTCTCTTTGGAATCGGCCAAGCTGCTAGCAACCGAGCAGGATCAGAATGCCTTTGTCTGGGCTCCCAAAGATGGTATCCCGAAGCTGGTTTTACTGCATTGAACTGGCTTTGCTGCACAAATCCACCTAGCCCAGATGGTGGGCTGCTCGCAGGAGTGGAGACAAGAAGAACTGAAGGGCGCACTCAAGCCCCAAGTGCAACGGGGTTGATGATAGTTGCCCAGTAGGCTTGGAAGTCAAACGAGCCTGGGGGCAGGCGCAGCTCGGCAGGCGATTTCCAGCCCAGCGATTTACGCTGCTTGGCGTTGTGGTGCAGGGCGATGGCATCCAGATCGGCCTGGCTGTGCACGCTCAGGTCGGTGCCTTTGGGCAGGGTGCGGCGCAGCAAGCCGTTGGTGTTCTCGTTGATGCCTCGCTCCCACGGGCTGTAGGGGTGCGCAAAGCACACTTGGATGCCGGTGGCCTGAGACAGCGCTTGGTGGTGCGCCATCTCGCGCCCGTTGTCGTACGTCATGCTCAGGCGCATGGCCGCATCCAGGCGGTTGAGCACAAAGCCATAGCGCTGAGCGGTGTGCTCGGCCGTGGCGTTGTCCAGTGCCACCAAGACGGTGAACAAGGTCGTGCGCTCCACCAGGGTCCCGATCTGCGACTGGTTTCGCGCACCCTTGGGTGAGATCGCCCTCCCAATGACCTGGCACCAAGCGCTCGTTGATGTCGCTGGGGCGCTCCTCAATGCTGGTGGCCTTGGGCATCAGGCCGCGGCGATCGGTACCAGCGCTGCGCGGTCGCCGACTCTTGTGACCACGCGGTAGCAGCTCCAGAATCTGGCGTCGCAGCTCACCCCTGGGCATAGCGTACAGCGCGGTGTAGATGGTCTCGTGGCTGATGCGCGCAGCGTCGGGCGTGCGCCGGAGTATGCCGCTGGGCTGCTCGGGCGAGAGGCCCCCGCGCAGTGCACCGATTACCCGATCCCACAGGCTGTTGCCATGGACCATTTTGTACGCAACTCGCGCTTTGCGGGCCAGCCGCTGGGCGCGCTGGTGGGCCTTGGCGCAGCGGTAGCTGCAGGCTGTACGCGTGCGACCAGGGGCAGGTGCTGACAGTGAGTCAATCACAGTTGCAGCTTGCGGGCAATTGCCCGCAAGCTGCAACTGTGATCAAGCATGACTTGCATCACCGCTCGCTCCTCCAGGCTCAGATGGTTGTAGGTCTTGGGCATGCAGCAGATTCTCCACAGAGAAGGTGTTGCACTTGGACTTTGAGCGCGGCGAGTCTAAGTTGTTGATTTCATTGAGTAAAGTGAGAATTTTGAGCTGTCAGCTCACGGATTCAGGATATCGTTAGCGATACACTTTTTACTGGGTATACATCCAGTATAATGGGGGCGGTGGGCAAAACAAAAGCTCCCACTCATGGGGCGCCAATTTCCCGGTTCACTGGCGATACTGCATGCAGTTCTTGGTGGAGATGTCCTGGGAGACACCTAGAAATACTTCAGTCCTTCAAACTGGTGGTTTTGACCAGTTCGAAAGACAGCAGAGGTAGAATCTCAAAGATGCGCGCATCATCAACAGCGAAAAAATCAGTTCATTTTTCGGGGCACGAGACGTTTCCACTCCGTCAAATGTGGCTCAAGAAAGCTTTCGATCAAGCTGACGAGGACGGGCAAGTTCCGAAAGCTGCATTTTCCGATGAGAACGCCATAGCTTCGTTTGGCGTGGGCAAGAACATGGTCAGTTCCATCCGTCATTGGGCAATGGCCTGCGATGTTCTCCGTGACTCCGGCACTGATCCAGAATTCTTCGAAATTTCCCCCATCGCCCGCGAAATTCTGCGGGATGGAGGCCTGGATCCTTACGCAGAAAGCCCCTCGACAGCGTGGCACGCGCATTGGTGGCTTGCAGGCAAGGGTAACCGGGCGACGACGTGGCAGTGGCTTTTCAACCATGTGACCACGCCTACTTTCACGCGCCAAGAGCTTGAGGCGCCCTTAGAAGACTTTGCCCGCAAATTCGACTCTAAGCGCAGGCTCTCATCCTCCACGCTTTCGCGCGATTTAGAGACTTGTCTTCGCAGCTATGCTCCGCGGTTTGCTGGCGGATCGCCCGAGGACTTTGCGGAGCCGTTGCTTGGCGAGCTCGGGCTACTTCAAGAGGTCCACAAAGGCCAATACGCTTTCCGTAGAGGCCCAAAGGCGACTCTGCACAACGGCCTGTTCGCTTACGCGCTGCTTGACTACTGGGATAGCTCCGCTGAGGGTCTGAGCTCGATGGCATTTGAGACCATCGCCTATGGTGAGGGATCACCTGGGCGAGTGTTTAAACTCGATGAAGACTCAGTGGCTGATCGCCTCATGGGACTTAGTGACCTCACGGACGGCTTTCTGGCGTGGACAGACACTGCCGGCCTGCGCCAAGTCCATAAAAAAGTAGGCGTTTCTGATAAGGTGCGCCGAGAAATGATTAGAAGAGCCTATGACTGACGATAAAGGGCAATTGCTCTCGGACTTCGTCCACATATCGCGCCACTACCAACGCTCAATCCGCGTGGACGCGGACTTGGGTCGGCTCGATGCCTTGGCAGGCTATATCTGCCACTCCACTGCCACTTCCGTCTTGGAGAATATGGCTCGGCAGTTGACAGAGACTAACCAACGCTCATTCACCTGGACCGGCCCATTCGGCGGCGGGAAATCCTCGCTGGCTGTGGCACTTGCGAGTGCATTGCTTGCCGACGCAAATTTGCGAAGCCACGCCCGAAAGGCTCTGAAACTCGAGAGCACGCCTACCTTTGACAAGGCATTCCCAACGCGCAAGGGCTGGCTAGTTGTGCCCGTAGTGGGCAAGCGTGCAAGTGTTATCGCAGAACTCAATGCTGCGCTACGAAAGGCCAAGGGGAAAGGTACAGATAACCGCAAGCCTTCACCAACCAACCTGATCAATGAGCTGTGTCAAACCGCCGAGGATCTGTCACAAGATGGCGTCTTGGTCATCATTGACGAAATGGGGAAGTTCCTAGAGGCTTCGGCCATGGGGCACGGTGACGATGTCTTTTTTTTCCAAGAACTTGCAGAAGCTGCCGCCCGAGCAAATGGCAAATTGGTGGTGGTGGGTGTGCTGCACCAATCCTTCGCCCAATATGGTTCCCGCCTTGGGACCGAGGCACGCAACGAATGGGCCAAGATTCAAGGCCGCTATGTCGACCTGCCTTTCGTTGCAGCTAGCGACGAAATGGTAGAGCTCATTGGCAGAGCCATCGGGGTCGAGAGTGGTCCGCCTTGGATGCTTGAAGCCTCTACAGCCATCGCCGACTCAATACGGTCCCGCCGTCCCGCGGTCGGCAGTAAGTTCTCCAATTCGCTTGCTACGTGTTGGCCCTTACATCCGGCTATGGCTGCGCTACTGGGGCCAATCTCCAAGCGTCAGTTCGGCCAAAACGAACGAAGCACGTTTGGTTTCCTGGCGTCTGTCGAGCCTCATGGCTTCCACTCTTACCTCAAAGCAACTCCGATCAAGTCAGCCACTTGGTATCGCCCAGATAATTATTGGGACTATCTGCGCTCGAACCTTGAGCCCGCGATACTCGGCTCGCCCGATGGGCACAGATGGTCGCAAGCGGTCGAGGCTGTCGAGCGGACCGAAGCCAAGACCGGCAACCCTTTTTTGGTCGAGCTCATCAAGAATATCGCCGTCATCGACCTGTTTCGCAATGGCTCAGGCCTAGCCGCCGACACCGCAGTGCTTGGCGCGATTTTTTTCAAGCAGCCCATTGCTGAAATCGAGAAGGGGCTCGAAGAACTTGCGCGCATGCGCGTGGCCCTCTTCAAGAAGCACATCGGCGCTTGGTCAGTCTTTGAGGGCAGCGACTTCGACATCGACTCGGCCATAGCCAAGACTTTGGCCGCTTCGCCTGGCGTCGACTACAGCCACCTCGCCCAATTGATGGGCCTGCATCCGGTCGTGGCAAAGCGCCACTATCACGAGACAGGTACCATGCGATGGATGAACCTCTCGCTGAGCAGGCTCGACGAGGCTGAGCGCATGGCCGAAAAATACGTTCCGGCAAAAGGGGAATTCGGCTTGTTCGCGCTGGCCCTTCCTGGACGAGGAGTGGGAGCCAAAGCGGCTGCCCGCAGGGCCAATGAAAGTTCGCGGCTGAGCCCATGGCCGGTGTTGGTCGGCATCCCGCGCAACCACGCGCGCATCGAAGAACTTGGCGCCGAACTGGTGGCTCTCGAAGCCGTCAAGGATCGCCATGAGCTCCAAGGCGATGCCGTGGCTCGGCGCGAAGTCCACGCGCGCTTAGCTTCCGTCAAAGCCAATCTGGAAGAACAGCTTCAAGCCGCCGTGGCGAGCGCGCAATGGTTTGATGGCAGCGAAGAGTCCATCGAAGCTGGCGCGCGGCTGTCCCCCACCGCTTCCGACCTCGCCGATGGGTTGTATTCAAGCGCTCCGCTAGTTTGGAGCGAGCTTGTCAACCGCGACAACGTGTCGAGCAATAGCGTCAAGGCGCGCCGCGACCTTTTGCACCGTATGCTGTCCCACGAGGGGACCGAGCATTTGGGCATCGAAGGGTTCCCTGCCGAGCGAGGCCTCTACGAGACACTGCTGCGCAGCACAGGTTTGCACCGCGAAGTGAGCGAGGGGAAATGGCGCTTTGTGGCGCCTGACGACAATGACGAAGCCCATTTTTCGGATATCTGGCAGGCGACGCGCGCCATGTTCGTGGATTCTTCGTCGCGAGTGAAAGCTTCTGACATTCTTGCCTTGTGGACTGCCCCACCGTATGGGCTGAAGGCTGGCATCCAGCCGGTCATCCTTGCCACGTTCCTGCTGGCCCACCAATCCAATGTGGCCGCCTACAAGGATGGGATGTTCATCCCGCGCCTAACCGACGCGGACATCGACGAATACCTCCAAGACGCCAACCGCTTCTCGCTTCGGTGGGTGGTCATCGACGAAGAGAAGACCCGCATTCTCGGTGGCATTGCCAATATCTTGACCGAAGTGGGACACGCGGCCGAGGCGCGCGACCCATTGGAGGCAGCTCGCGGCCTTGTAGCCCTCGTCTTCAACCTCCCCATGTGGGCTCAACGCACCCACCAGCTCAGCGACAGCGCGCGGTCCATCCGGGACACCCTGCTTAAAGCGAGCGACCCTCACAAGGTCTTGTTCGTCGATCTGGTAGCTCTGCTGGACACCAGCGATGGCGATGCCTATGTGGAGGCTTTGCGAAGCCCTATTGCCGAATTGGCGGAAGCATATGAAGCCATGCTCAGAAGCGTGGACTCGGCCATGCTAGAAGCCCTCGACGCTCCGCAAGAACAGCTCGACCGCCTACGAGCTCGCGCCGAGGCTGTCGCGGGCATCACGGGCGACCTCCGGCAGGATTCGTTTGCCACCCGCCTTGCTAAATACGACGGCAGCACTCTGAGCATCGAAGGCATTCTGAGCCTGGCGGCCAACAAGCCCCCTCGCGACTGGACGGATCGCGACATTGACGCGGCGACTCTTGAGATCTCCAAGGTCGCATTGCGATTTAGGCAGGCAGAGGCGTTCGTGTCTGTCAAAGGGCGCAAGCCCAACAGCGAGGCCTTCGCAGTGGTCATCGGCTCTGGCGCTGGCGCCAAAATGATTTCACGCTCTTTCGACATCACCGACCGCCACCGGCAGGCCGTGGAGACCAAGGCGGATGAACTGGCAATTCAACTTAGAAAACAGGGCTTGGGGACTGAGGTCTTGCTCGCCATCTTGGCCAAGGCTGGCCTGCGGCTGACCGCCGACGAGGAGCAAAACCATGGGTGATCGCCACGTTCTCGGAATCTCTGGTGGCAAGGACAGCGCCGCGCTGGCCGTGCATATGCGGCAAGCCCACCCCGAGCTCAATATCGAATACTTCTTCACCGACACGGGCGAAGAGTTGCCTGAGGTGTATGAATTTCTTGGCCGCCTCGAAGGCTATCTGGGCAAGCACATCGAGCGGCTCAATCCGCGACGCGACTTCGATTTCTGGCTGCGCGAATACAACCACTTCTTGCCTTCGCCGCAAACGCGATGGTGCACCCGCAAACTCAAGCTGAACCCGTTCGAGCAATGGGTCAAGCCCATGATCGCCTCGGGCGACAAGGTCACGTCCTATGTGGCCATCCGAGCCGACGAGGACTATCGCGAGGGCTATTCGTCCAAACAGGAGGCCCTAACCGTGGCCTTGCCCTTCCGCACGGCAGGCATCGACAAGGCTGGCGTCATGGACATCCTCGAATCGTCGGGCGTAGGCTATCCCAAATATTACGAGTGGCGCTCGCGCAGCGGCTGTACTTTCTGCTTCTTCCAACAGAAGATCGAATGGGTCCGCCTCAGAGAACGGCACCCTGATAAGTTCGAGCAGGCCAAGGCGCTGGAAAAGGACGCCTTGGAACATGGTTCGCCATTCACTTGGTCATCGGGCGAATCACTATCCGAGTTGGAGCAGCCCGAACGCGTTGCCCAGATCGTGGCGGACTTTGACAAACGCAGGGAGCGCGCAAGAGCAGTGATCCCTATCAACCCACTACGACCAGCGCGCTCAAGTCCAGAGGACATCGATGATATCTATGGGGATGACGAAGGCAATGGCTCCTGCGTGATCTGTCACAAATGACAAGGACGCAGCGAAGGCTCAACGAAGCCAAAGGTCGATTTTGTCGAACACCCGGCCACAAATGTGCTCAGACCTCTGATCGATGAAACTAGCATCCCACTTTAAACCCCCCTTCCCGCGATATGCCAGCGGAGCGAGATGTGACAGGTAGTTCGATGCGGCAGTTAGGGCACTCAAACTTGGCGGGATGCTCGTAAGCCCAAGCGCAGTCATCAACGCCGATCCAGATGGCCCCGCTGTAGTGCTGCTTGGCGTCGTGAGGCCCCAGTAGTAATAGACCTTGTCGGGCCACTCGGAATACACAGACGAATTAATCTTCATAGACAACAACGTGAGGTTGCCAATCTTGTCCACGATCGAATAGTTGCCAGGATAGATCGTCTGGTCAAAATAAACCGGAAACTTGATAGTGGATGGCTGATCGCGGGTCGCCACATGCTCAATCACTTCGTAATCGCTTGCATGCCAAGCACGGCAGTTGAGAAAGTTCGCCGAATTGGACATGCCGTTGGTGAACAGGCCTTCATGTCCTGCGACCAAATCAGGAGCCGCGTCGTGGGACGCGACGAGGAGCGCGAAGCGACATACTGACTTTCTCGAATACCACGCTGACTGCTTAGCTTGGTCTACCCAAAGCTGTCGTGCAGCCACAGCGTTGGCGTCGTCGTAAATGCCGTGCGCAGTCAACGCACACCGAAACGCATTCTTCACGAACGCTTCATTCTGATTGGCAGCTCCCGAGGCCACGGAAATGTTCGCCGTAGCGGATTGGAACAATTGACGGTAGTCGGAGTCAGGAAAACGGCCCTGCTGCGCGCCCATCCAAAGCGTAAAGAACGCCGCCGTGGCTTTGCAAATAGACTGAAATTCAGCGGCGGCAACGGCGACTTTCGCGGTGTTGCCCTGAGCTCGAAGGAGCTTGGCATAGAAAACGCTGAGAACGCTGTGAGCGAACTGATGGCCAGCATCGCGCAGAAAAAAGATGCACAGCGCCGACATATCGGCCTGTTGCACATCCAGTCCAAGACCTTGCAAATATGTGATCAGCCCGAACGTCTGCGAGTTCTTCGGGGACTTCCTTGGCTGTATGAAGTGTGAGCAATATTCAGCCTGATCGGCTAGGCATGCAACAAAGTCCTTGGCAAGCGCATGTGGCGGCTGAGGCAACGTATTGAAAAGCCAGTCACGCTCATCGCTGAACTTCTTGCTGATGACTTCGCCGTTGTAGATCAAAGCAGATGACACGATGACCTTATCGGTGAGGTCCTCTTTGCCGCTCGCTGTGCTTTCCGTCTCAAATACCCGTTCAATTCGGTCCACTTCCGGCTTGATCGCAATCGCGTAATTTGCTGTCCATGCCTTCACAATCACTGGCTTGAAAACCTCAAAGGCCGTCAACGGCGTCCCCGTTGCATTCAGCGACTGAAACATGTCGAACGCCAAGCCTAGGTCCAAGCACTCGATCACTACGAGGTGACATGAATTTTTCAAAAATGAGCATGCCGCCAGCAACAGCATCCCACCATAGAATGCTGACTGCGCATCCGATGGGAGCACTTGAATATTTAACAGGTTGGGTGGGTAGGCCATGAAGTTTGCCAAGCTTCCACCCATGATTCCATTGGCGGCGAATAAGCCATTGGCCAAAGCCAAATCAGCGCTGCTTACTTCGCTGTCCATCTGCCCCTGGAACACTTCGAGCACACTGCCAACGCGATCGTCGGTTTTGATAGTCGAGAGTGGAATACCGTCAATGAAATGCGACAGGAAGGCCGAGGTATTGGAACGATAGAAGTTGCTTCCGACGCCTGCCAGAGTCCACTGGTCAGATACTGGATTTGAGGTCACATCCCCCGCGCGAATAATCAAAGGTTTGAGCCGGGGCTGCGCTCCATTCTTCTTAATTTCCACTGAATAGAAATCTTGAATCTCAGGTATCTCGTTATCGAGCTCGCTTGCCAAGGTTCCAAACTCGGTGGCCAAAGCGCCAAATGAATTAAGCTTGGCGACGACGGTAGAGATGCTGTGACTCAACGCGCATGCCAACATGGCTATCGAGGTTATGCGCTGCTGACCATCAACAACATTAGATACTTTGGTCAGAAGGTTGGGCGTGTCGGTATGCGTTCCTACCATCACATTTTTCTCGTCATGCAAGATGACCGTGCCGAGAAAAATGCTGTTATTTGGCTTCGTGAGCGTTCGCTTGATGCCAGAAAATATGTCAGTAACCAGCTTCTCCGCATTCTCTTCATCCCACGAGTAATTTCGTTGGTAGTAGGGGATATAGAACCCGCGCCCCGGCTGCGAAAAGAAGCTTTGCAGACTATCTGCGCTATGTGTGAACGATTGACTCATGTGTCTCCCTTAGTGCTTAGTTATTGATGTTGTTGTCCAAACGGATGGACTCGACTGCCAAGGCGATGTCGTCATCCGATAAAAATGGCGCTTGCGCGAACACGAGCCCTTGCTCGCCGTTGAGCTTGGCAGACATGTGGCCGCGACCTAGCAGCAACTCGGCCCCTGGGCGATCAAGCGCGATCTTGGATGTGGCTTCACTGGATACTTTGAGAATCAAGCGGTTGCCCAAGTTCTCGCGCAACTGCATCGGCATCACGTCCTTGTCAGGGCGCTGAGCCGCGAAGATCAGGTGAATGCCTGCAGCTCGGGCCTTCACGCCCAGCCGTTGAACCGCTGCCCCCACTGCCCCTTTGTAGGCGTCGTCGAGCATCCAATCCGCGAACTCGTCGTGAATAAGAAATACCATTGGCAAACGCGAATCAGAAGCGGCCTTCGCATTGAATGTGGCGAGGTCGCGCGCGCGGACCTGCGCAAATGCCCTGTATCGACTCTCCATCTCCTTCACTAGGGCTTCCAGCACTTCGGTGGAGCGCTCCTTGGTCGTGATGATGGCCTCGCGCATGTGAGGCAAATCCTCCAAGGCGGCATAGTCCACCCCCATCTTGGGATCGATGAGGATGATCTGGGCGAGCTCCTTCGGATTCGTCGCTGCGATGTCCAGAAGGATCGCTTGAATCAACACTGACTTGCCACTGCCGGTGGCACCCGCCACCAGGGCATGCGGTTCATGCGAAGACAGGCCGCCAAACTCGCCGCCAAGATTCAAGTAGAGCAATGAGCCATTGATCTCCTGTAACCCCAGAACGAACGACGTGTTGATGCCGGCCAGGTTGCGATTAAGCTGCCGCTTGCCCCACAAGTCCCACAGCGACACCGCCTGCCGCTTGACGCCAGCAATCGTCACCACGATCTCGCCAGGCTTGGGCTGAATCGTGACCAGATTGATGGCGTGTGTGGTCAGCAATTGTGTGCGCTTGGCCTCGATGTCCTCGACCCTCAGCTTGTCCGAACCAGCCAGTCGCACAAGACAGCCATTGGGGGTCATGCGCGTGCCAAGGACTGCCGCCTGCAAGCCGTAGCTGTTCAAAGCGGTTTTGAGCTTCTTGGTAGTCTCCTGAGCCCATGCTTCGCGTTCGTCGTCTGCCACCACCAGTCCCGCTTGCTTGGCGTCGATCAATGCGGAAAGGTGCTGCCCCATATCCGCCGACACCAAGGCTGCGGCCGGAGTCTTAGCTTGATCTTGCGGCACTGCGGACTTCGGCGCATCTGAGACCACATGCACGGGCTGCATCGCTTCGACGGGTTGAAGAGGCTCCACCACAACCACGGCATCCGCGCCTTGCGCGTCCTGTCGGCCAAGTTGCTCCATCATTGCGTGCCAGGCTACCCGCGCGGCGGGGCGGCTGAACGTCACAGACTTCCACGGCTCAGCTCCACCGAGCAACGCTCGAGCATCGGTTGCGCCCGTTCCGGCCGCATAGGCATCCACCAACTTGCGTAGCACCGGCCGGTCGAAAACTTCCTGCCAAGCCTGAACGCCGTCTGTGTTGTCGATCTCGATCTGCTCGGACGCCGATTGAGATTGGCCGGCCTCCGCAGAATGGATGAATACATGCGAATAGCCTCGCAGCGCGATCTCCACATCGCCTTCGCGAAGCTTGGAGCGCGCGCGCTCCAACAAGCCAGAGAGGCCAGGTGGAATCTCAGCATCGATCAGCAAGTCGGCCAAGCGCGAAAGCCACACGTCACGGTCAAGACGGCCTGGGTCGCCGAACAATGCGGCGCGGAACGTCGTGAGAGTCGCCATGAGCTGGGCCTTGGAAGACCGCTTCGCTTCGGCCGAGCCATCGGCGGATACATATTTGGACTCGACCACCGTAATGCGCAGGCGAATCCCATCACTCACTTCCTCGACACAAAGGGCCAAGATGTCGGCGATGCGGTTTTCACGCTGCGCCAGCCAATCGGCATAGTCATCGAGCAAGAAGAATACGCTGAACGACTGGCCCACACGCGATTGAGCGTCAAACTCCTCGGCCACCAAATGACGGCTGAGAACCAGACCCAGCATTTCGCCAGCGGAGACGCCGCGCTTGGCGGCGCGCAGCACGATGTCGCCAGATACCGACAGGGCATCCTTCTTCATCCGAGCCGCAACAGCATCAAGCTCGTCGCCACCGAGAGCAAGACTCAACTCGCCCAGGCGCCGACGGATTAGCACGCCAAGCAAGCGCAGCTCGGAAGTCGAACTCACGATCATGTTGCGGCCATTGGTAGATGCGCGGCGATATCGCACCACGGTTATGCCGTTGTGCTGCAACTGGCGCTTGTCGAGCAGCTCATCATAGGTCGCCACCCACTCGGCCAGCGCGTGGGCATCGTTCATGGTCGAAGCCAAGGCCTCATGCTGCAACGATATGCGACGCGCCGGCAGGTAGCGGGCTCCCACAGGGGCATCGGTCTGCCGATGAACCGCAGCCACCGCGCTGACGTAAGCCCAGCCCGAGGCCGTCTGCCAAGGGCAAGTCAGGAATGTGGTGGATTTGAGTTCGTTCTCGCCAGAGACGCTGCGGTATGACCAGCGCGAAGGGGCGTGTTCTAAGCTGGGCCGATCATTGGTCCAGTCCACGGGAAGCCACTCTTCAACCGCCGTGCGCGACACCACGTCATGCAGGAATGCCACGTCGAAGGCCTTGAATCCGCCTTCGCCCTGCCCTGGGGTCGCCGACGCCGGAGTCACAGCGATACGCAGTTTGGAAATGAAACTGTCCGAGGTCTCGCTGACCACCGGGATATCCGGGTCATCGCCAGCCTTGTTGACCAGCTCCGCATAAACCCGTCGCAGCTTTGCCGGATCGCTGTGCCGGACAGAAACGTTGCATTGGAAATCGTCCTCCGTTTGCAGACCCGCGAGCTCACGCACAGTCGCCAAGGGAAGCTCTGCGGCGTCGGCGTTGTAGAGCAAGACGCTCAGATTGGCCGCCTCATGCGGTTGCAACCCGATATAGCGCTCCAACAGCTCGCGCGCTTGCTTGGCGGCGGCGGCGGGATCGACATCGGTCATCGAATCCTCTTCGCCACGGACCGGACGCTCAAAAAGGCTGTATCCGTTGACTGTGCTGCTCTCAGAGACCAATAGCGGTTCGCTGCCACGTTGCAAGATGGCGATCTCGGGATAGAACGGATGCGCGAGCTCTTCGGAAAATTCACGGAAGAAGATGTCGCGGTGTCCGAACAGGACACTTTCGCTGGTGAGCAAATGGGTCGCCAAGCCCGCCACTCGGCGGGTCTTCACGGCAAGAGCCTTCATACGCTCCGGGTGCCATGGCGGGATGATGAGCGATGGCTGCTCGCCCGAGATGCGAGCCGTGCCAATGGAGAGCACCTCGGCCACAAGCTTGGCTCGACACACATCGCCTCGAGCGTGGACCATCAAGGCGCTAAGCAGAGCTGAAAACGACTCCGCCTGTCGCATCACGGCTTCGCCTTGAAGCCCCGTGTCGATGAAGTCCCTCATCGCCAAGATGTAGTCAGCCTCAAAGACATCCCAGGCGGAGCGCAACTCGTCGCGCTGCTCCTTGGTCAAACGGCCTTCTTCTGCAAGCTCCTTGATCCGATTCTTGATTTCGGCCCGCAAGCTGCGCAGCTTGTTGGCAGGCGGGACCAGAGAGCCGGCATCACGCGAGAATGTGGCTTCAAGCGTCCCTGTGTCGCGCAGCGAGACGCTTTGCACCCCACCCTTCTTGCTGACCAAGCGGCGCGGAACCTCTGTACATCCGACCGCGCCTTTTTCCAACAGGCGGCGCATGTCTGACACCATCGCCAAGCCGATGGACTCGGGGCGGTAGCTCCACACAAGCTGCGTCTTTTCGATGATGGTCTCGCGGTCGCCAACGCGCTGCACAAGCGCCACGTCGAACTTGATTTGGAGCGCTGTTCGGGCCAGCGACGACACGGGCTTGAGCGCCGCGCCCCGAAGCTCCTTCTCCTTGGCGAAAAACTTCTCGTAGTCAAAGAGTGGATCGGGAAGATTGCCAGCGCCCATGCGCTCGACCTTCCAATCCGCCCGCGAGCCCATGAGCTCTTTAAGGCCCCGATACATCGACGAAAAGTAGGCCCCAACGTCATAGTTGAAGCGCGTGCGCCACTCGGTACGCCCCTTGTTGACAGTGAATCGCAAAAAGCGCTCGTCGGCCATGTCGCCAGCGCCAGCCAACAGGTGGTGGGCTACGCCCGCGAAGCCATCCAAAAAGTCATTGCACTCAATGGCTTTGCCGAAAATTGCCTTTTCCCACCGCGCATGAAGCTGTCGTGACGGCTCGATATGCCGACGGTGCAGCTCAAAGAAGACCTTGTCGTCCTCGTTCCACTCAGAACGCTTTTCGCGGGCCTTCAAATCTTCAAGGTGGCGCTTCCACTTTTCGTCAAGGGCGTCAGCGTCTTCGCAGTCGTGCTCGAAAAATTTCAGCGTGTGCTCGGCCAGCCCTTGAAGCTTTTCCTTGGGCTTGTCGAAAATGTGGCAAACGCCATCGGTCTCCCATTCGAGCTCGGCCACGTCGGCGGCAGGTTGGTTGTCGCCCATTGGGGCGTTGATGAATGCATCGAGGGCGACTCGCGCGGCATCGGTGATGTCGGCCGCGTTGTCCACCAAGCGCTGCCGCATCTCGTCGGGGTCCAACGGCTGGCCGTTGGGGCGCAACCGCAACAACAACGGCGCGCGGTGAGAGAAGAGCTTCTCAAAAGCCTTCTTCCAAGGCTTGTAAGACGCGCCATAAGTCCGAGCGCTGGCGAAGAACGATGTGTCCCTGGGCAGGCCGACCTTGGGCAGCGACCAACCAATGGCGTCTCGAATCGGAAGGCCGCGCGCCACCGACATGGCTTCGGTGACGTGGGCGCAGAAGTCACCAAGCTGCACAAGCGACAAATCGCTGGCGGCGATCAAGCCCTTGAGCGCCGAGCGGAACACCTGAAGGTCGTCGGGAACCGGCGCCATGCCCGCGACATGGCACGTCGCATCGACCCAAGCCTCTTCATTGGCGCGCAGCTCCTTGGCGCCCAAGGCGGTAACGTGCCCCAGCGTATCAGCCAAGTTGTGCTCGTTGCCATTGGCCGTGAGGATCGCCTCCTTGCTGGTCTGGGCGTTGTTGCGTACGAAGCCGGCGTTGTGCTGGATCAGGGCCTCGGGCGGCAAGCCTTGGCCTTCAACCAAGGCTTCGGGAATCATGAGATCGACGCGAGCGGCGAGGTCATGGTTTGCCAAAACCGCGCGCGCGACAGAAGCCACTTGTGAGGCGGACAGCTTGTCGAGACGGAACAGCGCCGCCGAATCCTGCGCCGAGCCGTCGGCCTGGCGAGCGTCATTGATGCGCTTGGCCAGGATGTCGGCGCCGACGCGCCCAATGATTCGATCGGTCAGCAATTTTCTTCTCCCTTGAATCCAAACGGGTTCTCCACGAATGAGCAGGAGTCGGACAAGCGACGCACCAGACCAAGCCCAACCAGCCGCGTTTCTAGATTGGCGCGGTTCTCGCTGAGCGCTTCTTGGTCCACCTTCTTATCTGCCACTAGGCGCGAGCCTTCCGCGTCGCCAATGACGATCCCATATCGCCTCTTGGCCTCCGCCAAGAACTCGTCGAACTGCATTCGGTCATCGACGATGGCCACCACCAGAGTCTTGATGAGCCGGTCATTGGGGGCGTATCGCGTTCGCCGCGCAAGACGGCGAGAGCTGAGCCCGATAGCCCGCGACCATGACGCATGAATTTTTCCGACGTGCTGCTCGTGGCGCGAAATGGCCAGCTCCACCAGTTTCTCGATCAACTTGTCGCCGGACATGCGCGTGTAGTCGGCCTCCTCGTCGGAATCCTTGGACGGCCACTGGAACAGCTCGCGCATGATGCCAGCCCGCTCCGCGTCTGGGTAATCCGACTTGGAAGCGGCCTCCCACTCGGGAAGCATGCGGGCTTGCTCGACCGAAGCCCTGACCGCTTTAACCGAGAGCCCCTGATTGACTTGGTAGCTGTCGCCCGACAACGCCCGAACTTTCGTCCGCTCTTTTGAGACGATCTCGCAGACAAACTCCACGGGCTCGGCGTCGCCGGCCTGGGCTTTGGCTTGCTCGAGGAAATACAACAGCAGATTAAGACCTGCCGACGCAATCAAGTGCTCCAACGCGTCGTAGATGGGCATGTCCTTGGCAAGGATCGCCAGCCAGTCCTCGCAGAGCTGGTCAAAGCGCGGATGCGTCGCGTGGGGCAAATAGCCCACGTCGCGCGAGTTGGAGGCCAATTGCGGCTCGCCCTGCAAGGCCCGCACGAGACGATTCATCGGCGCTGCGCGGTTGAAGAGCCGCTGCGAGAGCTGCGCTCCCAACTCCGGCCCCCTTGCCGCGCGGCTGAGCATCAAATAGAGAAGCTCACCCGTCCGAGCAAAGAAGCGGCGGTCATTGCTGGCGCCGCCCGAGTCGATCCGCAAGTCCTCGAACAACGCGTCGGGGCCAAAGGGAAAGACGAATTTGGAGCTCCAGCGCTTGTTGCTTCGAGCCTCGAACGCCGACGAACGCAACAGCTCGATGGCTTTGGCGAAATCGTCAAAGCTGGAGAACGCCTTGTGCAGATAGCCCATGTCCTCATCGCCGAGCTTGGTCGCGTCTTGCGCAAAGAGGGCGCTCCATTCCCGCCACTTTTCTTCGTCGGTGATGGACCGCTCTCGAATCGCCTCGACAAAGGGGTTGTTGAACAACAGGCCACGAAGTCGGATTTGATGCTGCGGCCTGTATCGCACCTTGTCGGTCGGGGCGGCGACCAACGGGCTGTCAAGGTTTGACCCCAGCACGCCGAGAAATTCAAGAACCGCCAAATGCGGCAACTGCTCGTCATACAGACGGTGGCCCCAGATGTGCTCATCGACGGCGAAATCAACCCGGTCAATGTCAATGCGCTGCCTCATTCCAAAATCCTCACGGTGATGGGCCGAGAGAACCCATGGCCGCCTTGCTCTACGTCGATGAAATTGAGCGTCAAGGAGGCACTGTCGGCTCCTGCCTCTTCGTCGTCACCTTGCTGGCTCCTGCCACGGATGAGCTCGGCCTTGCGCAGCAGCTTGGCCTTGAATGCCAACATATCCTCCAAGCATTTATTGGAGAAGCTGCCTGGCAGGGCGCCTTCGGCGACGCGAGAGAGAAACTCGAAGCGGACAGGCGTCAGGTCGAAGGCCACGGAGTTCCCGGCGCCCTGGGCCAGCGACACATCCAGCGATGGCCGGCCCGTTTTCGCCCCAAGCTTGACGGCCATGCCGACGCCATTGACGCGCCGCGACGGAGCCTCGGTATCGCACAGCACGCTGACGCGCGACTGGGTGAAGCCGCCTGAGCTAGCGACAAAGATGCGGTCCACGTTGTCGATCAACAGGCCGGTCATCACGCGATTTAGGCCACGCACAAGGCGCCCGCGCACGATCTCCCCGATGGCTTTCTTGTCGAGCAAGGCCGCGCGCATTTCCAAGTATTCGCCCGCGAAGCGGAACACCGTCATGGACCAAAAGGGATAGCCCTCCTCGCCTGGCGGCAAGGTAAAGAACAACCTGCGGCGCTGCTCCTGCAGCAACTCCATGAAGCCGGCCGCGCCGCCATCGATGCGCGCAGCCTCCTCGCCTTCAAGGTATTTGTCCTGCGCGCTGAGCAACCTCGGCGTGGCCCCGTAGACAGAATCGCTTCCGACCAGGCGGGCGAACGTTGGCGCGAGCTTCACATCGTCCTTTCCGTACACCAGCAACCCATCGGCGCCATTGGTGGTCTCGTCGCCCACGCCAAACGCAGACATCGCCTTGAACACGGGACGGTCGGCAAGCCGCCGCTTGGGCAGGTTGGCGCCGAATGCGTTGCCGTAGACGCTGGCGCGGTCCACGGCGCCTTGTTCCTGAATCCAAGCCACTTCGGCGCACGACATCAAGCCGTCCTTGGCGTCGCGATGTCCCAAGATCATGTTGGCGCACAGCGCGAGCAAGTCACGCACTGGCAGATGCTGCCCATTGAGCCTGGCGATCTCCACCAAGTCTCCGAGACGCCGCCCCAGTTGAGCGCCATCGCCGATCCCCAGCAGGCGCTCGCGGTTTTCAAAGATGGGACAGACCTTGCCGCCAGACTTCAACGCGCACTTGGCGCAGTTGTTCCATTCGGCGTGCTTGGCGACAGCCTCGACCACCTCTTCTAGCGCCATCCGGCCAACGCTGCGGCTGAGATCGAACACAGCGAGGCGGTCGGGCTCCTGGCCCGCCTGCAAGAAGAATTCTTGGAGAGGCTTGCGCAGAGGATGACTGCGCTCTTGTCTACGGCCAAGGTCACGAAGCCTGTCGAGCACCTGCCCGTGGTTGGCGGCCAAAATGACGATCTCGCTGTCGTCGCCTCCAAGCACCGACTTTTCAAGGCGGGCCAAAGGAGCGTCGCTCTCTTGAACGTTGAACTCGCTAAGGTCCTTGATGAAGACAGCCAGGCGACCATCGGCCAGACGATGCTCTTTGATGTTGCCTTTGGAGGCCCACGCTCGAGGGTCACCGCCAATGAATGCCCACAGCGCCCGGCAGTGGTAGGTCTTACCATCGCCAGCCGTTCCGGCTATCAGAATCGAGCCCGGCCTTCCCGAGGCCACATGCATCTTTATCGGCTCAAGTATTGGCGTGCTCAGCGCAATGGGCTGCACCTTGGCTCGGCCGACAGCCCCAGCCACATACTCGTCGAACATCGTTAAATTGTTCGGAGTTGGACCGTAGGTTCGGAGAAACCGCACCCAAGCGCTTGATGGCGGCGCAGTCTGCTTACTGGCCACCGAAACTAGATCTGTCAATTGCTCGCTCCCAATTTGATAGGCACTCTGGCCTGTCGTATGTGAAAGGCCTTCATCAAGTGTCCCGGACAGTTTGCTCAGTGTGTTGATCTACTCACGGCTTCTACCAAGCAAAAGGAGTTTAGCTGTACCGGACAACATGTCTTTAGATGTATCCGTGAACTGGGACACGACCAGGAAGCGCATGACCATGTGACCTTCATCAACCGGTATCTGTTCACCCCCCTCCCCCCCACCCAATCCCCCGAACTTAAGCCGCTCGTTTGTAAGCTTGAGAGGGGTGGGGCTTGTGTTTGGACTGTTTTCGAGGTCGGGATTGCCTCGCGACATGGCGAATCGGCGAGCGCCCCAAGGTCTGTGCCCAGTCGCGCACGATCTGCACTGCAGCCCCCGCGATCAGCAGCAAACGCCCGATGCAGCGCGAGAGCGTGCGCGCGGCCTGTGCCCGGTTCACTTTGCGCCTGACGCCGCGTTCATCGGCTTGCTCGGGCAGCGCCACCACCCGATTGAGCAAGGCCGCCAAGGTATCTGTTCACCCCCCTCTGGGTTTACCAAGCAGCAGAGCGACCCATCGCCCGCCCACCCGGCCTCAAGCGCAGGTGTGACGAAGGTGGATGTGTTCGGGTACGAGGCTGGGAGGCCGACATTGGCCGCACCAGCTTTGCACGGCGTCGGTGATGAAGTCGTAGGCCACGCGTCCTTGCATCTTGCAGGTTTGCACCGTTGAGAAGATGTTTTCAATAAACGTGAAGTGTAGTGATGCTGGCACAAACAAGTAGTAATGTTGGCACAAACTTTAGAAGTCGCACAACTCTCGAAACAATGCCACCCTGCCCGTTCTGCTGGCCATTCGCCGAACCATCAAGCCGCACTTATGCGCGGCTACTCTCAAATCACCGGCAAGCCGCCTTTGAATCTCGTGCGCCTGGGTGGTCTGTTGCTCAACACAAAACCTGCTGACCCAGCGCACCAACCCTGTTGGCGCATGCAGCGGCTTTTGAAATAACGAGGTGGGATGACTTACTACCTTAGCCGCTTCGCTGAAACCACCGAGTCCCATCCATCCAGCTTGGAAGCTGTCAATTCGTCAAGTCGAGAGTGCGCCACCTGGGGCGGCCCAGCATCTGCAAGCTCCACGAACGAAGCACTGGCAAGTTGATCCGGAAAAAGCGCCACGCAGTCCCCTGGTCCTTTGCTGCTTCGATAAATGATGCCTTCGTAGCCAGCCTGGCGCACGAGGTCAGCCAGGATGTGACTGGGTGCTGGCAGGCCAAACTGCACAGGCCACATGCGCCAGTTGTGCTTCGATACCGTGTCGTGGATTCGCTTTGCGTTGTTTGCCATGTGCAGCGCATGCGATGGGATCTGCAGCTTCTTCATCAGCTGACGCGCCCTGGCTGGCATCTCGATTTTTCGCAGAATGCTCGCCAGGGGCCTGAGTGCTACTTGGTCTCTGATGTCGAACAAACGGCTGAGGGAGCCCAGCACAAAAACCGTGGAGTGGCTTGTCCCATGCTCCAAGGCCAATTCCTGCGGTGTCAAGCCGTTTACGGTGTCCATGCTGGACAGGGCAAACTTCTCCCGGAACGCCGTCTCGAAGTCCTGCGCCAGATACAAAGCGGACCAAGGATTGAGCTGTCGGTTTCCCTTCAATCTGTCATTTTTGAACTTTCAATTGGCAAAAGATACCTTCAATATGTCACCAAACAGATCCCGGCTGGGCAGCTCAGGTCCCGCACTGACGGTCCGGCTCCAGTCGCTCGATGCGCAGTGAACAATTTTGTGATCCAGTAAACAATCTTCTGCGATAGTCACATTTACGTTTTATCTACCTTGGACATGTATTTGTAGATACCGTTGGTGGCGGCCTGTTCAATTAGGTCTGCGTTGATGCATTCCATTTTCTGACGAATCGCCAACTCCGCAGCTTGGCACAATAAGGTGGTGACTTTACCCGTCAAGCCGCCACTGAAGCCCATCAGCTTTTGGATGACCGCCTTATCTGCCAAAGGCGATGGCTTCTCCAAGGGCAGCAGCCGGCCAAAGCTCACCACAAACTCACGAAATTCCGGACTCTCACGCCACTTGGGAAGGGAAAACGGCTCAAACCGCGATGCAATCTGGGGGTCGGCTTGCATGGCATACAGCGCCTCACTCGTGCCCAAGGCCAAAATGGGCATGCGCAATTCATTGCTGATGAACTTCAGCTGGTTAAGCAGTTGGCGCTGCTCACGCACGGAGCCGGCCAACAAATGGTGAACCTCGTCAATAATCATGATTTTGGGAGGCTGCCGGTGTAATAGACGCAAGCCCAACAACTCCATATCGATACCCCGTCGGTTGATCGGTGGCTGCACGCCCAAGCCTTCAATGATCTGTGCGTATAGCTTGCTGTCCGACGGTGACGCAGGCATCTGAAGATGCACCGTCTTGCGAATTTCAACTTCGTTGAACTCATTGCAAATATTGGGATGATCGCGAACAAACTTCTCCACGATCATGGTTTTGCCGATATTGCTGTCTCCATACAGGAGCATGCACGGCATGCGCCCACTGGGTGGATGGTTCAGCAAATGCTCCATCTTGGCCAGCGCCTCATTACCTCTCGCATACGCTACCCACTTTGGCGCGTATAGCCGCGTCACTCGCTCCGCAACCGATCCCTCTAGGTACGACCAGACTCCCACATGCAAATGATCCAGGCTATACGACATAGGTTTACTTGTCCCAGATTTCTGAGTCGGATGGCGTCACCGGTTG
>Ga0222706_1000118_pt1 | contig 25292 bp, 21 predicted proteins | sample AntAcemetage1572_FD_179829 | JGI IMG/M metagenome (GOLD analysis project Ga0222706, IMG submission 179829) | Saline water microbial communities from Ace Lake, Antarctica - #1572 | ecosystem: Environmental > Aquatic > Non-marine Saline and Alkaline > Saline | place: Antarctica: Ace Lake...
GTTGGCACTCTCAGCACCAAAAGCCGCCACCAGAACCCGCCACCAAAAATGGACACCGAATGGCGCTACCAAATTCCGCCACCGTTTACCGCCGCCAGATTTACGCGGATTTAGACCGCCGCTAACAACCTCGACCAGTTCGCTCAACAGGCCATTGATCACGTCGAACTTCAGCCTCGCGTCCTGGTTGTTCAGGGCAATGGCTTCTGCTTTCAGACCATCGGCGGCCAGCTTGAGCACCTTGGCCTGCGCTTCCAGGTAAGGGGGCCATGCCGCTTCGAGCTTGGCGATCAGCGCGGTTTCCTGGGGCGTCAGGACCGTGGCTGTGTACTGCGCCATGAGGTCCTTGTAGTTGTTCATGCGCTTGTCCATGCGCGCCCTGAGATCGGCGGCAACGGCCGGCTCGGACTGGTTCGCGTGCTCGAGGGCGTTTCTGCTCAGGTGGAGCAGCTGCATGTTCGCGTTCGACAGGTTCTGGATGGGCAGCAACTGGTTGTCGTACATGTCGCTCGACACAGCAGCCTGCTGGCTGGTCGAATTGATGCCCAGCAGGCCAATCACCAGGGTGATCAAGGCGGTGCTGGCAAATGCGCCCAGCAGCCTGGTGCGCGTGCGAACGTTGTTCAAGAAACTCATGAGGGCTCCCATTGAAGTGACAGACGGTGCTTGGCATTGCAAACCATGCGATATCTGTCTTGGACAACTTGAATATCGGAGGGTTTTGTTACAACTTGAGCCGTGATTTGAGGCATTTTTCGTGCTTTTTTCATGCGGGCAACGCCTGAAAAAATTGGAATCTGGCCACCATGGCACGACCTTCAGCGCGCCGAGCCCTGATCTGTTCACGCGCCAAGCAGCGCGGCACAAGCAAGCGCGCCAAAGGCTTGGGTCGGCGTTTCTTGGCCCACGGCTCAACGCACCCTGGGCGCTTTGGCAGCAGGCAGCAGGCAGCAGGCAATGCTTTGTAGCAATGCCTGAGCCAGGGTGATTTGCGCCTGTTTGCCGCTTTGCCGCTGACAGCCAGCGAACACCCAAATCAGCCTGCGCGCATTCGCAAAGCTCACATCCCTCGCGGGCTTGCCCGCCACCTGAGCGGCCTGCACCATGATCCCGCTCACCAGGTTGTGGGCCAGTAGACGCGTGCACCACGCGCAGCAAGATACGCAGTGCTGCACTGAGTGCGCCTTTGTCGCGCTGCAAGCAGCAGCGCAGGCGTTTGGGCATCGACAGCACCCATTGGCGCACCGGCGGACGGGGAAAGATGTGATCGGTCAGGTGGGCTGCGGTCTTGGCCATGTGGCCGTCGAACTGTCCAGCGCTGGCCCGTTCGAGCCATGTCGCAAAGTTCTCGATATATATCTGTGTTTCTGTACAGATATGCGCTGCAAGCGCCTGTCTGTGGGGCGCTGTGCTGTTCGTGGCTTTGCAAGGACGGTGTTTCCCGCGCACCAAAGCTGGCCTGCCATGGGCACCTAGAATTCTGCCGATGCGCCTGCTCAACCACCACCACCTCGACACCCACCGCGTCAAAACCCAGTTCGCCAAACTGGCGCAAGCGGTCGCGCGAGACGACTTCAAAAGCCCCAACCTCAAGAAACTCAGCCCCACGCCCTACTGGCGACTCAAGCTCGACCAGACGCACCGCCTGCTGGTGCAATTTGCGCGCCACGGTGACGAGACGGTGTGCCTGGCGCTGGAGGTGATCCTCAACCACAACTACGCCAGCTCCCGTTTTTTGCGCGGTGCTTCGTTGCAGTGGGACCAGATTGACGTGGACGACGCCACCGCGCCAGCACCCACGCTAGGCACCGACGCCACCCCACTGCGCTACCTGCATCCCCAGCGCAGCGACATCCATGTGTTGGACAAGGTGCTCAGCTTCGATGACACCCAGCAAGCCGTGTTCGACACCCCAGCGCCTTTGGTGTTGGTGGGCTCGGCTGGCTCGGGCAAAACCGCACTCACGCTGGAGAAGTTGCGCCAGGCGCGCGGGCGGGTGTTGTACGTCACGCAGTCGGCCTTTCTGGCGCAAAGCGCACAGGCGATGTACTTTGCCCATGGCTTTGAGGCCGACGGTCAGGAGCCTGAGTTTCTGAGCTACCGCGAGTTTGTCGAAACCATCCAGGTGCCCGCAGGGCGTGAGCTGGACTTTGCGGCTTTCACCGGCTGGTTTGAGCGCTACCGCAGCGCGGCCAAACAGGCCACCGGCGGGCTGGACGCGCATGCGCTGTTTGAGGAGTTTCGCGGCGTGCTCTCCAGCCGGGCCGAGGGTGTGCTGGGCCGGGCTGGTTACCTGGCTCTGGGCGTGCGCCAGTCGCTCTTGGCCACCGAGCAGCGCGTGGCCGTGTTTGATCTGTTCGAGAAGTACCTCGCTTGGGCGGCGAACTCGGGCTTTTTCGACTTGAACCTGGTGGCGCACGCGTGGCTGCCACTGGCACAACCGACCTACGATTTCATGGTGGTGGACGAGGTGCAAGACCTTACCGCCGTACAGCTCGCGCTGCTGCTCAAAACCCTGGCCAAGCCGGGGCAGTTTTTGCTGTGTGGCGACTCGAACCAGATCGTGCACCCCAACTTCTTTTCTTGGGGCGCGGTGAAAACGCTGTTCTGGCAAAACGAAGCGCTGGCACGCTCGCAAACCATCTCGGTGTTGCGCGCCAACTTCCGCAACGGGCAAGCCGTCACACAGTTGGCCAACCGCCTGCTCAAAATCAAACACGCTCGCTTTGGCTCGATTGACCGCGAGACCAATTTTCTGGTGCAGGCCAGCGCGCAAAACACCGGCACAGTGCAGCTGCTGGCCGACAAAGACGCCACCCGGCGCGAACTCAACAGCAAGACCCGGGGTTCCACCCAATTCGCGGTGCTGGTGCTGCGCGACGAAGACAAGGCGGCGGTGCGGGCGCAGTTTCAAACCCCGCTGGTGTTCTCGGTCCACGAGGCCAAGGGGCTGGAATACGCCAACGTGATTCTGGTCGGCTTCATCTCGGGCCAGCGCCAGGCCTTCGCCGAGATCGCCAGCGGCGTGCAGGCGCAAGACCTGTCGGGCGACACGCTGGACTACAGCCGCGCGCGCGACAAAACCGACCATTCGCTGGAGCTGTTCAAGTTCTATGTCAACGCGCTTTATGTGGCGCTGACCCGCGCCGTCGACCAGTTGTTGATCGTCGAGGCCGACACCACCCACCCGCTGCTGCAACTGCTGGATTTGCGCACCTCCGAGGCGGTGCAATTGACCCAGGCGCAGGCCTCTACCCAACAGGAATGGGCGCAGGAAGCGCGTCGCCTGGAGCTGCAAGGCAAGCAAGAGCAGGCCGATGCCATTCGCCAGAATGTGCTGAAAACCCAAAAACCCAGCTGGCCGGTGTGGGACGAGCCCGCGCTGCAAGCGCTGCTGCCCAAAGCGCTGCTGCCCGGGCAAATATCGAACAAGCCGCGCCAAGCGTTGCTGGACTACGCGCTGTGGCATGGGCAAACCGGCTGGTTGTTCGAGATGGCTGGGGCCAGCCAGTTCGACCCGGCGATACAGTTGGCAACAGCCTTCCAAGCCGTTGACAGGCTGCAATCCGCAGCAACCCGCTTTGAGACCCCCATTGCCCACATGGCGCGCGTTGAGTCAGAGTGCCAGTCGGCCAAGCGTTTCGTCGGCAAAAAGTTTGAAGCCGTCGCCGAGCGCCAGCTCCAGCCCTACGCCAACCGCAACTTCAAAGAGGTGCTGCGCCAGTGCGACCAGTTCGGCCCGGACCACCGCACCTATTTCAACGCCACACCGCTGATGCTGGCCGCGCGGTGCGGCAACGTGCCTTTGGTGGAAGCCTTGTTGGAGCGCGGTGCCGACCCGCTGGTGCGCGACCACTACGGCCACTGCGCCTGGGAATACGCGTTGGAGCGGTTTCTGGACACGCCAGACCCGGGCGCCTACCCCCATCATCTCGGTGCGCTTTACCCCCTGCTGTCGCCACCGGTGATCGACGTGCAAACCGGCAACCGCTTGGTGCGGCTGGAGCGCCACCAAGGCGAATACGGGTTGTTCAGCCTGATGCTGGTGAGCTACAAAAAGATGTTTTCACGCGCGGTGCCGAACCCGCAAATCCAGCGCAACCTGCGCGGCTTTTGTGCGGACTTCTTGATGCGCAATGTTGAGCGCCTGCCGCCCAATGTGCTGGCGCCAGAGCGCGCGCGCCGCGTTTACTTCAACAGCGTGCTGGCCCGCGCCGAAGTGCAAAGCAAGTACCAGCCCAGCCGCCAGCTCTGGCTGCGAACGCGCAACGGGTTTTACACCTTCAACCCCGACCTGCAACTGCGCGCGCACCACACCGGCAACTGGCTGCCTTGGAAGCAGTGGTTGAACCAGCCACTGGTGTTTACCGGGTCTTCCATCAAGTACCACGCAGCCGCGCCACAGCCCGACGAGGAGAGCGCGTGAGACGGTTGGGCCAAGCCCGTAGGGCCGTTGTTTGGCGAATGGGGTAACAGCGCTGAGGCAAAGCGATGCCCGCCGCCCAGCTGGGCGCGTCGTGTGTGCCAGTTGCTCAAACCTGGGGGGATTCAGATTGCCGCATCAGGGAAAGCACCACGCCTGTAGATGCTTCTTCGGTGCCACATTGAACGTCGTGCGGCTGGCATTTCCCTCCGCACATATTCAAGAAGGAAATGACCAGTGTCCAAGACCTACGATTTCATTGTTGTTGGCGGCGGCTCGGCCGGGGCCGTGATTGCCGCGCGGTTGAGCGAAAACCCGGATTGCACCGTCGCCTTGGTTGAAGCGGGCGGACGCCCGCCCGCGCATGAAGCGATGCCAGCCGCTGTTGCCAGCCTGCAACTCGATCCACAGACCGACTGGATGTACACCGCCGACCCAGGCAACGCAGGCTTGGGATTGCGCGACCGGCTGATGCCGGTGCCGCGCGGCAAGATGCTGGGCGGCTCGTCGGGCATCAACTACATGGCCTATGTGCGCGGCCACCCCGGCGATTTCGATGCCTGGGCAGCCTCAGGTGCAACGGGCTGGGGCTATGACGATGTGCTTCCCTATTTCATCAAGAGCGAAGATTTGGCGCCGAGCAACGAGATCTTGGTGGATGCCGAGGCGCATGGCAGCGGCGGGCCGCTGGGCGTTTCCGTTAGGTCACCCGTCATCCCCGCCGCGCGCGATTTCGTCACCGCCTCAGAGGCAGCGGGCATTCCGAAAGGGGACTACAACGGGCGCGATCGGGGCGGGCCAGCAGGGCTGTCGTCGCTGTTTCAGACCACCACGCGCAAGGGGATGCGGTCGAGCACTTACCACGCCTTTCTGGAGGGAGAGACCGAAAACCGGCCCAACCTGACGATCATCACCCACGCGCTGGTCACCCGCATCGCGCTGTCTGACGAGGCTGGCGCCAAGACGGCGACCGGCATCGAATACCGCGATCGGGCCGGAGCAACACACACGATCACGGCCGCCAAGGAGGTGGTGTTGTGCGCGGGTGCGGTCGGGTCGCCGCAGATTCTGATGCTCTCAGGCATTGGTCCGCGCAGCGAACTCGAAGCGGTGGACGTGGTGTGTCTGCACGACCTGCCCGGCGTGGGCAAGCACCTCAAGGACCACCTGCACGTTCCCCTGTTTTTCTCCGCCCCGGGGATCGGGATTCCGGTTGTCGAGATCGGCATATCGGCCGGGCCGGACGCCCTGCGCGCGCCTGCGGGGCCACTGCCCGCAGACCCAGCCGACGATGCCGGTTTGTCGCCGGAACTGGCGGGCCTCAAGGCCGAGGCCGAACGCCGTTTGGCGCATTGGGCGCAGACTGGCGAAGGCCTTGTCTCCTCGTCGATCTACGACGCGGTTGCGTTTTTCTCAACCGGTCTTGGCGATGCCCACAGCCACGACGCGCAGATCGGCTATGTGCCCTGCGGTTACGACGCTGGCTTCATCGGCAAGCTGCTTCGGGTTGACATCGCCGAGTTCTTTGAAAATCCCGAAGAGACCCTGGCGGTGACCGCAGAAAACATGATTCTGCTGGCCAATCCGGTCTTGCCGCACAGCACGGGCGAGATCGTCTTGGCCAGCGCCGATCCGGCTGCGCCGCCGATCATCCGCATGAATTACCTGACCGATCCGCACGATCTGAAGGTGATGGTCGCGGTGATGCGCAAGGCGCTGACGATCGTTGAGCACTGGCCCGGCCCGATCAAGCCCGGTGCGCTGAACATCCCCCCTGCGCTGGCCCGCCAGCATGGTTATGTGGCGGGTGAGGCGCCCAGCGACGCGCTGCTGGAGGACATGGCGTTGCACTACGCGGTCACGGTCTACCACCTGTGCTCAACCTGCCGGATCGGCGATGTGGTGGACGCCGAATTGCACGTACAAGGTGTGGCGAACCTGCGGGTGGCCGATGCCAGCGTGATGCCCAACATCACCAGTGGCAACACGAATGCCGCCTCGATCATGATTGGTGAGAAGGCAGCCGATTTGATCGCAGCCCAGCATCGAACCGCCCAAGTCGCCCAAGCCACCGAGGTCGCCGAAGCTGCTTAAAAAAACGGCCGCAGCGCTTGCGGGAAGCAAGCGGTCTGCGGCCGTTTTTCGTTTCAGTGCATGACCACAGGCATCTGCGCCAGCGAAGCATAGCCTTCCAGCGTGTCTTCCACTTCTTCTTGCGAAGGCGTGTTGTTTTGCCAAGCGGTGATTTTTTGCTGGAACATTTCGGCCCAAGAGCCATCAAGGTACACCTCTTTGCCCGATCGTTTGTCAACGATTTCAAAACCGTGGCGTGGCATTTGAGGCCCTGGCTGGGTGGGTTTTTCGCCTTCAGTCAGCGCGTTGGCGAGGATGTGGACGACGGCAAAAGCCTCGGAGTCGTAGAGCATGTGCATGGCTTCGGTGTCCTTCGGTGGCAGAAACTTGGCGTTCCTGTGACCCTTGTATCGGCAAACAGAAGCTGAAGTACAGCCCCTTAGGCTATTCAGATGGATCCCAAAGCAAAAGATTCAAGATGCGTACCTTTTTTGGCGCTTTCTTTTCCTTGTCGGCGTTCAGGGCAGGCTGGTTAGGCGCTGATCGACCACATCGCCGCTGTCTTGTCTGAGGCGGATGCGCACCGGTAAATGGCCCAGGCTGGGGGCCAGCCAGATGTCGACCCGGGTGTCGCGCGGTTCGCGCGGTTCGCGCACCAGATGCCGCGCAATCAGGCTCCCAGCAGGCAGGTCCAGCGACATCAGGTCTTGCACCTGAAAGCGCCAGATCTCTGAGCCGCTGGTGCCCGCCACCGGAATGTCGATGCTTTGCCCGGCCGCATAGGCCTCAGGCCGCGAGTTGAGCAGGCCGGCCAATTGCAGAAACACGCTGAGGCGGTCTTGCGCGCCGGGCAGCAGTTCGGCGTCGGGCGCGTTGTTGCTGAAGCGGATGCGATTTTGGCTGCGGTCGAAATGGGCGGCGCGCTCGCTGCGGCTTTTGTCGCCAAACCGCTCGGGCTGCAGGCCGGTGGCCACGAGTTGGCCTTGGCTGGTCTGCACCCGGCTGCCCAGCAGAAACACGCGTATTTCCATGCGCGCGCTGTAGGTGCCGCCTTCGTTGCGCCAATCCAGCGAGCCGGTGGCGCTGTATGTCAGACCTTTGGATTGGCCCTCGACGCTGTAGCTGAGCTGGGCGCTGGCGGGTGGCTGAGCGGGTTCGAGCTGTGCGCCGATGTTGTCGGCTTCATTGGCTGATGCGCCGGAGGCATCGCGCTGAGCGGTGGCTTTTACAAGCACGGTGCTGTCGTCGGCTGTCTGCGGCGCTTCGATAACGGTTCCCAGGACCGCGTCGCGGCTTTCGGCTGGTGCGGTTGCGGTTGCGGACTCGGCGGAGGCGTCTGGTGGGCGTTCAATCTCTGGTGGCTCTGGCAGGCGCTCGGCTTGGGGGACCGGTGTGTCGGCGATGCTTGTCTCTTCACGCGCAGACAAGCTGGGGGCTGCGGCTGCGGCTGGGGCTGGTGGTGGGCGTGGCTTGGGCTGAGGCGGCACCGCCTCGGCCACAGGGAGTTCGGGTGGGCTCGTCGCCGGCGACTCGACCACGGGCGGAGCGATCCACCGCACTTGGCTGGTCAGGACCGCCGCTGGCCGAGACAGCGCAGCGTTGGCTATAAGGGTCTGGGCAAGCGCATCGCTTGCCGTGGACAGGCTGGGTGCCGACGCCGCTGGCGTGTGAGCCGACCAGCTGGGCACACCACCGGCCAGCAGCGCCAAGTGAGCGCCCACCACCGCCAGGGTCAGCATCACCAGGGTCGGCCAGCGCGGCCAGATGTGGGCGGGCAGGGGCGAAGTCACAGACGGATTCAAACGCTTAAAGCTGGACTGCGATGGCCAAGATCGGCGCTGAGCTGCTGCGCACAGGCCGACAGCGCGCGCGCAGGCTCGCTGTCCCAGCCGGTGTCGAGGGTGGCGACCGAGCCGAGCACCACCAGCCCCAGCGCCAGGTGGCCCTGGGCGTCGAACACCGGCGCGCAGAAGCCGCCCACGCCTGGCAGCAGGCTGTGAATCACGCGGGCCATGCCGTGTTGCCGCGCGTCATCCAGCAGCGCCTGCACATCTTGCGGTGTGCGCGGCACATCGTGCGCCGTCGGATCGCCTGCGGGCAGCCGCTTGAGCAGCGCCAACTCGCTGCGGATCATGGGCGCAATGCGCTGGGCGTCGCGGCCCTCGCCGTCCATGAACGCCGCAAAGCAGCGGCCGGTGGCCGAGGTGAGCAGGGGCATCACATCGCCCAGGCGCAGCGTGACCGGTACCGTCTGAGGTGCTTCGGCCCAGTGCACCATGGTCGGCCCTTGGTTGCCCCAGACAGCAATCGCCACCGTGTGGCCGGTTTGCGTCAGCAGTTCGGGCACGCGCTCGCGCGCCAGTCGCACGCCATCCAGCCGGCTCAGGCTGGCCAGCCCCAAGCGCAACGCTGCTGGCCCAAGGTCGTAGCGGGTGCTGAGCGGGTCTTGCATCACCAGCCCCATGCGCTGAAAACTCACCAAGTAGCGGTGCGCCTTGGCCGCGCTCATGCCAGCGGCTGCCGCCAAGTCGCGCAGCATCAAAGCGCCTGGCGCGTGGGCCAACGCGTTCAGCAGCTCAAAGCCCACCTCCACCGACTGAATGCCCGCGCGCTGGTGGGCGCCCGGCTCGGTGTCGGTTTCGATGTCGGACAAAAAGGCTTCGGATGGTGCGGACATGGGCGTGGGTGGCGGCGTTCGACGAAAAGGTGTTCGGCGGGTTCCCCAAGCAGGAGGACACCCGCGTTGACCCAGGGTTTGATCTAGAATGCGCGACGGGTAAAACGTTACGAATAGGATAACCAATTTCACTATTCGTAATGCGCACCAGGCATTCACTGGGCACAAGCTGGGGCCAATCGCTCCCACCGTCCCGCACTGACCACTCGCCTTCCATCAACCCATTCGGCCTCGCGCCCGCAGGAGACACGCATGAAACTCGCCACCTACAAAGATGGCTCGCGCGACGGGCAATTGGTGGTAGTTTCGCGCGATTTGTCGACCGCACATTATGCGACCGGCATCGCGAACAAGCTGCAGCAGGTGCTCGACGACTGGGGCTTTCTGGCACCCCAGTTGAATGATCTGTACGACACCCTGAACCAAGGCAAAGCGCGCCATGCGTTCGCCTTCGACCCGACGATGTGCATGGCGCCACTGCCGCGCGCTTACCAGTGGGCCGACGGCTCGGCTTACATCAACCACGTCGAACTCGTGCGTGCGGCGCGCAACAGCGAGGTGCCCGCCACCTTCTACACCGACCCGCTGATGTACCAAGGTGGCAGCGACGACTTCATTGGCCCGCGCGACGATGTGGTGGTGCCCAGTGAGGAGTTCGGCATCGACTTCGAGGCCGAAATCGCGGTGGTCACCGGTGACGTGCCGATGGGCTGCACGCCCGAGCAGGCGATCGAGGGCGTGCGCTTGCTGATGCTGGTCAACGATGTCTCGCTGCGCCACCTGATCCCGGCCGAACTCGCCAAGGGCTTTGGTTTCTTTCAGAGCAAACCGGCCAGCGCCTTCAGCCCGGTGGCGGTCACGCCCGATGAGCTGGGCAAGGCCTGGCAGGGCGGGCGGGTGCACCTGCCGCTGCACAGCATTTGGAACGGCCGCCAGGTGGGGATGTGCGACGCTGGCCCGGAGATGACTTTCCATTTCGGCCAGCTGATTGCCCACCTTGGAAAAACGCGCAACGTGCGCGCTGGCTCCATCATCGGCAGCGGCACGGTGAGCAACAAAGGCGTGGAAGTCAAGGGCAAAAAAACATGGCCCAAGGGCTACAGCTGCATCGCCGAGAAGCGCTGCATCGAGACCATTCTCGACGGCAAGCCCAGCACCGAGTTCATGAAGTTCGGCGACACCATCCGCATCGAAATGATGGGCAAAGACGGCCAGAGCATCTTCGGCGCGATCGACCAGAAGATCGCGGCCTCCGCCGCCTGACCGGCACGCCACCTGGCGCTGGCGTTCAGCTTCGAATCTTGCCGTCGGCGGTGATCATGGACAGCTCGGCGTAGCTCGATGCCACGTGGTTGGTCGGGCTGAACGAGACGTTGAAGCCGCCCATGGACCAACCGCGAATGCTCTCCAGCCCGCCGATCAGGCTGTCGCGGGTGAGCCGCCCGCTGGCGCGCCGTGCGCCCTCGGCAAACAGCTTGGCGGCCATGAAGCCTTCCATGCTGGAGAAGTTGGGTTGCACCTGGTTGCCGCCCTCGGCGATCGCGGCCAGAAACTCGCGCGTGATCGCTTTGGATGCGCTGTAGGGCGTGGGCACCACCTGGCTGATCGCCACGCCCGCGCCCTCGGCCCCGAGCGCATCCGCCAGCGCTTGCGTGCCCACAAAAGACACGTTGTAAAAGGTACCGCCGAAACCCGCCTTGCGCGCTGCTTGGACGTAGGCCGCGCAAGACGCGTAGGCGCTGATCTGCACCACCGCGTCGGGCTTGGCGGCGTTGATGACCGCCACCGCCTTCGCCACATCGACCGAGTTGCGCTCCACCGTGGCGACGGCTATCGGTTTGAGCGAGCGCTCGGCGAGTGCCAATGTCACGCCATCGAGACCGGCTTTGCCGTAGGCATCGTTTTGGTGAAACACCGCTATTTTCTTCAGGCCGAGGTTGGTCAGCTGACGCACGATGAGCGCGGTCTCGTCGTTGTGAGACGCGCGCATGTGAAAGGTGTTGCGGTTGAAGGGCTGGCGCAGGGCCATCGCGCCGGTGAAGGGTGCGAAAAATGGCGCGTTGGCCTGGATGGCCAGCGGCAACGCGGCCAAGCTGGTGGGCGTGCCGATGTAGCCGAAGAGGGCAAAGGCGTCGTCGGCCAGCAGTTTGCGGGTGTTCTCGGCGCAGCGGTCGGGCTCGTAACCGTCGTCGAGTTGGCGAATGTCGACCAGAGTCTGGGCCACGCCGCCCTTGGCATTGAGCTGGTCGAAACACAGCTTGGCACCGGCGTGGAACTGGATGCCGAGCTGCGCGGCCGGGCCGGTGAAGGCGGCCGACTGACCCAGCACGATGCGGTTGACCGATTGCGCCCGCAGGCTGGGCGCGCCCACCACCGCACTGGCCGCTAGCAAGGTTGTGAAGCGGCGGCGTGACAGGGCGGTGGATGGGGGTTTCTGAGCGGTCATGGGTGGTGGGTGTGTGGCCGAGCGGGGAGCCGTTGAAGGGGTGCGGCAGTCGTTGCTGTACCGCGCGCTTAGCAACTTCGGCAAATGCTAGTGCCTGTGGTTCGAATCGGGCTGTCGTTGGGCGGCTTGGTGGTGCCGCTCATCGAACCACAGCCAGATGGCGTGCGCCGCGCTGGTGGCCGCCACCCGGGCGCGGTCAGTTCTCGAAGATCGCTGCGGTGGTGGTGAAGCCTTTGATCTCGATCGGGTTGCCGAACGGGTCGCAGAAGAACATCGTCCACTGCTCACCGGGCTGGCCAGCGAAGCGCTGTTGCGGCGGCAGCACGAATTCAACCCCGGCTTGCGTCAGCCGCTCGGCCAGCACCTGCCAATCGGGCAGCAACATCACCAAACCGAAGTGCGGCATGGGCACCAGATGCTCGCCCACACGGCCGGTCCGGGTGGTTTCGAGCGGCTCGCCCAGGTGCAGGGAAATTTGGTGGCTGAAGAAATCGAAATCGACCCAGGTGTCGGTGCTGCGCCCCTCGGTACAGCCCAACACGCCGCCGTAAAAATGCCGCGTGGCGTCCAGATCGGTGACGTGAAACGCGAGGTGAAACAGGCTGCGCGTGCGCAGTGCGGTTGGAGTTTGAGATGGCATGCGCGCAGGATAGCAAAGCGGACTTTGGCTGACGGCAAAATGGCGCGAGAAGCAGCAAGCCCGCTTTTCATTCGCCACGACACACCCTGTTTCGGAGACCCGTTCATGACCCCTGTCGATTACCAGCGCTACCAGACCCTTGCCATCACCCGCCGCGGCCCGCTGGTGGGCGGTGTGCCCAGCGTGCTCGATATTCAAATGCGCGCCGACGGCCCAGGCGGCAACGGCAAACTGCCCACCGCTGGCCACGAAGGACATTGGGAGTTGAGCGAAATCTGGCGCGATGTCGGGCGCGACGACTCGGTGCGTTGTGCGGTGCTGCGCGGCAGCGGCATGGGCTTTTCTGGCGGTGGCGACCTGGCGCTGGTGGAGGACATGGCCACCGATTTCGAGGTGCGCACCCGCGTGTGGAAAGAGGCCCGCGACCTGGTCTACAACGTGATCAATTGCGACAAGCCGATCGTGAGCGCCATGCACGGCCCAGCGGTCGGCGCGGGGCTGGTGGCCGGTTTGCTGGCCGACATTTCGATTGCCGCCAAAAGCGCCAAGATCGTCGATGGCCACACCCGGCTCGGTGTCGCCGCTGGCGACCACGCGGCCATTGTCTGGCCGCTGTTGTGCGGTCTGGCCAAGGCCAAGTACCACCTGCTGCTGTGCGACCCCATCAGCGGTGAAGAGGCCGAGCGCATCGGCCTGGTATCGCTCGCGGTCGACGATGCGCAGCTGCTCGACAAAGCCTATGAAGTGGCCGACCGGCTGGCGAGTGGCAGCCAGACCGCGATCCGCTGGACCAAGTACGCGCTCAACAACTGGCTGCGCCAGGCTGGCCCGGCTTTCGACGCCTCGCTGGCGCTGGAGTTCATGGGTTTTGCCGGTCCCGACGTGCGCGAAGGTGTGGCATCCTTGCGCGAGCGGCGTGCACCGCGCTACGGCACCGATTGAAGCGCTTCCAGATACCCCCAAGCGGCGCCCTACAACACCCATCAGGAGACACCCATGAGCGACATCCCCGGCAGCGGTTTCGGAAAATTTGTGCCCGGTTTTGAGTTTCTGCAAAACCTGGCGGGCCAGGCCGCCGGCGGTGTTGCCCAAGGCCTGGGCAACAGCCTGCCGCAGATGCCGAACTTGGGTAACTGGGTGGCACCGACTTTCAACGTGGAAGACCTGGAAAAACGCATCGAAGAGCTCAAGGCGGTGCATTTCTGGCTGGACCAAAACTCCAAAGCCCTGGGCGCCACCATCCAGGCACTGGAGGTGCAAAAAATGACGCTGGCCACGTTGAAGACCATGAACTTCAGCTTGGGCGACGTGGCCAACGCGTTCAAGATCAAAGCGGCTGAGACGGTGGCGGGTTTTACGGGCAGCGCTCCAACCAACAAGCCCGCCGTCTTCGCTGGCCTCGAAGTGCCCGCGCGCACCCACGGCGCGGCCTCGCCGCAGATGCCCCAAGAGCAGGCGCCGATCCCGGACCCTGCGCCCTCGGACAAGAGCGCAACATCCAAAGCCGAGTCCGCATCGGCGGCGGGCGGTCTGATCGATCCCATGCACTGGTGGGGCGCGCTGTCGCAGCAGTTCCAGACCATCGCCACCAACGCGATGAAAGACGTGGCCAAACAGGCGGCGCTCGACACCACCCGTGAGGCCGCCAGCGGCCTGACCAGTCAGGCGGTCAAAACCGCCACCGATGCGGCCGGCAAGATGACCCGCAGCGTGACCGATACCGTCTCCCGCAACGTGGGTGCAGCTGCCAGCCTGGGCCAGGCAGCGGCGCGCGCCGTCACCCCGCGCCGTCGGGCAGCCTCCAAAGCCGCGCCGGCACCCGAATCGGCCGCCGCAGGGCGACGCGCGCGAGCCGACACCAGCGCCAGCGAGCCACCTTCTCGTACCGAGTGGCCGCTGCCCACCGCGTTTTTTCAGATGCCGGGGTTCTCGCTTGGCGGTGCCAGCGAAGAAGCGTCCAAGCCGAAACGTGCTACAGCAAAAAAGGCCGCTGCCAAATCTGGCAACACAGCAACCCGCAAGGCAGCTGTGAAAAAACCAGCGGCCCGCGCCAGCGCCAAGCCCCCCGCTCGCAAAGCGCCCAGCAAAAAGACAACCAGCCGCAGCCCACGCTGAACCGCCGCTGATCCACCCGCCCACGCGATGCGTGGCTGAACCCCGCGCACCAGGCGCGGTCCCATTGCCCATGAAACTGTTTCCTCACGCCCACGCCACCCACCCCCAATGGCGCATGGCCGCCGCTCTCGTGCTGGCGCAGCTGCGCGCCCAGATGGCGATGCCCGACCACGCCGCCGCCCCGCCGCTGGCCCTGCTCTACATCACCGACCACTACGCCAGCGAGGCCCAGGCGATCCTGGAGCACCTCGGGGCGGAGTTGCCTGAGGTGACCGACTGGGTCGGCACGGTGGGTGTGGGCATTGCTGCCAACAACGTCGAGTATTTCGACGAGCCGGCCCTGGCGGTGATGCTGTGCGACCTGTCTCCTGAGCAGTACCGGGTGTTCAGCGGCGTGGCGCCGCTCTCAGCCCATGGCCGCAGCCGCAGCGGGGAGTCATTCGAAGCGCACACCGCGCTGGTGCACGCCGATGGCAACACACCCGAACTGGCCGAGCTGATCACCGAGCTGGCCGAGCGCACCCGCAGCGGTTATGTGTTTGGTGGACTGGCCAGCAGCCGTGGCCAAGTGGCCCAATTTGCGCTGAACAGCGCTGGCAACCTGCGCGGGCAGGGCGCCGCCAGCGGGGTGTTTCGCGGCGGCCTGAGCGGTGTGGCGTTCGATGCTTCGGTGGGCATGGTCTCGCGCGTCACCCAGGGCGCGCAGCCGGTGGACCGCGAGCGCCTTGTCACCGAGGCCGAGGGCAACCAAGTGTTCAGTCTCGACGGCGAGCCCGCACTCGACGTGTTGCTCGATCACTTCGGGCTGTCGCTGGACAGCCTGCCCGAGACCGTGGGGCGCTTGCGCAGCATTTTTGTGGGTCTGCGCGCGTCTGAGATGGAGGCGCATCCTGGTGCGCCAAGAGGCTTGCGGGTGCCGGGCCAGTTTGGTGCCGACGTGCTGGTGCGCCACATCATCGGCTTGGACCCATTGCGTCATGGCATCGCGGTGGCCGATCGGGTGGTCGAGGGCAGCCATCTGGCGTTTTGCGAGCGCAGTGCGCAGGCCGCGCGCGCCGACCTGATGCGGGTGTGTGCCGAGGTGCGCGATGAGCTGGAGCCCGAAGAGATGGGCCTGACGCTGGCCACCGCGCTCTCAGGCGGTGGGGGCGAGGCGCCTGCGGCCCACGCGAGGCGCATCGTCGGGGCGGTGTACGTGAGTTGCGTCGGCCGGGGTGGGCCGCATTTCGGCACGCCCAGCGCCGAGCTGCAGATCGTGCGCCACGCGCTGGGCGACGTGCCGCTGGTGGGCTTTTTTGCCAACGGCGAAATCGCCCACCACCGGCTCTATGGCTACACCGGCGTGCTGACCGTGTTCACCGCGCCGCTGGCGGCCTGAGGGTCGGCGGCCTGTTGCCTCGCGCGAGCCCGCTCCAAGGTGCGGTTGGCATCCAGCACATGCAGGCCGTACATGTCGGCGAATTCGTCTATCGACTTCCCGCTGGACTCAAAGGCGCGCAACAAAGCGTCTTCGCGCGCTGTGCGCTGGGACGACTCGGCCACCGCATCGCGCGTGAGCTGGTTCACCTCTTCATCGCGCCCGTTCATCTGCTCCACATAGGCCTCGGCCGACAGACTGGATGCCTCGAACGCCTGCGCAATGCGCTGGCGCAGCTTGGGCCGCAGGTCTTCGCGGCTGCGTGCCCCGCGGCGGCGGAACACCTCGATCAGCGCGTGGTGCACCTGCTCGGGCGTTAGCGCCTCCACCGGTTGCTGGGCCAGGTCGTGGCGCATCTCGCCTGAAGCCACCACCGTGAGATAGCGGCTGGAACGCGCGTGCAGCGCCATCGCGGCCTTCAGCGACTCGCGTTCCAGCACCTCGGGATGGGCTGCCAGCAGGTCCTCGAAGATGCCGCGCTTGAGCGGGCGCGGGGTTTCACCGAAGAGAAACGGGTGCAGCGTGGCGAGCTGGTCGAGCACCGGGTGGTGGCGCACGGGCGCTGCGCGCTGGTCTGCTTTTTGGCGGGGCTGGTTGCGCGCGCCGCGTGCGTCAACAGATCCACGCGCACCACGCGCACCGCGTGGTTTGGGGCTGGGCGCGGTCGGCTCAGTGGCAATCTCCTTGACAGGTGCGTCGTCAGGCGGTGTGGCTTGCGACGCATCGGGGGCGGTATCGGGCAGGGTATCGGGCAAGGTGTCGGTCATGGCGTCTGTGCAGCGGGCAAGCAAGAAAGCCACGCATCATGCCAGCACCGTGTGGGCGCGGCGCCACGCGGTTCGCCAGCTGGGCCAAGCGGGCGAGGTCGAGACCGGTGCCACGCGCGCGATGGCAGGGGCGTACATGGCCATCCAGCAACGCCATCGCGGCAGTGCCGCTCCCACAAAAACCCAGGTGCCAGTTCTCCACCCCCGCAGCGAGCGGCACTGCCGCGACGCCCGCGACCGTCAGCCGCATCACGCCACGTCACGCCACGTCACCACGGCGAATCAACCCCGCCGCAGCTGCCCAAACGCCTCGAATTCCCAGCTGCGCATGCCCAGCACCAGCGTGTAGCCCTCGCGGTCTTTGTCGGCCAGCTTCTGATCGGTCTGGTGCTGGTGTGCAAAGTCTTGCGCCACGCGCTGCAACCGCTCCATGAACATGGGGGCCAGCGTGCGACTCACCGAGCCATGCACCAGCAGCAGGCCCTCGCCTCGGCCGTCGAAGCCGCCAGCGAAGTAGTCGAGCAGGGCGTGGTCGCGGAAGTAATTCATCACCGCGCCGTGCGGGCGCCAGCGAAAGGTTTTGGCGAGCTTGAGGCGGTAGCGGTTGAGCGGGCGCAGCTCGATGATGCCAATGCGGTCGAGCTGCACCAAATACCTCACGCACTCGGCTTCGCTCAGGCGGTACTGCGCAGTCATTTGCTCCAGCGTCCACTGGCTGAGTACGCAGATCGCCACCAGCAGCAGCTTCTTGTCGGCCACCACCGCGCGTTCTTGTTCGGCGGTCATCTCGGCGAGCAGCGGTTGGGCGTCGGCGACGCGGCGCGCGAGTTCGGCAAAGTCGAGCTTGAGCGCGCGGCAGATCGCGTCCACCCGCGAGAGCGACATGTCGCCCTTGGCCAGCATGCGCTTGACGCTGGACTCGGCCATGTCCAGTGCCAGCGCGAGGTCGGCGTAGGTCATCTGCGCGGCCTTGAGTTCTTTCTTGATCGCGGTGACGAGGTCGGTGGTGGTGCTCATGGCGAATGGGCGATTGCGGTATCGAATGGCGATACCTGGAGTGGAAATAAAACCCACTGTATCGGATAACGCTCGGTCCAACGCGCAGTCCGCCGACACTGCGGCCCACCTGCTTCCAACCCACACCCTGACCGATCCACCCCACACAACCGCCCAGCCGACGCCAGCCCACCCACCATCGTGCTGCTTGAGCCCGCGCACCGCCATTCGGCAAAATACGCAGGCATTGACAGGCGGCGTGGCCTGCTCAAGCACGCGGCCGATCCCAACAGCCCAACCGATCAACCCCCGGAGCAACACCCCATGAGCCCAGCCACCGCCCGCGCCACCACATCGCTCGTTCACGACAGCCCAAAGGCCCACGAGGGCGGGCAGTTCGCCCTGATGTCCCAGCGCCGCTTCGCGCCGTTTTTCTGGACCCAGTTCCTCGGCGCGGCCAACGACAACCTGTTCAAGTTCGCCTTCACCGTCTTGGTGACCTACCAGCTGCAGGTGCAGTGGCTGCCGGCCGACCTGGCGGGGCTGGTGATCGGCGCGTTGTTCATCCTGCCTTTCTTGCTGTTCTCGGCCACCAGCGGCCAGTTGGCCGACAAGCTGGACCGGCGCGAGATGATCGTGTGGCTCAAGCGGGCCGAGATCGGCATCATGGCGCTGGCGGCTTGGGCGTTTTTTGTGCAGAACATCCCGCTGCTGCTGGCGAGCATCTTTTTGATGGGCCTGCAGTCTGCGGTGTTTGGCCCGGTGAAGTTTGCCTACCTGCCCCAGCACCTGAGCGAGCGTGAGCTCACCGGGGGCAACGGCATGGTGGAGATGGGCACCTTCGTGGCCATTTTGCTGGGCAACGTGGCCGGCGGGCTGATCATTGCAGTGCCTGAGATCGGCGCGCACCACGTGGGCTTCACCTGCGTCGGCCTGGCCATTCTGGGCCGAGCGACGGCGCACTACATCCCGGCCTCACCGGCGATGGACCCTGGCCTGAAAATCAACTGGAACCCGATCACCGAAACCTGGGCCAACCTGCAACTGGCGCGGCAGACACCAGTGGTGTTTCGCTCGCTGCTGGGCATCAGCTGGATGTGGTTTTTTGGCGCTGTGTTCCTCAGCCTGTTCCCGGCGTTTGCCAAAGACGTGCTGCATGGCAACGAACAGGTGGCCTCGCTGCTGCTGGTGGTGTTCTCGGTTGGCATCGGCACTGGTTCGCTGCTGTGCGAGGTGCTGTCGCGCCGTCAGGTCGAGATTGGCTTGGTGCCGATGGGCGCCATCGGCATGAGCGTGTTTTCGGTCGATCTGTACTTCGCCACGCGCGGGTTACCGCCCGCCAGCAACCTGGGCCTTGGCGCCTTTCTGGCCGACACTGCTCACTGGCGAGTGCTGGCCGATCTGGCGCTGCTCAGCCTGTTCGCCGGTCTGTACAGCGTGCCGATGTACGCGCTGATTCAGATGCGCAGCCAGCCCACCCACCGCGCCCGCATCATCGCGGCCAACAACATCCTCAATGCCCTGTTCATGATCGCCAGCGCGGTGATCGCGGGCGCCTTGCTCCAGGTCGGCTTCACCATCCCGCAGATGTTCTTGTTCGTCGGGCTGGCCAACGCAGTGGTCGCGTTCTACATCTTCATGCTGGTGCCCGAGTACCTGCTGCGCTTCGTGGCCTGGGTGGCGTCGCGGCTGGTTTACCGCTTCAAGGTGCGTGGCGACGAGCACATTCCCACCCACGGCGCGGCGGTGCTGGTCTGCAACCATGTGAGCTTCGTCGACGCGGTGCTGCTCATGGCCGCCAGCCCACGCCCGATCCGCTTCCTGATGGACAACCGCATCTTCCAGGTGCCGGTGTTGGGCTGGCTGTTCAAGCTGGCCAAGGCGATCCCGATTGCGCCACAAAAAGAAGACCCCGCCGCCTACGAAGCCGCGTTCGACGCCGCTGCCCAGGTGCTGCGCGAGGGCGACCTGCTCGCCATCTTCCCCGAAGGCGGCCTTACCCGCGACGGTTCGCTGCAGCCCTTCAAAGGCGGCATCATGAAAATTCTGGAGCGGGCGCAGGCCGATGGCGCGCCGGTGCCCGTGATACCGATGGCGCTGACCAACGTCTGGGGCTCGTTCTTCAGCCGGGTGGAGCGGCGCAACGGCGAACAGACCGCCATGGTGCGGCCGTTTCGGCGTGGCCTGTTCAGCCGCGTGGGTCTGAATGTGGGCGCGCCGATGGCAGCGCCGTTGGTCACGCCGGATGCGCTGCGCGAGCGGGTGGCGGCGCTGATGGTCTGAGTCGCGGGCTCGGCAGGGCGCTTTTTCAGCGCCCGCCTGTGCCAGTTGGCGTGGGTCCAATGACGGGTCGGCTTCGCGCCCCATTGGCCCTGCCTGTGCCCACCGCTTGCCACCATACTGGGTTGTTGCTGGTCACACCGTGCTTCAGGCACCGCCCGATCTGGCGCCCACGTAACCATTCCCGGAGAACCCATGGTCGCCACCGCCCACACAGGCTCACCCCAAGCCCCGCCCCACGCCCCGTCTTTCTACGCCCACTCTGCCCACCCATCGCCCGAGCGCCCGAGCCTGCAAGGCAGCATTGAGGCCGATGTCTGCATCGTGGGCGCTGGCTACACCGGTCTCTCGGCGGGTATCGCTCTGGCCGAAGCCGGCATGAGCGTGGTGATCCTGGAGCAGGCGCGGGTCGGTTGGGGCGCGTCAGGCCGCAACGGCGGGCAAATCGTGCACAGCTTCTCGCGCGACATCGATGTGATCGAGCGCAGCTACGGGCGGGGCATGGCCGAGCCGCTGGCGCGCATGATGTTTGAAGGCGCGCAGGTCATCCGCGAGCGGGTGGCCAAATACAACATCGATTGCGACCTGAAAGACGGCGGCATTTTCTCCGCCATCAGCCCGCGCAAGGCCAAAGGCCTGCACGAGCAAAAGGCGCTCTGGGAGCGCTGGGGCCACCCGGGCTTGACGCTGGTGGAAAGCCCCGCCGAGGTGCACCAATACGTCAACACCGAGCGCTACAGCGCCCTGCTGGTTGACCCCACTGGCGGGCACTTCCACCCGCTGAACCTCGCGCTGGGCGAAGCCGCCGCGCTGGAGAGCCTGGGCGGGCGCATCTTCGAATCGTGTGAGGTGACCAAGATCGAGCGCGGCCAGCCCGCCGTGGTGCACACCGCGCATGGCCAGGTGCGTGCGCGCTATGTGATCGTGGCCTGCAACGCCTATATCGGCGATCTGGAACCGGCGCTCAGGGCCAAATCCATGCCCTGCGGCACCCAGATGATCGCCACCGCACCGCTGGGCGCGCTGGCCGATGAACTGATCCCGTCCGACCATTGCGTGGAAGACAACAACTTCCTGCTGGATTACTTCCGGCTCTCGGGCGACAGACGTCTGATCTACGGCGGCGGCGTGGTCTACGGCGCGCGCGATCCGAAGGAAGTGAAGTCCTTGATCCGCCCGCAGATGCTGAAGACCTTCCCACAGCTGGCCAACGCGGCCATCGATTTCGGCTGGACCGGCAACTTCCTGCTCACCCTCTCGCGCATGCCCCAGGTGGGCACGCTCTCAAGCAACATCTATTACTCCCAAGGCTGCTCCGGCCACGGCATCACGTTCACCCACCTGATTGGCCGTGTGCTGGGCGAAGCCATTAAGGGCGACGCCACCCGCTTTGGTGCCTTCGCGCGTCTGCCACACCACCCATTCCCCGGCGGCCGAGCACTTCGCGTGCCGTTCACCGCCATCGGCGCGCTGTGGTACCAGATGCGGGACCGGCTGGGGGTTTGACCAAAAAATCAAGCCAACCAGCGCACGTTTTCCTTCATCTCATCGAAAAAGGCACGCAAGCTGGCAGGGCTCATGAAATACGGATCGAACTCCGCCGTTGTTGCGTATTTGAGGAAGAGTTGCCGGTTCTCTTGCGTGTAAGACATCAGCCCCATGGACCATGTTGCAAAACGCCGGGAAACGATTTCATTGAAATCGAGAATGGCGGGTTCTTTGTGCCGTTTGTCCAACAAGATGCGGTGGTACAGGGCGTTTACAGCCGCTCGGTCGCCTTCCAGCTGTTGCAAGAAAATGCCGTTGCTCAGGCACAGGGAACCCGTGATACCCAGCGCCGCATTGTTGCGAGCTGAGCTGGTCAATATGTCTTTGATGTCCATTGGCCCGAGTTGGCCCTTGGTCCGACTGGCGTAGGTGAGTTGTATCAGCATTGGGGTGAGATGGGTTGTCTGTTCAAGATTGGGGTGCCGTGATGTCAGGCGCGCCAATCTACCATCATCTTTAAACACTGCGGGTCGCCGAACGCGACCTCGTAGGCCTCGCGGGCGCGGCCCGGGTTCAGCGTGTGCGTGATCAGCCCGTCGAGTGACAGCGCGCCGCTTTCCACCAGCGCCGTCACCGCCAGCAGGTCGTGCTTTTTCCATTGCGACGCGATGCGGATGCTGGCCTCGCGCATAAACGCGGGCGCGAACGCAAAGCTCAGGTCCTGCTTGTAGAAGCCCGCCAACACCACCTCGCCGCCGGGGGCGAGGCGCGAGATCAGACCGTTCAAGATCGAGGCATCACCGCTCACATCGCAGATCGAGGTGTAGTTCTTGCGCGGGTCGTCGTCGGGATGAATCACCGCGTAGCCGGTCGCGCCCTCGCGCCGCGCGGGCTGAATCTCCCAAACGGTCGGCGCGGGCATGCCGAGCGCCAGCGTGATGCGCGCGAGCAAGCGGCCCATCACGCCGTGGCCCACGATCAGGTCAGGCGCCACCACAGGCTCGCGCAGACCGCCAAAAGACAGCGCGTGGTAGCAGGTAGCGGCGAGCGCGAGCAGCACCGACTTCGGCCCCAGTTCGGGCGCCACCTGCACCACGCGGTCATGCGCCACGATCAGCCGCGAGCCCGCGCCGCCGAAGATGTTGCGCACGCCCTGGAAACTGTACGAGCCCGGCACGAAGACCGAAGCGCCCACCGGCACCGTGGCCGACTCGCCCGCGCGCACCACCGTGCCCACCGTCTCGTAGCCCGGTACAAGCGGGTAGCCCAGGCCGGGGAACGGCGGCATCGAGCCATCCCACAACAGGCGCTCGGTGCCGGTGCTGATGCCACTGAAACTCACCTCCACCTCAATGTCTGCCGCCTCGAAGGCTTTCAGCTCCAGGGTTTGGACGGACAACTGCTGCGGGGCGTCGAAGACGATGGCTTGGCCTTGGCTCATGTGGGTCGTACTTTCAAGTGGGGTTGACACCATCTTACGTAAGGCGCGACTGACAGCACAATCCGGGAATGTCACCATATCCACCCCCCTCTTCGCCCTCTTCACGCCCCACCGTGATCGTCACCGGCGCCTCCTCGGGCGTTGGCCTCTATGCCGCAAAGTCGCTCGCCGCACGCGACTGGTTCGTCGTCATGGCCTGCCGCGATCTCGCCAAAGCCAAGCGCGTCGCCCACGAGCAGGGCATCGCCCCCGACCGCCATGCGCTGCTGCAAATCGATCTCGGCTCGCAGCAAAGCGTGCGCGCCTTCGTCGACGCCTTCCACGCGCTCGGGCGGCCGTTGCACGCGCTCGTCAACAACGCCGCCGTCTACCTGCCGCGCCTGAAAGAGCCGATGCGCTCGCCCGAGGGTTTCGAGATCAGCGTGGCCACCAACCACTTCGGGCACTTCCTGCTCAGCCGGTTGCTGCTCGACGACCTGAAACGCGCGGACCAGCCGACCGGCCGGCTCGTCACCCTGGGCACAGTCACCGCGAACTCCGAGGAATTCGGTGGCAAGGTGCCCATCCCCGCGCCCGCCGACCTGGGCAACCTGCAAGGCCTGGAGGCGGGCTTTCGCGACGCGGTCGCGATGATCGACGGCAAACCCTTCAAGCCCGGCAAGGCCTACAAAGACAGCAAGCTCTGCAACATGGTCATCAGCCGCGAACTGCACCGCCGCTACCACGCCGAAACCGGCATCGTGTTCAACACGCTGTACCCCGGCTGCGTGGCCGACACCGCCCTGTTCCGCGACACCCCAAAAGCCTTTCAGACGATTTTTCCTTGGTTCCAGAAAAACATCACCAAGGGCTATGTGACGCAAGAACTCGCTGGCGAGCGCGTCGCGCAGGTAGTGATCGACCCGGCCTTCGCGCAGTCTGGCGTGCACTGGAGCTGGGGCAACCGGCAGCAGGCGGGGCGCGCTGCCTTTGCGCAGCCGCTGTCGGCGAAGGCCGAGAACGAAGCGCGGGCTAGCCGGTTGTGGGATTTGAGTGAACGGTTTGTTGGGATTGCTTGAGGCGATGCTGATGTACCGGATGCGGGATCGAGGGGGCCGTCGCAGGTTGCGCCTTGGCACAAATCGATGGAATGGCGGTGCGTACCTCGGGCGGCCAAGCTAAGCAAGATGCTTGGGAATCTTGCCCAGAGTTGGTGGGTGTTCGGGGTCTGTTGTCAACCCACTGCTGTCTTTCGCCCGCGATCCGTAAAGCGGCCCCTCAAGACCCAAAGGCAATGGAATCCAGCGGGCTGGCCGTGCCGCCCGCAGCCACCTTCAGCACGTGCGTGTAGATCATGGTGGTGGACACGTCGGAATGCCCCAGCAACTTTTGCACGGTGCGAATGTCGGTGCCCGACGGCAGTAAGTGCGTTGCAAAGCTGTGTCGCTGGGTGTGCACGGATACGGGCTTGTGAATGCCTGCTTTGGGCACAGCCGCCTTGAGGGCGCGCTGCAAGCGCTCTTCAAACAAATGGTGCCTGCGCTCAACGCCACTGCGCGGGTCTATTGACAGCGTTGGCGAAGGAAACATCCAAAACCACGCCCAAGTGGAGCCCACCTTGGGGTATTTGATGTCCAACGCATGCGGTACCTCAACGCCGCCGCGTTGCGCCTGCCGGTCTGCTTCCCATAATGCGCGGGCTGCCAGCATTTGCAGGCGCAACGCGGGTGCCGATGAACGGGGCAGCATCACCACGCGGTCTTTGTTTCCCTTGGCCTCACGCACGATCACCGCACGCCGATCAAAGTCCACATCTTTCACCCGCAGGCGCATACCCTCCATCAATCGCATGCCGGTGCCATACAGCAGACGCGCCAACAGAGCGTTAATGCCATCCATCTGCGCCAAAAGGCCCGCCACTTCGTCCTTGCTTAAAACCGAGGGAATGCGCTTGGGCTGTTGAGGCCGCCCAATGTTGTTCAGCCAAGGCAAGTCGATACCCAAAACTTCAAGGTACAAAAAACAGCACCGCACTGAGCGCTTGGTTGTGTGTGGAGGCAGACACTTTGCGTTCATTGGCCATCATGCTCAAAAACGCCTCTACCTCCTGTACACCCATGTCACGCGGATGGCGCATGCCATCGGGCTGGGTGGCACTCCAACGGATGAAAAATCGCGCCCAGTACAGATAAGCCTTCTCGGTCTTGAGGCTATAGTGCATGTCCCGAATCCGCTCGCGTACTTGGTCGAGCAAGCGGGTTGACGGCAACACAGGAGTGCCGGGTTTCATGGAAAATTTATACCTGATGTTTTGTACACTTTATGGGCTTGAAACCCAGTGTGCAAGCGGTCTTCGGCAGGTTCTCAAAAATGATGTATCGTCAAGCACCGGATGTATCAGCCGGGTTTTGCGGTCTACATTACTAGGACTTACGCAAAGCAAATAGTTGTTAAATTAATTTATCAATTACTTTAATCAACGCATCATCGTTATAGCATATAATACGTTTATTGCTTTTACGGACAAGCGCAGTGACAACACGTATAGAT
>Ga0222706_1000119_pt1 | contig 25291 bp, 22 predicted proteins | sample AntAcemetage1572_FD_179829 | JGI IMG/M metagenome (GOLD analysis project Ga0222706, IMG submission 179829) | Saline water microbial communities from Ace Lake, Antarctica - #1572 | ecosystem: Environmental > Aquatic > Non-marine Saline and Alkaline > Saline | place: Antarctica: Ace Lake...
CAGGCGCCGGCCCACGCGCCCACCGAGTCCTGCGCGCCCTGCGATGCGCTCAAAGTCGCGCAGCAGGTGCGCCCAGCAGACCTGGCGCTGCTCGATCGGCAGGTGGTTGTAGCCCCGCGGCATAGGTGGTGCGATGGTCTTGCCAATCATCGTGCCGGATGCGGACTTTCGATCGTTTGCCTGGGCGCAAGGCTCAGATGTGCTCGCTCCAGAAGAGTAAGCGTTCCGCGAACCCATCTTGCGCCGGCGATGGCGACGGTGTTATCAGGCGGCGCTTGGTTCAGCGCTGGCTGGCAGCGCATCGGTCGCGACTGGCACACCCGGCGCTGGGGCTTTGTCGGCAGGCTTCCAGTTGTGTGGCAGCAGCGAGTCCAGGTCGCGGTTCTTCAGCGTCGGCAGACGCTCGAAGACATCCTTCAGATAAGCCCACGGATCATGCCCATTGAGCTTGGCCGACTCGATCAGGCTGAGCATCACAGCCGCGCGCTCTCCGGCTTGTTGGGAGCCCACGAACAACCAGTTTTTGCGCCCGATCGCCAGTGGACGGATCGCATTCTCCGCAGCGTTGTTGTCAATCGGCACATCGCCGTCGTCCAGGTAGCGCGTGAGCGCGCGCCAGTTGCTCAGGCTGTAGTCGATCGCTTTGGCCGTGATGTCTGCCTTGGCCAATGTCTGGCGCTTTTCCAGCAACCACGCGTGCAGTGCATCGGCGATGGGCTTGGCGCGGCTTTGGCGCAGCAGTTGGCGCTGCGCCGGTTCGAGTTCTCGCGCCTCTCGCTCCACCTCGTACAGCTGGGCGATCAAGGTCACCGCGTGGGCTGCGATTTGGCTGCCGTTTAACTTGTGGGCCTCAAACAGCTTGCGCCGGGCGTGCGCCATGCACAGGGCGCCTGTGATGGCCCCCTCACGCTGGAGCCTGTGGTACCCGCTGTAGTCGTCGGTGACCAACGTCCCTGTGAAGTCTTGCAACACGCGCTGGGGGTGCTCGCCGCCTCGGCTGGTGCAGAAGTCGAACAGCACAGCACGCTGGGGCACGAAGTTGGTCGTGCGGTAGACCCACACGTAGGCTTTCTTGGTCTTGCCCCGCCCCGGCGCCAAGAGCGCCACCGGCGTCTCATCGGCGTGCACCACAGCGTGGCCCAGAATGAACTGCCTGAGCGCCTGGGCCAGTGGCGCCAAGCGCACCCCGCAGATGCCGATCCACTGCGCCATGCTTGAGCGCGCGATGTGCACGCCCGACCGGGCGTAGATCTCTTGCTGGCGGTACAGCGGCAGGTGGTCGTCGTGCTTGGCCACCACCACCTGGGCCAGCAGACCAGGCGCTGGGATGCCCTTGTCGATCATCTGCGCGGGCATGGGAACAGCCGCAATGCTCTGGCAGCACGCACAGGCGTATTTGCCGCGGATGTGGCGCAACACGAAGAACTGGGCCGGTACGCAGTCCAGCTGCTCGCTGACCTCCTCGCCAATGCGCTTCATGGCTTGGCCGCAGGCGCAGTGGGTCTCGGGGACCTCGTGGCGGTGCTCGATGCGGGGCAGGCTTGCGGGCAGCGCCTGGCGCACGGCCTGGCCCTTGGCGCGCGGCTGTGATGGCGCTGGCAGCTTGGCGTCCTCAGCCGCTCGATCCTCGAGCGCGGTGTCGGTGAGGATGGAATCGAACAGCACCGCTTGCGTGGTGGTGTCCAGGCTCTCGCTGGAGGAGCCGAAACGCCAGCGCTTGAGCCGCGCGATCTCAAAGTTCAGTGCTTCGATTCTGGTCTGCTTGAACTTGAGTTCGCCTTGCAGTCGCTCCAACAGCGCGCGCAGGTCTTGCAGCGTTTGAGGCGAGGCCTCTGGCACCGCAGCCGATGGTGCTGGTGCATCGCTGGTGGTGGTGTTTGGGCCTTCGAGCATGGGCCAAATTTACCTCGCGCGCGCGCGCGCACGCGAGAAGTGGGAGTTTCCCGCATGGACAAACGCAAAATTGGCAGGGTTATTTGCAGGCTCAGATGGATCTCTGCGAGCGATCCATCTGGCCCATCAGTCCGAGCGCTATCTGCCCATCAAATCGCCGTGATGGCCTGTGGCTGCGCCGCACCCAGGCGCTGCCAGGGCAGCCCCGCCACCAGCCAGTCGAACTGCTCGCGGCTGAGGACCAGGGAGCCCGTGTCCTCGCGCGGCCACGCAAAGCTGCCGGACTGCAAGCGCCGCGTACACAGCCACATGCCCACCCCATCGAACACCAGCACCTTGAGCCGGTCGGCGCGCCGGTTGGCGAACACGTAGGCGTGGTGCGCCTGCGCGCCCAGCGCAAAGCCGTGCACCACCTGGGACAGCAATTTGTCGCTGCCCCCGCGCAGATCACTGGCGCCCAGCGCCAGCCAGATGCAGTCGATGCGGATCATCGCCCCAGCTCCCGCATCAGGCTGGCCAGCTCAGCGGTGTGTCCCAGCGGCCAGTGCAGATCGAGCTGCGCGGCACCACAGCGCATCTGCATGCGCACCGTCGCGACCGATGCAGCGTCTGGCGCGAGGTGAGCGGCCACGAAGCCGCGGGGTTGGGACTTCGGTGTGTGGGCCACACCGTCCAGCCGCGCTTGCCAGCGCCGGGCGTGCGCGCACCAGCTTGCCAACGAGCGCTCGGACACGCCATTGGCCTGGGCCCACGCTTTGCCCTTCTGACCAGAGGCCCGGTACGCCGCCACCACTTCCAGGCAGCGCTGCATTTGTTCTCGATCCATCTTCGTCTCTTCCCATTGGTTGGTTGCAATGGGACGAGATTCGCAGCTTCAAACGGCAAGGGGAAGATGGGTTCGCGGAACGCTTACCCAGAAGAGGCATTGAAACATGTGCACCGGCAACGGCCTCGTGTCAAAAACGACCGGCCAATGGACGAGGCACACAAGAGGGCGCGGCTGGTGTCGCGATGGCAGACCATAGCGAGATCGAGACCACTTTGGTCTCTGAGGCCAAATCTTACGAAGATGTCCTTGTCGCACGCCGTCGGAAACGGTACCACCGGAACGCTCGACAGAGGTTCCAATTTGTTGGGTGCAAGTGAGTGGCTGTTGCGCCTGTCCTTGCGAGAGCAGTGGGCGTTACTTTGCCATGCCGAGCGCGTTCAGGTGCATGCGGTGGTTGATCGATTTCCCTGGAACAGTCCGGTTTTTGAGGTGACAACGATCGCGCCCAACGCTGCGGCCTAGATGCTCTTTGCCATGTATTGGTGCGGCTCCAGTCATCCCACCTCGTTATTTCAAAAGCCGCTGCATCCGCCAACAGGGTTGGTACGCTGGGTCAGCAGGTTTCGAGTGGAGCAGCAGACCACCCAGGCGCACGAGATTCAAAGGCGGCTTGCCGGTGATTTGAGAGTAGCCGCGCATGAATGCGGCTTGATGGTTCGGCGAATGGACAGCAGAACGGGCAGGGTGGGATTGTTTCGAGAGTTGTGCGACTTCTAAAGTTTGTGCCAACATTACTACTTGTTTGTGCCAGCATTACTACACTTCACGTCAGTCGCCCTGCAGGCGCCTTGCTGGGCAAGCGGATCGGAAGAACTCTTCACCGCGTGCACGGGTGCCTCGCTGCGATGAATGGCTGTCATGCCCAACTCCTGGCTTGCTGATTTGTCAGGGGGAGGTGGCGCAGTTCATTTGGGGACAGCGGGAACGCAGAGAGCACTGGTCTCACGATCGCCTTGTGCGTCGTCAAGGCGTCTGCTGTTGAAGCTTGGCGATCATTTGGTCCACCTGACCTTTGGCCTGCGGGCTCAGCTGTCCACTGGCGCTCGCCCGCTGCAAGGGGTCTATCGCTTCGCGCGAATTGCCAGTGGCTTGCAGCGACAGGCCCAAACCCAGTTGCCATTCGCCGTTGCCTGGTGCACTTGTCAGGGCTTGGCGAAAACGCTGCGCCGCTTCGGCTGGGCGCGACTGGGTCAGCAGCTGCGTGCCGTAGTAGGCATGGAAGGCGCCATCGGTGGCAGCGGCATGGGGTGCCCCCTGGGTCAGCATGGCCAGCGCGTCTTTCTGCTGGCCAGCCTGAATCCACAGCGGTGCCAGCGCCAGCATGAAGCTGGTTTGGCGCGGCAACAGCATCAACCCGTCTGAAAGCACCTCGGCTGCAGCACCCGACTGCTTCAGTTCTTGCAGCAAGCCCGCCAGCGCCAAGCGGGCCCGAACATGCTGTGGCGCAAGATCCAGCGCGCCCAGCAGGGAGCGGGTGGCCACCTCCTTGGCACCCTGTCCTTTTTCTGCCATCGCTTGTTGGTACTTTTCTTCTGCTCGCTGAAGCGCCGATTCGTTCGCTGTTGTGGAGGCGGGTGCTGCGGCGGCGGACGCGGGCAGCGCTTTCGTGGCCACCGACGCTTTCGCGCCCGGCATGGTGAGCTGCGCCAGCTGCTGCGCGCTCGCGGCGGGTGGCGTCGGCGCAGCCCCTGCTTGCCGGGCCACGCCCAGCGTGTCAGGCGCGGCCACAGGGCTTGGGGCAGGGGGCTTCACAGCCGGTGCGCTCGCTGCGGCAACCCGCTGTGGCGGCTCAACCGGTGTTGGACGGTTGAGCGTTTCGGGCGCTGCGCTTGCCAGCGCAGGCTGCAGCCGGCGCAGCGCCACGGCAGGCGCATCAGTCGCCACCGCTGGAGCCGACTCCGCACGCGCGATCGTGGCCGGGTTTGCCGGCGTGGGCACCCCGGTGTTTGCCGTGGCGGGCAAATACTGTGCTGGCGGCAGTAGCGCGGTGCTGGAACTCTCTGCCAGTGGGCCTGGTGGCGCAGATGCGTTGTTCAGCGGCAGCCCCACCGCCGCCACAGCAGTCGGTGCCAAGGCGGTGCTGCTCGCAACACCCTGCGGCAGGTCGCTGCCCGCGCTCGTGACGGCGGCAACGCCCAGCGCCACCTGCGCCTTGTCAGCCGAGCGCTGCCACGCCCAAGCCACACACACGCTGACCAGCGCCATGGCCAGCACCCCGTTAAGCCACAGCGACGGCTGCAACCTGCGACGCTGGCGCAAGACGCTTGCCTGCGGCAGCGAACCAACCCGTGACAGCGGGCTTTGCGCCCAAGACCTCGCCTCTGACGGGCGGGGTCGGCCAGCGTCCCGCGCGGCCAGGTCTTGCAGCATGTCGTTGATCAGGCTCATCGCGTACCCAATGCCACGGCCACCAGACCCACACCCGCCAGCATCGCCACGATGAAAAGCCACAACCATGTGCTTTCGGCGCGGTTCCTGTGCGCAGAATTGGTGTCTCGCACCGCCCGCATCACATCGTGCAACCCCACCATGCGTTCCCCCCGGCCATAGGCTGACATCAGCGCCTTGTTGGCCAAAATATTGATCAGCCGCGGCACACAGCGCGACCTGCGCTGCAACCACCACAGCGCTGTCGGTGTAAACAGCGGGCCGCGCTGGTAACCCGCCGTGGCCAGGCGGTGCTGCAGGTAGTAGGTGAACTCAGAGGCGTTCAGAGGCTTCAGGGTGTACTGAAACGTGATGCGCTGGCGCAGCTGGCGCACCGAAGGCAGGTTCAGATGGGTGTCGAGCTCGGGCTGGCCAAAAATGATCACCTGCAGCAGCTTGCGGTCTTCGGTTTCCAGGTTGGTCAGCAAACGCAGCGCCTCCAGCGTTGCGACCGGCATGGCTTGCACCTCATCGAGGCAGATCACCACCCGCTTGCCTTGTGCGTTGAGCTCCAACACCCGGCGCGTCACCGCGTTGAGCACCTCGTGCTGGTTAATCAGCTGAGAGGTCGGGCGGGGCAAGCCCAGCTCAGAGGCCAACTCCACAAACAGCGCCATCGGGTCCAGGTAGGGGTTCAGGATGTAGGCCACCTCGAAATCTTTCTCTAGCTCGGTCAGCAGCATGCGGCAGAGCATGGTTTTGCCGGTGCCTACCTCGCCCGTGATTTTCATGAATCCCTCACCCATGGACACCGCCACCAGCAAGGTGTGCAGCGCCTCGTGCGCGGTGGTGGACGCAAAGAAGTAGGGGGTGTTGGGCGTGATGGAGAAGGGAAACTCTCGCAACCCGAAGTGCTCTAGGTACATGGAACAGTCGTGTGGCTTGCGTGGGCGCGCCGCTCACACCCAACCAGCGTCATTGGGAACGCGCTCGGCCCTTGCAGAAATAGCCACCAGCGGGGAAGGCCTTTCCTTGCAGATTTTGTGCGCGGGCGTGGAAGCCCTCGGCCTCCCATTTCGTGTCTTTTGTGTTCAGCGTTGCGCAGTGCACCGCCGCCAGCGAAGCCAGCTGCAGCGGCACCGGGCCAAAGGCATCGCCGCGGTCCCAGGCAATCGTTTTGTTGCGCTCCACCAGGCGGGGTGGGGTGTTGTCTTGTTGCGAGCCGCGCGAGGTGGCGCAACCGCCCAGCGTCAGCAATGATGCTGCGCCCAAGGCACAGATCAGAAAGGTTTTCATGGTGGTTGGATTGGTGAGGGTTTCAAAGGGGTTGGATCGGGGCACGGGCTTGGGTTACACGATCAGAAAATTGCTGCTGTCCAGGGAAAAGGTGGATGGTCTGTCGGCCAGCGTGGCAAAGAGCTGATCCGCGTAGGACAACTGGCCGTTGCTCGCGTTGTAAGTGAGGCTTGACAGATTCACAAACACCCGGCCATCGAGCATGATCTTGTCTTGCCCTACCGTGAAGTCGGTGATGGTGTCGGCGTGAGCGGCACCTGGGCTGCGGTTGAACACAAAGACGTCGTTACCGGCGCCGCCGGTGAGCGTGTCTTTGCCCGAGCCCCCGATCAACACATCGTTGCCCGAGCCGCCGATCAAGCGGTCTGCGCCGCTGGAGCCCACCAGCAAATCGTTGCCCGCGCCGCCATCTGCCGAGCGCACCAGCGGGCTGATAGACCTGCCGTCATCAGCACCCACAAAAATCAGGTCGTTGCCGGCGCCACCAAAAAAATTCTCCATGCTGAAGGTGCTGTCGTTGAACAGCAGATCGCTGCAGCTTGAGCCCACCAGGCCGTTGCCCGTCAGGCTGCTGCTGTCTGGCAGGCGCGACGGGTTCAAGTCGGTAGCCACCTCGAAGTAATTCGTGAAAGCGGCCTTGTCACCGAGGCTGTAGCCGTAGTAGGAGAGGTTGTTGAAGCTCACGTACTCCAGCGCGTTGGTCGACAGGTGGTTGGCGATCTCTGAGACGGTGGTGGTGGAGCCCGGTGCGCTGGGCTCGGTTTGAATGTGCAGCCTGTTGCCGTTCATGAAGACATGAAACGCGGTGATGGGCGAATTGATTGCCAGCACGTCGTGGGTGTTGCCTGCCGCTTTGCTGATGGCGTCGCGCGTTGTGCCGCCGTGGTCGATGATGGTCTGCGCAAGGGGTGGCGCCAGCGTGAACGTCATCTGCCCTTGCGCGCTGGTGATGCCGTTGGCCACCGCTTGCGCCGTGATCGTGTGCCCTTGGCCAATGCACTGGGCCGCAGCGCCAGCGGCGGTAAGGAACACCTCGCCAGTGGTTTTGTTCAGATAAAACCAGGGGTCGGTTGCCGGGTTGGTGCCGGGGTAGTTGCTGGGGTTGTAGGGGCCTGCGCCCTCGGCCGCGCGCCCGTCCACCGTGGCCCCGGTGGCGGCGTCGGTCACCCGCACCACGCTGAACACCGCGTTGGGTTGGTTGGAGTCGAAATCGGCCAGCTTCTGGCCGTTGTCGCCAAGGGTGTCGATGGGGTGCCGCACATTCAGCGGCGCGTTGATGTTGGTCGGGCCAGGCACCGTGCCGGGCGCTGCTGGCACCAGCGGCCCCGGGAAAATGTTGGTGGGGCCAGGGTCTTTGGCAGCACCGCCACCGCCGCCGCCACCCGCCAGGCCCAGCGGCAGCAGGCCGAGCAGCCACACCGGGCCGCCTGCGGGGTGGGCGTCGGCCGCGCCGGCCACGCCACAGGCGTCGGCCGTGCCGGGCTCGCTCACCGGGCAGCTCTCGGCGCCAGCCGCGGCAGAGACGCTGCTGGCCCCTGGGTTGGCCAGCGAGGGGTTGAGCGTGCTGGCCTGGGCCAGCTGCAGCGCCTCGGCCTCGGCCTCGGTTGCAGCCTGTTCTTCACGGCTGCGTTGGCGCGCGGTGGCTGGCGGCGCTGCGCGCTGATCGGCCAGCCAAGGGCCGCGCAGGGCAGCGGGCGCGGTGGTCTCCAGCGGTTGCCCCAAGGCAGCGAAAGCGGGCGCGGCGGGCGCGGTGCGGGCGGGCGCGGGCGCGCTGGACAGCGCGGGGCTCGGCGTCGGGGGCAAGGCGGTCTGGCTCATGGCAGGTTCTCGGGAAGGCGAAAAAGCAGGAAGGCGGAAATGCCGGAGTACAGAATGGCAGAAAGGCAGAAAGGCAGAAATCGGGGTGCGGCGTTCAAACAAAAAGAACAGAAAAGGCCCGGGGGCCTTTTCTGTTCGGGCCGGCAACCACTGCCCCGGGCAGTCGGTGCCGGCGTGCCGTCATCAGTTGCTCAGCTTGGCGCCCAGGCGCGTGATGCTGGAGTTCATAGCACCGATGGCGGTGGTGGCTGTCTGCAGACCAGACAGGTTCACGACACCAGTCTGTGGGCCGAGGAACCAGGAATCCGGGTTCAGCGTTGCGGCGATGTTCACACCAGCGACCAGCGGGGCCATGTTCACAGCCATGTTGAACACGTTCATCGTCTGCAGCTTGTCGACCACGCTGGTGGCCAGGGTGTCGGTGCCGCTGACCAAATTGGTCAGGTTGAACTGGGTGGTGGCGTCGGCTGACTCCAGGATGGTGGAACCCAGCGTGTCCAAGCCCAGCGAACCCGGGCCAAAGCTCTGGGTGGTGATGGTCGGCCCGGCGCCCTGGTTGGCCAGGCCGCCAATGTTCAGCACCGAGTTGGTCATGTCAGACAAGGTCGTGATCGACTTGGCAATGTCCAGCGTGGAGCTGTTCATGGCACCGATCACGGTGGTGGAAAGGCCTGTCAAGGCGCCAGTCACACCCGACAGCGACACGTTGGTGCCGGTGATGTTGATGCCGGCGTTGATGGCCGACAGGTTTACTGCACCCGCCAGGGCGGTGATGTCAACCGGGTTAGTCGCGGTGATCGTTGTGAGACGGGTAGTCAGATCACCTGTACCTGGGTCAAACGTATCTAAGATTGTCTGGGCGCGACCGGCATTGAACAGGTCACCCAGTGAGTTCGACAAGGTCGTCATCAGGCCACCGGTTTCAGCTGCCGTGTTTTCGTTTGTGGTCGTCACAGTCGTCTGCTGTGCATACACAGAGCCCATGCTCATCATCGCGATCGCGGAAACGATCGCCAGTTTTTTCATCGTCATGACAATTTCTCTTTCGTTTTGGCGCACAGCCTGCCCTGTGCGTCAGAGGGGTTGAAAGACGGCAGGTCTTTTTTTCTTGCTCGGTGGTGGTGGTTGGGGTGCCGGGTTCAGCCGGCGGGCGCCGCCACGGCGCGCTCCAGCAGTTCCATGCGGTCTTTCACGTAGCCGGGCTTGCGCAGGGGCAGTCCCTGAAACACGATTTCCAGGTCGTTCATGCGCTCGGCCTGCAGCCGCCAAGGCGGCACGCCGTCAAACTTTTGCGCCACGCCGGCGGCCATCGGGCGGGCGGTGAGGCGGCCCGCGCGGTCGGCCAGGCAGACCATCTGGTTGCTGCTGCTGCGCAGGCGCAGGCTGTTGCCGGGCTCGGTGGCGCGCAGCGGGGTGACCTGGGCAAAGTCGCCGGGGGGGGACTGGCAGGCAGGTGCCGTTGGTGCTGCTGGAGCACCAGCCACGAAAGCGGCACCGGCTTGGCGTTCGCCGCCGCCGTTGTTCAGGCTGTTGGCGGGTGGCGCGCCTTCGGGGGTGCGCACGCCGATCCCCGGGTTCAACGCCTGCAAGGCGGCGCTGCTGGCCTGGGCCTGCTCGGCGGGAAAGTAAGGGGTTTGTGCCGCTGAAGCCCGCGCGTCGGCCGACTGGGCAGCGGCCCGTGGCGCAGCGGGTGCCAGCGGCGCTGGTGCACGGCTGGCCGCAGCGGCGCTGGCGGCGGCTTCCAGCACATTGGGTTTTTTGGCGGCGGTGTTGAGCGTGGCGTTGGCCGAAGCGTTGGCCGTGGCCTGGTTTTTCGTGGCCAGCGCGGCGGCTTTGGCTTGCGCTTGCAGGTACTGCTTCAGGTTGCGGTTGCTGCGGGAATTTTCGGTCACGCCGTCAACCACCTCGATCAGCTGCATGCAGTCGGCATATTTCTCAGGCGGCATGACCTGGGTCAGCAGCTCGAAGGTGGCCAGGTTGAGCATCTGGCGCAGCACCAGGTTGAGCGCTTCGCGCTCTTTGCCACCGATGTCCATGCTCACCAGCGTGCTGCCAAAGAAGCGACCCATGCCAAAGCCGTCTTCGCTGGAGAGCACCTGCTTTTGCAGCGGCACGTTGGCCACGATGCGGCCGGTGCGGGTTTCGGTGAGCGACAGGTCGAGCCCCACCAAAATGCGGTTTTGCCGCAAGCGTGGCCCGATGCCGGCAATTTGCAGGTCAAAACCGCTGCCGGGCAAAAAGTCCAGGCTGTTGATGCTGCCGGTGATGAAGAAGGTGCTGACAGCCTGCTGCTTGATGTCGAGCAGGCCCCATTTGACTTCGTTGTCAATGATGCGCGGGTCGCGCCGGTTGACCACCGCAGCGCCAGCCAGAAACAGCGCCGACTGCACGATGTCGCCCGCGCCCTGGGTAACAAACTTGCCCGCGCCCCCGTCGGTCACCTGTTCCTTGCCGGTGGCGTCGATCACCGAGCCGACCGAAAAGCGCAGCGCCTCGCGGTTGATGCGGCCGTCCAGGCAGGCCAGTGCGCGGTCGAAAGGGGTCACCACATCCACCACGGCCGGGCCTTTCAGCAGCGGCTCGTCGGCGTTTTGTGGCACCGCAATGCCCACCCGGGTCACCGAGCAGGCGCTCATGAGGCAAAGCGAGGCCAGGCACACAACACGTGCAGCTCGTTTGACAAGGGACTGCAGCATCGGGTGGCTCAGTAGGTCTTGTTCTGCGTTGATGAATTCAGCGTTTGCAGCTGAATCGAGGCGTCCATGCTGTGACCTTGCCCCCGGAAAACGTCCCCCTTGCTGAGTGTTTCAATGCAAGCAAGGAGAGCGGAAATGACGAAGACAGTGCGGGCGCGCTACACGCTGGAGTTCAAGCAGGAGGCGGTCAGACTGGTTCAGGGTGGGCAGAGCATCGCGGCGGCGGCCAGGTCGCTGGGCGTGGTGGAGCAGACATTGTTCAACTGGGTCAAGGCGCAGCGCGAGGGCCAACTCAAAGGCGCTGACAGCAAGGTCGTGGGTGCCGAGCAGATGGAGATCAGCCGACTGCGGGCCGAGCTGGCACGCGTGAAGATGGAGCGTGACATCTTGGGAAAAGCGACGGCGTACTTCGCGAATGCGCACAAGTGAAGTACGCCTTCATCAACCGCCACCGCCGGGTGTGGCCGATCTCGGTGCAGTGCCGCGTGCTACAGGCCAGCATGACTGGCTACCACGAGCACTTTGTGCGCCGTGCCAGCGCTGCCCAGCGGCGCCACTTGAGCGATGACGCGCTGCTGGTGCACATCAAGGTCATCCACGCCGAGACGCACGGCGCCTACGGCTGGCCACGTACCTGGAAAGAGCTGCTGGCGCGGGGTATCCGGGTTGGCAAGGATCGGGTCCAGAAGCTCATGCAGCAGCACGGTATCCGGGCCAAGGGCAAGCGCCGATTCAGGGTCACCACGGACAGCAACCACAATCTGCCGATTGCACCGAACTTGCTGGAGCGCCAGTTCACGGTGACCGAACCAGACAAGGTCTGGGCGGGCGACATCACCTACATCCACACCAGCGAGGGTTGGCTGTTCCTGGCGGTGGTGATCGATCTGTACAGCCGCCAGGTGGTGGGTTGGAGCTTGCGCGAGGACATGACGCGCGAGATCGTCATCGATGCCCTGCGCATGGCCTGGTTCAAGCGCCACCCGGGCAAGGCCAGCGGGCTGATGTTCCACAGCGACCGGGGTAGCCAGTATGCGAGTCAGGACTTCCGCGATGCGCTCAAGGACTACGGCATCACGGCTTCGATGAGTCGGCGCGGTGACTGCTGGGACAACGCCTGCAGCGAGACACTATTCGGCTCGTTGAAGGTCGAGCGGTTGCATGGACAGAAGTTTGAAACCAGACGCCAGGCCAAGGACGAAGTCATCGATTGGCTACTCTGGTACAACCGGGCTCGGCTGCACTCGACGCTGGCCTATGTCAGTCCGATGAAGTTCGAGCAAGACTGGCTTGCCAATCAACCCAGGCAAGCCAATTCGTGACTCGGTTATGGGGTACGGATTCCAGGGGCAAGGTCACTGCCGCTGGAGAGCGAGTCGGCCGCCACGTTGTTGCTGTTGCCGGTGACCGTGGTGTTCATCGTGGTCATGGTGCCCACGGTGCTGCTGGTGATGTTGTTCACCGTGCTCTTGCCCAGGCCGTCGTAGTAGCCGGACTCGCGTTTGGCGATCAGATCGGCTTGGCTCATGTTGGTCTGGTGCCGGGCCGACCCTGGGAAGCTGTAAGAGGTGTTCCAGTCGGCGCCGCCGGAGTCGGCGATGGCGCTGGTGGCGAGCAGGAAGGAGGCGAGGGCGATGCAACAAGCATTGGAAATGCGCTGCTCATTATTTATAAGTAGTGAAAGTGTTTTCAACATTTTTAAATCTTATACTAGTAAAAATGCTTGCGCAACATATTGTCACTTTGAGTTGAGTTTTTGTGGTCTTTCCGTAAGATCGTGTTGCGACTGCAAGGCCAACATCGCGAGCGGTTCGCGTTTTCAAGCAAGTTGTTGTGCATCCGCCCGCATCGCTGGCCGATGAGGCTCGGGAGGTTCCCAGGGTGGTGGGGCAACCAAGCTGGTTTTGAGCCCCGGTGTGGGTTGCCTGATTGCCAGCCGCTGCGTTGGCGCTGCACATTCGGCTCGGTGAGGTCTTGCGCCTTCACCTGGGCATAGTGCTTGTCTAGCGCTGGGCCTTGACAGGCTCTTGGGCCTACGTGCCAGGATCTGAGCGGGTTGTATCCAGTTCAACTCACCGCAAGCGCCTGCGCCGCTGTGTGCCAGCTTGACCCCCCGGGAGCCGCAGCCGGACTCATCATCAATGCTAGGCCTTCCATGAGTTGCTGCATGTCCAGCCCATGCTGAGCCGCGCAAGCCGCCAGCTCGGTGGCGCTCAGGTCGTACCCGCGCAACTCGCGCTTGCGGTGCAGCAAATGAATCGCTTCTGCCTCGGCGCTTCCAGTGAGCAGGCAGGGCGTTGGCACCGCCTGCGGGCTGTTCAACCAGCGCTCGACATAGGTTGCGCATGCCTGGGAGGGACCGCCCACAATCAGCGCTGCCGCTTGCTGGCGATCAAAAAATGCCCGCTCCGAGCGCACCCGGGTGGGCGCTGCTAGCAGCCGGGGCAGGCGCAGCTGCTGCGCCATGGCGCGTGTGTAGCCCACCGGCAGCGTTGATTCGATCACCACCAGCGCACCGGGGTTGATTTGCGCCACGCTGCGCAGCGCCCGGTCCAGATCGCTGGTGTCGACCGTGCGGTGCCAGCGAGAGAAGCTGGTAGGTGTGGTGATCACGACCAGGTACGCGTCGGCCAGCGCTTCGCGCCGGTCTTGCGTGGCCCGCAGCCTGCGCGCTGCTTGGTTTAGCTGGCGCTGAATTTCGGGATCGTCGGTTGGCGCGCAGCCGTTGCGAATCATCTGCACCGCGGTTGATCGCTCGTCTTGAATCACCACCTCGTGTTGGCAGGCCAGCATGATCGCGCGGCTCAGCCCCAGCGGCCCCGCGTGCAGCACCGCTACTTTTTCGCGCGGTGTGGCGTGGTGGGTGCTCATGAGGCGGTCGCCGAGTAGCAAAGGGTCAAAGCGCAGGCACGCCGATCACAGCAAGCCACGGCCCGTTGTCAAGCCTTCGTGTTCCCGTGCTGGAAGCCCAACCTGCAGCCCAGGGGGTCGGTCCTCCAAGCCGTACCAGTGCAGCGCCCTGCGAAGGTCCAGTTCGGTGAAGCTGGGCCAGGCCCGGTTGGTGAAATACAGCGCTGAGTGTGTTGTGTCCCAAACCATGCCGTCGTTTGTCTTTGAACTGCCCCCAGTACGAATCACCAGGTCTGGTTCGGCCCAGGCGCCACCAGCGCCAGCAACAGCGGACTTTTGTGCCCGCTTCTCCTGCGTCGGGGGCGTCTGTTCTGCCGGCTCCTGGGCACAGTCGGTATTCCAAAACGAGAGCGGCTGTGCCTGGCGCAGATTGAGGCACATGCCGGTGTTGCTGCGGGTGCGCGCTTGCGCTTCGAGCAGGGCTGCCATCAGTGAATCGTCCAGCGCAGGCCACGCGCCTTCCAGCCGAAGTCGAACCCTCAAGCTCGGCAGTTTGTTCAGCGCTGCCCATACCGCACGCATCAGCGTTGGGCGCCAATAGCCCCCGGCTCCCCATTCATAAATCCCCAGCGCATGGTCTGACGGCATGGACAGAAAGGTCAGCTGCTTTATTTGGCGTGCGCTGCAAAACGCCACCGTTTTCATCAGGCAGTCGAGCCCCTCAATCAGCGCAGCTGCCTCCGGCATCAGCCGGTCTGCTGCCCAGAGCCGATGGCCCCCCGGCGCAATGGCGATGTGACGCGGGGCCAGCGGCTGTGTGCGGTGGTCGGCCGCTAGGTCTACAGCCAAGTTTGCTGTTTTCGGCGCCAGTGCCGCCGCTGCCAAAGGCGGCAAACCTGGATGCAGCAGTTGTTTGAGCCGGTTGGCAGCGACTGGGCGCGAGTTGGTTGTGATGGGGGTGGGCACGTCAGGGCCTCATGAGCTATGGGTGAAACGGGTTACATCCAAAAGGGCTTGGGCGAGAAGGCGGAAGTAGCGGAGCCTCGCGGACGTGGCAGAACAGCAACTTCAGCAGTTTTTCACCCATTTTTTGACTGCCCGTCATCACTAAATATAACAAACAATATTTTAAATCATTTGTCGTATTTTGTGTGGTGCGCCCATCAGATTCTTCTTGCCGATACTTGCAGCATTGGCTGCGATGCCCGAGCCACATGCCCAGACAACTGAGAAGCACGGGGTTTAAGCGGTGCGGTGGCTGCCCAGCGCGATGTTCAGCGAGGCCTATGTGGTGGTCATTCCCGCCCGCGCCGCCATGTGCATTCACCATCGCCGACGCTGTGTGTTCCGGTCTTGGGCGGCGTGGGCTTGCTGGGCACGATCAACAGGCTGGGCTTGGGCAAGCGCTTGAAGATTTCTCGGTCGCAGGCATCGACCTTGGAGGCGTGTGGCGAACCTGCCGCGCCACTCCTACCGGCCAGCTCGGCCAGCTGTGCACCGCTGAAAGAGCCACGGAGCCACTCCGAATCAGACGATAACACCAGATATCACGTGGAAAAATGATGATAAGTATTAAAATAGTAAAACCATGACATCATGGTCATGAATTTGCTATTTATTTGTTTTCGCAGGAGCATACCGATGCTCAAGCGAGTCAACCTGTCAACACCATGCCCATCATCGCTGTCGTGAACAGAAAAGGCGGTTGCGGAAAAAGCACGCTGGCGACCAACTTGGCCGGTTGGTTGGTCAGCAGAGGCATACCCGTGACGCTCGGTGACATGGATCGGCAGCGGTCTGTGCGCGGGTGGATTCAGCGCCGGGACCCGCAGGCTGGGCCCATCCCGTATTGGGCCGTTGACACGTCAAGACTCCTGACCGCACCGAACGGCATTTCCGATGTGATCGTGGATACGCAAAGCGCCCTTTACGACTATCCGTTATGCAAGCTAATTGGCTGGGCTGAGGTCATCGTCGTTCCGGTCGGACCATCGCTCTTCGATCACGATGCAGCGCTGAGCTTTTTACAGGAGGTAGAGTCACATCCTCGCTATGTCAGTGGTCGCTGCAAACTGGCTGTGGTGGGCATGCGCTGGTCGCAGGAAAAAGTCAGGGAATGGCGCACATCGGGCCAGCGATCGGGCATCGCTTATACCGCCGCCATTCCAGAACATGCTTTGTATTGCGACTGCCTGGAGTCTGGAACCAGCATTTTCGAGCGTGACGATGCAAATGCCCAATCCGAGCAGGTGCACTGGCAACCTCTGCTCGGCTGGCTCAATGCCTCTCGGAACGGTATCCGTTCACCCATCTCGGGGTTTACCAAACAGCAGAGCAATCCACTGCCCGCTCAGCCTCAGCCTCAGCCTCAGGCGTAGCTGTGATGGAGGTGGATGCCTTCTGCACGAGGCCGGGAGGCCGCCATTTGCCGCACCAGCTCTGCATCGCGTCGGTGATGAAGTCGCAGGCCATGCGCCCTCGCATCTTGTCGTTCTGCACCGTTGAGAAGATGCGCTCGATGAAGTCCATCCCCCTTGGGAGCGCGTGCAGCACGACAGCTTGGCGCTGAATCGCATAGTCGCACAGCGCCCGCTCTGAGGCGTTGTTGATCGGTGGCACCAGCGGGTTGTGCGGGAACGTCCACAGTGCGGGCTAGATTTTGATCGGGTTCGTGCAGGTATTGGCCGTGCGGCTGCACTCTATCTGCGTACTGCCCAATTCCAGCCGAGCCCGAATGCGCTTTTGCAGCTGCGCAAAGTGATGCGCCGGCATTTCTGCTGAGCGCCAGCGAAACAACAGGCATCCGTGGTCCAGCAGACGACAAGCCCACGCGCCCACCGAGTCCTGAGCGATGCCCATCAGCTTTTCAAACTTGTCGAGCTCACCAAAGACCTGAAGCGCTCGGGCAAGGTGCTGAACGCATGTGCCTGGGTGGCCACTTTCCATCCACCGAACCGTATTGACGGAGACGCCGATGCGCTCAGGCAAAGCTTCCTGGGAAGCTGTCTGCGGCGGCGGGTCAGGGCCACGCTCCGCCCAACCCTACGCAAGGCCCGTTCAACAGCAAGCGGGATATTCCCGACACAGATCTGTGTCGGAGCCTTTGCTTTTGGACGGCGTGCTGATTGAGCTGCTGTTATAGGTGAGGGCTACGCCACAACAGCTGTGACTGAGCGGGCCCGCTCTCTTTTATCTACCATTTTGCAAGGTGCAAACAAGGTCGGACATTGGCAAGCTTCCTCGGGCTCAGCTCACTACAAGCCCAACAGCCTTGACCGTTCGCGGTGCAGGGCCCGTCCCCCAGATTAGCGGGCGCATATCGTCAGTCTTGGCCTGCCGCTGCCGCTGCCGCTGGCGCAGGCGCGGGCGCGGGCAGAGCACTGGCGCTGGTGGCCGAAGCTGGTGAGTCCTGCAGCGACGCCTGCAACTGAGCAACCGCGTCCACCAGCAAGGGCATGACCTTGGCGAACAGGCCCCATTCGCCCGCGCGGGCGGCCACTTCCAGACCCCGTGTGAGGCGTTCCGCGCGCGCGGCCTTGAACAGCCCGAGCGCGCCGCGCAGCAAATGGGTCTGCTTCAGCGCCTCTTCGGCGCTTTTCGCCTCCAACGCCTCCCGCAGCAGGGTCATGCGGTGGGGCAGGTCTTTTTTCAGCAGGCCCGCTATGGCACGCTGTGTGAATTCATCCGCTTCCAGGTCTTGCGGCAGTGGAGGGGTGCTGGAGCGCGAACCTTTGGTTCCGGGCTCGGCAGCGGCTGGCACAAGCTGGGGCAGCAGGGCATCGCAGACACGGCCCATTTCGGCGAGCAGGTTGACGGGTCGGATGGGCTTGCTCAGGTAGCCGTCCATGCCGGCGACCAGGCAGGCTTCGCGGTCGCCGATGGTGGCGTTGGCGGTGATCGCGATGATCGGCAGGCGGGTTGCCTGTTGTCCCGCTTCCGCTTCCGCTTCCCGGATCTGGCGGGTGGCCTCCAGGCCGCTGATGCCAGACATTTGCACATCCATCAACACCAGATCAACACCACCGCGCTTGTACTCGGCGACGGCTTCCAGCCCGTCGCGCGCCACCCTTGGCTTGCAGCCCAAGCGGTTCAGCAGCTCCTGGAGCAGCAGTACGTTGACCGGATGGTCGTCTGCCACCAAGACGCACAGGCCGGCAAAGCGCTGGGTGGCCAGTGATGTGCTCAGCGAGATCGGTTCGGTTTTTTTGGTGGGTGGTTGTTCGGTAACGGCAGCGGCTTTCCAGGGCAGCGCCACCACAAAGTTGCTGCCCTTGCCGAGGTCGCTCTGCACATCGATGCGTCCACCCATGAGCTGCATGAGCTGCGCCGAAATGGCCAGGCCCAGACCGGTACCCCCAAATCGGCGAGCTGTCGAACTGTCGCCTTGGTGAAAGGCTTGGAAGAGCAGGGCCTGCTCACCCTTCGGGATTCCTGGCCCTGTGTCTTGCACCCGCAACAACAGCTCGGGCGCGCCGCTGCTGCCGGTGTGCAGGTTGGCAGACAAGCCCACTTGGCCACCGCTAGGGGTGAACTTCAGGGCATTGGAGAGCAGGTTGAGCAGCACCTGGCGCAGCCTGTTGGGATCGCCCTGTGTGAACTGTGGTGTCAGCGGCGAGATCACCAGATCCCAGCCGACGGCCTTGGCGCGTGCCTGGTCGGCGTAGAGATTGGACACCTCGTGCAAAAGGTCGTGGAGGTCGAAGCGCAGGCTCTCCAGTTTCACCTTGCCGGCCTCGATGAGGGAGAAATCCAGCACATCGCTCACCAGCGTCAGCAGGGCGTTGGCCGAGCGGTCCATCAGGTCGGCCCAGCGCTTCTGATCGGTGCTGAGCGGGGAATCCAGCATGAGCTGGGTCAAGCTCATCAAGGCGTTGAGCGGGGTGCGCACCTCGTGGCTGATGCTGGCCACAAACCGGCTCTTGGCCTCATTGGCCTGCTCGGCCAGCAGGCGGGCTTGCACCACCTCTTGCTCCTCCTGTTTGCGCAGGGTGATGTCGGCGTGGGTACCCATCAAGCGCACCGGCTTGCCCAGGGCGTCGCGCTCGGCGACCATACCGTGGCTTTCCACCCAGAGCCATTCGCTGCCCTTGGGCATGCGGTAGCGCGCGAAATGGGGACCCGGTTCGTCGGCCAGCAGGCGACTCAAGGTGGCAAGCAGCTGCTCGCGGTCGTCCGGGTGCACCTTGGCGCTCATTTCCTTCAGGTTCCACTTGCCTTGAAATGCCACGTCGCCGATCATCTCGCCCCAGCGCTCGGTGACAAAGGCTTCGGGTGAGGTGACCAGCCAGTCCCACAGGGCCAGCCCTGCCGCGTTGACCGCGAACTGCATCCGATCCTGGGTTTTGTCCAGCGCATCCTCAGCCATCAGGCGGCTGTTGGACTCGCGCTTGGTGGAGCTTCTCAGACGATCGTTTTCTGCGTTCAGCTGATCGATTTCGGTAAACAATTTATCTGTTCTTGCGCGCTCCTCAGCGAGCTCTTGGCGCGCGCGCTGGAAATCCAGCGCAAGGCGCTGGGCAGACATAGGTGCAGGTAATTGGCTCATGGGGACTGGCATCAAGGGCACGGCATGACGGGATGGTTGCCGGGGCGTTTTCTTTGCGTGGGTGGTCAGCGGGCTCGATGAAACCGATGGCGAGAAATTTTTTTGGACTGGCGCTCAGCAGCGCCAGTTCATCGCTCGCCCATGGAAGTGTTCAAGGTCTTGATGACGGGCTTGAGCAGGTACTTGAGCACCGTGTTTTTGCCGGTTTTGACTTCGATGGTGGCGGTCATGCCGGGCTGCAGGGTCAGCGGTTCGCCCTCGCGGCCGTTGAAGGTGGAGGCGTCGGTGGTGACCTGAACGCGGTAGGAGGCTTGTTCACCTTGTTTCAAGTCTTCACTCAAGGTGTCGGGGCTGAGGTAGGTGAGTGTTCCCTGAAGGCCGCCGAAGATGCTGAAGTCGTAGGCATCGATTTTCACGGTGACATCCAGGCCGGGCTTCAGAAACGCGATGTCCGAGGGCTTGACCTTGGCTTCCACGATCAGCTTGTCCTCGACCGGCACGATCTGCATCAATTCGTCGCCGGGACGCAGCACGCCACCCCGTGTGGTGATGCGCACGTTCTTCACTGTGCCGTTCAGCGGTGCCTTGAGCTCTGTGTTGGCCAGCTGGTCTTTGCGTTGCACCAGCGTCTGTCGGGCCGCTGAGAGTTCCTCTTCGGCCTTGTTGAGCTCGGCCTGACTTTCTTGCAGGTATTTGTTTTGCCGGTTGGTCTTCTGGCCCTCCAGATCGGCCACTTGGCGCTGCAGCCTGAGTACATCGGCCATGCTGACGTCGCCCGAGGCCAGCAGCGGCTCGGTCATGCCAAGCTCTTTCAAGGCCAGCTCGCGCATGCGCTCCAGTGTCTGGAGCTCCTGGCGCACGCCGCTACGGCGTTTGTTCAGCAGATCAAGCTGGTTTCGGCGGAAGTCTGGAAAGTCGCTGGATTCGGTGTCGAACTTGGGCTCACCACCAAACACCTCGGCGCGCAGACGGCTGACTGTGGCACTGAGTGCGCCGACCCGAGATTTGGTTTCCTGGTAGCCAGCTTCCACTTTGGTCTTCTCCAGCCGGGCCAGCAGCTCGCCGCGCTGCACCTGCGCGCCCTCGCGCACCAGCAGCTCTTCGAGCACGCCGCCGTCGGGCGCCTGAATGATCTGGGTGCGCGAGCTCGCAATGATCTGGCCCTGGCCGCGGGTGATCTGGTCGATCTCGGCGTAATGCGCCCAGACCACGGAGAGGCCCAGGCCGAGCAGGCTGCCCCAGACAGCAACCCGCAGGCCGCGTGTGGGTTCGGCGGAGGGCGGCGAGATGCGCTGAACACGGGCTAGTTCGGACTTCATGAGGCAGTGGGGACGTTGTGGGCGGTTGGATGGATAGCGGATTGCGAGGGATTGATTGCGGACACGGGTGGGCGCGGCTGGGCCGAGGCGTTGGCTTTGGCGCCTTCGCTCATGCGCCGCGCAATTTCATCGCGTGGCCCGTCGGCGACGATCCGCCCCCGGTCAACGATGACGATGCGGGTGAAGTGGGGCAGCATGGAGAGCTTGTGGGTCACGACCACCAGGGTGGTGTCTTGCGGGCGCATGCCAAACACCTGGCGGGCCACGTGTTCTTCGAGCTGCGGGTCCATGGAAGCGGTGGGTTCGTCGAGCAACATGATGCGGGGCTGGGCAAGCACCAGGCGGGTCAGGCCGACCAGTTGCTTTTGCCCACCAGACAGTCCTCGACCGCCTTCGCTTATTTCAATGCCAAGGCCCCGCGGGTGGGCGGCGATCAATTTGTCAAGCCCGGTGATTCGGCAGGCTTGCAGAATCTGCTGGTCGCTCGGCGAGGGAAGGCCCAGCGCCAAGTTGTCCCGCAGCGTGCCCTGGAACAGACGCACGTCTTGCGGCAGATAGCCGATGTGTTCGCGCACGTACTCGGGCGCCAGGTGGGCCATGTCCACATCGTCAAGAAACACGCGGCCTTCGCCTGGCCGGTACAGGCCCGACAAGGCTTTGATGAGCGTGCTTTTGCCAGAGCCCACCGCACCCAACACGGCCACCCGCTCGCCTGGCCGCAGGCGAAGGTTGTCCACGCTGAGCACCGGGCGCTCGCTGCCATAGGCGTACTGCACCGACTCAAGCCGCAGGTTGCCTTGGCAATGGTCGGGCACCATGCGGCGCTCGCCCGGCAACACATCGGGCTCGATGGCCATGATGGCGTCGAGCCCCTTGAGGGCAATTTGCGATTGCTGCCATTGCACGATGAGGCCGGAGATCTGGGCGATGGGGGCGAGGGCGCGCCCGCTGATGATGGTGCAGGCGATCAGGCCGCCCACGGTGAGGTTGCCCGTGGAAATGGCGAACACCCCGGCGGCGACCATGCCGACGTAGCTGAGCTGCTGCAAGGTCTGGGTGAGGTTGCTGGAGAGCCCGGTCAGGTCTTTGATGGCGATTTCGTTGCTGGCCAGGGAGCGGGTCATGACCTGCCAGCGCTCCAGTGTTTTCCACTCGGCGCCGCTGGCCTTGATGGACTCGATGCCGTCAATGGCTTCGATCAGCAGGCCGTTTTTGCGGTTCGACTCCTCCATCATGGCCTCTGAAAGATGGGCCAGCCTTTTGCGAAACAGCAGCCCCGCGATGATGGAGACGGGAATGAAGAACAGGGGCACCAGAGCCACTGGCCCAGCGATGTAAGCGATCACTGCGATGAACAAGAGCGCGAAGGGGGCATCGGCAAAGACAAACAGCGTGGTCGATGTCATGAAATTGCGCACCATCTCGAAATGGCGGATCTGGGCGGCGAAGGTGCCCACTGTGCGCGGCCGCTGGTCCATGCGAATGGCCAGCGCGTGGCCGAAAAACACGGCGGACAGCTCTTCGTCAATGGCTTTGCAGGCCCGTTCCACCAGCCGGTTGCGCACTTGGCGCATGACCAGCTCCAGCACGATGCCCAGGCCCACGCCGATGGTCAGTACCCACAGCGTGGAGTAGCCCTGGGTGGGCACCACGCGGTCGTAGACCTGCATGGTATAGAACGAAGAAACGAGGGCCACCACGTTGACCGTGATGGTGGCGATGGCGCCCTCGGAAAACACGCGCCAGCGTTTGCGGATGGCCAAGGTGAACCACTGGCGGGCTGTGCGCCGCTGTGCTTCGCTGCGGCCTTCGCTGATGATCAGACGGTCGTCACGCTCTGTCGATTCGTCGTTTTCAGAGCGCAGCAAGAGGAGGCTGCCACGGCGCGCCACCGCTGCGGGCACTTCGTGTGCCTGCCCCTGCGCATCGATGCAGCTGAGCGCCCCGGTGGACAGGGGGCCCCTGACCACCAGAAGTCTGGGCAGCCCGGGTGTGGGTTCGGTGCTGTCGCCAATCCAGAGAGCCGGGGCCAAGCCGACAGCCAGCGGCCACTGGGCGCGATCGATGGACCCCTTGGGAAACCGGGTGCGCCACAGCTCGATGGCCTGAGACTCCAGGGGCAGGTCTTGCAGGGGCACGCCGTCCGCCGTTTCCGAGACCATCGAGAAGCGGTGCCAGGGCACAGCCATGCCCTGCAGCGAGGCCAGGCGGGCCAGCAGCAGCGCCAGGGGCGGCTGGGCGGGGCTTTCGATGAGGCCCGAAGCGGTGTTGTTGTTTTGCATGGAAGAAGGTTCGGCAGGCAAAGAGGGGCGGGCCTGGGCAACGCGGGACTCAGGGCCGGGCCGATGTCGCGGGTGCGAGCGCGTTGGGTTCGAAGGGTGCGATGGCGTTTAGTGGCGCTTGGGCCTCCGACGCCAGCCGGGGTTCTGATGGCGACTGGGGCTGGGCCAGGAAGGGATCTTCCAGGGTCTGGGCGGTGATGAGCCCGGTGATGAGTTCGAGCCGCAACCTGGCCCGCAGGGCACCAGAGTCGACGTCGGCGAGCTGAAAGCGCGCCTGGGCCACCTCGCGCTGTGCGTTGAGCACATCGTTCCAGCCCTTGCGCCCCACCGCGTACTGGCGCACAAAGGAGTCGTACACCGAGACGGTGCTGGCCACTTGCGACTGTAAGGTAGTGGTTTGCGCACTGAATGCGCCGAGGTCGGCTCAGTCACCGCTCACGGCGTCGATGGTGTCGCGACGCAGCGCCTCGATCTGCGACCGGATCGCATCCCGGCGCGCCTGCGCTTCGCGCACGGATGCCTGAACAGAGAAGCCGGCGCCAGTCTGAAAATCCAGACCTACATAGGCCTGGGTGCCGGCGAGCGAGCCGCCATAGGTGCGGTCCAAGCGCAATGACACGCGTGGGAAGGCGCCGCTGCGGCGCACCGCGATCTCGGCGGTAGCCGCTTCGAGCTCCGCTTGCAGTTTGCGCAAGGCGGGCGCGTGGTCTGTGGCTGCCGCGATGGTTTCATCGAGCCCGCGCCATGCCAGTCGCTGGGGTGGTGGGGTCAGGGCGACGTCGGTCACTGGGGCGCCCGTGGCCTGTCTGAGGGTGGACAGCGCCCTGAGCGCCAGAGCGTCGAGCTGGGTCAGCTCGGACCGGGCTTGCGACAGGCGCGAGCTGGCCTGGATGCTGTCGCTGGCGGGGCTGACTTGGCTGGACACCCGCCGCGCGATCATGCTGGCCAGGCGCTCGTGTTTCTGCACGTTATCGTGGGCGGCGAGCTGCCTGGCCCGTATACGACCGAGCTCGGTGAAGGCGGCCGCCACCCGCAGCATGATGTCTTGTTGGGCTTGCAGCAAGGCCGCATCAGATTGCCGGATCGTGGCATTGGCGACATCGATTTCCCCGGTGATGCGGCCACCGGTCCACAGGGGCTGCTCGATTCGCAGCGTGTTGATGCGCTCGCCCAAGGCATTGCTGGCCGACTGAGCGACCAGGTTGGGATAGCGCTGACGTTCGGCCACATCGAGCTTCATCGAGGCAGCCTGGCGCTCGCTGCGGCTGGCGGCCACGCTGGGGTGTTCTGTGGCGGCCATACGTAGGGCTTCATTCAGCTGCAGCGGCGCCCCCCAGGCGGCAGCGCCTGAGATGGACAGCCCCAGCAGCAGGCCGTGTAGCGAGATGCAGACACCCTGGCGACCCGCTGGTGCTGGCCGTGACGCGACTGGCCGTGCGGTGCGTTGTTGGCGGGCGCAAATATCAGAGGAAGTACACAGTGTAGGCATGGCTGGGCGCAGGGTTTTTACAGACTGAGCTTCGAACACTTAAAACATAAAAATGACATACATCGGTTTTAGATGTTACCAAATATTTTCAACAAGTAAATTGACAATATCTGCTGAGTTGGATTCGCAGCCGGATCGACCAGTCTTCTGGGTGCCATCGGGATGCAGTCCGATGCAGTTCTTGGCTGAGATGCGCGCGGGCGGGAGCCCTCCCCACGACAGAACCAGGCGCCTCAAGCTGATGCGAGTGCGCGTGTAGCCCACGCCGAGGTGAGGGCCGCGTGTTGCAGCAAGAATCAAGCTTCGCCTCCATGACCGCGTGGTCTCCCGGTGTGCAGACCAATCCACCGAACTTAAGCTGCCCGTTTGTAGGCCTGAGAGGGGTGCGGCTTGTGTTTGGACTGTTTTCTAGGTCGCGATTGCCCCGCGACATGGCGAATCGGCGAGCGCCCCACGGTCAGTGCCCAGTCGCGCGCGATCTGCACGGCAGCCCCAGCGACCAGCAGCAAATGCCCGATGCAGCGCTAGAGCGTGCGCGCGGCCTGCGCCCGGTTCACCATGCGCTTCACGCCGCGCTCATCGGCTTGCTCGGGCAGCGCCACCGATCGATTGAGCAACGCCGCCAAGTTGTCCGCCAGCACCTTGGTCGCCACATCCAACAGCAGCGCATGCTGGCTCAAGCCACTGACGCTCTCCAGGCCCAGTCGGTGCTTCAGGCGCTTGAACGCCTCCTCAATGCGCCAGCGCCCGTGGTACAGATCGCCCAACTCCGCCATCGACGCCATGCTCTGATCCAGCGAGGTGGCCAGCACCCGAATGCGTCCCGAGCTGCTGACGTGGCGCACCAAGCGAATGTGCATCTGCGCGGGCCCGTCAAGCTCCCAGGTGGACACCTTATCCGCGTGGG